>Ga0335077_10005439_pt1 | contig 15623 bp, 12 predicted proteins | sample Lox_Sample_31_FD_207151 | JGI IMG/M metagenome (GOLD analysis project Ga0335077, IMG submission 207151) | Soil microbial communities from Loxahatchee National Wildlife Refuge, Florida, United States - Lox_Sample_3.1 | ecosystem: Environmental > Terrestrial > Soil > Wetlands | place: USA... | reverse complement strand
TTCGCTTGGCTTCATAACTTTCGTCGCACCGTCATTCGCTGGGAATACTACCCAGAGAATTTCCTCGGGATGGTCCAGCTCGCTTGTGCCGTTATCCTCCTGAGGCATTTATGAGATGGCTTCTAGTTAGTCCAAGTTTCCCTATCGTGTTCGCAACCTATCTATCTCGCGGAGTCGCTATGAGACCCAAGCTTATCGTCCTATCCGTGCTGATCCTCGCCCCACTTGTCACCGTCCTTCTCCTCGCTCCGCCGTCTTGTGCTCAGTGCTACCTCAGTCAGAAATGTGCACCTGTCGATAACCTGACCTATATCCCCAACGGCACCGGCCAGGTCTATCACGGTGATGGTGCCTCCAATAACGGTGCTGGCGGCTGGACTACCGCCTATGCCGACGTCAATCAATGTCTCGCCTGCCACTTCGGCACCGACACGCTTCCCTACTTGCAGACCGGTCACAAGAACACTCTCCGCAAGTACGCGCCCGGCGTCCTGTGGGGCGGTCCCGACTCCGCGCTATACGGTATCCTCGATGGATTCTACGGTTCCGGCACCACCTATGATTGGAACAACGGTCAAGTTACCGTCGGCTGGTGTACTCCCCTCGCGACTCTCGCTCAGAACGGCCTGCCTCCCGTCGACGCCTCCTGCAAATACCCCTACTACACTCTTCCCAACGAAGACGCTCCTGCTAGTTACACTCCCGTCGCTCCCACTGTTGCGGCTGGCGGCGTTCGCAACCTCTACTACCTCTATGGTGGATGGATGAACTACGGCGGGCCGCTCAACCCCTCAGCCACTCAGCTCAACACCGTGTTCGATAAGGGCCACACGGGCCAGATTTATCCAAACGGGAACTTCGACTGCGCGCGCTGCCACGCCACCGGCTACAACTTCGATGGCTGGGGACCGGAACCAACGTCGAATCTCAACCATCAGGTCGTCCGCATCCCTGATTCTTCCCTCTTCCGCGTTCCCTCCGACGGATTCATTGCCGACGGAACCTCCGGCACCTCTTCCTGGTACCTCACGGGTGTTCAATGCGAACGCTGCCATGTTGCTGCCTATAGCTACGCCTCGCATCCGTACTATCCCATCACCGTCACGGTTCCGCGCAACGAAGCCGCTACCGCGCTCTGCATCGAATGCCACCGCGAGGAAACCGTCGTCATGGCTGACGCCTCTGCCAACCCTGCCCATCCCGGTTCCATCTATCCCGCGAATCCCCTCGTCACTCTCGACCGCGGATACTGCTCCGATCTTTCCGGCTCTCCGTACTCACCTTGTGTGTCGAATTCCGCGAATACCTGGATCTATCGGCCATTCATCGATAATGAGCAGGGCCAGGCATTCCTAAACGGCCCGCACGCACGCCTGAACGGTACGCTCATCCAGAACGCACAAAACTCGCCGGATCTTTCCGTGCTCATCTCCGGGACTTATGCCAGTCAGTTCAGCGAATCCATCGGCGATCCCACCAAGAATCTCGGCTGCACCGGCTGTCACGACCCGCACCAGACCACCGTTGCGTCAGTTCCCAATGCCAAGCCCATCCTCGCGAACTGCAATCAGTGCCACCGTCTGGCGCAGACCATCATGGCGACCATCAACCACCCCATGGGTCCGGGCACTCCCTTCCCCACTGGTCTGCAATCCGACATCCCCGGAGCCTGCATCACTTGTCACATGCAGGCCGCACTTGGCCGCGCCAACAGCCATTTGTTCCGCATCAACACCAACGTGAACTATTCTACCTTCCCCTCTCCAAGTCAGCTGCACGCCCAGAACCTTTCCACGCCCAATGCCGCGCCCGAAGTTTCTCCGATGGACGGCACCACTTACAATCCGGCTATTTGGCTTGACGTCGATCTCGCCTGTGGCCAATGCCACGTCGGTGGCGATGGCAAGACGAATCCCTATGGTCTGACTCTGCCTCCTGGCATGCCCGGTGCCCACGCGTATACCAAAGCCCAGCTGGCCTACTGGGCGTCCGTCATGCATCCGCCGGATCCTTCCGTCCCCACGCCAACGTTCTCGCCCGCACCCGGCACGTATCACACTCCGCAAACCGTCACCATTTCCGACGCCATAAACGGCGCCACCATCTACTTCACACTCGACGGTACCCTGCCGACGACCAGCTCACCCATCTTTACTGCGCCGGTCTCGATCTCTGCCACAACGTCGATCTATACGATGGCCACGTATCCCGGCTATCCACGCAGCAGCATCGCCCTGGCCACTTACTCCATCGTGCTGCCGCCGGCGCCACCGCCAGCTTTCTCGCCGACGCCATCCACGTTCAGCGGCCCGCAATCCGTTGCGCTTTCGAACACCGCAAATCTGCCCATGTACTACACTCTCGATGGTTCCATCCCAACCGCAAGTTCAACGCCGTACGCTGGACCGATTTCGGTAACCAAGAACACCGCCATCAGCGCCATCAGCGCTGCATACGGCTACCTCACAAGCTCGGTTTCTGTTGGTAACTTCTTCATCCAGGCTCCGGCTCCCACGTTCTCGATTCCGTCGGGCACCTACTACACTTCGCAGAATGTAGTCGCCTCCTCGATCATCGCCGGTGCAACGATCTACTACACAACCAACGGCTCAACTCCCACAACTTCGTCGACAACCTGCGCGAATCCCTGCTCGCTGACCGTCGCTGCCACAACCACCCTAAAGGCCATCGCTTCCGGAGGCGGCTACGCTTCGAGCAGCGTTTCGGTCGCCACCTACACCTTCGCCGCCGCTGCACCCACGTTTTCTCCAGCCGCAGGTATGTACTATTCGACGCAGACGGTCACCATCACCGATACGACTCCGGGAGTAACCGTTTACTACGCGCTGAACGGCTTCCCCACGACTTCCTCGCCGTCCTGTACCAGTCCGTGCTCCGTCCCCATCTCTATCACCACAACGTTGCGCGCCATGGCGGCCGGCAACGGCATCTCGCAGAGCAGCACCAGCGTCGCTGTCTATACCATCGCCGCGCAAACTCCAACCTTCTCTCCCTCGGGCGGTACCTACGCCACCACGCAGAATGTGACCATCAGCGACACCACACCCGGCGCCACCATTTACTACACCACGGCTGGCCTCCCGACGACTTCTTCGCCGTCCTGCGTCAGCCCGTGCCTGGTCCCGATTTCGGCTAGTGCGACACTCCGCGCTATGGCTGTTGGCAACGGCATTTCGCAGAGTGCTACCGCCGTGGCCGTGTACACCATCGCTGGCCATTGAGGAAGGGTTGTATTCGCTGTGCGATCTTCTATGGCTGGTGGCTAGCAGATACCCAGACGTCGTAGGCGATGTCCGCGATTACCGCCTCACGCACATTCTCCGGCGCTGACGAATCGACAACGAATACAGCGATCGCCAGCCTTTTTCCGTTGGGCAGGGAGATCAATCCCACATCATTCGTTGCGTTCGTTACAGCGCGGTTTTGCCCGGAAGTTCCGGTTTTGTGCGCCACCACCGTCCCGTTCGGCAGTTTCCCTTTCAGCCGGCGCGGACCTGTCTCAGTGATGGTCATCCAGTTCAACAGCATCGCCGTGTGCTCTCGCGAAAGCGGAGAGTCGTCTGCCAAACGCCGCAACAGCGAGACCACGGCACGCGGAGTGGCGTAGTTCCGATACTGCAGGCCGTCATCTCTGCCCAATTCCTTTTCGGTGTTCGCGATGCGGATTTCATCAATCCCGAGGCTCCGAATGTATTTGTCTGCCCCGGTTGGACCACCCACCTGGCGAAGCAATATGTCGGAGGCCACGCCATCGCTCTCCACCAGCGCCAATTTCAGGAGCTCATCAATCCGCACCTCGACATTCGCTTTCGGATGAGCGTCCCGCAGCGGGCTGCGCTGGTCCGGCGAAATCAGGTCCGACGGAAGAAACCGCACCTCGCTCGCGAGCGCAAATTTGCCATGCTCAATGGCATCCAGTGCCGCCATGGCAATCGGCAGCTTGTACACAGACTGCATGGGAAATTTCTCGCTTGCGTTGTAATCGCAATCCACCGTGGTGCCGGGAGCAGAACACGAGACCCCCACGCGCCCCCGCGCTTTCCGCGCCACGGCCTCAATTTGTGCATGAATTCCGGCCTGCTCTGGCTGGCAAAGTAACAACGCACCGATGAGAAAGGCTATTCGCATTCAGGGAGTTAACTCGGATTGCTGATCATTGGTCTAGGAATTGTGCGCTCCGGAAGATTTCGCTTCTCCAGTTCCTGCCAACCACTCCGCCCCTGTCGCGGTTTTCACCCCGGCGGCGTTCAATTCGCTCAGGATCTTCGGCGTTTCGCTCGCCTGTACCGCTCGGATCAAATCCGTCAGCACCGCGGTTTCGAATCGCGCCTTCGCTGCATCCAGCGCCGTGGCCCGCACGCAATACTCCGTGGCGATTCCCGCCACCGCCACGCTCTGCACGCCTAGTTCTCGTAACTTCCGGTTCAATCCGGTGCCCTCGAATCCCGAATAGCCCGCGCCATTTACATCCATTCCCTTCTGAACGATTACGTCCCCGTCTTCCTCGACCAGTGGCGGCATCAGTTCCGCGCCTGGGGTTCCTGCCACACAATGAACCGGCCAGCGCCCTGCATTCTTCTCAAACGAGCTATGCGCTTCGGGATGCCAATCTTTCGTAAACACGATGAACGCACCGGCGCGCCGTGCCACCTCAATACATTCTCTCAACGGTTCCAGCAGCGATAGCGTGTCCGGCGCGGCCAGCGCGCCCCCTTCGCAAAAATCGCGCTGCAAATCTACGACGATCAGCGCTGCCTTTCCCATCTCGCTCTCCCGGCGTTACACTTGCATATCTGATTCGTGATAATCCATCAAAATCAGTCCCACGAAAATAAAACACACCGGCCAGACCCATGCCAAATACTTCTTCGCTTTATTTCCTTCCGGCAGCCGCAATTCCAGCCAGCGTGACCAACCCGCCAGGATGCCAAACACGGCCAGCGGCGTGTGGCTCAACTCGGCCAGCAATTCTTCCTTCACGTTCGTCAACGCGTGCGTGTGAGTCAACAGCACTATCCCGCCTACAGCGCACACTGCCGGGAAAACCAGCGCCGCTGCCATCGATTTCACCCGCCCCGTCTCCACCCGGTACTGGAATATCGCAAATACGATAATCAACACCACCGCCGCGCGGTGTTGCAACACGTCGGTGACCGCGAAACTCTCCCAGAATCCATTCGGCCCCATCGGCCAGTTCTCCGGGTCCGCCCGGAAGAACAAAAACACCGCTAGCAGCAGAAACGCCAATGGCCAGATTTTCGCCCACGGAAAATACTTGCTTCGCGACAGTAGGGCCAGCATTCCCATCAGGAACACCACCAATCCCGCGCAATTGTGGTTGTATTCCGACCACGCTATATCCGCGGGAGTGTTCACCCCAATGCCAGACTGGCCAGGCACAAACGCCGCCGGCAACGGTTTGCCCGCCGCTTCCGCCTTCTTCATGATTTCGTTCGTCGATTCCGAAATCTCTTTAAGGTCCGGACTGGTGAAGCGCGGCATTCTCGGCCCGAATCGCGCAGCAATCTCCTGCATGTTCACCCGGTCTGCCAACAAGTCCACACTCGGCGGTTGCGAGGTCATCGATGCCGCCGCCAGGATCACGGTCAATCCAATCCCGATCTCGACCTCGCCAAAACTACGCAGGCTTCTGGCGCCCGTTCCGGTTCTGTCCGTGTCGAGCCCCTTCACGATAGAGAAGTTCGCCGCGCCCAACAGCAACAGCACGGCAAATAACGAAATCTTCGCTCCCAGCATCACCCCATAGGCCGTTCCCCAAATTGCCGGGACCGCTCGCACATACACAAAGCTCATGCCCAGGCCCGCCAAAAACAACACCGCCACGCTGATCTGCGCCCATCGCGAAAAATTTCGCGTGATCGTAATTCGCGCCCCGGGGTCCGCCGCCCTCTCTGCAAACACCAGATACGCCAGCCCGCCAATCCAGGTCGCCGTGGCCAGATAGTGCAAGGCCGTCAGGCTCACCAGCAGTGCCCGCCCTTCCATCCGTGACGCCGAGTGGCTCGTCATCACCGAAGCTGCCAGTATTCCCAGCGCAGGTAGCCACGCCAGCGGATTCGCGCTCTTCCGCAGCGCCGGTGGCCAGAAGAACAACGCCAAGCCCGCAAGCATTGCTGTCGCGCCCGCCCAGACGAAATTCGCTTTGAACACATCGCTTATCGGAATGTCCGTCGAGGCGGTCAGCACCATCGAATTCGTCACCACAAACAGGACCTGCGCCAACACTAACGCCAGTGCGCCTCGCCGGATCAGTTTCCAGCACGATGCCACCAACCCTTCGTTTCGCAGTTCCGGCCGCCCGGCGATCACCGTCAGGAAGAAAATGCCGCCAATCGCCAGCGTCTGGCAGCACAGGATCGCCGCCCGCAGCAACACCACCAGGAATCCAAATGTTCCGAGCAGATCAGCCATGAAATTCTCTTACGATCCGGTCACCGTAAACGGAATTTCGCCGCGGGTGATGTGTCCGTCCGGCGCCAGCACTTGCCATCGAATCCGGTACGCGCCGGGTTTCAATCCCGTCGCCTTCGAAGTCAACGTGTCCGCTGACTTCTGTTCTTCAATCTTCAGTTCGGTTGTGGAATTGTCCGGGTTGAGCAGCATCAGCTTCGAAAGCTTTGCGTCAATTCGCACGTTGTATTTCAACACCACGGGAACGTCCGGCCCTGCCACCTTGCTATTGGCGGCGGGTGTGGCCTCCTTCAAAATCGCGTGCCCCTCAACGCTTCCCGCGACCACCAGAATTGCTACCGCGATTGCCGCCAACACTGCTATTCGCGTCCTCATGCAAGCAGTCCTTTCCATGCCGCGATTTTCCGTCCAAGTTTCCACTATACCAGCCCCGCTGCCTCAACCCAATGAAGGCCCACGCGATTACGCAGGCACACTGACAACAGCACCGGATGGAGTTTTGCCTATGCGCGAATGGTAGAAGGCAGGATTGCTACTCGTAGCGCAGCGCTTCCACGGGGTCGAGTTTCGCCGCCTGCATGGCTGGCAGCCATCCGCTCAACACCCCAACCACGATCAGGATCAGCGTTGACATGAACAAGGTCGCTCCAGACAACGTCAGGTGAATATCCACCTTGCCGCTGTCATCTTCGTACGCCGGGCCGAGGAATGGCAGCGTCCCGATCGCCGACGTCAGTGCCCACGAAATCAGCATGCCCACAGCTCCTGCTGCGATCGTCAGAACCAGCGCCTCCAGCAAAAATTGCCAGCGAATGTGCCGCTTTCGCGCCCCCAATGCGCGCCTTAATCCTATTTCGCGCACCCGCTCTTCAACCGACACCAGCATGATGTTCATCACGCCCACTCCGCCAATTCCCAGCGTCATCGCACCGATCAGAAACAGCAGCCCTTCGATGCCCAGCGTGATCCCGTCATAAATCGGCTTGAACTCCTGCCGCCCGAACATGGTGATCGCCCGTTTGTCATTCGGCGAAAATCGTTGCCGGTTCGCTACCGCGGTTCGAAATTGCGTCATCGCCTGCGCCTCAAATTCCGGCGCAACAGGCTCCATCACCATCACGCTGGCATATCGTGCGTCCCAGATATCCGCCGCCGAGCTGTACGGAATAAACGCCGACTCGTCGTCGCAGTTGAAGTAGCAGCTGTCCGAAAACTTCATATCCATCGTGCCAATCACGGTAAACCGCACCCCATTGATCCGCACGGTTTCGCCCACCGCCGGTGTCCCGCTGAACAGTTTCTTCTTCAGCCGCGCGCCCAGCACAACCACGCGCCGGCGTTCCGCCACGTCTTCCGCGGAGATCCACCTGCCCTCCGATGGCACCTCGTTGCGCATCTCACCATATTCCGGATACACACCGCGCGTAGCGGAATCAGAAAGGCGCTCTTCGTGCGATATCCCTTTCCACTTCACGGTCTCCAGCGTCACTCGCCTGATCAGCGGCGATTGTGCCTTCACCCAATCCGCATCCTCCTGCTCGAAGCGCACCTGCTTGCCCGCGCGTTCGCCGCCGGCCTGCTCGCTCGTCGTTCCCGGCCAGCAGATCACCGCCGATTTGCCGAAAACCTCAAATGTGTACAAAAGCACGCTGCGGAATCCCGAACCGTAGCTCAGCAGCAGCGTTACCGCCACGATGCCCCAGGAAATCCCGGTCATCGTAAGCAAGCTGCGCACACGGTTGCGCCCCAACGCGACCCACGCCTCTTTGAACACCTCGGTCAACATGACAGCCGCTCCCCATAGTTGTAAGTTACAAGTGGTAAGTTATAACTGTGGATAATTCCAGTTAGCGCCGCCACCTGTCGCCGATTCACTTTGTGGCAAGTTCTCATTTCCGCTTTGCCTGGCTTAGATCCTAAAACTTACAACTTAGAACTTCTTTCACCCGCCCGCTTCAAAACGCAGCGCTTCGATCGGATCCACCGATGCCGCCTTGTTCGCCGGATACAGCGCCGACAGCACCGCAATCAGTCCCAGCAGGCTGATCGTCAGTGTGGCCAGCTGCCAGCTCGGGTCGAGCCCGTCGAAATACGGCATTTTCGGAAGCAAACTCACCAGGAAGCACAGTCCGTACGAAATGGTCAGGCCCGCTCCGCCGCTAAGAAACACGACAAACACCGTTTCCAGGAAGAATTGTTTCAGGATTGATTCGCGCGTGGCCCCCAGCGCTTTCCGCACCCCGATCTCCCTCGTCCGCTCGCGCACGCTCACCAGCATCACGTTCATCACCCCTATGCCGCCAAGAAAAATTGTAGCTACGCCCACCGCGCCCATGAACACTTCCATGCCCACAAAGATCATGCGGTTGGCCTGGGCGTTCTTCACCGTGTCCCAGATACCCGCGGCTTCTTCATCGCGCGGATCGAAATTGTGCAGCCGCCCCAGCGTCTTGCGAATCTGCCTCACGCATGCCGGGTGCGTATCGAGCGACCACGGCGCCGCCAGCAAACGGTCCACGGTGTGCTCCACGGCCGGCGGCTTGTTGGGAAAATCGCGCTTCATGGCGTTGAACGGGATAAAAATCTTGCGGATGTCTACGCCGTCGTAGCTTGAGTTTTGATCTTTCGTCTTCATCACCCCAATTACGGTATACGGTACGCCATTTAACTGGATGCTCTGCCCGATCGCCTCGTGATCCGCGAACAACTGCTTCTTCGTGTCGCTGCCGATGAACGCCACGCGCCGCCCTTCTTCGTTGTCCTCATGGTTGTAAAAGCGGCCTTCCGCCACGGTGATGCTGCGGATGACCGTGAATTCTGGCAGCGATCCCACGGTGTCGATGTCGCCGCTGTTGTACGCGCTGTGCACTTTGACGTTGTTGCCCAGTTCCGGCATCACGTACTTGCACGCCGGCGATTCAGCCGCCACTTGCTTGTAGTCGTCTTCCATCCAGTGCACCACGCGGCCGCTCCGCGTTCCGCCCGCCTGCATGCTGGTGCGCCCTGCGAACACGATCAACACGTCTTTGCCGAAGTTTTCCTGTTGCTTCTGGATGCCGCGGCCCAATCCTTCGCCCGCCGCTACCATTAACGTGATCGAGATGATTCCCCAGGCGATCCCGAACATGGTCAGCATCGTGCGCCGCTTATGCGCCCACAACGTCGCCAGCGTATCTCGCAGTAGATCGCCAAAGGTCATGGCCACTCCGCACTATTGGAGGATGACTTGCTGCTTCTCGTTCAGCCCCGAAACGATTTCCGTCTTTACCCCGTTCGAAATTCCCAGCTTCACCGGAATCTTCTTGCGCCCGTTCTCGGCGTGTGGATCGGGTATCTCCACGGACGCCGCGCGGTCCTTGTCGTAAATCAGCGACGCTTCCGGTACCATCAGCACGTTCTTCTTCTCTTCTAGAATCACTTCGGCGTTAGCCGTCATGTTCGCTTTCAACTCGCCGGTGGAATTCGAAATCGATACCCGCACCTCAAACGTCGTGACGTTATCCTTTTCCTTTCCCATCGGCGAAATCTTCGTCACTTTTCCCGTGAACTTTTTGTCCTTGAACGATTCCACCACGATGCGCGCCGGCTGATTCAGGAACACCTTTCCGATATCCGCTTCGTCCACTTTCCCCTGCACGTACACTTCGCTGATATCGCCCAGCGTCATGATCAACGTCGCCTGCGAGCCCAACACCAGGATCGAACTCACCGCGTCGCCCACGTTCACGTCGCGCGACAGCACCAGCCCATCAATGGGGCTCACGATCGTCGAGTTCCGCAGATCTTCTTCCGCATTTTCCAGAGCGGCCTTGGCCTGCGCCATCTGCGCGTCCGCTTTCGCAATCTCCGCCTTCGAAACCACCAAATTCCGCTGCGAGCTCACCTGCTTGTTCAGCGCCAATTGATAATTCTTCTCCGCATCTTCTACCAGGCTCTTGGACATGACCCCGTCCTGGTACATTTTCTGCGCCCGCTCCATGTTCAGTTTCAGGAACGGCACGTCCGGCCCTTCGGCATCCACTTTGTTCCGCTCCAGCTGCGCCTTCGCCGAATCGAGCGCTGCTTGCGCCGCCTGGTAATTCGCCTGCGCTGCCCGGACGCTCGCTTCCAGTTGCACCTTGTCCAGATCAGCTAACACTTGCCCTTGTCTCACGCGATCGCCGTAATCGGCATACAGCTTCTTCACAATTCCGCTGGCCTTCGACTTCACTTCCACCTTCGAAAGCGGTTGGATCTTCCCCGTGGCCACAACCACCCGCGCCAAATCCCCTTTTTCCGATTCCGCCAGCTTTGACGGGTCAATTACGTGGTTCGGCCGAAGAGCCGCATACACTCCAAATCCACCTCCGACTAGCACCAGCGCGGCGATCGCGCCCAATATAATTCTGCGGCGACGCTTCTTGGCCGCTTTTCCGTTGCCGTTGGTTAAACTGTTGCCATTGCTCGACATAACTGACCCCCAGTGTCCACTTCTGCACACTCATACCGAGATACGCAGGTCTGGGCGAAATGTTCCCGCTTCTGCTTCTATAGACGATGAGTTTGGCCGTTAGTCATGCGCCCCGAACAGCCAACTTTGGTCAGAGGGTGATGCGGCGCAGCCGCAACGCATTTGTGATGACCGACACGGAGCTGAAGCTCATGGCGGCACTGGCAATCATCGGGCTCAACAGCCACCCCAAAATGGAGTAAAAAACTCCAGCTGCGATCGGTATCCCTATCCCGTTATATACAAACGCAAATGCCAGATTCTCCTTGATGTTCTTCACCGTCCCTCGCGCCAGCTTTCTGGCTCGCACCATCCCGTTTAAATCGCCTTTCACCAACGTGATCCCCGCGCTCTCCATCGCTACGTCGGTTCCCGTACCCATGGCGATTCCAACATCGGCCCCCGCCAGCGCCGGAGCATCGTTGATTCCATCACCCGCCATTGCGACGATCTTCCCTTCATCGCGGAGTTTCTTCACAATTTCGCACTTCTGCTGCGGCAACACTTCGGCCTGATACTCCTCAATGCCCAACTGCTTGCCAATGGCTTCGGCGGCGGCCTGTCGGTCCCCTGTCAGCATCACTATGCGGATTCCGTCCGCGCGCAGCGTTCGGATCGCATCGACTGCTGATGGTTTCACCCGATCCGAGAGCAGGAATGCCCCGGCCACTACTCCATCAATCGCACAAAGCACCTGGGTGGCCGCGATTTGTTCGCCAGCAACGGATTTCGCTTGGATGAAAGGCCGTTGCAGCCCTTGCTCGCCCAGAAATCGCGCGGTTCCCATCACCACACTTTTGCCCAACACTTTGCCGGAGACTCCGCCGCCCGCGCTGGTCTGAAACTCCGTAGCCGATGCCAGCGGCAGCTTCCGCTCTTCCGCGGCGCGCACAATTGCCCGCGCCAGGGGATGCTCGCTCGACCGTTCCAGGCTCGCCGCAAGTGACAGAATCGCGTTCTCGGGGAGCTTCACCCCTTCCAAGATCTCGACACCCGCCAGATGCGGCTTCCCCTCCGTCAACGTCCCTGTCTTATCCACAACTAGCGTGTCCACTCGCGCCAGCGTTTCCAGCGCCTCCGCGTTGCGCACCAGTACTCCGGCCTTCGCTCCTCGCCCCACCGCCACCATGATCGACATCGGCGTCGCCAATCCCAACGCGCACGGGCACGCAATGATCAGCACCGACACCGCCGCCACCAGCGCATGCGCAAACCGTGGCTCCGGCCCCCACACCATCCAGCCCACGAACGCCAGCGCCGCTGCTGCCATCACTCCCGGCACAAAATAGCCCGCTACGCGATCCGCCAGCCTCTGCATCGGCGCTCGGCTGCGTTGCGCTTCGCTCACCAGCTTCACAATCTGCGCCAGCAGCGTCTCGCTTCCCACATGCTCCGCCAACATTACGAAGCTTCCGCTCGCATTCAGCGTGCCCCCGGTCACTTTGTCGCCGACGCTCTTCTCGACCGGCAATGCCTCTCCCGTCACCATCGACTCATCTACCGTGCTGGCCCCTTCTTTCAGCGTGCCATCCACGGGCACGCGCTCGCCCGGCCGCACGCGAAGCAAATCTCCTGCATGCACCTGATCGAGCGGCACGTCTGCATCGCCATCTCCCGAAACCCGGTGCGCTGACTGCGGCGCTAGGTGCAGCAGTTCCCGAATCGCTCCGCTGGTTCTCTGCCGCGCACGCAATTCCAGCACCTGCCCCAAAAGCACCAGCGTCGTGATCACCGCCGCCGCTTCGAAATAGACCGCCACCCCGCCGTGCATCTCCCGAAACGATGCGGGAAACGCGCCCGGAAACAGTGTCGCCACGACGCTGTAAGAGTACGCCGCTCCTGTTCCCAGCCCGATCAGCGTGAACATGTTGGGGCTGCGATTCATCAGCGAATTCCAGAAGCGCACGAGAAACGGCCAGCCGCACCCCACCACTACGGGAGTGGCCAGCAGCAACTCGATGCCGTTCCTCGCCGCGGGCTCCCAGTGCAGCCCCAGCACCTCGCCGAACATCGACAGCGCCAGAATTGGCACCGACAACGCCGCGCTTACCCAGAATCGCCAACGCATCGATGCATACTCGGGATCCGGCTGCTCCTCGGCCGCGATGTCCATCGGCTCCAGCGACATTCCGCAGATGGGGCAAGTCCCTGGCCCGATCTGCACAATTTCCGGATCCATCGGGCATGTGTACCGCACTCCTGCCGACCCGGCAGTCCTGGCCGTCGAAGCCGCTTCCATTCCCCCTGTCCCCGGCGCTGCCAAAAATTTCTCCGGCTCTTTCTCAAATCGCTCTCCACAACGCTTCGAACAAAAATAGTAAGTTCTTCCAGCGTGCTCCACTTTTCCAGCCGCTTTCTTCGGGTCGACGGACATTCCGCATACAGGGTCTTTCTCTCTCGGCCCCTCTCCCAGGACCGCCAGAGCGGGCATGGATGGCGACAACGCGGTTGCAATCTGCGGTACCGCTGCTGCAACGTACTTCTGCGGATCGGCCTGAAACCTCTGCGCGCACCCGCCGCAACAGAAGTAGTAGGTCTTCCCTCCATGCTCGACCTTCGCCTTCGCCGTCTCCGGATTTACTTCCATCCCGCAAACTGGATCCCGTTGCACAGTCCCTCGCTTCTGCGATTCCATTCTCTTACGGTCCGGCTTTTCTACTTCTGCGCTTCCTCGTCATCGCAGATGTTTGTAAACCAGCTCCAGCAATTCGTCATACATCGCCGCGGGGTCGCCACCCTTTCCGTTTTTGATCGCCCTCGCCGCGCAATGCTGCAGGTGATTCTTCATCAGGTTTCGCGCTACACCCCGCAACGCCTCCTGCACCGACGCCACCTGCACGATGATGTCCGCGCAATAACGCTCTTCTTCCACCATCCGCTGCAGGCCACGAATTTGCCCCTCAATCCGCCGCAGCCGTTTCAGGTTCGCGGCCCTCAATTCCGGTTCAACCCCTGCCGCTTTCCGTCCGCTCCCCGCCTTCATCCTATATACCCCCTACCCCTACCTATACGCCTCCGCAGAATCTCCGTCAACCTCTGGCGGCTTCGAATCGCCGCCGCGAATCCCACCGTCAAATCCCCTGCCGTCATCCTGCCTGCCCTGAGCGCTGCCGCAGGGAGCGAAGCGCAGTTTGCGTGCAGGATCTCAGCCACAGCTCCTCTAGCATTCGAAAATCGGCCAACCTGCTACCCTTTCACCCTGACCCTCTTTCACCTTATACTTCCTCCTATGACACTCCTCGAAATCACTTACGAACTGCAGTCCCCGCTGAGCCTCGAACAGCTCGGCCGCCTCGGCGAATTCGCCAACACCTACGGCCTGCGCCGCTTCCACGTCGACGAGCAGAAGAACCACCTCACCTTCGAATACGACGCCTCGCGCCTGCGCGAAACCCAGGTCGCCCACGTCCTCGGCCAGGCCGGCATCGCCGTCACCCGCAAAATCAACTAGCTCCGCGTTTGCCAATCGAACGAGGAGGCTCTACATGAGATTCGTTGTCGCTCTTCTTATCGCTTCCCTCTCGCCTCAAACCCCAGATGCGTTTCCCCCTCTCGGCATTATCGACTTCTACGGGCTGCGCACCATACCTCAAGAAAGCGTCCTCGGCGCTCTTCCCTATCATGTTGGTGACACGATTCTGATCGACCAGTTCAAGTCGCAGAAGCAAGCAGTGCAACAACAAATCGCTTCACGGCTTCATTTACGCGGGGCGTTCTTGACTCTGGTGTGCTGCACGAATGATCGGAAATCTATGCTCTACGTAGGCATCGAGGAGACTAACTCGGCATGCCTAGAGTTCAAATCCTCGCCTTCGGGTACCGTGCAGCTCACCGAGGATGTGTTGTCTGCCGGCCGCGATTTCGACGCAGCATTTCACAAAGCGGTGCGGGAAGGCGACGCCTCCGAGGACGATTCTCAAGGCCATGCGTTGGATGGTGATCCCGATGTCCGCGCGATTCAGTTGCGTTTTGTCTCTCTCGCCGATGGCCACTTAGCGGACCTGAAAGATGTTCTCGAAAATTCGTCGGATTCCGAGCAACGCGCCCTGGCCGCTCAGGTTCTGGGCTACGTCAAGAACAAACAAGCGATCGTTTCGGACCTCGTTGCGGCTATGCGTGACTCCGACCCGGACGTCCGCAACAATGCCGCGCGCGCATTCCTGGTGTTCGCCGAGTTTTCCCCAAAACCCCCGACGCCAAAGATCAAAATCTCGTGGCAGCCGTTCATTGATTTGCTGAGCTCCTGTGTCTGGTCCGATCGGAACAAGTCGTCTGGCGCTCTGGCGCAACTGACCGAGACCCGTGACCCGGTTCTCCTCTCCGAACTCCGCCAAAAGGCACTTCCGTCACTCATCGAGATGGCTCAATGGAAATCGATTGGGCACGCATGGTTTTCGCTAATGATTCTCGGTCGAATCGGCGGTTTGACGGACGACGAAATTCAAAAACACTTGGATCGGGGAGATCGAGAGCGCATTATCACGACGGCAATCGCCACCACCAAAACCAAGGACTAGTCGCCTCAAATTAACTGGAGCCCCCGCTTGGGAACGGGGGCCCCGGAAGGCGCGTCTCATTGCCAGTGTCGTTTTCACACCGGCGCGTGGGGTCATCCATCCTAGCTTCCCTCTCAGAGGCAGGTTGGTAACAAGCTCCAGGAACCGCAAGCAAGCCCCTTCCC
>Ga0335077_10005435_pt1 | contig 15625 bp, 15 predicted proteins | sample Lox_Sample_31_FD_207151 | JGI IMG/M metagenome (GOLD analysis project Ga0335077, IMG submission 207151) | Soil microbial communities from Loxahatchee National Wildlife Refuge, Florida, United States - Lox_Sample_3.1 | ecosystem: Environmental > Terrestrial > Soil > Wetlands | place: USA... | reverse complement strand
ATTTCGTCCACTTCTCGGCGCTCCTGCTCAGCGATTTGCTGGACCTTGTAAAGCGCGAGGGCTTCCCGCGCGGCCCGGGGCAGGTCTTTGTCGTCCACCTCGCCCGGTTGCCCGGGTTTGGGCGGTGTCGGGGGAATGGACTCGTATTCGGTAGCATCGAACCAGACAAATGCGCATCGCTTGCAGAGATCGAGGTCCAATACGTGACCCGCCACACCCATTGTCACATCTGTCATGGCGCGCCCGCAAATCGGGCAGGCTTTGCCCGTGCCGTCCGGCGCGCTGACGGCGCGCGACCAAAGGGCATTTACGCGATCGTTGCCAAGGGCTGCCCGTAACACGGGAACGCCCACGGCCCGACCGCCGCATTGGTCACAGCTCCAGAATAAACCCTTCGTACCCTGCGCGCGCGTCAGTTTGCTACCACAATTTGGGCAGGTGAACATAAATGAAGCACTCGCGTATTTCACCGGCATGTCCGGCCCGGACGGCAGGCCCGGCAAGCACAGCCGGCAAGAAGCGCACCGCCCGCGGAACCATGGCATCTCATTTGCTATTACCTGGTTTCACCGACGTATTTTAGATGAAAAGCAAAATTCATATCGTTGGATTCATGCTTGGTTTGTTCGCATTCGCTGCGGCAATGACCGTGAATGCTCAAGGCACACTTTACGTGTCCAGCCTTGGATCAACCAATCCAATTTTCGTCGGCTTGGGACCCAATTACTGGATGGCGCAACCCTTTGTAACCGGACCGACGAATGCGTCTTATGCCCTTAATTCCGTGCAATTGATGGTGCTGATGACGGGGACTTCCAGCGGGAACAATCTGCACGTTTCAATTTACAACAACAACGGCGGCGTACCGGGAAGCGGCCTGGCACCGCTGACCGGCTCCGATCCCACGTCCAGCGGCGTTTGCACTTACACCGCATCCGGAGTCCTCCTGGATCCTTCGACAACCTATTGGATTTTAATCTGGTCCGGACTGGTCCAAAATGGCTTCCCGGTTTTCCTGGCGGGCGCTTCCCAAACGAGCAGCTATGCGTCAAGCGCCGGTTGGAGTCTGGGCACTCCCATGTATTCGACCGACATGGCAAGCTGGCAGGCGGCGCCTTATTTCGCCGCTCAAGTTGGCATTTCGGCAACCGTACCGGAACCTTCCACGGCTGCATTCATCGGCATGGGATTGGCCACGCTCGTTTTCTGGCGCAGAAAATTCGCGTAGAAAATAATTCCGATTCTATTTCGGCAAAAGTCCGGCAACCAAGCCACGTTCTTCCTGCAATTCCTTTACCGTCGCGTCAACTTTTGCGCGGCTGAATTCATTGAGCGACAGGCCCTGCACAATGCGCCAGCCATCGCTGTCGCTGCGAATCGGAAATGAGCAGATCAACCCTTTTTCAATGCCGTAGCTGCCATCGGAACACACAGAGACGCTGTGCCAGTCGCCGGCGGGCGTCGGCGTGATGATGGAACGGACGCTGTCCACGACGGCATTGGCAGCGCTCGCCGCGCTCGACAAACCCCGCGCCTTGATAACGGCCGCGCCTCGTTGCTGAATGGTTGTGATGAATTCGCCCTTCAGCCACGCTTCGTCGGTGATGACGCCGGTCGCCGGTTTGCCATTGATTTTGGCGTTGTAAAAATCGGGATATTGCGTGGCCGAATGGTTGCCCCAGATGACGACGTTGCTGACCGCGGTGATGTCCGCGCCGGCTTTTTTGGCGAGCTGGGCTTTGGCGCGGTTCTCATCGAGGCGCGTCATGGCAAAGAACCGGTCGCGCGGCACATCAGGCGCATTGTTCATGCAAATCAGGCAGTTCGTGTTGCACGGGTTGCCGACGACGTGGATGCGCACATCGCGGGCGGCGTTTTGTTGTATCGCCCTGCCCTGCCCGATAAAAATCCTGCCATTGACGCCGAGCAAATCTTTGCGCTCCATGCCGGCTTTGCGCGGCACACTGCCGACCAGCAACGCCCAGTTCACGCCGCGAAAACCCTCGTCAGGATTCGCCGTGGGCACGATGCCTTTGAGCAGCGGAAAGGCGCAATCGTCCAGTTCCATGCAGACGCCGCGCAAGGCGGGCAACGCAGGTTCGATTTCGATCAGATGGAGAATAACCGGCTGGTCCGGCCCGAACATCGCGCCGGAAGCGATGCGGAAAAGCAGGGAATAACCGATCTGGCCGGCGGCGCCGGTGATGGCCACGCGAATGGGTGTCGGACTCATAAGTTCAGGGGCGGAAGTATGTTGTCGCACGCGTCAGCGCGCAAGCGCGGAACGTTCGTAGCGGCGACCAATTTTCAGAGCGACGAGTTACACGAGTCCCTTGTTCCTGCGTTCAATTTGGGACTCGCGGAGCGCGTCCCTCCGAATTAAGACGCTTCCGTGCCAGCCGCGCTTTTCAATTTGTGTGTTCTTCCGAGACATCAAACCGCTCGAACAGTTTGCCGAGCACCATCACGCCCAGGCTGGCTTCCACGGCCAGAATCATCGTAGCCGCCAGCGACGCCAGCGGGATGGCGACGGCAGGACCGGACGCAAAAGCCATCACAAAGAAAACGCCGACGAATGCGCCAGTTGCGGGCACGAGGGCCACCAGGAGGGCCAGCATCTGGCCCAACGCGAAAATCAGCCGCTGGCCGGTGGCTTCAATGCCACGCGGGCTGTCCTTGCCGGTCTGAATCCACGACGGAAACAACAGCACGGCAGCGTTCGGGATCAGCAACAGGAGGCAGTCCAACACGGGCAGCAGGATCGCCGCGCCGACCGCAATGGCCAGGAACAGACTTTCCTGTTTGGCGGGCTGATAAAGAAGAAGTCCCGCGCCCACCAGCAACAACAGCCATTGGACAGCCACCAGCACGGCCACGGGCGCCAGGACTTCACCCAGCGCAACCTGCCAGCCGCGCAGCGGAAAGGTTTTCAGGATGTCCGCCACCGGCAGGTCATGCCGGAAATCCAGCCGCAGAATTTGCGGTCCCAGCAGCAGCGAATACGCCAGGGCAATGGCGCAGATAACGCCTGTGACCAGGGAAAGGCTCTGGCTGTGCTGGACATTGATCAGACTGACGCCCACGATGACCGAGACGGTGATGAGCGCAATCCAGAGGCGTGGTGAAAAGATATTGCCGACGCCAATGAGATTTTTCCAGAGCAACGCCGTGGCCGCCGGGCCGGTGGCAACCAGCCTGAACCACGGCTGTCTCACCTTTTGTTTCTTGTTCGCTGCCTGCCAATTGCCGGCGCGCATCGCGGCCGCGCGTGCGGCCAGTTTTTGCGACGCTTCCACCGACGCTTCCTCGAAGGCCACGTCGGAATAGATGACCCACAGGTAGTGGAGCGCCAGCAGCACCAGCACCGGGACCAAGGCTATGAAAAAAGACCCGGCGTCCTGCGCCAAGAATGGCCGTACGACGAGCCGGAACGGATAAAGCAAATACAACGCCGGGCCGGCGGTCAAATACCGTTGCGCGGTATCCAGAATCACATTGAAATCCGGCTTAGCGATGTAATCCAGCGGCGGCAAGGTTCGTTTTGCCCAAATCCAGACCGCTACGACCATCGCCGCCGCCAATCCGAAGACCAGCAACCGCCGGAGCCGGTTGGAAACCCCGTGATCGAGCAGCATGGTCCGGGCAAACGAGGAGCCGAGGAAATGCAGGCTCAACATCGAAAGCATCAGCCACCAGCCGAACGCGTGGATCCAAACGTTGCCGCCAAACCGCCGGGAAAAGAATGTAAACAAAAGCACGGTGAAAAAAATCCCCAACTGCGATCGCAGGAGCTTGAAATGAATCAGCGTGCGCCGGGTGACGGGCGCCGGAAACAGGAACGCCACCTCGGCTTCGGTAAAGGTCAGCGCCGCACGTTCGTGCGGAAAAACCCAGGCCAGCAGCACGATGACAAAGAGTAACAGCGCACCGATGGATTCAAAAACCTGCAAATACTCCGGCGAAAGAGTCATAACGGTCTTCGGTCCTACGCTGAAGCCGCGAAAAAAATTTCGGAAAACCAGCCAGTAGAAATAAAGTCCACCCACGATGGCTCCGACAAGATATTTGGGCCGCTTGAGCCGCTTGAACCGGGTGATCAGCCGGTTGCGGACCGTGTGATATTGCAGGTAGAACAGCGCGGCGATCATGGCTGGTTCAAGGTGGGAGCACCGGCGGAGCGGCTGGCGTGGCGGACCCGGGCTCACTCGTGGCGCGAAAGAAAATCTCCTCGAGATTGGCGTCGCCGGGCTGTTCGGAAAATTTCCGGGTCACTTCCGCGAGCGTGCCGTCAATGACCTTCCGCCCGTTCTTTAAAATCAGGATGCGCGAGCAGATTTCCTCGACCAGGTGCAGCAGGTGCGAGCTGATGATGATGGCCGCGCCGTCGCCCGCCCGTTTCAGAATGGAATCCTTCATCCGGCGGATGCCGAGCGGGTCCAGTCCCGTCAGCGGTTCGTCGAAATAAATCACCTTGGGCGAATGCAGCAGGCCGCAGGCGATGGCGAGCTTTTGTTTCATCCCGCGCGACAGTTCGCCAGGCAACGCGTCCCGTTTATTTGCCAGCTCCAGTTCCTCCAGCAACTCGCGGCCGATGCGCTCATAATCGGCCACCTGGTAAATCCGGGCGACAAAATTCAAGTGCTGCCAGACCGTGAGATAATCGAACAGGCGCGGTTCATCCGTGAAAAAGGCGAGCTGTTGCTTGGCGGCAATCGCGTCCCGAACGATGTCGTGGCCGCCCACGCGCACGGTGCCGCGCGTGGGCGGAATGATACCGGACAGGCAGCGTAACGTGGTGGTCTTGCCCGCACCATTCGGGCCGACCAGGCCCAGCACTTCGCCGGGCTGACTCGAAAACGAAAGCTCGTTCACGGCGACAAATTCGCCATACAGCTTGGTGAGACCTTCAACCTGAATCATGCGTTGCCGTCGGGTTGGCGATTTTTGTTTCCGGGTACTCAAACCTACCAGCCAACCGGCCCGTTCGTAAAGTCTGCAAATAAAGCTGGTGCCAAATCTCACCTTGGTAGGGCGAGCGTCCTCCCGAGCCGGTTTTGATACGTCAACATGAAAGAGCAACGGCTCGTCAGGAGCCTCGCCCCACCAAAGTTGATTGCGCTGCCAACCGAGAAAATTTTACAAATAATTTCTTGGCAAATTCCCATTTCGGGCGTAGAAACGAATGGTTCTTTGAAATGGATGAACCTGATTCATCCGTCATCGCAGTCAAACGTCAGGGAACCCGGTGGAAATCCGGGACGGTTGCGCCACTGTAACGGCTACAACTTCCCAAAGCCACTGCCCCGCGTCAGGCGTGCCTGAGCGGTGGTGGGAAGGCGGGAAGGCGGTTTGAGGCCGAAGTCAGGATATCGGTTTGGCTGCGCTCGTCGGGCTCCGAAATGCGGAGCCGCTTCTCCGTCAAAGAGAAGGATGAGGCCAGCCTGTCGAACGATTTTCGGCAGGATACGTTGGATGCTTTCATTCTCCGTTTTGCCGGGGTCTGAAGGCGTCTTTATTTTCGTCCTCGTCCTTCGTCCTCGTCCTCGTTCCCGCGAGCGAGTTTCGAGGACGGCAACGAGGACGAGAACGATTCAATTCCCCGCGCTGGTCTCTCAACCGTAAACCGGAATGGTGTGTCGGAGTATTGGAGTGTTGGACTGTTGCATTTCCATCGCTCCATCTCTCCACCACTCCGTTCCATAGATGATAGATCAGCCTATGAGAAAGAAGTTGTTCGTTCCGCTGGTCCTGGCCAGCTTGATGGTCGGTCCCGCCCTCAGCCGCGCGCAATTCGCCAGCAGCGTGGTTTCCTACACCGAAGGTAATGGCGCTGAGCCCGGTTACAATGATCCCACCGCAGCGCTGGGTGCTCCATCGCAGGTGACGCCCGGTCAATACGGCGGTCCCGTTGACCCCTTTGACGCACCATATCTCCCCAACCAGATTGTCGGGCTGGGCACCAACGGCGGTTCCATCACCCTCCAATTCGACAAACCAATTCAAAACAACCCGGGCAATCCATACGGACTGGATTTCATTATTTTCGGCCACGCGGGTTTCAACATCGTTAATGGCGATTACACCGGCGGCGGCATCACCGATGGTTCGCTTTACACCGGCGGCACCGGCGACGTGCGCGTGTCGGTGAGCGCCGATGGTCAGACGTTTTATACGCTGAATCCCGCGCTGGCCCCCCAGGTGGACGGCTTGTTTCCGACCGACGGGAGCGGCGATCCTTTGTTGCCGGTAAATCCCGCGCTGACGGCGGCGGATTTCAACGGGTTGGGCCTGGATGGAATCCGCGCGCTCTATGCCGGGTCCGCCGGCGGCGCCGGGTTCAGCCTGGCCTGGGCGATAAATTCAAACGGCCAGAGTGTGTCGTTGTCGTCCGTTGATTACGTCAGGCTGGACGTCCAGGACGATGGCTCGCCGGTTTATATTGACGCGATCTCGGTGGTGCCCGAGCCGGCAACGTGGGCGCTGGCCTTGACCGGCGCCGGTTTGTGCTGGCGGCGACGGCGCGTCCGGTAACATGCGCATTTGCCGGCTCATTTTGTGGGGACTGGTTGCCGCCTCGACCAGCGCGGCGGCAACTTTTCAGGACGATTTTTCCAGTGACCCGCGGCAAAACGGCTGGGCCATTTTCGGCGACACCAATCTGTTCCAGTGGAATTCCACCAATCAAAATCTCGATGTCACCTGGGATTCCTCGAAGACCAACAGTTATTTTTACCATTCGCTCGGAACGATCGTGGCGAAAACGGATGACTTCAGCCTCACCTTCGACCTGCAACTCAGCGACATCGCCGTCGGCGTCAATCCCGCCAAAACCAACACGTTTGAACTGGTCGTGGGCTTCATCAACCTTGTCAGCGCCACCAACACCAACCTGGAACGCGGCGTCGGCGTCAATGCCGCGTACGGCGCCCGCAACACCTTCGAGTTCGATTATTTCCCCGATTCCGGGTATGGCGCGACGATTTCACCGACCATCATTTCCAGTAACAACCAGTTCGCGACCAAATTCGCTTTTCCCCTCACTCTGGATCCCGGCGCGCTCTTCCACGTGGCCATGGTTTACACCGCGAGCAACCTGACCCTGCAAACGACCGTCACCCGCAATGGCGCCCCCTTCGGCTCAATCCCCAACGTGGTGTTGGGCGGGTCCTTCACCGATTTCCGCCTGGACCAGGTCGCCGTTTGCAGCTACAGCGACGTGGGCGCGGATGGCTCGCTGCTCGCCCGCGGCAACGTGGACAATTTCATCGTCACCGTCCCGCCATCGCCGGTGCAAAATCTCACCGGCGGCCTCAGCAACGGCATCTGGCAGGCCCAATTTCTCAGCCGGAGCAACTGGGTATACACCCTGCAACGCTCGACGGACTTGATTTCGTGGGCCAACACTTCCGCCAGCGGCAACGGCAACGGAACGAACCTGATGTTGCAGGACAGCAATCCGCCGGCAGACCAGTCGTTTTACCGCGTGAGCGCAAACCGGCCATGAATCTGACGCCCATTCAGACGCCGTTTGATCCCGGCCAATGCCCGTTGTGCCGTCAGCCTAACAACTGCCAGCTTTGGACCCTGTCCGCCCGCAAGGGTCCATGCTGGTGTGCGCGGGTGGAAACGCCCGAAGCATTGCTCGCGCGCGTGCCGGCCGAACTTCGCGACCGCGCCTGCATTTGTCGCAGTTGCATTGAATCGTTCCGCCGGCAACCGGCCAAAGTTCAGCGCTGTCGTGCGTTCACGCTCACCGAACTCGTCACCGTCATCGCCGTCATCTCGATTCTCGCGGCGCTGCTCGTGCCGGTGTTGGGCAAAGGCAAAATGTCGGCGCAACAGGCCGATTGCGTGAGCAATCTGCGCCAACTCGGCATCGCGACCCAACTGTATTGGGACGAAAATTCGGAATACTGTTTCAACTGGATTTACGGCGCGACCAACGACGGTGTCATCTACTGGTTCGGCTGGCTGCACAACGATGATCTGCCGGAAGGCCAGCGCCCGTTCGACCTGTCGCAAGGCGTTTTGTTTCCGTATCTCAATGGCGGTGACGTCCGGCTTTGCCCCACGCTGTATTCGACTCCGGCACAACTGAAGTTAAAAGGCGATGGCGACGTTTTCAGCTACGGCTACAATTTTTATTTGTCGGCGCCCATGACCAAGCCATCCGTCAGCGCGAACAAAATTAAAAATCCGTCCAATCTTGCCGTCTTTGCCGACTCTGCACAGATCAACGATTTCCAGGACCCCGCCTCACCCGCCAACCCGATGCTCGAAGAATGGTATTATCTGGATTTGCAGACAAATTATTCCAGCGCCAACACTTATCCCAACGGCCATTTCCGCCACTCACAAAAGGCGAATGCCGTCTTTTGCGACGGCCATGTGGATTCGGAAAGGTTTGTAACCGGCTCGATTGATCCCAAACTGCCGAGCCAGTTTGTCGGCCAGTTGCGCCCGGAAATTCTCCTCATCCCGTAGGCCACACCGCGAGGAGTCTCTGTCTTCCATTCGGCAACGCCGACGCCGGGTCCGGGGAAAACAAGGCGAAGATTGCGGTCGCCCGGGACTGGTAACAACAAAGCAGCCCGAGGCAAACGCCTCGGGCTTTGGTCCCAAACAACAAACCAAATTTCAATTATGGCAACTGGTGCGCCGGGTTAACCGTGTTGCCCAGGTTGCAAGTCACTTGTGGCGAAGCTCCCACCGTACCCACGGTGTATGAACCGCCAGCCGGACAACTGGGAATTTTATTATTCGCATTCAACTTGATGTAGGGCGTTAAATCCGTGGTCAAACTGGGGGCCGGATCCCCGGTCTTTTTCCCTTGTTCCAACGCGAATTCGTTCACCGCGGCGTCGATCTGGCGCATGTTGTTGATGCAAGCATTGGCTTGCGAGGTGGCGCGGGCCCGGACGAAGTTGGGAATGGCGATCGCCGCCAAGAGGCCGATGATGGCCACGACGATCATGATTTCCACCAGCGTGAAACCCGCCTTGCGGACGGTTTTGGTCGTTTTCATGTTCAGTTTATTATTCATTTTTTAATTATTGCTCAGTTCCGTAACGCCAGGAGTCACCTCCTGACTTTAGCAAACTGTTCTCAAAGTCCGCAGACCGGATGCCACCTGGCCGCCCCGAAATCTGCCCTTTGGGGCAGGTAGCGGGCCTTTCGGCGGGTCTGTTCAGCTGGAAAGCAAAACTATCTCACTTCTTGTTATCGCTGAAGCTTGCCGGCTCGTCCTGGCGAGCATGATGAATTGGCCTGGTTCTATCTCCGCATCTTGAACAACCCGGCTTCATCTGCCAGGCGCGTCAGTTCCGCCACCGAATGCACTCCTAATTTTCTTGTGATGTTTGTCCGGTGCAACTTCACGGTGCGCTCGTTTATGTTCAGGTCGCCGGCAATTTGCTTGTTCATTCGGCCTTGCACCACGTGCGCCAATACCTCCAGTTCGCGTTCACTCAACTCGTCGAAACGACGGCGTAAAACCCCCAACTGTTCGCGTTTTTGCCGCTCCTGCGCGTCACGTTCAAACGCCCGCTCCACCGCCGCCAGCAACTCCTCCTTCCGGGCGCGCTTCGTCAAAAAGTCCTCCGCGCCACTTCGCATGGCGCTCACCGTTGTCGGAATATCACCTTGCCCGGTCAGAAAAATGACCGGCAACGGGTTCAGGGAACTTCTCAACGTCTCCTGCAAGGCCAGGCCGTTCATCCCGGGCATCTGCAAATCGGCCACGACGCAGCCGGACATGTCCGGCGCGAGCCGGTCCAGAAATTCCTGGGCTGATTCAAATGCCTGCACATTGTAACCGACCGCGCGCAGCAAACGGGACACCGACCGCAAGAAAGACGCATCGTCATCTACGATAAAAACCGTCCGCGACCGGCCGGGAATCGTGGCAGTCATGACTTCAATGTAAACATCAAGCGGGGGCTGGCAAGTCGCCATCCTTTACCTTTTCCCGTTTCATTCCTGGCAGGGTGAAAGTGAATGTCGTTCCTCCGTGTTCATTGCCCTCCATCCGGATGTCCCCGCCATGCGCTTCGATGATGGTCCGCGAAATGGCCAGCCCCATGCCCATGCCGTTGGGTTTCGTAGTGAAGAAAGGCTCAAAGATGCGAGCGGCATCGGCCGGGGCAATGCCGGTGCCATGATCGCTTACGGCCACCTGCAGTTTTCTATCTGCTGTTTCTCCAACCCGCACGAGCAATGACCGCCTCGACCTGGGGATGGCGTTCATTGCGTCCATGCCATTCAGGATAAGGTTCAACAAGACCTGTTGCAAATGCACCCGGTCTCCCTGCGCCGGCGGCAATTGCGGCGATATCTGCACGGCTAATTGGATTTGCCGGACTTCGGCGTCGGGTCTCGCCAGAGCGACGGTGTCTTGTACCAGAGCGCCCAAATCCAAACGGCTCGATCCCAGGCTTTGGCGCTTGAATAGAGTCCGCATCCGGTCAATTACGTCACCCGCCCGCTTGTCGTCTCTGCGGATGTCAGCCAGTATTGCCCGGACTTCTTCCAGATTGGGCTGGTCGCTTTGAAGAAAGACTTCGGCCGCCTCGGCGTTCCGCAAAATGGCGCCCAACGGCTGGTTGAGCTCATGGGTCAGCGCCGAGGTCAATTGCCCCATTGTTGAAACCCTCGCCACATGCGCCAGTTCCGTCCGCTGCCGTTGAATTTCGGCTTCCGCCCGTCGGCGCAGCCGTCGTTGCACCAGCAACGCTGCTATGGTTAACGCCTGGGCCACCAAAACCGCCCCGACAAACACGATTAAAGCCCGATATTCCTCCCAGATCGAATGTGGGCGGAAGCGAATCACGCAATTTACCGGCAACCGGCTTTGTTTTATGTGCCAACGCCCCAAGGCGCGCCAGTCCACCATCGGGGTTCCCTTCGCTGCCACCTCGATTGGCAATTTTTCCGGGTCGGCGCCGCCGAGCACGCGAGATGCAAGTTGTGCGGCCCTCGCGCCCAAATCTTCGGAATCCACCACCGACCCACCCACTGCCCCGCTGCCAAGGGCCCATCCACCGAGCACATAAACTGGCACACTGGCAGAAGGCGCCAGCATTTGCGCGAGCTGCGACATGTAAAAAGTCTGACCATTCACGTCGCTCATGACCGGGCTGATCAACACCGCCGTGCCTTCCGGCAACGACTTTACGGCTCCCGGTAACTGCGTAATCGGGCGGTTGGTCCAGAAATCGAACTCGATTCCCTCCAGTGCGTGCGAGGCCTCCTCAATTCGGACAAGGGTCGCCCGATCCATGTCCGATATGCCTCCGATCACCACGATGCGACGCGTGTCCGGCTGCAGACGCATAATAAGGCCCAGCGTGCCCCGAAGGTCGAACCGCTGCACAATCCCGGTGACCCCTAACTTGCTGAGCGCCTCCGGCATCTCCATCTCGTTAACCGCGATGAAGACGACCGGAACATCCGGGAACAGGGCATCCGGCAACGCTCCGGCAAGCCTGTAATCCCTCGATGGAAACGCCATGATGAGATCCAGCTTCTGTCCGGCATATTTTTTGCCGAGGTAATCCTGGAACAGGCGAAAATGCTCCTTGTCCGAAAAATGGCTGGCATCAAGGTATTCAGCCAGAAACTCGAGCCGATTGGTGACGGCTTTGTGCAATTCCGCCCGCAAGGCCTGTTCCAACACGATGTTCCCCGGCACATCTTTGCTCTCGTTGAACAGCATCAACACTCGTTTCAGGGGCAAGCCTGGCCCGTTGGTCAAAGCTTGTGCCGAACAATCGGGCGCGCCGCCGGACATTAAACCGAACACGAGTGCCACCGCCAAAGCCTTGGCGGGCTTCCGGCCTGACCACGGGAAAAAATGGCTGGGACATTTCAAACGAAATCCAGCATGTTCTTCCAGCCCCCGTTTTTCAAGGCATAACGACCGCAGCCAGCCCAACGCGTGACATGCCCCAAGGGGCAGTTGTCGGGTGTGTCACTTGCGCAGTAATTTGCAAATACCGGTTAACCATAAAGTTGTAAAATCTATGTTAAGCACGTTGACCGAACACGAAAAGCGAGCATGGAAACCGCGCAGATGGCGCCTGAAGAATTACTGTTCGGCACTGAACAAAAACAACCAGCCGCCATTTATAACTAAGTTTGTCATGGTTCAAGGCGTCGGCTTTGTTTGCATGGCTTATCAGGATGAAAAGGGCAAATGGAGAAACGCGGGTAACAACAGTGAATTACCGCAACCGGTGCGCGTTTTAAGATAAGGTCTTGCTGCAATCTGCGATTTTCCCGGTCTTCAATCCTCTTTCCGATCAATGGTCATCCAAAATTGTATCCCTCGTCTTCGATCGTGGACACGCACGCATGAAATCAAAAACAACCACAAGTTTTTCAAGAAACTCCCCAAGCACATAATATGACAGTAAGTCAAAAAGATGTTTGCAGAGACCTTTTCTTTGGGTTTCTGGCTTTTGCAATCGCCTTTGCTCTGCTTCGATGGGTGTTTTAGGAGTCGGGTTTTAAATTACCCACTCCTGCCTCCGGTCGCGGTAAACCGTTCAGATGTAAAGATCATTGTCATCCTCGCGGGGCAATCCTCCTGGCCATCATGCCGGTTCATCTGGTATTCGCTCCAACCGCCCGGCGCCGAGCGGATCACCATGAGCAAATCGTCGCGGTCAATCGGTTTGTGGAAGAACGCACAACTCCACCCGTCTCGTGGTCAGTCCCGCAGTGGCTTCCCTGCCCTCATTTAGAAACGGCCCGATGATAAATGTACCATCCGTAGCCGCTGAGGCTGAAGTCAGGAAGGAGCGGGTCAACAGGGTTGGGCCGGCTGCTGATATTCACCGGCTCAAAGCCCGCTACATTGGACAACGGAACCGACCCGCTCGCGCGGCTGCTGGAAAGGTTGATCAAAACCAGGATTTCATCCTTCGCATCCCGTCGCAAGATGCTGACAACCTGTCCGGAAGCCGTATTATCAAGCCAGACCACCTCTCCGTTGTAAAACGCCGCGTATCGCTTGCGAAGCTTGATCAGGTCCCTGTAAATGTCACGCAGGGGCGGGCGTCCGGGCGGGAGCCAAAACACCGGCAGTTTTTCGAACAACGCCGGGTCGGTGGACTCGGTGGCGTCACCGACTTCCATGCCGTTGTAAAAGAGCGGCACGCCGTCGAGCGTCAGCATCAACACCTGTGCAGCGAGCGCGCCATCCATGCCGAAACGCGCTACAGCCCGGACCTCGTCGTGGCTGTCGGTAAAGCGCAAGTGCAATGCGCCCTTGGGGAACTGCTGATTCATGTATTCCCACTCCTCTTTCAAGTAACTGGCAGGGACTACGCTGCTCATGACGTTGTTCAGCGTGCCGATCAGGCCCCAGGAGGAATCCACGTCGAAGGCCTTCGCCAGCAGTGCCGGCTTGTTGCCGGCGTCGGCGAGAATGATGACTTGAGGGTTGATCTTCTCCAGTTCAGCCCGGGCTGCTTCCCAAAAATCAAGGGGCACCGTCGGTGCCACATCGCAACGGAACCCATCCACGCCGTAATCCTTCAGCCAATATTCCATCATATCAATCATGTAGCGGCGCACATCTTGATTCGCGTAATTCAACCCGGCCACATCTGTCCAGGCGGGATTGGGCGGAATGACTGCTCCATTCGTGTCCTTCAAATAAAACGCCGGATGCTCCATGAGCACGCTATCCCACGCGGTCTGACCGGCCACGATTTCCATGATCACTTTCATGTCGCGCTTGTGGGCTTGTTCGATCAGCCGTTTGAAATCGTTCGTGGTGCCATAGTCAGGGTTGATGGCGTAAAAGTCGCGCACCGCGAAGGGGCTTCCGATCGAGCCTTTCTTCATCTTTTCGCCAATCGGGTGGATCGGCATGAGCCACAGAACGTCCACACCCAGATTCTTTAATTCGTCCAATCGGGCAGTAATCCCGTTGAAATCCCCTGCCTTGGAAAAATCTCGCGGAAAGATTTCGTACACCACCGCACTCGGGAGCCAGTCGGGTGATTTGCGGGTGCTCGGACTGGGCTGATCCGCCCGGGAAACAACGGCAGAACCAATCGCCAGCCAGCCAATGAGAGCCGTGGAAAGCGCGAAATGCAGTTTGTTCTGAATTGTGTTCATGGCGTCTGAGATATTGAATTCATTTTTAGACACAGTTTGTCGGTCCGCGTTCACAAGTAACACGACGCATTCTACCCGGCGGTTTCAGCGTTGTCCAGCTATTCAAAACGGCTGTTTTATGGAACCGGCTGACGGTCAGGTTGCAAGCGGATTTAATATTTCAGTAACTGCCAGGCACTGGCCACGGTCCTGCCCGGGCGGTTGTTTGTTGTCCGAACCGACCGGGTCCGACAACGCGCTTACGAAATCGCAACCCTCGCCGGCCGCCGGGTCATCCGCCTGTATCGCACGCATGAATTTCGAATTCCCGGCAAACCCCCGCCACTCCGGGAAACTCCCGGTGACTTTGTGGAACGGAAGGTGGAACAACTTGGCCATCCACGCAGGACACAATTTTTTCCCCGAATCAAATCGCTCGCCGAAGCGAAGCCTTGAACATGTCAGGCTTTGACTTCGGGCACTGGCCGCTGGTTTTCGATAGCGGCCATTTTGGAATTGCCAAATCCGTTCGGCCGCGCAGAATTCAGTTCGACTAACCACAAAAGCAAGGAGTGTTATGGCCAAAATGCAAAAACGAAATCTGGCGAAACCCGAGGAGACGCGCGCCTTCGACAAGGGCAAGCTCGAACTGGTCACCTTGGGCGGGGTCACCTTTGGCCGCGCCACGCTGCAGCCCGGATGGAAATGGTCCACCTGCATCAAGCCGCTCGTGAACACCAAAAGCTGTGAAGCGCCGCATTTGCAATACCACGTCTCCGGACGGATTCACGTGATTATGGACGATGGCAGCGAGGACGAGTTCGGGCCGGGCGAAGTTTCCATGCTCCCGCCGGGACACGATGCGTGGGTGGTTGGCAACGAACCGGTGGTCGTCATTGATATCACCGGCATGACCGAATACGCCAAGCCGCATTCGCACTAAATCTTAGCCTCCGGAAACCGCTCGCGAATCCGGCGGCGAAGATGTTCCTCGTCGGCCGGCTGGTAACGGCGGCGCGTGATGAGCCGCTGCAACGCGTCCAATAACGCCAGCCAGTCTTCCAACGGCGGTTCCGGCACGGGTTGCCATTGATCGAAACGCTTTTCGCGCTGGAAGAAAAGCCAGTCCCGGCTCACGCGCCGGGCATAGACCTGCAGTTTCACGCCGTCGTCGGTCACCCGCTTCCAACTGATTTCAGCCTTCGGCATTTGTTCGGTCCACGATCCACAGTTCAGAGTTCACAGTCGAGAACTGAATCATCACACAATGGAATGACTGGTGACGGCGGGCTGGCGACGGTGGACTCATGACGGCAAATCCACACTCGCCACGGCCATGGCGGCAATGCCTTCTTCCCGACCGATGAAACCCATTTTTTCATTGGTCGTGGCTTTGACACCGACATGCTGGACATTGATGCCCAACGCCTCGGCGATGTGAATTTTCATCTGGCGGATGTGCGGATAAATTTTCGGCGCCTGCGCGACAACGGTCGCGTCCACGTTCACGACGTTGCCC
>Ga0335077_10005434_pt1 | contig 15629 bp, 15 predicted proteins | sample Lox_Sample_31_FD_207151 | JGI IMG/M metagenome (GOLD analysis project Ga0335077, IMG submission 207151) | Soil microbial communities from Loxahatchee National Wildlife Refuge, Florida, United States - Lox_Sample_3.1 | ecosystem: Environmental > Terrestrial > Soil > Wetlands | place: USA... | reverse complement strand
AAGTTAAAGCTCAATAAAGATTACGGACTATCCGTGGATGTACTCATTGCCGCGAGAATATCTAAAAGTGATCTAACGACCTCTCGGTTCGCGGCATCATTTCCGCGTATTTCTTGTTCTTGCGGATTTGGCTGAAATTGCTGTCCGTCGCCTGGGTGCCCTCCGGAGTTAGCGCCGCCAGCTGCGCCTTCGCCTCCCCGAAGCGCCGCCCGGACGCACGCCACTCCCATCGTGGTGGTGATAGTGCGTTCGCGATCTCGATCGCCTTCTCGCGCACCTGCGCGGCCTGCGTCATGGGGTGCTGGCTGAGCGGTTCGCTGCCTGAAACGAACGTCTCTGCAAACTTACTGACTTTTCGTCGCGCCATGTCATCGTCGAGCCGCTGCTTCATCAGCAGTACGAGGTATGCCGAATTCGCGGCAGGCGGAGCGACGGGCTCAGCGACCGTTCTCCAGCGTCCACTGCACGGCCTGCTGCAGCAACTCCGTGCCATTGTGCAATTTCAGCTTAATCCGGATGTTGTCTCGATGGGACTCGATCGTATGGATGCTGAGGTGCAGCTGCTCGGCGATCGAGCGTGTGCTGCTGCCGCGCCCGATGAGCTGGAAGATCTGTAGCTCGCGGTCGCTCAAGCCTTCGATTCCGCAGGATGCAGTCTTGCCGGAGAGCGCCCGGCCCGCGAGCCGCTGCGTCATCTCTGCACTCAGATAGAGCTCGCCCCGCAGCAGCGTTCGAATCGCGTCGATTACCGAACCTTGAAGCTCTTGCTTATTGATATACCCGTGTGCCCCAGCCCGCAGAGCACGTTCGGCAAAGAAAGCCTCTTCATAGGCGCTGACAACCAAAATCCTCGGACCCACTGCGCCGGCCTTCACCTTCTTGATCAGATCGAGTCCGTTTTCGCGCTTCAACGCCAGATCGACGATCATGATCGCCGGGCGCATGGTTGCAACCAGTGACAGCGCCTGATCAATGTCCGCAGCCTGGCCGCAAACCTCCAGATCGGATTGCGCAGAAATTCGTGCTGCGAGGCCTTCGCGAACCAACGGGTGGTCGTCAACGATCAGTACGCGTGCGCGAGCGCTCGTCAGCGCAGGGGGCGTGGCGCTCATGTCAGGTTCGTCCCTCTCGCGGGATGGCACAGGCAACCAGCGTACCGCCACCCTCGAATCCCTGGACGGTAAACCGTCCGCCGATGACGGCACAACGATGCTCCATAAGGCGTAGACCTGCGCCCTCGTACGGGGGCCTGCGCGATGCAATGCCGATCCCGTTATCCCGGATCTCGAGCACGAGGTCCGCGTCAGTCTGTCCCAGCCGGATCGCTATGGTGTCGGCCTTGGCATGCCTGATGGCGTTACCCACTGCTTCCTGGGCAATTCGGTACAGATGAGTCGCCGTAGTCGCGTTGCTTACATGCACCGGGGCTGGATAATCAAACCGACAAGAGAGGTTGTACGTCTCCCGGGTGCTCTTGGCCAGTTCGCCGAGTGCCGCTGGCAGGGTTTCTGCGTCAACAGGTACCGGCACCAGCCCGTGGGCAAGCGAACGCACGTGCAAGTGTGCCTGCGCAATGCCGCTGGCGAGCCGGGCTGCGAGCGTCGCCTCCGCCTCCGATCCCTGCCGACTCAACGCCTCGGTGAGGTTCTGGGCCATCAGGCCCAGTCCGGTAAGGTCCTGTTGCGTGCCATCGTGCAATTCCTGGCCAATGCGCCGTTGCTCGAGGACGGCGATGTTCAAGATTTCCTCCTGCAACGCCTTGGCTGCAGTCATGTCCTGCATGAAGCCCGTGAAGAGTCCCAATTGCTCGATTTCGGTGACCGACAAGGTGATCGGAAATATCGTGCCATCCTTGCGGCATCCCCTGACTTCTCGAGGCCTGCCGAGAATGTGCGGCTCGCGGGTCTGGCGGTAACGACTCAAGTAGACGTCGTGCTGTCCGCGTTCGCTTGGGGGCATCAGCATGCTGACGTTCTGACCAGTGGCCTCATCGGCCCTATAGCCGAACAGCTGCACCGCCGACTGATTGAAGGTGACAATCTTCCCCGTCTGATCGATCGTGACTACGGCATTCGGCGTAGCGTCCAGAATCGCGCGTAGCTGCCTCGCGGACTGCCGCTGGACGGTGACATCCCGTTCGGTGGTCGCAAGCGACGCGGGCTTCCCCGCAGCGTCCCTTAGCAGGGTGACCGTCGCCCAGACATCAATCAAGCGCCCATCCCGTGTCCGTCGCTTCGCTTCGAATGCAGGCACGACTTCGCCCCGAGCAATGCGCTGCAGGGTATCGCTTGTCCGCGCGCTGCTTTCCGCGGCGGTGAGATCGTGGATGTTCATCTTTACGGCGTCGGGCTCCGCATAGCCGTACATGATCTCAGCGCCTCGATTCCAGGCGGTGATGCGGCCATCGAGTTCCATCAAGGCGATGGCATCAGTGGAATCCCGCAACACGGCCGCGAAGTGGCGGCTCTGGGCCTCGGCTTTCACACGTTCGGTCACGTCGATATAGGTCACGACGACGCCGGTCGGGCCCCCGGCAGCGTTGTACGGCAAAACACGGCGCAGGTAACAGCGGTCCATAGCCGAGCGGATTTCCCGGTCGCAGGCGGTGCCCGTTGCCATGGCATGCTGCGCCTCTAGTACCAGTCCCCCGTCCGTCAGCTGCGACACGAACTCGGGCAACGATCGGCCGACGTCCGTTGCGACCAGACTCAGGAGCTTGGCAGCCGGCGGCGTAAAACGCTTGATCCGCAGCTCGCGATCGAGAAACACGATCGCAATGTCGGTTGCGACCATGAGATTGGTCATATCATTGTTGGCCGTGTCGAGTTCATGGACCTTGCCCTCGAGCTGGCTGTTGGCGGTCGAGAGATCCTCATTGGCCGACTGCAGCTCCTCCTTCGAAGTCTCGAGCTCTTCGTTCGCGCTCTGCAGCTCCTCGTTCATCGACATGATTTCTTCGTTAGAAGCCTTCAGGTCTTCGTTGGATCTTTCCAACTCTGCAACGGTTCTTTGCAGGTCATCACGCGTTCCACGCAGCTCGTCTTCGAGAAGGCGCATCGCGGAATAATCGGCGGACGCACCCCGCCGTCGTGAGCGGACGGCGTGGGCCGACGCGCGCTCCTCGAATACGATCAGGAGCAGGCGCTGTGCCTCCCGGGGCTCAGTGATCGCCCTGACTGAGATGCTGCAGGGGAGATAGTGGCCATCGCGTCGAACCTGCGCATTCAAATCACGGACCGTACCGCCCTTGCGGATGGCCTTCTGGCAGGTCGCGCGGATCCGGGCGCGCAGCGGTTCACGGGCCATGGCCATAAGGTCGTCGGTCATCTTGCCAGGCGGGATTTCCAGGAAGTTCACCACCGGCCCCTGGACTGACAGGACTTTGTATTTGCGGTTCACTAGCACGGCGGCCGGCATGAAATCGCGCAGCAGCAACCGCTGCATCAGCTCGGTGATGCCGTCTACCCTTGTCCGGATCGGATCGGGCTGCTCGAGGCGCTTGAGCCGCCGAGTGGATGCAGCGATCGGAATGCTCACTAGATGATGATGCACGGGACCAATCTTGCGGTACACGCGCCATTTCTTGGAGATGGGCTCGAATAGCTCCGCCGCTGCGCCGAGGGACTCCGCAGGACCGAGCAGCAAGCAGCCGCCCTCGTTTAGCCCGTAGTGCAGCAGGGAGATCACTTTCGCCTGAAAGTCGGGTTCGAGATAGATCAGGGCGTTGCGGCAACTGATCAGGTCCAGTCTCGAGAACGGCGGATCGCTGATGAGGTTTTGAGCTGCGAACACGATAGCGTCGCGCAGCTGCTTGCTGACCTGGAAGCGGTGCAGATCGATCGGCACGAAAAAGCTCTTCAGCCGCTCCGGCGACACGGATTCGACGATGCTTTCTGAATAGATGCCTTGCCGCGCGATCTTCAGCGACTCCTCGTCGATGTCAGAGGCAAACATCTGCAGATACGCCTCTTTGCCCGCGGCTTTGAACTGCTCGATGAGAAGGATTGCGATCGAGTAAGCCTCCTCGCCCGTCGCGCAGGCCGGGACCCACACGCGCACCGGGGTGTCGGCACTCGCGTGTCGAATCAGATCCGGCAGCGCACCCGCGGCCAGAACTTTGAACGCCTCAGGTTCGCGAAAGAACTCGGTTACACTGATCGACAGGTCCCGGCGCAGGCTCGTCAGCTCATCGGCATCCTGCTGCAGGCGCTCGATGTATTTGTGAATGTCCTCGATCCCCGAGAGCAGCATGCGGCGCTGAATCCGCCGCATGATCATGTTCTTGCGGTAGTGATGGAAGTCGTGCTTGGTACGCGACTCGAGTAGATCGAGAATCACCTCGAGCCCCTCAAGGATTGCGGCATCCGAGGACGCTTTGGTCTGCGCGGCGCGCTGGCGCGAAGCTCGTTGCGAGTACGCGAGCAAGGCATCGGGCATGTCCTCGGGTGCCAGCACGTAGTCGACCCCTATGCCGGCTTCCAGGGCGCTGCGGGGCATCTGCGCATGGGCGGCCGTGGTCGGGTCCTGCACCATGACCATGCCGCCCGCCAGCTTGATTTCCTTCAGCCCAGCGGTGCCGTGACCGCCAGTGCCCGACAGCACGATGCCGATCGCGTTCTCCTGCTGATCCTCGGCCAGGGAGCGTAGGGCGAAGTCAATCGCGGTCTGGCCTGCGCGGAGCTTGGGCGGCCGGCTGAGCAGCAGGCGCCGGCCTTTGATCGCCAAGTACTTGTTCGGGGGGATGACATAGACGTGATCGGGCCGAATCGGCATCTGATGCTTCGCTTCGAGCACTGGCATGGCCGTCTGTCTCGCCAGCAGCTCGGCCATCAAGCTCTCATGCGAAGGATCCAGATGCGGAACGAGCACGAATGCCATCCCGCTGTCGACTGGCATGCGGGCCAAGAACTTCGTGAACGCCTCAAGGCCGCCTGCCGATGCCCCGATTGCAACGATGGGGAAGCGCGCCGACGGGTGTCCCCATGCCGGGCGCGCAGGGGATGCGGTAGCAACCTGCGCAGCCACCGGTGCCACCTTAGCTCCCACGAGCGGTCGAGCAAGAACCGCTGTGCGCCTTCTGCCGGCGGCGCTCGGGCGTTTGCGCGAGGGCTTGGTGCTTGTGCCGGCGCGCCTTTGTGGTCTTGCCTTTCGCGTCATGATCCGGCTCGTCCGCATCCTGGCCATCTTAACAACTTGAATTTTCGCAAAGAACTCATTATCGCGCCGTTCACGGGCGCCCGTGTGGCGATGTGGCACGACGCGCTTCGTCCGCTAGCCATGGTGGATTCCACCAGGCCGCAATAGCGGCGCGCCCGATTCCCTTGAAGCGAGTGCTCACCGAGGATTGCCGCACAGCGGCGGCACTGACCCGGAGGTCCCGTTGTCCATTGGGTTGCTGATCGCGGACGATCATGAGATGGTGCGTGCCGGTCTGCGCCAGGCGTTCGCTCGAAGCGATGTCGTGGTTATCGGCGAGGCCTCCACTGCGACCCAGGCGTTGACCCAGGCACTTGATTTTCGAGTGCAGGTCATGCTGCTCGATATCAGTTGGATAAGCCACGACGAATTGAGCTCTTGCGATACCGGATTCGACCTGCTGGAGCAGATTCGCCTGCTGCGGCCAGAGCTGCCGATTCTGATGTATTCAGCTCAGGACGGAGCGAGCTACGTCGGCCGCTGTCAGCGCCTGGGGGCGAGCGGCTACCTGGTTAAGGGCGTCGACGATGCACTGTTGGTGAACGCGGTCCGCGCCGTCTCTGTGGGGCAGCAGATCTGGCCCGACTCGATTGCCACTACGCTCGCTGGCGCAGGTCGCACGGTTCTGGTGATGGATCACGACGACGCCGTCGCCAAGTCAACCGCAATGTTGCTGCGCACGGTTGGTTTTACCGTAGCGGTCTACTCGGATTCCGCCCAGGCCTGCAGACGGCTCGGCGGCGCACAGCCACCCACGATTTTGCTCTGTGATTACCACCTCAACGCATGGGAAACCGGGATCGATGCCATCCTTGCGATTCGCGCCGCCGCGCATCAGGCGGTTCCCGCCGTGCTGCTCAACTGCGATACCACTGTGGGCATGCGGAATAGAACGCGGAACCTACTGGGCTGTACGCTGATGCGTAAGCCGTTCGACCTCGAGGAGCTACTGGGCCTGATCGAGCGTCTATCGGGGGCTCCGCGGCGCGCGGTCGTACCGCGGACACAAACCGACCTGCCGCCCGCTCAACAACCCGAGACGATCGTGAGCGATCGCACGTCCGACGGCGCCCGCGGCGCTGGGGTGGGCCACGTGCGGCATTCAGGGCCGGTGCTCGGCTCACGGAGCGAATGCCGAGGGCCTGCGCCAAGGTAGCCGTGGGAGTGACAGCTGCCAGCGGTGCTCTGACAAGCGACCGCAAGGAGACGTGCTTTGATTCGGAGTGAGGAAGGCGGAGATGTCTAGCCATATCAACACCTGGGCGCTGGTGCTGGCCGCCGGCGAAGGCTGCCGAGTGAGGCTGCTGACAACCGCACCGTTCGGTGTCACCGTCCCCAAGCAATTTTGTTCCTTGCACGAGGGACCATCGCTGCTGCATGAAGCGCTCTGCCGCGCCACAGCAGTAGCGTCAAGGCGCCGCACGTGCTCGGTCGTTGCCGCCCCGCATCGTCGTTGGTGGCAACCGCTCCTGGAATCACTGCCAAGCGAGAATATCTTCGTGCAGCCGAAGAACTGCGGTACGGCACACGGTATTCTTCTGCCGCTGCTCGATATCGTCGAGCGTGAACCCGATGCGCAGCTGGTCCTGTTGCCTTCGGATCACCACGTCCGTAATGAAACAATCCTGAGTCAATCACTGCGACGAGCGGCCGAGTGGCTGGGGCGGGAACGTGATGGGATGCTCCTGCTCGGAATGAGCCCGGAAGAGGCGGACCCGGAGCTCGGTTATATCGTGCCGGGCGATGGCAACAGTCGAGGCGCACTCGATGTGGAGCGCTTTATTGAAAAGCCGACCAGGGAGCAGGCGCAGATCCTCATCGCGCGCGGCGCCCTGTGGAATGCATTCATCGTAGCGACCACAGCCCAGGCGTTGCTCACCCTATTCAGGCGGACAATCCCCGACAGCGTTGTGGCGATGTGCGATGCGTTACGGCAGGACCGGGTTACTGCCGGAGCCGCCCATGCGATAGCCGTACTCTACGAGCAGCTGCCCAACAGAGATTTCTCACGGCATGTACTTCCGGGGCAGGAGTCGCACTTGCATGTGCTGCCCGTGCCATTCTGCGGTTGGAGTGATCTCGGCACGCCTAAGCGCATCGCCGAGGTGCTGCAGCGCTTCTCGCAGCCTGAAGGAAAACCAACGTTCGCGGCGCCGGCACCGGTCTTGAGCCTGGCGGCACAACAAAGCCGGTCACAATCCTCATCCGCTAGCCTTTGATACAGCACGTTCAGGATGTGCGCCGTAAGGCTGCATACCCTGCCTCCGCCGGAAGTCGAAACTATCTGCATGGGGCTGCAGAACTGGCCAGAGCCTCGAGCCAACCGCAGACCGGCCCGCGTCGTGCCGCTCTCGCTTCCGATAGCAGCGCCCCCGCTTCATTGCTACTACGTATAAGAACGAATTGTACGAGCGATCTGAGTTGCGCAAGGTCAGCCCGCTGAATCTGCGCCGATTCGGCGTCGTTAACCGGCAGGAGGAGCAAGAAATGAGCCTGGTACGTTGGGATCCGTTCAATCAGATGGACAGCCTGTTCAATCGCATGTTGCGCACGTCCCTGACGGGCTTACCGCGTCTGTCGGGGGAAGGTAATGGCGGGGCAAAGCTCGAGTGGTCACCCTCGGCAGACATCAGTGAAACCGACAAGGAATACCTCATTCGCGCCGAGTTGCCCGCCGTGAAGAGGGAGGACGTTAAGGTCACCGTGGATCGCGGAATGATCACGATCGAGGGGGAACGCAAGCAACAGAAGGAAGAGAAGACCGAGAGGTTTCATCGCGTCGAGAGCGTGTATGGCAACTTCACGCGCAGCTTCTCGCTCCCTGAAGATATCAATGTCGATACGATCCGATGCGAGGACAAGGACGGTGTGCTCACGGTACACATTCCGAAGATCCAGACCGAGAAAAGCAAGGTCAAGCAGATCAAGGTGGAATGAGACGGGACACTCGATGGCACAATCCCCGGCTCCCGTCCAATGTGGTCGGCGGCGTAACTTGGCGTCGCCGTCCCATTGATGCAGCGCTCCCTGCGGGATGAACAGGCTATGCACCCCACAGGAGTGTTCCTGCATACCGCGGCCTCGAGGGCCGGAGCGCGAGCAGGCGGTTCGCGCGGTATTTAGGCTCCTCGCGGGCCATGTGATCTGATGTGACCGAAATCCCCGACACGGCAGGGAACCGACGATGATACTTCCGCTGGAGATCACCTTCCGCCATATAGACCCCTCGCCTGCACTCGAGACTCGCATTCGCGAGCTCGCCGCGCGGCTCGAGAAGTTCAGCCCCCAAATCATGCGCTGTCATGTCATCGTCGAGCCGCTACCTCATCATCAGCACCAGGGAGCGCTCTACGACATTCACATCGATATCACTCTTCCGGGCGAGGAGATCGCAATCCGCCGAGCGCATCCTGCCGATCACGCCCACGAGGATCCCTACGTCGCGCTGCGCGATGCGTTCCGGGCCGCCCGCCGCCGGCTCGAGGATTATGAGCGAAGACGGCGCGGGGATGTGAAGCGTCACACCGGGAAAGCGCATGGATGGATCTCGGAGCTCGATTCCGCACAGGGATTCGGGCGCATCGAGACCGAGGACGGACGCTTGATCTACTTCCATCGCAACAGCCTGATCGACTGCCGATTCGAGGATCTGACGACCGGTACCGAAGTACGCTTTGCCGAGGAAGCCGGGGATCTTGGCCCGCAGGCGAGCACCGTTTATGTGATCTCAGGAGCGATGCGCAGCTAGTGACCTGCGCGATTCCCTGGAGCGCGTGAATCAGCGGTGCCGAGCCGAGGAGTTCCGTTTCGCACGATTGCGGAAGTAAGCGGATTATTGTGGAAGTTCTGAAGCAGCTGAGCGACATGGAGTTGGATCTCGTCGAGAATGCTAACAGTCGCCTCGAAACGAACCGGCAGCGCTTATCGTTCCCGGCCTCGAACGTGCGGCGCGCCATCGGCAGGAATTCGCACGCGACGCGCCCCTGAATCCGAATCCAATAGGCTGAGCAGCGCCAGCCTGACGGCCTAGCTCACCCTGCTGTTTGATTTGCGGACCTTGGAAGAGGGCGGAAATCGCTGCTCGGTGATGTTTCTGAACGTGGGGGAGTTCAAGGCCTTTGGGGATGCGGCGCCGAATCTCGGGATGCCGACGGTCATTTCCCTGCCGGCGCGGCGGAGGTAGCGGGGAGAAACGGAGTTTCTGGAGTCGCCAATCTGATGCAGAAGTCATCCCGAGTTCGAAGCCCGTTTCAAATCAGCATCGATGCGAGAAAGAATGCTCGTCACGCGCTCTAAGACGTCATCCGTAGTGCTCGCGGCCGCATCGTTTTGTCGCATGCCCTCGTCGTCCGCTGCTTGCAGTTGCTGCAGCTGATCTTTCCATTGCAATAGGACCGTGCGCTTCTGTTCCGCCGTCAGCTCACGCGATTCGCTCAACGCCTCGGGTGTGGCGAAGACACTCGCGGGATTCTTCATTGCTCTATCAACGTCCATCGCAACCTACGACTCCGGCTTAGCAACTCTTGGCGCAATCGATCAAAGACGAGCATGCCGTGGACCTGCCGTTCCGGTCAACATCGGGCAGCCCGTGAGCTCGCGCGCGATCAAAGATCAAACGTCAATACCTTCTCCGACTCGCGCACGCGAGATTCATCGAACAGACGTTGGATGAGGGCCAGCCGTGCATCCTCTGTTAGCCCCGGGAACCAAGACTTCACTTTACCTGCGAGACCTTTGCGCCTTGCGGGGCGTGCCTTCTCCTTCTTGAGAAGCGCCACCAGCCGAGCGAAGTGATCCGCCTCTGCATACGCTTCGGCCGGAAATGCGTCCTTGAGGGAGTTCACCCGGCGACACGTGCGACCGAAGGCCTGCAGATGGCGCATCAGGGGATCGAAGCCCGTGTCACGGGAGAGGATCGCGCACTCGGAGTTAGGGCTATTCGCGAGTTCCTGTCCCAGATAGAACGCGATGTGGAAATCGAGCGCGTTCGGTCCTTGTCCCGAGATCTTGACCCATTTCAACCGAGGGCCCAACGGCTGGGCTTGCACTACCAGTTCCGCTGGCAGCTTCTTCTGCGTGATGCCATAAAAGATCATTACGCGTGCGTCGGCGGGTACACATGACAGATCGACTTTCTGCACGTTCTCGAGATCTACGAGCAATACTCGCTCAGTCATTGCCTATTCCCGCTCCTCCAGTATCGCCCAGATCATCGACGGAATGGGGCCGACGCGCAATCGAGACCGAGGCATACGTTCTTTCCACAACCGCTATCGAGCCACCGAGCCGGGCCAGTCGGTACGGGCAGGCACGGCGAAGCGTGGCTACTTTCGGATGAGCACGCCGAGCTTGCCGCGGCGAGTAGGCAAGCAGTCTGGGAAGCGCGTCGCGAGTGTTGCGACCATCAAGGGTTGCAAGCCCGCGCGGTACCGTTGACGCAGTTCAGTGGAAGCGCCAGCCCGTTGCCGTGTGACAGCTTGAGGTTTGGGCGGGTAGGAAACCCGTGTACCGCAGACGAGGGCATGCAGCCGTGGTGAATCCGGAATGGCGCACGAGCGTACGGGCAGCCACGGTGTCAGTATGGGTAACGTAGCGTACAAGTGCGTATTCAAGATCGTCAGAGGCTCAGGCAACATTTTGATTGTATTCGCATAAGAGGTTCTTATGGCCAACGAGATCACAAAGTCCACTGCCCAAAAGGCGGCGCCAGCCACCACCATACCGTCGCTCAGCGTCGCTCAACCGAAACCAGACTCCGACGCACGTCCGGTCACGCCAGAGCAGCGACGGATGATGATCTGCGAGGCGGCGTATTACATCGCAGAGCATCGCGGCTTTGAGGCCGGACACGATGTGGACGATTGGTTAGCCGCGGAGCGACAAATCGATGCGGCGCGCACAAGCCCTGGGTTGCGCGGAGCACATTCGCGCCTGCAACGCTGACACACAACACGTGCACGGGACGTCGACAACAGCGCAGCCAGAGCAGCCGTTGGCCGCATGAATGTCGACGCCATCGAAGCCGGCTGCAAGGGCGTTCCGTGCCGCCTCACTATAATCGTCGATCAGGTTTGGGATTTCGAGATGCGCCCAACGTGCCAAAGCTGCGGGAAGATTCGCCCTCCGCGCGTGTGGACGGCTTGTGTGACTGCACGCCAACCCTCGATTTGGCTACCGCTATAGAGTCCGGGCGTCAGGGCATAACTGCGCCCCTGTGGTGAGAGGTTGGTGCCCTCGGCGATGATAAGACCCGCCGAAGCACGCTGCGCGTAGTTCTCGGCCATCAGATGCGTTCGCCAGAGGTAACCAGTTGCGTGGTTTGAAAAGATCGCTGCCGGTCTGCGGAGCAGTTGCGATCGTAGCTCGCTTAGATCCAGTGGACATCAGCGGGCCTCCTCGGAACCGGCGCGGGCGGAGATTTCGGATGGCCGACGATGATTGGCGCCACCGGCAGGCAGGTCGCAGGCGCATGCAGCGCCTCCTTCCCGGCGGGAGTTGCGAGCCACATCTGCGCGAACCCGATCCAGCACGTGCCAAGACCCTCGGCGCAGGCGGCCAGCATAAGGTTTTCGGCAGCTAGCGCGCAGTTCTCAATAGCCCACTCGTTTTGCACCGAACTCGAGATGACGATGACCGCCGGAGCGCCGTAGAAAATATCGAAATCGGGATCTCCCAAGAGCTCCCGCAGGTGCTGTGAGGGGATGTCTTTGGGCGGCGCCCGGAGAATATGGGCTTTGGCCTCACTCGAGATCCGGGCGAGCACTGCCTTGTCCTGCACGATCGTGAACGACCAGGGCTGCTCGTTCACGGCGCTCGGCGCCTGAATCGCCGCGTCGATCAAGCGGAGAAGGGATGTTCTGTCGACCGGCTCGCTCGTGAACTCGCGCGTCGCGCGGCGCGTATAGATTGCCTGGTGAAGGTCCATGGGAGTTTTCCTCAGTGCATCATGAGATCCAAGCTGAGTGCACCTCATTCGCCACCGCACTTACTCACCAGTCCTGCGGCCATTTCCGCGGTTTACCTTCCGGGCCCGTCAGTGCATGAGGAAGACCGGCAGCGCGGCATCGTTGATTACCGCGTGCGTGACTCCGCCAAACACAAGCTCGCGCGAGCGCGTATGTCCAAAGCCTCCAAGCACCAGCAAATCCGCCTTCAAGTCCGCTGCAACTTGCAGCAGCTCGGGTGCTGCGGGGCGTGTTGTCTCGCTCGCCATGGTGACTCGTGCGTCTATGCCATGCCAGGTGAGCTGGCGTGCCAGATCTTCGAAGGCATCACGGGAAGCCGCCTGTTTCTCCGCGATACCGAGCAAGAAAACGTTCGTCGCTTGCCGCAACAGCGGCAAAGCCGCTGCCAGCGCGCGTGCCGCTTCCGGAGTCTCCTTCCAGCCGACCGCTATTGTGCCGTACCCGCGCAGTGGTGGATCATGCGCGATTACGATCGGCCTGCCGCCCTCCACGAGGATGTCCTCGAGCAGCCCTGTCGGCAGGTGGTCTCTGCTGGCGCGGCGCCCGAGGACGACCAGGTCGTTGTGACGCGCGTGGAACAAGAAGCGCTCCGTCGGCTGATCCAGCTCCTCCAACCAGCTCGCAGTAACCATCCCTGCGGGCGATGGCGTGTCGCGAAAGCCTACGCCGTTCGTCTTGCAGAAGTCCTCGACGTGCCGGCGTGCACTCGTGGCGAGCTCGTCCATCAGCCCGCGCAGCCGCTCGAGCTCATGCGAGATTGCTGCCCCCCTACAGAAGGCGAATTGGGAGACTGCAAGGGCCGCGGTAGCTGGCGTGAGGCGCACATGCAGAAATCGCAAATGTGCGTCGAAGGAACGTGCAAGCCCGAGGGCAGTGGCGAACACGGCTTCGTCGGTGCGACTGCCGCTTGCCGGAACCAAGATCGTCTTGAACATCTCACACGCCCGGTGCATTGCGCGAGTACGCAGGCTACCCTCGTCCCCACACCCGTGCCAATCGGGACTTCTCCGTAGCAGCAGTGTCGCCCTGATCGGTACGCACCGTGTGCAGCGTCAGGACGACGGTCGACGGCGCAACAACCAGCGGCGGATCAGCGGCGCTGCGAAGTACGCCAAGAGAAGCGGCGCGGCGAGCAGGAAACTGGTAATCGCAGCACGTGGCACAAGAGCGACGGCCACGTACACCGGGGCTGCAGTCGGCACTTGCAGCAGTTCCATCAGCACAGTGTACCGCGCCGAAGGCTTCAGCGAAGCGCTTACTCAGCCGCGCCCGGGCTTTTTCCCTGCCCGTCGTGCCTCCGTGCCGCGCCGGTCGCGACCGCACGTCCGCTGCCAGGGCGAGCGCGCGCAGATTGCCAGCGAGGTGAACCGGAAGGTCGTCGAGCGAAAGCACGCCCACGAGCTTTCCAGTGGGGCTGATCACCGGTGCTCGCCGCACACCACGTGAAGCCAGGGTCGCGATCGCCTCCGTGACCTCCGCGTCTGCGCGGATGCAGAGTGTGCGACGCGTCATGACATCATCTATGGCGAGGCAACGCAGATCCGCGGACTGATGTACCTACCTGGGCGCAAACAATATCCCGATCGGTCAGGATGCCAAGCGGACGTTGCCGGGCATTGCCCGGAGCGGAGCGACCACTACCAGCGCACCGACATCCTGCGCACGCATTTCACAAAGTCGCGGATCTACGGTCGACCGAATGATCGGACCAGCAGACGCCGAATGCTCAGCGGTTGCGCAAGCTGAGGATATAGCTTGATACCGCTCGAATATCGTCCTGGCTCAGCTTTGGATTAGGCATGCTCATCGGAAACTTGTCTACGTCCCAATGAGTCGTCGTAATGAAGTGTCGCAGGCTCGTGACGCTGACGCCCGGACGGTTGGCAATGTCTGCGAAATCAGGTCCAGGTTTTACCGAGTGCTCCTTGTCAGGAGCGACTACATGGCAGGCCGCGCAGTTGTGCTCAGCAATTTTCTCGCCGCTAGCCAGCTCGGGCGTCGAAGGAGCGCCTGCCTCGGCGTACTGCGCAAGGGCAGCACATACACTGGCAACGCCGACCAGCCAGCGAGCTGAACGTAATCGCAACATGCCGGTGGCCGACAGTTTCATCTTATCGTTTGCAACACGGCAGTATACGCATAGCTACGTGCTCAGGCCCGATCGGAAGCGCCGGCGGCACGAACCAGGAAGACCGGAACGGAGCCGTGCCGCAGGATGTCCTCGGCATCGCTTCCCATCACCAGTCGTCGCACTCAGCGACGGCCCCGCTACCGCAGACGATCAACTCAGCAGGCCATGCGGCAGCCTGCTCGATGATGCGTCTGTCAGCCTTGGCACCCAGCACATCGATCAAGCGGCCGTCGACCGCGACTCCCGCGGAGCGCACGGCGGTCAATGAGTCATTAAAAATGGATTCTCCACTGCTTCGAAGCTGATCGAAGAGTTCCTACGCAGCGGATGCCGGCAGCCGCAGAGTGCGGTGTAGAGTGCCCGAATTGACGGTGAGGAGGGCATCCCAGCAAGGCTGCAACGTACAGCAACCCATCAATGACTCCGTTCGGAGTCATGAGATCAAATAGCCGAACGCCTCGACTGCCAACACGACTGGAAAATATTGCTGAAGGCAGGACCCCACCGGACGGCGTCTCGACAAGGCGCTGTGAAATACCTAGCCACGCCGGCGGCTTGATTGCTTCGCGAATCACCGAAGGCCACTAAAGGACATCAACGCAGGCTGTAGATATTTTTGCGCTGCCGCTACCATGGGCGTGTCGGAGAGGGGCGAGGCGGCGTGAAGTACTTGACACGTTGTTGACACGTTGCGATTGGCAAGTCGTTGATTCCACCAGCGGCCCGTGTCCTGTCGTATGGCGGTATGTCATTGATCCGACACGGATATCTCAGTCTTGCCAAGGTACAGGTCGACGGTTCGAACCCGTCAGCCCGCTCCATCCGTGCGGCTTCCACGCGTTCGCCCCGCTGTGGGCTTGGGTGGTGGTGAGTCGCGAACGCAGGAACCGCTAGCGCGCCCCCGTCCGGAGAAGATCAATGAATGACGCATTGAGCTGGAACGGCAACTGGGCCTGGGCACTTCCGCTGATCGTCCTCACACTCATCGTGCACGTCATCGGTCTCGGACTGATCAATGCGCATGTCGTGCGCAGGGTGGGCGCATTCAACGCGCAGCGGAGCTTCTTCGTAATATTCGTGTTCGTCATGGGTGTCACGGCGCTGCTGGCGACGGTGTTGCTCGCGTTCGAGGCGAGTCTCTGGGCTGTCGCCTACCACAGCCTCGGAGCGGTGCCCGACGGCCGCGCAGCGATGCTCTACTCACTCAATGCGCTGACCGCATACGGACATACCGACCTTTATCTCGCACCGCATTGGCGTCTCATGGGTGCGTTGGAAGCGTTGAACGGCTTGTTGCTCTTCGGCCTGACCACCGCGTTCCTTTACGGGCACATCCA
>Ga0335077_10005433_pt1 | contig 15632 bp, 9 predicted proteins | sample Lox_Sample_31_FD_207151 | JGI IMG/M metagenome (GOLD analysis project Ga0335077, IMG submission 207151) | Soil microbial communities from Loxahatchee National Wildlife Refuge, Florida, United States - Lox_Sample_3.1 | ecosystem: Environmental > Terrestrial > Soil > Wetlands | place: USA: Florida... | reverse complement strand
CGTATTCATCGATACGCCGGGACTGCACGAGGCAGATAGCTTACTCAACCGCCAGATGATGCGCGAAGTAGCGGCGGCGGTCGAGGGAATCGACGTCCTGTTGATGATGATTGACGCCAGCCGGACGCTGCCTCACGCGGATTCGCTGTTGCTCGAGAAGGGCCAGCGGTTCGGCGGGAAGTGTATTCTCGCGCTGAACAAGATCGACCGCGTGCCCAAGCCGAAACTTCTGCCGCTGATGGACGCGTTTGCCAAAGCGTTTCCTTTCGCGGCGCTTGTGCCCATTTCGGCATTAAAGGGAGATGGGTGCGAGGAACTGCTGGGTGAAATCGTGAAGAATCTACCGGAGGGCGAGCCGTTCTTCCCGGAGGATCAAGTGACGGACCAACCCGAGCGCTTCCTGGTCAGCGAGATCATTCGGGAAAAAGCGATTGCGCTGACGTATCACGAAGTGCCGCACGCACTGGCGGTAGTCGTGGATCATTTTGAGGAGTTGCCAAAGCTGCTGCGCATGCATGCCACGCTGACCGTGGAACGCGATTCGCAAAAGAGGATTCTGATCGGGCATAAAGGCGAAATGTTGAAGAAAATCGGCACGGAAGCGCGCAAGGAATTGGAGGGGCTGCTGGGAACGAAGATTTTCCTAGCGATGTTCGTGAAGGTGGTTCCGGAATGGCGGGAGGACCCGCAGAAAATCCGTGAACTGGATTGGCACAAGCAGTTGGAAGCGTTGGCGGGGGATCAGACGGAGAAAGAGCAAGAGAATTAGAGTTACCGGAGGGCGGCGTACTTGAAGGAGGGCGCAGCGAAAATAGCGGCGTAGAGCCGCCTCAGCAAAGCGAGGCGTCGTTTGGAAGCAGCGTCACGGATTAAGTTGCCCTACTCCGGGGCGGCGATGCCGAGGGACTTCATTTTGCGGTAGAGGTGTGAGCGTTCCAAACCGAGAGCCGAGGCGGTTTGGGTCATGTTCCAGCGATGCTCTTGGAGCTTGCGCAGGATGAATTCGCGTTCGTAGGCGCTGCGGGCTTCGTGCAGTGTGGAGTAAGGCTGCTGCGGGCTTTCGGCCACACCGCGGAATAACTCGGGCGGCAGATGGTGTGGCTCGATTCGGGCCTGGGGGCACACGATAACAAGACGCTCGACGAGATTCTTCAACTCGCGGACGTTTCCCGGCCAGGGGAAGCGCATGAGGACTTCCCGGGCGGCGTCGCTGAGCTCACGGGTCTTCTTTCCGTACTCAGCGCTGAAGTCGTTGAGAAAAAACCGCGTGAGGACGGGAATATCCTCCTTGCGATCGCGCAGAGGCGGGACGTGGAAGGGGATAACGTTGAGCCGGTAGAACAGGTCCTGCCGAAACGCGCCGCGGGCAATCTCCTGCTCGAGATTCTTGTTGGTCGCGGCGATGACGCGAACGTCGACACGCAGGGTCTGATTCGAGCCAATGGGCTCGATGCGTTGCTCTTCGAGAACGCGGAGAACTTTCGACTGCGTACGGTGGCTCATGTCTCCGACCTCGTCGAGGAAGAGCGTGCCACCGTCGGCCTTCTGGAATTTCCCTATCTTGTCGTCCGTTGCTCCGCTGAAGCTGCCTTTCACGTGACCGAACAGCTCCGATTCGATCAGCTCCTCGGGGATCGCGGCGCAGCTCACTTCCACAAAGGGTCCCCTACTACGGAGACTATTGGCGTGGAGGGCGCGGGCCACGAGCTCCTTTCCTGTGCCGCTCTCGCCATAAATCAAAACGCGGCCGTTGGTCGGAGCTGTCACGGCAATCTGCTGCCGCAAGGCTTTCATCGGCACGCTTTCACCGATGACCTGGTAGCGATGGCTCATTTCGCTGCGCAGGGTCTGATTTTCCTCTTCCAAGCGACGTTGCTGGACTGCGTTGCGAACAAGGACGACCACTCTCTCGAGCGAGAGCGGCTTTTCGATGAAGTCGAACGCGCCCAGCTTCGTAGCGCGAACGGCAGTCTCAATGCTGCCATGGCCGGAGATCATGATGACGGCCGGCGGGCGAGGAAGAGCCTGGATGCGGCTCAGGGCTTCCATGCCGTCGATACCGGGAAGCCAGATATCGAGCAGCACGACCTGAAAATCGCTTCGAGAGATGCGCTGGATGGCGTCTTCGGCAGAAGCGACGGTTTCAACGGCATAGCGTTCGTCGCGCAGGATGGAGGCGAGCGACTCGCGAATACCCTCTTCGTCATCCACAATCAGAAGCTTGGGATGCGTGGTCATCGATCGATGTCCGCGCCCGAGCGCTCCGTGCCCGCGGTAGCGGACAATTCGGCCACGGGCAGCTCAATCAGGAAACGCGAGCCCACGGGCCGATTATCCTCCACCCGAAGTGAGCCACCATGTTCGGAGATAATGCGGGCGGCGATGGCGAGGCCCAGTCCCGTTCCGCGGTCCTTAGTGGAAAAGTGCGGCAGAAAGAGCTTGTCCTTATCTTCGGGCGAAATGCCATGGCCGGTATCGGCTACGGCTATTTCAATCGTATCGGATTCCGGGCGGAGATGCGTAGCGACGGTGATCTCGCGCACTTTGGCATCTTCGAGCGCCTCAGCGGCATTGTCGATCAAGTTGACGATTACGCTGCGAAGCAGGGGCGCATCGGCGCGGATGGCCGGCAAGTTGGGCTCCAGCTCCGTGCGGAGCAGGATACCGTCCAGACGGCCGGAGAAGACTTCGACCGCATCGTGGACGGTCGTGTTGGCGTCGGTAGGTTCCAGCTTGGCGGTGGGGAAGCGCACGAATTGCGAGAACTCGTTGACCAGGGAAGAAAGCGTGGAGACTTCGCGCACGATCAACCGAGCGCACTCGTGTGCAAGACGTGAAAGTTCCGGATCCGCGGGCGTCTTCCCATCCGCCGCGCGAAGTTCCAGCTGATGCAAGATCCGCTGGGCGGAAAGCTGGATGGGCGTCAGCGGGTTCTTGATCTCGTGGGCGATGCGGCGGGCAACCTCCTGCCAAGCCGCGGATTTCTGTGCGCGGAGGACTTCTGTAAGGTCATCGAAAACCAGAACATAGCCCGTATTCGCGCGCCGCGGTCCAAGGGAGCTAACAGTGACCGCCAGGTGCAGAACACGGTCCGTCAAGACAATTTCGATCTCGCGCGAAACCACACCCATGCGCAGGGCACGGCGCATCAAGTGCTCCAGCGTGCGTTCAGCCTCCGCGCCAACCAGAGATTCCAGGGAATCGACGTCGCGCGAAGCCATGCCAAACATCCGCCCCAAGGCGGAGTTCGTTCGCTGCAGGCCGCCGTTGGCATCGAGGTAGATCACGCCGGCGGGGATGTTCTCGAGGACGGTTTCCATGAGCTGGCGACGGCGCTCGAGCTCCTGGACAGCCAACTGGAGATTACGGGTGAACTCATTGATCTGTGCGCGGCTGTCCCGCAATTGGGTGGTCATGGAGTTGAATGAACGAACGAGCACGCCGAGTTCGTCCTGCGGCTGCTCAGGAACCTGATAATCGAAATTTCCGGCAGAGACTTCGCGCGTGCCCTCGGCGAGCGCCTGGATGGGTACGGTGACCTGCTTGGAAAGAAACAAAGCGACCCAGGTAACGGCAGAAAGCACGAGAACGGTGAAGAAAAACAGAATGAGGAGCATCTGGCGCTTCAAAGCCCGCAGGTTCTGCTTCACGTTCTCATATTGGCGGGTCTGGCCCTGGATGGTGGTCCACCGCGTGAGAAAATCGGGGCTGGTACGGTACGCGGCAACCAGCGTGCCCTGGCCTTCGGGCAGATTCACCGGCACTGGCGCAGCAAAATAGCTTTTGTCGCGGGAACGCCAGATTTCGACGCCGCTGGGCAGGGTAATCTGCAGCAAGCCTTCTGCGCCGGTGATGCTGCAGATCTGGATGGAACGGTCTTCGGGCTGATCGTCGCAGACCACACCGCCCTTGAGGAACTTTCCGTTCGCGTCATAGAGCCACACGGCGTCCAGTCCTACGCGCAGGGCCTGTTGCACGAACGCTTCCTGCGGCTCCTGGGCGTGGATGGCGGCCTGATGCCCGAGCATGTGCAACCGAGGAAGCGTTTCCCGGCCGAGATCATTCAGGAGCTTTTGTGTTTCTTCACTGGCAATTTCGAGGGGCCGGGGGAACCAGCGGCCGAGCGTACGATTGAGAAGGGAATAGCTGACAAAGAACATGAAGATGACGGGAAGCAGCGAAACAGCCATCGCGCCGAGGACCATCTTAGTCTTGAAGCGTGCCCCCATTTGCGCCTTGCTCCGCTCCATGCGCAGACGGACGAAGCTTCGGATGAGAATCAGTCCAAAGACGAGCAAGGCGGCAGTGATGAAGCTGTTGACGGCAAAAAGTGCAATGACTTCGCGCCACGATTGCGGCTCGATGGGGACATCGAGCGAGCCCATAGTGAAGACCGCGCCAAGAAGGAATGTCAGGAGAATGCCGCCGAGGATCAGGCGGATCTTGATCTTCGAGGTGACCGGGCTCACGGGAGTGCCTCCGCGGATGAGGGGAGGAACGGCTTCAGGGTGCAGTTCTGGCAGTCCGGCCGACGTTTGCGGCAGAAGGTCTTACCAGTGAGAACGATCAGGGCGTGGTATTCGTTGAAGAGGGAAGGCCCCGCAGGCAGACTTTGCTCGAAGAGCGCACGGATTTGTTCGTAGGATTCGTTGCCCCGGGCCAGATTGTGACGCTCCAGAATCCGCCGTGTATACGCGTCGACGACAAAGACAGGGTGACTGCCGGCGTATAGAAGGATGGAATCGGCGGTCTCCGGACCGATCCCATGCACGCTCAGTAATTGTGCGCGCAGGGCAGCCGTGGGCGCCCGGAACATTCTGTCGAGCGAGCCCCCGTGAAACGTCCGCAGGTAGCGGACAAATTCCTTGAGTTTGCGCGCCTTCTGCCGAAAATATCCCGAGGAACGAATCAGCCGGGCGAGGCGGGCGAGGGGAACGCGCTCGATTGCAGCGACGGAGAGGAGTTTGGCGCGGCGCAATTCACCGATGGCGCGCTCAACGTTCGCCCAACTGGTGTTTTGCGTCAGGATAGCCCCGACGATAATTTCAAACCTCGTCCGGCCGGGCCACCAATGCTGCGGTCCGTGGGCTCGGAATAAGGCATCATAGTAGGTGCGCAGCTCTCGAACCGGGGGGGGGCTGGGAGTGTGTGCAAGCTGCCGAGGAGGGGGCGAAATCCGGCGAGGAACTCGCGAACGGCCCGGCAGAATGCAGGTGGCAGACATCTCCTTCGCAAGATAGCGACCGCCTCCCGGCAAGTCAAGAATGAGACACTGGCCGTATGCGGGAGACCCTGTTCCGGCGTACAGGTATTAGCGAATTCACAACGATGGTTCAAAATCGGCAAACGCTGCCCCATCCCCTTTGCTATGTTGAGCGGTGGGTGCACTGCGTTTACGGAGTACTCTGGAATGTCGGTCCGTTTGGGCGAAATATTACTTAAAGAAAGCCTCATCACGCAGGACCAGTTGGACAAAGCGCTCGAATTCCAGCGCTCCAACGGTGGAAAGCTCGGAAGTTGCCTGACGAAGATGGGCTTCATCACCGATGACGACATTACGGGTGTACTTTCCCGGCAGTACGGCGTTCCTTCCATCAACCTGAAGTACTACGAAATCGATCCCAACGTCATCAAGCTGATCCCGCAGGACACGGCGCTGCGCTACCAGGTGATTCCGCTCTCGCGCGTCGGCTCCGTACTGACGATTGCGATGACCGACCCCACGAACGTGTTCGCCATGGACGATATCAAGTTCATGACAGGGTTCAACGTGGAACCCGTGGTGGCATCCGAATCGGCGATCGGGGAAGCCATTTCGCGGTTCTATGGCGGCGCGGCCTCGAGCCACGAGGAATTGAGCACCTTGATGAAGGACCTGGTCGACGAGGACCAGGAGCTGGAGCTGGCGGCGGAAGAGCAGGAGATGGACGCGGCTTCGCTAGAAAAAGCCGCGGAAGAAGCGCCCATCATCAAGCTGGTGAACCTGATCCTGACGGATTCCGTGAAGAGGGGAGCGAGCGATATTCACGTCGAGCCGTACGAGACGGAAATGCGCGTGCGGTTCCGCGTTGACGGCGTGCTGCAGACGGTGATGAACCCGCCCCTGAAGTTGCGTGACGCCATTACCAGCCGTATGAAGATCATGGCCAAACTGGACATCGCCGAAAAGCGCTTGCCCCAGGACGGCCGCATCATGATCAAGTACAAGGCCGAGGGCAAGAAAAAGGAACTCGACTTCCGCGTTTCGACTGTGCCCACGCTGTACGGCGAGAAGATTGTGCTCCGGTTGCTCGACAAGGAAAACCTGCGTTTGGACATGACCAAGCTGGGTTTCGAGGCGGAATCGCTGAAGAAATTCGAGCGCAACATCTTGAAGCCGTACGGCATGGTGCTGGTCACGGGGCCCACAGGTTCCGGCAAGACCAATACACTTTATTCGTCCGTTGCGAGACTAAACCAGGTCGACACCAACATCATGACTGCGGAAGACCCCGTCGAATTCCAGTTGGCGGGCATCAACCAGGTGCAGATGAAGGATCAGATCGGTCTGAACTTCGCCGCCGCCTTGCGCGCCTTCCTCCGGCAGGACCCCAACATCATCCTGGTCGGGGAGATCCGCGATTTTGAAACGGCGGAAATCGCGGTAAAAGCCGCGCTGACCGGTCACTTGGTGCTCTCTACGCTGCACACCAACGATGCGCCCTCGACCATCAGCCGCTTGATGAACATGGGTATCGAACCTTTCCTCGTCGCCACTTCCGTGAACCTGATTTGCGCCCAGCGCCTGGTGCGACGCGTGTGCGTAAACTGCAAGGAAGAGTTGGAAATCCCGGAGCAGGCACTGCTAGATGCCGGGTACTTGCCCGAGGAAGTGAAGACCACCAAGATTTATCACGGCAAGGGCTGTTCGACCTGCGGCAAGCGTGGATACAAGGGACGCACCGGTTTGTATGAAGTCATGGAGATCAACGACGAGCTTCGCGAACTGATCCTCGTCGGAGCGTCGGCGCTGGAGTTGAAGAAGAAGTCGCTCGAACAGGGCATGATTACGCTCCGACGCAGCGGGCTCATCAAAGCGGCCGCGGGACAGACGACGCTGGAGGAAGTGCTTCGCGAGACGGTTTTATAAAACGGAGAGATGGCAAATATGGCCGGCATAACACTGAGCGAGCTATTGAAAAAGATGATTGAGATGGGAGGCAGCGACCTCCACATCACCACCAATAGCGCGCCGCGCGTCCGCGTTCACGGGCGCCTGCGGCCGCTGGATATGCCTCCGTTGACAGCCGCTGACACCAAATCCCTGGCGTACAGCGTGCTCACCGACGCCCAGAAGCACCGTTTCGAGGAAAACCTGGAGCTGGACTTTTCCTTCGGGTTGAAGAACCTGGCCCGGTTCCGCGGCAACATTTTCAATCAGCGTGGGGCGGTGGGGGCTGTTTTCCGCACCATTCCATGGGAGATCAAAGGCTTCGACGCGCTCGGGCTTCCTCCCGTGGTGAAGCTTCTGTGCGACAAGCCGCGCGGCCTGGTGCTGGTGACGGGTCCGACGGGCTCCGGCAAGTCCACGACGCTTGCGGCTATGCTCGACAAGATCAACGCCGAGCGCGAAGAGCACATGATCACGATCGAGGATCCCATTGAATTCCTGCACAATCACAAGAAATGCCTGGTGAACCAGCGAGAAGTCCACGCCGACACGCACTCCTTCGCGAACTCCCTTCGCGCCGCCCTTCGTGAAGACCCCGACGTCGTGCTCATTGGAGAAATGCGCGACCTGGAAACCATCGAATCCGCCCTGCGCATCGCCGAAACCGGCCACTTGACCTTCGCGACCTTGCACACGAACTCGGCCTCGTCCACGATCAATCGTATTATCGACGTTTTCCCGGCACACCAGCAGCCGCAGATCCGCGCGCAGCTATCCATGGTGCTCGAAGGCATACTCTGTCAGGCTCTTCTACCGCGGGGAGACGGCCGCGGCCGCGTCATGGTCATGGAAGTCCTCGTGCCCACGCCTGCCATTCGCAACCTCATCCGCGAAGACAAGATTCACCAGATCTATTCCGCGATGCAGACCGGTACGGGCCAGACGGGGATGCAGACCTTCAACCAGGCCCTGGCCAACGCTTATTTTGCCAAGGTGATCACACTGGACCTGGCACTTTCGCGCTCCTCGAATCCAGACGAGCTGCAGGACATGATCAATCGCGGGGTGGCAACGTCGCCGGCGATGGGCAGGGCCCCGGGTGGGAAATCGCCTGTCGGAGCGCGGCACTAGGTTTTTGGCAGTTTCGGTTTCCGGGGATGAACGAACTCGAGGTTTGACGGCGGAGGAGGAACACCATGCCGGTCTTCACATACAAGGGAACAAATCGCGCGGGAGCGACCGTAACGGGCGAGATGAGTGCGAGCAGCAAGACGGAGCTGCAGACACTTTTACGCCGCCAGCAGATCACGCCCTCGCGCATGTCCGAAAAGGGCAAGGAGTTCAACCTCCCCACTTTCGGAGGCGGCGTTAAGGCCAAGGAGCTGGCCATCTTCACGCGGCAGTTCTCCGTGATGATCGATGCCGGCTTGCCGCTGGTCCAATGCCTGGAGATTCTCGCCAGCCAGCAGGAGAACAAGACGTTCCAGAAGGTCTTGACCGGCACGCGCGGCGCGGTGGAAGGCGGCAGCACGCTTTCCGCGGCCATGAAGCAATACCCAAAGGTCTTCGATCCGCTCTACACCAACATGGTGGAAGCGGGCGAGACAGGCGGTATTCTGGACACCATTCTCCAGCGCCTCTCTTCGTACATCGAAAAGAACGTGAAGTTGCAGCGCGCCGTGAAGTCGGCGTTGGTCTACCCCGTCGGCGTTTTGACGATCGCAGCAGGCGTCATCACCCTGCTCCTCTGGAAGGTCGTCCCGATTTTCGCCACCCTATTCGCGGGCTTGGGTGTGGACTTACCTCTCCCAACGAAGATTGTCATCGCCCTGAGCAACTTTGTGGGCAGCATCTTCGGTTTGCTCATCCTCGTGGGGGTTGCGGGGGCGATCTTCGGCCTCAAAGTATGGTACGCAACCCCCGGAGGCAGAATGGCGATGGACACGCTTGTCCTGAAACTGCCGGTGCTGGGAATCCTGATGCGGAAAATCGCCGTCGCGCGCTTCACCCGCACGCTGGGAACTTTGATCTCGAGCGGCGTGCCCATTCTCGAAGGATTGGACATCACCGCAAGGACTTCCGGAAACGCGGTCATCGAGAGGGCGTTGACCAAGGTCCGGAAGGCGCTCGAGGAAGGCAAATCGCTTACTGAGCCGCTCAAGGAATCCGACGTATTTCCCGGCATGGTGACGCAGATGATCGCGGTCGGCGAACAGACCGGTGCGATGGACGCCATGTTGCAGAAGATCGCGGACTTCTACGAGGAAGAAGTGGACGCAGCCGTGAAAGACCTCTTGACCGCCCTGGAACCCATCATGATCGTTTTCCTGGGCTTGGTCGTCGGCGGGGTGGTCATCTCCATGTACCTGCCACTGTTCTCGCTAATTGGAAAACTCAGCGGACACTAAGCAGACCCAAATCAAAGAAAGGGAGGCCGGCGGAAGACCACTGGCCTCCCTTTTTCTTCTGACCCCGCGGCGACAGGCATGTAACGAAGCGGTGGTCGCGGATCACGAATCACGCGTCACGATTCGTTGACTATTACGAACCCCTGCCGGGGGCCTCATATCCCCTGGTTCGCGGTCGTGTTTAAGATAAGGCTTGGGGGAAGGAAGCCGGCTAGCACTGTGCTTCCCATCCATGGAACAGACACTGACGCGGCGGGAATGGCTGGAGTGGTTGACGAAAGTCCGCCTGCTCATGATCGCGTTGATCCTGGGCGTTGGTGTAGTGTGGCCGCAATATACCCCTGCGTCGGTCGGCACGACGCGGTATTTCCTTCCCATCATCGTGCTGTGGATTACCATCGGAATCCTCCACCTGATCCTGGTTCGACTGCTTCCCTCGGCGTCCTGGCTCGGCGGGCTGCAGGTGTCCTGCGACGTGGCCATGATCACGGGAATCGTCTATTCGACAGGTTTGCAGGACAGCAATTTCACTTCGCTGTACTTCTTGGTGATCATCGTCGCCAGTATTTTGTTTTCGCGGCAGATTGCGTTTATGGCGTCGGTGCTTTGCCTTACGTCCCTGGCGTTCACGACGGCGCTCGTCTATGGCGGAAAGATCCCCAGGACGTCAGTGGCGGCGCCCACGTTCGAGAACATCCGGCCGTGGTTTTGGAGCACGACGTTCGGGTTTCTCGCGGTCGGGTACCTGGCCAGCCTGCTGGCCGCTTCGCTACGCAAAAAGAGCACCGAACTCGAGCAGAAACGTGAGGAACTGCTGGAGCTTCAGGATTTTACCGCGGACATTATTCATTCGATGCGGGGCGGGCTGGTGACCACGGACATGGAAGGGCGCGTCGTGCTGCTGAACCGGACGGGAGAGGAAATCCTAGGGCGGTCGTTCAGCGAGTTGCGAGGACATGACCTGCGGGAGGTGAGCCTGGAGTTCTGGATCGACGACATGATGGGACTTCCGGATCGTTTATCGCTGCGGCGGGAGATCGAGATCCGGACGGTCAGCGGACAGAGGCGCATTCTCGGAATTTCGGTTTCACCTTTGCGGACGCGGGAAGCCACTCGCAGCGGCTACGTCTTCAATTTCCAGGATTTGACGGAATTGCGCCGCCTGGAACAGGAAGTGGCTACAAAAGAACGCATGGCCGCCGTGGGCCGGCTCTCGGCCGCGATTGCGCACGAGATTCGCCAGCCGCTGACCGCGATTGCAGGCGCGGTGAAGGAACTGGGGAAGCTGGTGCCACTTGAAGAAGATGAAAAGCATCTCGTGAGCATCGTCGGAAGGGAATCAGAGCGGCTCAATCACATCATCACGGACTTCCTAAACTATTCACGGGAAAAGTCATATGTGTTCCAAGATGCGGACCTGCGCGCGCTACTCGAGGAGACGCTACTGCTGATGGAGCGAAAGCCGGACGTTGCCAAGGGCTATCAGCTGGTACGCGCCTTCAACGGAATGGCCGCAAAATCGCGCGTGGATCCCAACAAAATCAAGCAGGTGTTCTGGAATCTTTGCGACAACGCCTTGCGAGCCATGCCCAACGGCGGGACGCTGACAGTGGGGATGGAGGAACAGGGGGATTGGGTGAGGATTTCGTTCCGCGACACAGGGATCGGGCTGGACCCCAAAAACCGGAACAAGATCTTCGAGCCGTTGCAATCAAATTTCGAGGGAGGGACGGGCCTGGGGTTGGCCATTGTCTATCAGATCGTTCAGGCACATAACGGGCGAATCAGCGTGTTCAGCGAAAAAGACAAGGGCGCGGAGTTCGTGGTGGAGCTTCCGCGGATTGAATGAGGTGTTATGCAGGCAACGAAAGCCGCTGCGAAGGAAACGGGCCGGGAGATGGCGCACATCCTGGTGGTGGATGACGAAAAGTCCATCTGCGAACTCCTGGAGATAACCTTTCGGAAAGAAGGCCACCGCGTGGAAGTGGCAAACAATGTGGATGCCGCGAAGCGCAAGCTGGAAACGTCGCTTTACGACGTGGTGATTTCCGACGTACGCATGCCGGGGGCGACCGGCGTGGAACTACTCCGCTTTACCCGGGAGGTAGCGCCGGATTGCTATTTCGTGCTGATCACCGGAGTACCTTCGTTGGAGACGGCTATCGCGGCAGCGAACGAGGGCGCCAACCGGTACGTGATCAAGGACCACGACCTGGTCGAACAGTTGCGTGTGGCGGTGCGCGAAGTTGCGGAAAACCTCAAGTGGAAGAAGGAGGCTGGGTATCTACGACGGGAACTGCGCCGGTTGACCGGACTGGACAATATTATCGGACAGAGCCCGAAGATGAAGGAGATCTTCGACCTCATACAAACCATTGCCCCGCAGAATAGCCGCGTGCTCATCACCGGAGAAAGCGGCACGGGCAAGGAACTGGTGGCGCGGGCGATCCACGAGAACAGCGCGCGGGCGCAGGCTCCGTTCATCACCATCAACTGTGGAGCATTTCCGGAGACGTTACTGGAGTCCGAGTTGTTTGGTTATATGAAGGGCGCGTTCACGGGGGCAAACGAAAACCGGCGGGGGCTCTTCCAAGCGGCGCACGGCGGCACTCTGTTCATGGACGAGATCGGCAACATGAACCTGGCCATGCAGGTGAAGCTGTATCGCGTGCTGCAGGAAGGGAAGGTGCGGCCGCTGGGTAGCACGGAAGAAATCGATGTGGACGTCCGAGTCATCGCCGCAACCAACAAGGATCTGGAAAAGGCCATTACGGCCGGGGAGTTCCGCGAGGATCTTTTTTACCGGTTGAGCGTCATTCCTCTGCATGTGCCTTCGCTGAGGGACCGGCGGGAGGACATTCCGCTCTTGGCCCGGCACTTCCTGGAACGCTTCCGGAAATCGATGGAGAAGAATGTCGAGGCGATTTCGCCGCAGGCCATGCGGCGGCTGGAGTCTTACGACTGGCCGGGAAACGTGCGAGAACTGGAGAACACCATCGAACGAGCCGTGGCGCTAGAGAGCGGTCCTGATATCTCTGTCGGGGTCTTGCCGGACCGCGTGGCGGGCACTTCTGGGATATCCGCTCTATCACTCGGACAGGATGACGCGGTGCAGATTCCTGCCGAGGGAGTGGATTTTGAACGCGTCATGGCCGAGACGGAGCGGAAATACCTACAGGTGGCGCTGGATAAGGCTGGAGGAGTGAGGACGCAGGCGGCGGAATTACTGAAAATCAGCTACCGCTCCTTCCGGCATCTCGCTAAGAAGCATAGCGTGTAGAGATGCCGCCGGAAGCGGAGAATTACGGCCAACAACCCAGCATACAGTCGTAAGGTGCCGGCAGATTGGCCATGTGGACGATGCAATAGGCAAAAACACATAGGGCCGGCAGCACACTGATGACGCTTAAACGTACGCCGAGAGAATGAGCGGGAAGGCGATGCAAGGCCACAGGGATCGCCATGCCTAGGAACATGGCAGCCGGGAAATAATAGTAGTAATACAGGCAGCGCTGCGGCGTCACGGCCCATTGAAGCCAGTTGACGAGATACAGAAGGACAATCATGGTCTCGGGAAGGCTGTGAGCAAAGCGCCGCAGGCAGAAGAGTAGCGCGACCAACCCACCCCACATGACGTACCAATTGCCGATCAGGTAGGACAGAGAGCGCATAGGCTTCGTCGCCAGCGGCCAGGAATACCACGGAGTGATGATGGCATCGTTGCCATGAATGGCGTTATGGAACCGCCAGATGAACGCGTTCATGGAAATTAACTCGTTCACGGAGAAAGGCAGACGCTGACTACGGCACAAGGGCCAGAACGTGGCGGCGTAGGCAAGCAGAGGAACGAGAGTGAAGGAGAAGAGGAACCAGCTTAACTTTGCCTCTCGCAAGAGAGAGGAGTAGCCGAGGATCTCCGGATTGCTTGATCTCCTCGGCCAGAAAAAGAGCACTACGCCAATGCCGACGACGACGCAGAGAGCGTCCGCGGCGTTCCATTTGGAGGCGCAAGCAAGGCCGAAGAAAAGCCCGCTGAAAAGCAGCAGGAGACGCCGACGGCCGAGACTCAGGCGCTCCAGTTTCAGGGCCGCCGTGAACGCGAGGATCCCCCACATCATGAAGGCCACGAGATAGATGTCCATCATGGCCGTGCGGGCGAGGACGTACAAGAAGTTGTTCAAGAGCGCGATCATCGCTCCGGCCAACGCGAGCGCATAATCGTCCAGGAGGACAGCAAGAAAGAGAAACACACCGACGAGGGTGACAGCACCGAAGACAGCGCCAGGAACACGCCAACCCCACGGGTTATCTCCCAGTACGGCAATTCCGCCGGCGATGATCAGTTTGCCGAATGGTGGGGCTTCCGGGTTGAGGTTGGTGGTGCCAGCCAACAAGGCCCGGGAGGAATCCAGGTACTGAATTTCATCGAAGATAGGGAAATTTGGATAGGCGATCCCCGCCAGGAATAGAAGGAAAGAGGCCAGTCCCAGGATCAAGGCAGTCAGCCAGGTTTTGGTGGCGGGTCGGGAAGGTCCCTGAGCAGGCATAAGCGTCACTTCCAACTGTAAAGGAAAGGGCAGGAATTGTGTGCCGATATCTGGCTGTACAGAAGAGCAGGTGTGGACTAAGACTCAACGGAAAGACAGCACCGAGAAGTATCGGAGCAAGCGAGTCACCCGTGGAATTGTTAGAAATCGGTCACAGGCATCCGGTGATTTCCCCGAAACGTTCCTTGGGCATGTAGAGTTGGATTGAGTCTCAACAAATCCAGTTCCGAAAGGCTGCTCGGAATGAGCGAGAGAATGCGTGTCGCAGTGCTGTTGGCTCTGGCTATGCTCGTGTATGCAAACACGCTGCAAAACGACTTCACCATGGATGACGATCTGTACATATTGAGAAACGCGCAAGTGAAGAGCTTGTCCATCGCGGGTTTTCTCAAGCCGACCAGCTACAACAATGTGTTTCGTCCGTTGACTTTTGGGAGCTTCGCCGTGAATTGGGCGTTGGGTGGGGCTCACCCCTTTGGCTATCACCTTCTGGACCTGTTGCTGCATGCGGCGGTTACGTTGCTACTTTACCTGGTCCTTCAAAAGCTTCTTGAAAACCTGCCGGAGGGCAAGAGCGTGGCTTGGATCGCTGCTCTAATCTTTGCGGTGCATCCAATCCACACCGAGGCGGTAGCCTCGATTGCGGGACGTTCGGAACTGCTTGCCGCAGGGTTTCTACTCGGCGCGTGGTTCTGGCATTTGTGCGACCGTCAGGCGCTGGCCGTGGCCTGTTTCATGATGGCCTTGCTGTCCAAGGAATCGGCCGTCGCGTTTGTGCCGCTCGTTTTGGCCGGCGATTACGCGCGCGGCAAGCTCAAGCCGCTTTATCGCTATGTGGTGATTGCTGGGTCGGCCGTGGCGTACCTGGCCGTGCTATGGAAAGCGCAGGGGGGGCGTTTCGGGGAGAAATCCATCAATTTCCTGGACAATCCGCTAGCCCATCTCCCGTCTGGCTTGCGAGTTCTCAATGCCGTCCGAGTTGCCTGGAAGTATTTTGACTTACATGTTTTCCCCGCCACTCTCTCCTGCGACTACTCGTACAACTCCATCCTGCTGTACGCGAACTGGCGGCGCATGGCGCCTGCGGGGATTGCGGCGATTCTGGTGATAGCGCTTTGGATCTGGACCTTCTGGGCGAAGCAAAAGGAATGGTTCTTGGCCGGAGCGATCTATGTAAGTGCTTTTGCGGCTACGTCGAACATCCTCCTGCCGACCGGAACGATCATGGGCGAGCGCCTCGCGTACGTACCTTCCGCGGGCTTCTGCCTCCTCGTAGCGCTCCTCCTGGCCAAACTCGCGAGACACGGGCGAGGGGCAGCCGTGGCGTTGCTGGTCTCGATCGTGGCGGCCCTAGGGGCGCGCACCGTGGCCCGCAACACAGACTGGCACGACAACCTGACTCTTTTCTCCGCAGGCGTCAGAGCTGTTCCTGGAAGCGCCAAGATGCACTGCAATCTCGCGATCCAATACTACTATCTTCATCGGCTGGATGATGCGGGCCGCGAAGCGCAGATTGCCCTTCAGATT
>Ga0335077_10005432_pt1 | contig 15635 bp, 13 predicted proteins | sample Lox_Sample_31_FD_207151 | JGI IMG/M metagenome (GOLD analysis project Ga0335077, IMG submission 207151) | Soil microbial communities from Loxahatchee National Wildlife Refuge, Florida, United States - Lox_Sample_3.1 | ecosystem: Environmental > Terrestrial > Soil > Wetlands | place: USA... | reverse complement strand
GCCGGAGAATTGGATGCCAGGTTCCATCCGATCATGCACAGGACGAGAACGGCTCCTACAACGCACTTTCTTGTCATCATTCTCTTCATCTCCATTGTCCGCATCCGAGTTTACACGGATGTTACAGTTCGGTTAAGAAATGATTAAGACTCGACCGCCTATTTTTCGATGATGGTTGGCGCCGACCCCGGCAGCACATAGCGCAGGTCCGCAAAAATCATGTTGCTGTGTGCGCTGCTGGGCGTGCCCGACGCGACCACCCAGGGATTCCGGCTCACGTACGAGTACTGCAGGATGAGCTGGAGCGCGCCATATTTCGGATCTTTCCAGAACGTGGGAATGATGCCGAAAGAGGGCTCCTGGATGATGCGGTTCTGGTTGCCGAAACCGTAGCCGACGTATTTTCCAGTCGCCGGATCAATAGCCAGGTTCTTGCGGATGTAGACGCCGCCCCAGTATGCGAACAGGAGCGCGTTCTTGCCTGCCTGGATCTCAATGCCATCCACGGATGAGCCCGTATGCACGGGCGACAGGCTGCCATCGCCGCGCACAATCAGGTCCGGCGCCTGGCCCATAATGTAGCGGCCGCCTCCATCACTGAAGAAGTTGTTGCTGATGACATGGAAACCCTTGAACAGTTCAAAATTGACGTTTGCAGAACCGCCATATCCGTGGCTGTCGAAGTAAGTCCCGGGGGTCGGATTGTAAACCTTGAAGGTGCGGAACAACCCCGCGATTTCGACATGTTGGTGGAGTCCGTTGGAGGTTTTCGGGTCGAAGGCGATCTTCGCGATGATGTCCGGATGAACGTTGGGGGCGCTCAAGGTGGTGGTTCCGTTATCGAGCTGGTTCGCGTACGGGGTGGCTACCGCGGTTGGCAGCGCCACTGCGCCAATGCCGTTGGTGCCGCCGATATACTGCTCGGGGGCCTCAAACGACAGCCCCATCGCCACTTGATCGTTCGGGTGAGCGATCAGCCGGAATTGGGTCTGCCGCGACCACGTCAGGCCCAATTGGTAATTAGTGTCCATGAGTTGGCTATAGAAGATGTCGCCGGGCAAGGCCGAAAGCCCGGTGCGATTGGGCGTCAGCATGCTCCAGGACTGGCCCGCCAGTACTTCGAATGCGTTCTTCCGCACATCCACCCAATACAGGCGCAAACGTAGCGGGTCGCTGTTGCTGGTGACCGGGAGATTGGACGGCGCGGCGCCAAGGAAGTCGGACTCCATGTAGCCCAGTATGCGAGCTCCCTTGACATTCGCATCTACACGGATTCCTATGCGCGAGTTCTGTGCGCTCTCGCGCAGTTCGGTAAGCTTTCCGTTGGGCGCGTTGCTGAACGGGACGCCGCCGAAATTCGTTCCGATTCCGTTTCCCGTGTTGGTCGACCGGAAAACCGTCGTAAAGTCCATAAAACCAACGGGAGTAATGGTCGCGTCGCCAATATGGATTTGTAGGGGCGACGCCATCGACGCGGATTCGGCCTTCTGCGGGGCGGCCGCCGTTGGCATCGGCAATGCCAGGGGTGCCCGGGCGGCTGGCGCAACCGGGATGATCGGCGTGGTGCTGGCTATTTGGCCGAGAGGTGCTGTGCCGGATTGCGGACTAGCCGGCGGCGCGCCCTGCTCGGGACCTGTCTGCCGCGCGGATTCGATCAACTTCTTTTGTTCCTGCAAGGCCGTGCGCAGTTCTTGAATCTGGCGCTGTTGATCCGCGAGCAAAGCTTTAAGTTCGGTGATCTCTTGGCCGCTATTCGCGGCGGACTGGGTATTTCCCTTGTCTTGCCCAATCGCCGGCACGACGGTCGCGATAGTCAGAACGAGGATCCAGTGAATCAAGTGATACAGTCTTTTAGTCATTGATTTGCATCCTGTTGTAATGAGTTTTCACGCAAAGATGACGAATGCCGGCTCGGCGTGGCGCAACTATCCGAAACGGATCATTCTGTTTCTTGAACCGTCAGCATAGCCTCGGTATGTTAGGTTTTAATGAAACACTCGTTACGAATCTGTTAATTTGCGTGGCAGGCCGGAAGCGTAATCGAGAAGACCGATCCTTTCCCAAGTTCACTTTCAACCGTAATGGTTCCGTCCATGCGTTCCACCACGTGTTTGACAATGGAGAGGCCCAGCCCGGTGCCTCCGACTGCCCGGGAACGCGCTTTATCAACACGGTAAAACCGTTCGAAAATGCGCGAGAGGTCGTCTGACGGGATCCCAATGCCGGTATCGGCGATCGTGATGCGCACCTGTTCGCCGGGCGTGCGTGTCAATTCCACACGGACGTCGCCGGCCGGACGATTGAACTTGATGGCGTTGCCCAACAGGTTGACCAGCGCCTGCTCCAGGCGGATTTTCGATCCCATCACATAGACATCTTCAATGTTGGCGCAATCCACCCGCACACCGCGTAACCGCGCTTCGGATTCCACCGTGCGCAGGGCGCTATCCAGGACGCTGCGAACCGAGAGCCGCTCTTTCTCCATCTGCTCCGGCTTCCCGGACTCCAGTTCGGAGAGAATCAGCAGATCCGAGGCGATATTATTCAGCCTGGTGGCTTGCGCCAGGATGATTTCGACGAACCTGCGATTGTGCTCGGAATCTTCGAGAGCGCCTTCGAGCAACGTCTCCGCATAGCCACGAATCGCGGTCAGCGGCGTACGCAGTTCGTGGGACACGTTGGCGACGAAATCCTTTCGGATGCGCTCCAGGCGCTCGAGATCGGTGATGTCGTGCAGCACGGCAATAGCGCCCCAGCGGTAGGCGGCGGACAACGGCGCGGCTTGTACCTCGAAGGAATGCCCGTCGGCTGCTGATAATTGCAGGCGCTGTTTCATGGGCTTCTCTGAGACCAGCACCTGGGAAAGCATGTCGAGCAACCCCGCATCGCGCACCACCTCGAGCAGCGGCGTCCGCTCCGGAACGGGTGTCGTGGCGCCGATCACGCGCGCGAAGGACTCGTTGCAGAAAGTGATGCGCATCTCCTCGTCCACGGCCAGAACTCCCTCGCCCATGCTCGAGAGCACCGCTTTCCGCCGTGCCGACTCCAGGCTGAGGTTGCGCAGGGAGTCGTGGAGTTGAGCCGCCATCCGGTTCAAGGAACGGGCCAGGATGCCCAATTCATCGTCTGCGTCAGCGGGCAATTGCTGTGACGCCCGGGTCTCGACCAGGTGGTCGGCGAAAGATTGCAGATGGCGAACGCGGCGTATGAAGCGATCGGAGAAGAAATATGCGATGGCCATCGCCAGCCCCAGCGCGATCAGGGAGGAGCCAAACAGCCACCAGCGCACCGCGGCTACCGCGGAGTTCAGTTGTTGAAGAGGGACCGCCAGCCGCAGAACGTACCGGCCGCCTTGGCCGGGGATGCCCAGAGCTACATAGCAGAGATCCTGGTCCAGCGTGGCGCTGTGCCGGATGGACATGCCGGTTTGACCGCCATAGGCCTGCCGGATCTCCGGCCGGTTGGCATGATTCTCCATGGTCTCGGGATCGTGCTGGGAGTCCGCGAGGACCAGGCCCTGCGGATCGATGATGGTGACGCGCGCCTGCGCACGTCCCGCCGCCCTGGCAGCCCAGGCCTCCAGACCGGCGGACGGAAGAGCGGGAAGCTCCCCTTCGAGAATGCGGGCCTCAGTCGTCAGCTGTTGCTGGACGCTTTGCGTTTCCCGATCCGCAATGTAACTGGTGAGAAAAAAATCCAGCACCACCAGGGTGGTTGCGATCAGGAAAAACGCGCTGACCAGCAGCTTGCGAAATAACGGGCTACGGAAGACCACGTTCTTGAGCCTCTACATCTAGCGAGGTCGCGCCTCACGCAATATTCATTCACCCCGAGACACGGAGAAGCCGAAATCTCAGGCCGGCACGTACTGCCGTAAGTAACGCTGGGCCATGCGAAATCCGGTTTTGCATCCTTCCGTGAAGTCGCCGTCGCCCTCCGGTGGATCGTAAACCGGATCCTCGTGCTCCACGCTCATCGCGCCTTCGTACCCTACGTCCTGCAAAACGGTGAAGAAGGCCGGCCAGTCGATCGAGCCGAGGCCCGGCAGCCGGTAACGCCACCACTCGGCGTCATCCACCGGATGAATGCCGCCGCGCCGCAGAACGGGCCAGCGAATCTCGGTATCTTTGAGATGCACATCGTGGATCTTGTCCACATAATCGCGGGCGGTCTGGATCGGATCCATCATCTGCCAAACCAGGTGCGAAGGATCGTACTGGAGCCCAACGAACCGCGAATTCCCAAACGCTCTGAACAACGCATCGTAACCAACCGGGCTCGTGGCCACGTTCGGACCGCCCGGCCACGGCTCCCACAGGATGCGGACATTGTATTTCTCGCAGGACGGGAAATACTTTTCGGTGTACACGCGCACAATCTCGTCCACCTGCTGGATGAGAGATTTCTTCTCGTCCTTCCCGGAAGCCGTACCGATGTTTGGAACGCCGAGCTTTCCCGCGAGCTCGATGGCCTTAACGAAATAGGCGTTCTCACGCGTGCGCCGCTCGGTATCGGCGGAAATGTGATTCTGCGTCACCTGGAGCGCAGAAATGTGTATGCCCGAGCGATCGATGGTCCCCTTGATTTGTTCGATCTGGGTATCGTTGAGGGCGGCAGCATCCAGCCTGCTGCGGGGCGATGAGCCAAGAATCATGTTTGTGAAGCCCGCTTCCTTGGCAAACGCGAGATTGGCTTCCGTATACGGTCCGAGGATCCCCAACCGCGGTTTCCAGACCTTTGGCTTTCGATCCTGAGCGTTCGCGGCGGCGCCGGCGGCGAGCGTGCCGAGCAGGGCGCGCCTGGAGAAAGTCGGAACAGTATTTGGCACGGCTCTATTGTAATGCGCCGCGCACGGTTCGAGCGCTAATTTTGTTCGGGTCGCGCGCAACGACTGGTTGACAGCAGCCGCACGCTGGACGCGTCAGCGTGGGTTCCTCGGCGTTGGAAAAGGCGATTGACCGATCGCCGGCTACTCGCTGCCCTTGCTCTTGTGGATCTGCTGCGCGAGATAATTCTCCAGGCCGATCTCGCTGATGATGTGCAACTGCCCTTCGAGATAGTCCACGTGCTCTTCTTCGTCGATCAGAATCTCTTCGAAGAGCTCGCGCGAGGTGTTGTCCCCCAGAGCCGTCGCGTCCTTGATCGCGGCATTCAACCGCGGCAGCGCATCCAATTCGATCGCCAGGTCGCTCTCGAGTTGCGCCTTCACATTCGCGCCGACTTTGATCGGGCCGATTTCGGTCATGACGGGCGTGCCTTCGAGAAACAAGATCCGCTGCATCAGCTTTTCCGCGTGGTCCATCTCCGAGATGGACTCCTTGCGGTTATACTCGGCGAGCCGCTGATAGCCCCAGTTCTCGCACATTTTCGCGTGCAGAAAATATTGGTTAATGGCGGTAAGCTCCGCCTTCAGCACCTCGTTCAAGTACTTGAGTATTTTGTCGTGTCCGCGCATCAAAGCGATTGTAGCAGGCAATTCCAGATGTGTTACAGTGCAGGTTGATATGGCATCCCGAAGCGTCAACAAAGTGATTCTGGTGGGGAACCTCGGCAAGGACGCCGAGACCAAGTTCACCCAGGGTGGCACCGCGGTCACCAAGTTCACGATCGCCACGGGCCGGCGCTGGAAAGACCAGCAATCGGGTGAATGGAAAGAGGAGACCGACTGGCATAACGTGGTCCTCTGGCGAGCCGAAAACCTTGCCAATTATCTGCTGAAGGGCAAGCAGGTGTATGTCGAGGGCCGTCTGCAGACCCGCAGCTACGAGGATAAAGACGGCAAGAAGCAATGGTTCACCGAGGTGGTGGCCGAGGACGTCATCCTGCTTGGCGGCCGTGCGGGCGAAGCTGCCGCGGGCTCGGGCGATTACGCTTCCGGCGCGGTCTCGATGCCTCGTAGCGCGCGCCCGCCACAGCCGGCCGCTGCCCCGTCTCCGGAGAATCTCAGCCAGGAGATTACGGACGATGACGTCCCCTTCTGACTACGCGAGGCCGAGGGACCTTTATCGCCGGGACACCTGCTATTGCCCGGCGTGAAAGGTGACCACGCCGACGGCAAAACCATTCAGCTTCACGGAACCGCCGGTGGATATGGCCGCAGGCGGATTGCCGGCCGTCGTTTGATCCACATATTCCAATTCCGCGGCCTCCGAGATTGGGATTGTCATCGTGCGGTCGCGCTTGTTCACCAGCAGGACCTCGCGTTTGCCTGACCGCGTGCGGAACGCCTGCGCGTAAATGTAGGGATTGTTCACTGCGGTTTCGACCAGCTTGTCACCCGGACCGAAATGCTTGTGCAGCAGCTCCAGCACGCGGAAGCGCGCATTCGGCGCGCCGGTCGACCAGTCCACCATCGAGACGCTGGGGAACTGCGTCGGGTATCCCACCAGTTGGGATTCGCCGGCCACCTCGATGCCCAGCGCCGCCAGATTTCCATAGAGATACGCATAAACCGCGGCCGCCAGATTCCAGTAGGAATTGGCAATGGGCTGAGTCACGTGACCGGGCGCGCCCTGCTGCCCGTCGTCGGCGGAAATCGAGCCGATCTCGTTGATTGTGGTCTGCGTCGCAGGCGCCAGACGCTGCCGGATATTTTCGACGTAGCGCACCGTGTCCAGGAAATGGCCGGCCTGATCGAAAAACGTGTATTGTTGAACCTCGGGCGCCTGATCCGCGGTCGGAACGGCGTAGAAGTGATACGAAATCATGTCCAGCGGCACGCCCGGCTTGTGGTTTCTCGGGTTCAGGAAATATTCGAACATCCCGGGGTTCTGGCTGGGCGCGGCGAGCGCCAGGCCTACGAACTTCATTTCCGGCGCCACCTTCCGGACAGCCCCCACCACTGCGTCGTAGCGCGCCGTGTATTGCTCGGGTGCGGTGTTGTGTTCAAAATCGACTTCGTTGAAAACCTCCCAGTAGTCAATCTTGAAATGGTGTCCGGACTCATGCCTCTTCCCCAGTTCGTCCGTGAAGCCGCCGCGGGTATACCAGCTCACCAGCCGTGCGTAGTAATCGCTCAGCTCCTGCATGCTCGGATCGCGCAGTTCCGTGCCCTGCGTGTAGTTCCACATCACCTGGTCGGGGTCTTCCGGGCATTGCACCGGCTCCGGCGTCTTGAACATCCACGCCGGGATCGTGCTGAAATTCAGGATGACCGGATGGCCTTCGGTGGCGTTCAGAAAATCGACGGTCATGGGATCGATCAGGGAGAAATCCCAGTACGTCTGCCGGTCGTCCGGCGGACGCAGTTCCGCCACGCCCAGCTTGGGGTAGGGCAGCCAGGGAACATACCGCACATAATCCGCGCCCAGGCGTTTCAATTCCTCGAACACGCGGTCGTGAATCACCGATCCGCGGCGCAGCGGGGGATTCACGACCACTTGCAGCGAGGCCACCGTCTTGGACTCGCGCGTTACCCGGTTCCAATCGATCTTCAGACTGCTCGGCGGCTCCTGCGCCGTCCCACCCGTGCCGGCGATCGCTGCCAACACACACGCAACAAGAATGCTTTTCATGACGTACTCCGATGTTCACCTGCCGGTGCCGGCCACCCGCGCCAGCGGGAGGCGCAAGATTGACGACAACTTCTCGAACCGGTCTAACTGATGTCCGGTTCCAAGCGCGCAGTGGTGCGTCGGGCCCTCCGCGCACCAGCGGTTTACGAATTGCGCGGGCGGCAGTCCGAACCGCAGCCGGGAATTGGTGTTCCCGATGCGCAGAATCGGGCCCGGCAGCGACTCTCCCTCCGCGCCAATCAGCTTCAACTGACCGTCCACCATCTGGGTTAGACCGACGATCGTGATGGGGCCGGTTTTGACCTTGAACTCCACCGACACGCCCCTCCCTCGCTTGCCGTGATACAAGCCCAGACCGCGCAGGAGCGGCCGCGAGTCGCTGATGGCGATGTGGCCCGGACCGTCATGCCCCATCACGACGAAGTTTTCCTGGAAATCCATGGCGTAGAACTCCGTGTAGGAGCCGCCGGCGCCGAAGCGGTCCATCATCAGCATGGCCAGGCAGGTCTTCAGATCCCCTTCGCCGCTCGCCGGGATGCCTCTCGCCGTGAGCAGGGAATTGCCCAGGATCAATCCCGCCGCAAGCCGCTCGTATTCGTTTCCGTCCAATCCACGGTAGTAGTAGGTCAAGCCATCCAGGGCGAAGTCCTCAACCAACCGGTCGAGTCCCACAGCCACTCGCGCCGCCCAGTCGAGATCCTCCGCTGCGACGGAGCCTTCGATCTCGAAGGTCTGCCGTGCGCGGTCTTTGCAGGCGTCCACTTCGGCTTCGGAAATCCGATCCACCCGCTGCTTGAGATCGCACATTTCCAGAACCTCGACGTGCGCTCCCAACTGCGCATGCACGGCCGTGAAATCTGAGTACATGTCCAGCATGCCCGGATAGGTGTGGCCCAGAAAGCCGATGCGGCTCGCGCGCATCGAAGCTGCCACGGAAACCGCGCGGCACCAGTTTTCAATCTCCTTCCACGCCTGCTGGTCGGAGTGCAGCATGCCGGACACCACGTGGAAATCCACGCGCGCCCGCATAAAGGCGTTTGAAATCTCCGGCACACAGCAGGTGCAACAGTTTGCCAGCCACTCGGCGGTGTCTGTGTTTTCGTAATCCAGCGCTGCCGTGGGTTGCAGGTTCAGCACCAGCACCGGAATTCCCGACTTCTGCACGACCGGAAGCACCTGGGAGGACGTCGCGTAGGTTCCCACATAGCAAAGCAGCAGGTCCAGGCCCGCCCGCGCGAACTGCTCGCCCGCCGCATGGGCCGCCGGAGCCGTGTCTACCAGGCCCGCGGACACCACCTGCGCGCCAAAGCTCGCCAGGCGAGATTCCACTTCCCGCTGATAGCCTTCCAGTCGCTCCTTCAACCCCGGAAACTGCGGCCAGTAAGCCGCCAGCCCGATACCGAAAACGCCCACCTTGGATTGCGCTCGAGCGTTGCCTGTCACATCAAGCCTCAAATCGCGGAGTCCGTCTTCCCATCTATCGGCCGTGGCCCTGAAGGTAGGCCGTCACCACGCTGGTGAGATCGTCTTCAACGCGCTCGCTGAACGGACATGTATGAGTTTCATATCCGCCCTCGGCGAATGCCTGCCGGGTGGCCAGGTAACCGAGCCAGCCGTTCGAATATCCGAAGTAGAACGTGTGCCGGTACGGCGAGCGGTCCCGCACGTTCATCGAAATCTCGCAGAAGAGCTCGATCGGCGCCGACCAGATCGCGAGATCGTCATTGACGATCAGAAACCGCACCGGGAGCCGTATGATCCCCGCTTCGCCTCCGGCCGCTCGCAGGTAGTCTCCCAGGCTGGGGTCCCAACCGAAGCCGGCGCGGCGAGGAGTTTCCACGGTCTTCTCGCTGGGCCGCAGGCGGACCTCGGATGTTGCGCCGCCCATCGAGCGGTTCGCCGCGAGGATTCTGTCGCCCAGAAGCACGTTGAACTCGGTGATGTGGGCGGCCTCGAAGTCCGGCTGCACCGTATAAATGGGCGCCATGTTCCCGGCGGCGCCGTTGATATACAGCATCGGGGCGCCCAGCTTCTCCTCAACGTAGGCCGCCACGGTGCCAGGCGCATCGCCGCTGATCAATTTGTTTTCGTCGCCGAGCGCCGTGCCATGCATGGAGTAGTTCGCGATCAGCGCGATCGGCGTGCCATCCCGACGCTCCAGTCTCAGCAAGCCGATCTGCCGGTCCGTGGGTCCATCGGGGTTCAGGCCGAGCGAAATGCGGCCGTTGGGATCGCGAGCCCGCCGGTTGATGTTGGCCGCCGAGAACCCGGTGCCCACGGTCAGACGCGCCGGCGCCAGTTTCGTTCGGGCCTCCCGGATGCCGTCGATCAAAATCTTTTCCACCCAGGCCGTGTACTCCTGGTCGGGCTCGTGCGTGTATCGCTCCGGCATCATCAGTTTCGGCAGGCCGTGGGGACCGACCTCCGGAGCCGAGTGCGTGTGCGTAACCGTCCACCAGACCTGGAGCGGATCGATTCCCGTTTCGCGCTTCAATTCCGCGGTGAATTCGTCGTACACCGATGGAGCGAACAGGCAGAGGTCGGACGAGATGAGAAAGAATTGCGTGCGGCCATCATCCAGCGCGACGATGCGGTGGAAAAGACGGTCGTGCACGCCCGTGGATTGGCGGGCAGGATAGCCCGCCAGCCATTTGCTGGACGACGGGGTGATATCCACTTTCACAACGGAAGCGCGGAAGTTCCCGGCCTGGTCCGGGGCGGCGCTGACGCTGGCGCACGTTCCTAATATCACTGCGGGAACCCAGGATCTGAATTGGGACATCGAGGTCCTCGATGCTAAGACGCTATCACAGAGCGGCCGCTAAAGCAGCCGGGTTGCATCCCGACGTGGTACACCATTGGTTGAGAGATCTACCCATGAGACGGAAACGATGGGCATCGGCAGCGGGATTCCTGGCGCTCCTGGCTTGCTATGGCCCTCTTGTCACGAGGGCCGCGGATGCTCTGCCAACACCGAAGAAACTGAAGGCGCGCAGTTTTGATTCCGGCTTCGCGTTGTCGCACGGCACATTCAACGGCATGTCGTTCGCGAGCGACGGAAAGATCTACTACGTTCTCTGCTCGGATTCCATCGACACCGGCGCCCAGATGTATTCCTACAACCCGGCGACCGATCAGATCCGGCACATCGGCGACCTGACCGAAGCCTCGGGAGAGAAGGGCCTCAAGGCCATTCCTCAAGGCAAGAGCCACGTCAACTTCGTCGAATCCAATGGAAAACTCTACTTCGCCACGCATGTCGGCTATTACACGATTCGCGGCGGCCGCGAAACCATGGGTGTGCCTCCGCCTGGGTACAAGCCCTATCCCGGCGGTCACTTTCTGGCGTACGACATGGCGTCCGGAAAGTTCGAGAACCTCGCGGCGGCGCCGGCGGAGCAGGGAATCATCTCCATGAACATGGACACGAAGCGGGGCCGGCTCTACGGCCTCACGTGGCCCTCCGGCTACTTTCTCCGCTATGACCTCGCGGGCGCAAGCCTGAAGAACCTCGGAGCGACGTCCCAAAAAGGAGAGGCCGGCAGCGGGCCCACGTACCGGGTTCTGTGCCGGTCATTGGCTGTCGATCCGGAGGACGGCTCCGTGTATCTCACGACATCCGACGGCGACATCCTGCGCTATCGCTACGATCGGGATGCGATCGAGACCATCGCGGGCGAGGACCTGCGCAAGGACTACTTCGGGTCATACGATCCGTCGACCCCCGGGCACATGGGCTACAACTGGCGGCAGACAGTCTGGTACCCGCCTGAAAATCTGATTTACGCGGTTCATGGCAACTCCGGCTACCTGTTCCGTTTCGATCCGCGCGCGCCGCGAGTGGATGTGCTCGACCGCCTGACCTCGGAACCCTCGAAGCGGAGCGGCATGTACGATCTGTTCACGTACGGCTATCTCGGCTTCGCGCTGGGTCCGGACGGGCACACGTTGTACTATCTGACCGGCGGCCCGATCTACGAGAACGGAAGGCGCGTGTCCGGAGACTCGAGCATCAAAGTCGGCGTCAAAGGCGAAGAGGATCTGCACCTGATCACCTACGATATCCCAGCGGCTACTTACGCCGACCGCGGCGCAATTTTTCTCCCGGACGGCCAGCGGCTCTTGGATGTGAACTCGATCGCGGTGGCAAACGCCAACACAGTGTATTCGCTGGCACGCTTCAAGGAGAATGGCCATGAGCGCGTGGACCTGATTCGCATCCAAATTGAGTAGAGCTCTCGGGAGAGCGCGCTAGGGCGCAGAATAACTGTTAGTTCGGCGACCACCCGTTGTGAGCGGCTTCGAAGAAGGCTCCCCCGGCCATTGACATCGTGACAAAGCGGGCGGACAATCATTTTGGGAACCTGAAAAGGATAGGTTTCCTCCGAGCCAATATTGGTTTCTGGCAGGAGGTGACAATAGAACCTGGCAGGCATAAGGGCGGTTGCGCCTGACTCCTGATGGCAGGCAGCAAAAAGACTGGCGAACGATCGGCTGGGCGTGCGTGGATGAAACAGCCACCATGCAAATAGAGCTGCTAAGCTGCTGATGATCGTCAACGACGGTCTTTGAGTCTGATGGAGAAGCAGGCGCGCCGCCCTTTCCATTTCGCCTTGCGGGTTCCCCAGTTGTGCCAGCCAAGGCGCGGAGCCTCTGGCGGGCATTAAACGAGACCGGTCTCGGAATCGAACCGAGCAGCACTCTATCGAGCGCCCAACGGGTTTGCAGCCCGCGAGGAGGCCCAGCTCCTTATACCGGCCAGAATCCCCAGCGCAGCGCAAAGCTCTTAGCGAACGGAGGAAGCTGTGGGCTGCGAATCGGTGTCCCGGTATGCGATTTCATCCGCGATGCCGGAGAACGGCCTCCCATCGACCTCGGCATAGGGATACACGAAGTAATTCAAAGGCTCACTTCTTTGCATCGGCGTGAGAAGGAGATCGCGTCCTTTCGTGAACTCGATGCGGTTCTCGTCGTGTGCTCCAAAGAAGTATTCGCGCTTGATTGGGTTCTTGGCAGCTTCCGAAGCGTCCACCGGCACCCAGCCGATTCCCTTGGCATAAAACTCGGCCCAGCAATGGTACCCCGCGATCTTACCCTCCCCGCGGTCGGATGGAAGCGGAAAACCTATAGCGAAGCGCGCCGGTATCCCAATCGCGCGGGCGTAACCGATGAAGATCGCGTGGAAATCGGTGCAGTTTCCGCGCCGTTCCTGGCAGGCGTAATAGATGTCGCCGCGGCCCCAACCCTTGCCGGACTTATCGTACTTGACGGTTGCCACTACGTGGTTATAAATGGCGCGCGCCATTTCAAGATCCGAATGAGCCTGCGCCTTCTCCACAACATCGCGGGCCCACGCCCGAATCTGATCATCCAGCGGCACCAGCCGATCGGGTTTCAGGTACTGCGCCAATTCCTGCGGATCCTCATCACGCGCCAGCGCCGGCCCACCCAGCAGGCGGGACTGAATATGCTCCGTTCGCGTGGCATCAAAGCTCAGCGCGATGTTGAGTGTGCTTTTGGTGGGACTATCAACACCAATGTGCAGCACGGTGTTCCCCTGTGAAGCCGTCGCGACATTGTAGGCGTATGGCGAGTCAACTCGCAGATTCTTGATCTGCTGCCAGGCATCGTCGTGCGGCACGGGCAGCCAGAAATCGACTTGTTTGGCGCCTGGAGGGATTTCCTTCACCACGGCTTTGTATTCGAAATGGAAGCTGCGCACACGCGGCTGCGGTTGGGCCGCGTTGGCCCCCGCTCCGGCGAGCACCACCAGCGCAACGATGGCTTTGGTCATGGTCGATCGCCTCGCTATTTGTGTTTCATTCCAGCAAGCGCTGCCAGTACTTCCTCGCTATGATGCGAGGGATCCACCGACGTCCACACCTTGGCGATCTTACCGTCCGGATCGATCAGAAATGTGTTGCGGGCGGCCATGCCATTCGGCCGCAGCGAACCGTACTGCGCGACCGCGCTTTTTCCCGTGTCGGCCAGCAACTTGAACGTGAGCCCTTGCTTGGCGCAGAAGTCCTTGTGGCTGTCGGTTGAGTCCACGCTTACTCCCACGATCACGGCATTGTCGTGCTCGTACTTCGCAAGATCGCGCTGGAAGTTGTGCGCCTCGATAGTGCAACCGGGGGTGTTGTCCTTGGGATAAAAGTAAAGCACGACCCACTTGCCCTGAAAATCTTTGAGGCTGAGCTGAGTGCCATCTTGCGACGGAAGCGAAAAGTCCGGCGCTTCTTGCCCGGCTTCCGGCACCGGCGCGGATGGAGAGAAAGCGAACGCCGCGAGGGGCAGAGCCAGGGGCGCAAGCATGCAGACGATGGAAATGGCTTTCAAGTTCTTTACCTCATTTTTCGATAGGATTTGCGCACGAACGGCGCAGCGTAGTGTTTGGAAACGAACCGGCTGGGAGTTACCGGCCTGCATCCGGCGGACCGCCGGGCAAGGAGGACGTTCACGGCGTCCCCCGGGGCCGGGCGAGCGGTACGAATTCTGCGGCTAAACGAGACAGCAGAACGGCGCCCGGCACATCGGTCAGAGTAGCGCTACTCTCGCTAAGACGTCAAATCCGGGATCGTCTTGACATCAAGCCACACGGTTCCTATGATCGCGTGAGGTGAATCTGGGATGAGCACGACGCGACGCGGGTTTCTGGCGGCCGCTGGTGCTGCCGGGCACGAGGCGGCCGGCGCGACGGGGCGCGGCCACGGCCACGATCACGACCACGATCACGACCATCAGGAGGTCCCATCCGACCTTACGCTGCGCGTCAAGGCGCTCGAATCGCTCCTGGTCGAGAAGGGATTGGTGGATCGTGCGGCGCTCGATGCGTTGGTCGATACCTATGAGCACAAGGTCGGCCCGCGCAACGGCGCGCGCGTCGTGGCACGGGCATGGGTGGACGCCGCCTATAAGAAACGGCTGCTCGATGACGCCACTTCCGCGATCGCCGAGTTCGGCTTTTCCGGGCGCCAGGGCGAGCACATGCTGGCCCTCGAGAACACGCCCAAAGTGCACAATCTGGTGGTCTGCACGCTGTGCTCCTGCTATCCTTGGCCGGTTCTTGGCCTGCCGCCGGTGTGGTACAAATCGGCGCCCTACCGCTCGCGCGCGGTGATCGACCCGCGGGGTGTTCTGCGCGAGTTCGGTCTCCAACTGCCCGAGGATGTAGAGGTCCGCGTGTGGGACAGCACGGCGGAGCTGCGCTACCTGGTACTGCCCGAGCGGCCCGCAGGCAGCGAGAACCTGAACGAAGACCAACTGGCGGCGCTGGTAACGCGCGATGCGATGGTTGGCGTAGCCAAGGTCACGCTGCCACAGGCGGGAGAGCGCGCATGAACGGCGTGCACGACATGGGCGGCATGCACGGCATGGGCCCGATCCAATACGAAAAGAACGAGCCTGTGTTCCACGCGCGCTGGGAGGCGCGAACCTTCGCCCTGAATCTTGCGATGGCCGCGTGGAGCAAGTGGAATATTGACGCCGGCCGCCACCAGATCGAGCTGATCCCTGCCGCCGAATATCTGCGCATGAGCTACTACCAGAAGTGGTTCGCGAGATTGGTGGCGCTCATCGCCAAGACAGGCATGGCGACTGGCGAGGAGTTGGACAGCGGAAAGGCCGCGCCGGGATCGGCCCGGGCCACGCCGGCGCTGACGGCCGAGACGGTGCCGAAGATGCTCGCCAATAGCGCCGTGGCGAGCCGCAACATACCGGCTCTCCCGCGCTTCCAGGTGGGCGAGCGGGTGCGCGCCCGGAACATCCATCCGACCGGCCACACGCGCCTGCCGCGTTACGCGCGCGGCAAGCTGGGGACGATTGATCGGCACCACGGCGCGTTTGTCTTTCCCGACACGAATGCGCATTTCCTGGGTGAGAAGCCTCAGCACCTGTACTCGGTGCGCTTTGCGGCGCGCGAGTTGTGGGGCGAGCAAGCCTCCCCGCGCGATGCCGTTTACATAGACATGTGGGATGACTACCTTGACGCAGCCTGATTCCGAACGCCTGAACGATCTTCCGCGACTGCCCCGCGACGAAGCCGGGCCGGTGTTCGCCGAGCCCTGGGAGGCGCAGGCGTTCGCGTTGGCTGTTCAGCTCTCTGAGCAGGGATACTTCGCC
>Ga0335077_10005430_pt1 | contig 15638 bp, 13 predicted proteins | sample Lox_Sample_31_FD_207151 | JGI IMG/M metagenome (GOLD analysis project Ga0335077, IMG submission 207151) | Soil microbial communities from Loxahatchee National Wildlife Refuge, Florida, United States - Lox_Sample_3.1 | ecosystem: Environmental > Terrestrial > Soil > Wetlands | place: USA... | reverse complement strand
AAGCCGTGATCGAGAAATGCAGGGAAATGAAGATCGCGGGCGCCACGGTTTTCCGCGGACTGGAAGGGTATGGCGACACCGCCGAGATCCACCGATCGCATGTGCTCCGGCACGACCTGCCGATTATCGTGCAGATCGTCGACAGCGACGAGAACATCCAGCGCCTGGTGCCGGTCCTGGAAGACATGATGGATAAGGGGCTGATCGCGATTTCCGAGGTCAACGTGATCCGAATTCACAAGGCCGCAGGCGTTCACGATGCGTAGAACCGTTCGAGCTTAATCGATGCATTCCGGATTTCCTGTGATTGGTTTCGCCTCGGAGCGGCATCGGCTCGCTGAATCCTTTCGCAACCGGCAATCGCTGCTGATCATCGGGCCGGCGGGTTCCGGCAAGACGACGCTCATCGAAGCAGGGCTTAGTCAGATTCGCCAAGATGGCAACATCATTCATCTCGACTACTCTTCCAATCTCCATCGGCTTCTGGTCGATCTCGGCCGGCGCATGTTAGCCAAGGGGCACGGTGATTTCCGGCGCCGCGCGAGATCAGGTCCCGACACGGAGAAGTGGCTCGGGCAACAAACTAGTGTGCGTCTAAAGGGCCTGCTGTGGAACTCGCTCGAAGCGGAACCGGCGATTCTGGTTCTGGATGGAATCGAGGGCGCGAGTTTCCCGATGTACCGCTTTCTTCAACGCCTCTATTTCGCGCCGGGACTGGCGATGATCGCCTCCGCACGCGGGCGGGCCTCGCTCGGAGCACTTTCCCGGCTGTTTTGGGATCCCCGCCGGATTGTGCAACTGAGTCCATTGAATCATGCCGAATCAGAGCAGCTCTTCGCCTTCGCCGTGCGCCATTTCGGCCTGGAGCATCTGGATCTGGACGATTTTCGGGAAAAAGTATTGGATTCCGCGGAGGGCAATCCGGGGCAGATCGTCGAAATGTGCAGGATGGCGTCGAATCCGGTCTACCTCAGCGGAAAACACATAAAATTTGCGCCGCTGCGGATTGATGCCCTCATGCGGTTCATCTAACCAGCAGTGAACAAAAGAGCGGCCCTGCAGTTTGTCCTCGCGATCGGTGCCGTGAGCTTCTTCGCGGACATGACCTAATGAGGGCTCACATTCGATCACGGACCCGCTGGCTTCGAGCATTCCTGCCCCCGTCTATCGCGCCGGCCTCCGCACTCTCCTCGGCGCTTGCCCCAAGCGCTAAGAGGTCCGCTCTTATCACGGTCTGTTCCGTGCTGGATTGTCCGGTCTGCCCGGGAGCCGGTGAAGATGGCAGCGGGCCAACGCTGGCAGTATACTGATCTCAGCGTGGGTGTTGGAGTCCACCGCTAACCGCCCCAGCCGAGGGGAAGATGACTCCTGCGAGGTGAAACTCGGACGGAGTCAGAATGAATAACGGTTCCGCACCTTTTCGCAGCATCCTGTTTGACCGTCCAATAGCAGCGGAGGATGTTGGCCGTGAGCCGCAGCCGGAGTTCTTCCGGGACCTGAACCTCGATCAAATTGTCGACGCGATTACAGCCGGGCGCGACGAGTACAACCTGAAGCCGTATTTTTTTTCCCCGCTCGCGAAGGTTTCCACGGTCATTTACCGTTACGATATTTTTCGGGAATTTGAAAACAATGCGCTTCTTGAAATGGTCCGTTCTTTTGCCGCCGGGATGCGTTCGGCAAGGAGCTATCTTTCGCGAGCCGAAAGGCTGGATTACAAATTCGAAAAGGGACGCTGGTTTCTGGGCGCCGCTTCAATTTATTGCGCCGCTGTTCGCGGACTCACAAACGCACTGGGCTGCACGAACCTTTCATCGAGCGGATTCCGTTCTTTTCTGGAATTCATGACAAACTATGCTGCCTCAGAAAGGTTCGTTTCTCTCGCCGCTCAAATAGAAAAGATCGAATCTGCTCTCGCGGCGATCAGATATTCTTTACGGATCGACGGAAAGCGTGTCGAGGTCAGCAGATACGAATCAGATCCTGATTACAGCGCCGAGGTCCTCGACGTCTTTAAGAAATTCAAACAAGGACCCGCAAAGCGCTACGATTTCGATTTCGATATCGACTCCACGGCGGAAATGAACCACGTTGAGGCTTGGATCTTGGACGCAGTCGCCAAATTGTTTCCGGATGTTTTCTCGGCGCTCGGCGATTTTTGTGCGCCATCGAGACATTTCATGGACGATACGGTCGCGCGTTTCGATCGCGAAGTGCAGTTTTATATCGCGAATCTCGAATACGTCGCGAAGTTCAAGCAGGCCGGATTGCGCTTCTGCTATCCGGAGGTGAGCGATAAGAGGAAAGACATTTCCGTACAGGACGCTTTCGATCTGGCCTTAGCCGCTAAGCTGCTGCGCAACAACAAGGATATCGTGACCAACGATTTTCACCTGAACGGCCCTGAACGTGTCTTGATCGTTTCAGGGCCGAATCAAGGCGGAAAGACCACATTCGCGCGCGCCTTCGGCCAGATCCTTTACTTGGCGAGCATCGGATCGCCGATTCCTGCCGCCGAGGCCAAGCTGTTCCTGTGCGACAGAACGTTTACTCATTTCGAAAAGGAAGAGGACATCGAAACGCTCAGCAGCAAGCTTGAAGACGAGCTATTGAGAATTCACCGGATTCTTGAGAGTGCGACGCCAAACAGCATCGTGATTATGAATGAGAGCTTTCTCTCGACGACCCTTGGCGATGCGCTTTTCCTCAGCAAACAGGTGCTGCGCAGGATCATCGACCTGGACTTGCTTTGTGTGTCGGTGACGTTCCTCGATGAACTTGCCTCTTTCGATAGCGCGACGGTGAGCATGGTCAGTACGGTGGACCCGATCGATCCCGCGGTCCGAACGTTCAAAATCGTTCGGAGGCCCGCGGACGGGCTTGCATATGCGGCCGTGATTGCAGAGAAATATCGTCTGACCTATAGTCAGGTGAAATCCCGCATCGCTGGGGAGGGGATCGCCGAATGAACGTTCACCTGCTTTACCCCGACCGGGATTTCGTTCCCCATAAGGACCGTTTGCGCGATGCATCCGAATTGAAGCAGGATCTCGAAATCGACACGCTGCTGCGCGCCATGGCAGCGGGTGATGCATTCCTGCTGGAGGTGGCGAACAGCGTCGTTCTATCGAGTCTGGATGACATCGAATTCATCCGCTATAGACAGCAGATACTGACAGATTGCAACGAGCAGCGAGGCATTGTGACGCAGTTGTATGGAGTTGCCGTGGATGCCATCGAGCGGGAGCGGAAGATTTGGGGCTGGTCTTCACTGTCGAGATACCCCGAAGGAACGCTTCATCGAGCGGTGGAAGTGCTCAAAATCTTCGTCGAAGTCTTCAGGAAGCTGCGCGCGCTCGCGGATCAGTCCGCTTCGCCGTTCCGATCGGAAGGCTTCGTCGCACTTTGGGCAATGCTCAGAGCCGAACTCAATGACGAGTACCTGAAGACGATCGAAGACCATCTGCATCAGCTTGAATTTCGCGACGGCGTTGTGATGAGTTTGGAACTCGGGCCGGAGAACAAGGGCGCCAACCACATACTTCGCAAACCGCTCGAAACTGAGCGGAGTTGGAAGGACCGTCTTCACGGCTGGATGGCCCCGTGGACGAATCAGAGCGACCTGTATGCGTTCGAGCTCGACGATCGGGATGAAAGCGGCTTCCAGGCGCTTTCGGCATTGCGAGGATATGGAATCGCCCGAATCGCGGCCGCACTTGCCGAATCGACTGACCATATTCTGAGCTTTTTCAAAGCGCTCCGGATGGAGCTTGGGTTCTACATCGGTTGCCTGAACCTGCATGCGGAGCTAAGGAAGAAGGACTGTCCCGTTTGCTTTCCGGAAATAGCACATCCGGAGGAACCCCTTCTGTCTGCCCGAGGGCTGTACGACGCCTCACTGGCATTAACCACGACCGGAAATGTTGTACGAAACCACATTTCAGCCGACGGCAAAACGCTCGTGATGATCACCGGAGCCAATCGCGGCGGGAAATCGACTTTTCTTCGCAGCATCGGCCTCGCGCAGGTTATGATGCAGTGCGGGATGTTCGTACCCGCGGAGTGGTTCCGCGCCAGCATTTGCACCGGCATGTTTACGCACTTCAAACGGGAAGAAGATGCCACGATGAACAGCGGAAAGCTGGACGAAGAACTCGCCCGAATGAGCGCGATCGTCGATCGGGTATCCCCGCGCAGTGTTCTTTTATTCAATGAATCGTTCGCTTCGACGAACGAGAGGGAAGGATCGGAAATTGCGCGCCAGGTCGTTCGCAGTCTGCTGGATTCCGGGATAAGGGTATTCTACGTCACGCATCTATTCGATCTAGCAGAGAGCTTATATAAGCTGCATCTCGATACGTCTTTATTTCTCCAGGCCGAGCGGCTTCCCGACGGCCAGAGAACGTTTCGGATGATCGAAGGAAGGCCGTCGCCCACCAGCTTCGGGCAGGATTTGTACCTTCGCATTTTCGAGGACGGTTCGGCGCTTATGTTAAGCGGTAAAGAAACAGAATCAGAATCAGGAAGCTGACCACATAGGCGACGTAAGCGTTTAGCCGGCCGTGATGCATCCCGGCCAGCAGTTTCGCGAACCAGTTCACCGCCTGGCCGATCGGATTGAAAAAATAGCGCTCCACCAGGTGAGTTTCGTCGCGGCGGCGCCGGATGGCGGTGCGGAAATGCACGGCGACCGTTTCGCGGGTATCCTCGATGATGTTCGGCCGGAAGATCGCCTGAAACACGACTCGCACCGGGTTCGAAAAACCGGTTGCGGTATACGTCATTTCGGGCAACAACCTCGGAATGCCGCCCGCCCAGATTTCACTCCGGGCGATCGACCGCCGGCGAGTGAAGGTGGTGACGGCGAGCCAGACGATCAGTAACAAAATCGCGAGTGCGGCGATACTGTATGCTGGCGACATCGCGAACACCACCGGGTTTTGATCGGAGCCCCGGAGCAAAATCACGAGGCCGCGGCCGGGAATCACGCCCGATCCGGTCTGCGCGCCCAGATTGTGGAAGTCGTGAAGAAAGGCGGGCGGAAGCTGCTGGTTCGAATCCGTTGCCATGAAGAACGGCGGGACCAGTGCAGCGGTCGCGCTGGCGCCCGCGAGCGGCTCGACGGCGCGGTTCAACGTGGGAATCACGTAAGTTGGAAGAATCCCCAGAAGCAGGCAGGTAGCGGCGAGCAGATTCAGTGAAAAATGCAAGTGCCTGTTTGCGGTATTCGGCTTCCAGCTTCCACGCCGAATTCCCAGGAATGTCATCGCATACGTCTTCACGAAACAGGTGACCGCGAGCGCGGCCGTCAGCGCGAGAATCGCGCCGCACAGAGCAAATACGATTTTCACCAGCGGCGAGGGAAGTACGGCGCTGCGCAGAAATGTTTGCAGCGTGAGCCACTCGCTCACAAATCCGTTCAATGGCGGGACCGCGGAAATTGCCAGGCACCCGGCCAGAAAAACCACCGACAGCGCCGGGAGGAATCGAATCAGGCCTCCCAGCCGATCCATGTCACGAGCCCCGGTCGCCTCTTCGATGTGGCCCGTTCCTTGATACAGCAGCGCCTTGTATACGGAATGATTCACCAGGTGATATAGCGAAGCCGTCAAGGCGATTGCCGCCGGCACCGGGTTTCCGCAGCTGCGAAACACGAGAAACGCCCCGAAACCGGCGACAATGATACCCGCGTTTTCGATAGAGCTGTGCGCCAGCATCGTTTTCAAATCGTTTTCGGTAGTCGCGTACAAAATGCCGACCAGAGCCGTAATGGTTCCCACAACCAGCGCAAGCACTCCCATGCCAGTCCCGCTCGCGGGAATCAGATCCCCACTCAGGCGGACGATTCCGTAGATTCCCAGGTTCAACGTTATTCCAGCGAAAACCGGTGTGAAGGCACGTGGAGATGCGGTGTAGGAGCGAGGAAGCCAGTAGTTGACGGGCGCCAAACCAGCCTTCACGCCGAAGCCAAAAAATCCGAGCAGAAAGACTCCCCACGGCGCTGAACCGGGTACCGTGCGGGATGCCGCCCGAAGAGCTGGAAAAGAGAATCCCGCCGCGGTGCCCGCAACGATGAGGAAAGCAAGTGCGATCGCAATAAACCCCGCCTCGCTCATGGCGAGCATGATGTATCCCGCCCTCGAGTCGGCGTGCTGATCGTAGTTCACCAGCAGAAAGCACAGAATCGACATGCACTCCCAACTGAGCAGGAACGTCAGCGCGTCGCCGGCGACCAGGATCAGCGCCACAGCCATCATCAACGCGAAATGAAGAACCGGATAACGGCGACCAGGCAGAAGGTCGGCGGCGAACCAGCAGCACGACATGTAAACCAGGCCGGTCACGGAAAGAAAAATCGCGGAAAGCGCGTCGAGGTGCAGGGATAGCGATCCGAATCCATTCAGCGTCCAGAGGTCGAGATGAAAATCCTGTGTCGTCGCGAGCCGCGCGATTGCCGCGATCATCAGGCAGATCGAGCAAAGCGATCCGAACCAAAGCATCACGAATCGGGACGTGCGCGCGAATGCAGAAGCCAGAATCGCCAGGACGCAGCCGGCGAAAAATACCAGCAGCGCTATCCCGGCCATTTCAGCGCACCTCCGCGATCTGCTTGCGGCCGGTCACGACCAGCAGCCCATGTAGAATCGCCAGTGGCGGCGGCGGATCGCCGGGAACTTCGAGGTCTACCGGAAGCACAGAGCCGGCCCCGCCGGCCGACATGAACGTTCTTCCAAAAACGCCGCCGCTGATTGCGCAGCTTCCCACAGCGATCACGCGCTTAGGATCGGGCATGGCGTCGTAGGTCTTGAGCAGTGGCCCGCGCATGTTCTCACTCACCGGACCGACGACCAGCAGAACATCCGCGCTGCGGGGCGTCGCGGTGAGAAAAAATCCAAGCCGGTGCATGTTGTACAGCGGATTGTTCAGTTGTTTCACTTCGTGCAGACACGCGCCGCAATCGCCGGCATCGACGATCATGACGTGGAGCGATCGCGCAAAAGCTTCGGAGAGCGGCGAACCTTTAATGGATCTGGTCCATTCAAAACCGGTATCCCAATGCAGCGGATTCGCACCAAACCGGCAGCGTTGGCACCAGACGCACGTTCTCAGATCGACATTCACGCGACTCCCCACAGCCGTAATCGCGCCGACAGGACAGACCGCCGCTGCGCCGGCGGCTTCGTCCGCTGAGGCGAAATCTGTCGATACGGGCCGGCCTGGAGAAATGCCGGGCGCACTTTCAGGCGCGTAAGGATAGCGGGTCGATTGAATCCCTCGCCGTAATCCGTACCAAGGCCAAAAGCTCATCGGTCACACTCCGCGGCGGACAGTCCGAAGGTCGCCAGAATGATGGGAAAATCCTGAAACGCAAAATCCTCCACGGCCACGTGAAGACCGAGCCAGTTTCGGAACGACGGAGAGAGAATTCGATAGCGCTCGATTCTGCCTTGACCATCCAGGCGCACCCAATGCAGCGCGGCGCCAATCGGCGCTTCCACCGCACCCATTGCGGCACCGGTTGTCATTTCCATTTTGCCGGTGCAGACCGGTCCCGGTTCCAGAAGCTCGGTCGCCCGATGAATCAACCGAGCCGACTGCCGCGCTTCCGCGAAGAGGAGTCGCAACCGCGCGTACCCGTCGCCTTCGATTTCGGACGGCACTTCGAAATCGTATTGTTCATAGCCGCAATACGGCGAAGAGCGCCGCACGTCGCGGCGAAGGCCGGATGCGCGCCCCACCGGTCCAACCAGGTTCAGATCGAGCGAGCTCGCCGGACTTACGATTCCGACGTCTTCGAGCCGATCCAGAAAGCTGCTGCTATAGCGAAGCCGTTCTTCGAGACACTCCAGTTGCGCTGAAGCGTCATCAACGGCGGATAGCAGTTCCTGCGCAGCCCCGTTCTCAAAATCGCGCCGCAATCCACCCGGCGTATTGAGACCGAATAGATAGCGATGTCCGGTGAAGATGCACGAGGCACGCAAAAGCCGCTCTTCGATCATCGCGGCGTGCGCCTCGGAAACGCTCAGGCCGGTGGATTGACAGATCCCGTCGATCACTCCCGCGTGGTGCCGCATCCGCTCCAGTTCCGCCAGAACCACGCGGAAATGCGTCGCACGGCGGGGAATGCCGAGACCCCGGATCTCCTCAACCGCCTGGCAGTACGCTAACGAGTGCGCAAAGGCGGACTTCGCGGAAAACCGTTCCGCCAACAACAGCACGTCATCGACGCTTTTCCCCGCGGCGATTTTCTCCACTCCGCGATAGTTATAAAAAAGGCGAGGCACGGCGCGAATCACATCTTCTCCCACCGTCTCGAGCAGAAAATGAACCGACTCCCCGGCGCCGCCTTCGTACACGGGTCCGACCGGCATCGCGAACGCGCCCGGGTCCTGCACCACCAGGGTCGGACGCCAGTCGCTCTGCGGGCGCTTTTCGAAATGCATCCCGGTCGCATCGAATGCTTTGCGCATGGGAGCGATTCCTTCCTGCCACACCTGATCGTGCAGAATGAAATCCCCCAGCCGGGGATGTTCTTCGAAGCACAGCCCGAACAGATCTTCCGCTTCGCGCTCGTACCAGTCGGCGGCATGAACCTGGGCGCTGATGCTCGGTAGGTTGCGCGTCGCAAGTGGTAGCCGCAACAGGAAATGCAACCAGCCGGAGTTGGGAAGCAGGAACACATAGCGGAGTTCCCATTGCTCGCGTTCCTCGACGATCAAGCCCGCAAATGGACACTCTAATTCCCAAAAAACGAATTCACAGACGGACGGCAGGATCTCCGGCTGCGCAACGATGTAAGCGTCTTTCGCGAATCGCGATACGGCCGATCCAAACTTCCGTTCCAGCGCTTCCGCGAACGGAATCGAAACCGGAGGACGCGTCATCGCCAGTTACCGGCCTCCCAATTGGTTTGCCGCCAGTTGCAAAAGGCTGTGAACCGGCGGAGGTATAAAAATTCCGAGAGCAACCACGGGCGCCGCCGCTGCGATCACCGCCAATCGGCAGCTCAGTGGCAGCGATTTCACCATCGGCGCGTCCGCCGGAATTCCGAAAACCATTCGATTCACTTGCAGCATGATGGCAACAAATGCGATGACGATCAACGCGGCGAGAAGCGCGACAACAGCCGGTCGTCCCGCTCGCAGGCCTGCGCCAAGAATCGCAAACTCGCTCAGGAAGATCGGAAACGGCGGCGCTCCCGCGATGGCCAGCGAACACACAAGCAAGGCCGAGCCGGCGAACGGCGAAATCCGGAACAAGCCGCGGACCGACAGGATTTCGCGACTGCTCATCATCAGCAGGATGAGTCCGGCGACATAGAAGCAGAGCGATTTCGTGATCGCGTGATTCAGCATTTGAGAGACTGCCCCGAAATCCGAGGCGCCTGTAGCCAGCCCTGCCGCAGTCAGAATAATGCCCATGTGCTCGACCGTCGAATACGCGAACATCCGTTTGTAATCGCGCACCTGCACTAACAAGAACGCGGCAATTGCGACGGAAGTCAGCCCGAGGAACACCATCCAGTTGCCGAGCCTCGCCATCGGCGACGCAATCACGACCGAAAGGAATCGCAGGATCACATACAGCGGAACCGTCGTTTTAATACCTGAAAGAACCGCGCAAACGGGCGTCGGAGCCTGGCTGTGCGCGTCCGGCAGCCAGGTATGCATCGGCGCCAGACCCGATTTCGCGCCGAATCCCACAAAGACGAGGAGGAACGACAGCTTTAAAAGATTTGGGTCCATGGAGCTCGCCGCCGACCGCAATCCTTCCCACGTCTCCCATGCTCCACCGGTCGTCGAGCGATAGGCCCAGAACAATGCGAAGAATCCGAACAGCGCGATCGGCGCACCCATGATCGTCAGAACCGCGAATTTCCAGGCTGCTTCGAGAGCAGTCGCGGTGCTGTCGAAACCGACCAGCAGAACACTAAAAAGCGTGACCAATTCTATAGCCACCCAGACCAGGTTCGGTTCCGCAAGCGCAGGAACGGAGAGCAGCGCGAACCCGAGCAAATTATAATTCGCGTAAAACCACCACAGGCGCTTCTGTTCGTGCCCGTGCCGCATATAGCCTCCGGCAAACACGCAGGCCAGGGCGACCACGAAACTCACCAACACTAGGAGGAGGGCGCTCAGTCCATCCGCTTCGAACCATCCCGTGATCCCGACAACTCGGCCGTTGGCGATCACCTGCGCCGCGACGTACAGCGCCAGCAAGAGCGTCGACCAGGTCGAGACCACCGTGACGCCCCATGCAGCCGGTCTCGCGATCGAGCACAGCAGGGCCGCCAAAACCGGTATGCACACGATCGCGACTAGCGCCATACCGGGGGCTCCTCTTTGAGCTCGCTGAGCGAAGCGGCTTCCGTTGTTCCCAGCGTCTTGCGTATAGTTCGCGTGAGCAATCCAACCACGACGGCGATCAGAACCACGTCCATCGCGACCGCCAGTTCCGCGATAATCGGCAGTTCCGGAGCCATGGCGATACCGGCAAAAAACGCTCCATTTTCCATCGCCAGGATGCCGATAAGCTGGGGAATCGCCTCACGGCGCGCCATCAACGAGTACGCGCCGATCAGCACGCCCGCGAGGCCAATCGGAAGATTCACTCTGATCACCGTGTCATTTGCCGCGGTAGCGATCGGCGCAACCAGGAACTCTGAGAAAACCGTTAACAGCAGCGCCAGAAGCAAAGACGCGGGGATGTTCACCGCCTGCGCAATTTCGCGCCGCTCATAATAGTCGCCTGGAAGAAGACGCCGTAATACCCAGGGAATCGCGACCACCTTGGCCGCGGCGGTGATGGCGGCAAGCGCCCACAGATGGAGCGAGTTCCTGCCGAATCCCAGCACCGCCGACGAGACCGCCAGCAGAGACGATTGCACGATAAAAAATCGCAGAACTCCCTGGACCTGGCGCGTCGCCACCATCCCGAACGCCGAGATGAGAATCAGCCCGGCGCACAACGCATTCAGCGCTTCTGCTACTGAGTTCGACACCATCAGCCTCCCGGGAAAATGCTCGTGACCATCGCCGCTACCGAAGTGATAAAAGCCGCGCCGAGAAACTCACTGATGCGGAACAGCCGTAATTTGGCGAGCGAAGTTTCGATCGCAACCAGCACCATCGCGAATACCAGCACCTTAAGAAGAATTTCGGGAACAGAAGCGAGCACCGCCGAAACGTTCGCGCCGTGCGCCAGTCCCCATGGCGCGACCAGTACGTTCAGAAAAATGCAGGTCAGCACCAGAAACTTCATCTGTCCGCCCCATTTCATCAACGCGGCACCGCGCCCGGAATACTCCAGCCCCTTCGACTCGTCAATCATCGCGAGCTCGAAATGTCCAGAGGGATTGTCCACCGGAATGCGCCCGCCTTCAGCCAGAATCAGCATCAGAAAGGCGATCAGCAACAAAATGTGCGCCGGCGAGAAGAACGCCGCGACGTTCGCCACCCACCTGTGCTGCACGATGTAAGGAATGGTCGATTGCGCGACGAACGAAACCGTGAAGAACACGATCATGAACACCGGCTCCGCAAGGAATCCCACCATTCGCGTCCGGCTGGCGCCCATCGGACCGTAGGGATTCCCGGTATCCACCGCGGCCAGCGCCGCGAAAAATCCGGCGATCCCGAGGAAAAATCCACCGGCGAGCATGTCGCCCATGAACGCGAAGACCAACGGATAGTCGGTCAGCACCGGAATCAGAATCGTAACGAAGATCGGCGTTACGAAAACCAGATAAGGCGTGATCCGGAAAATCCAGGTCGTGTGGTCCGAAACGCGCTCATCCTTATGAAACAGTTTGAAAATGTCGCGGTAGGGTTGAAAGATGCTCGGCCCGCGCTTGCTCTGGATCATTTCCTTCAGGCGAGCGAGCACGCCAGCGTATAGAGGAGCGAACACCAGCACAAACAGTACTTGCAACAGATTGTAGGAACCCGTCTGGATCATGAGGCGATCCTGACGTTTCGTCTCTGGATAGAGCCTCGCTGGACGACCGCTCCCATGGCTGGTCCGCGACGGACCGCACCTCCATTCGGATTTGGGAGGAGTCATCAGCCGGCGTTCGGCAGTTTCCCTTGACTACAGGGCGGCAAACTCCATTGCCAAAATTCATTCAAGCATACACGGGTAAAACTCGCAAGCGTCATGATCCGCGAAGCGGACGCCGGAATTGAATCCCGGTTCACGCGCATTCAACAATGGTTGAAGATGGCAGCGATCACCGTCGGAATCGACTTTGGCACAACGAACAGTTCCCTCGCACGGCGCATCGGCGACTCAACCGGTATTGACCTTCTTCGCGTCCCGCTTTTCGGCGTTGCCACGGAATCCTATCGGTCGCTGCTGTATCTGGAGCAGACTCGCCGAACACAACAAGAACCGGCTCGCCTCCTGGACTGGTCCGGAAGGAATCGAGCATTACCTTGCCCGCGAAACGGGCGGACGCCTGATTCAATCGCTGAAATCGTTTCTGTCCAGCCGCAGCCTTCAATCGACGGAAATTTTTGGCCGGCGCGTCACCATCGAAGATCTGGTCGCACGCATTCTTCGCGATTTGAAAGAAAAGGCGGAACAGCAGTTCGGAACCCGAATCAATTCCGCGGTCGCCGGCAGGCCCGTGCGCTTTGTGGGCGCAGAAACGGAAAAGGACAGCCAGTATGCGGAGAGTCGTCTCCGAAGCGCTTTTGAACTGGCCGGGTTCGAGCACGTCGAGTTCGAAATGGAGCCCGTTGCGGCGGCGCATCATTACGAATCGACTTTGACGCGAGATGAGCTCATCTTGATCGGAGACTTCGGCGGCGGCACGAGCGATTTTTCGATCATTCGCGTGGGCCCGGCAATAAGGAAACGCGGACGCACGCCCGCAGACTTGCTGGGCCACGCCGGCGTCGGCATCGCCGGAGACACTTTCGATGCGAAGATCGTACGGCACCTGGTCTCGCCACACCTCGGGGCCGGCACGAAGATGCGATCGGTGGACAAAATTCTCCCGGTGCCCGGCTGGGTGTACGCGAATCTCGAACGTTGGCATCATCTATCGTTTTTGAAGGCGAAAGAAACGATGCAGCTTCTAAACAGCGTAAGGGCGCAGGCGCTGGAGCCCGACAAAATCGGAGCTCTGATCGATCTCGTCGATGAAGACCTCGGCTATCACTTGCACCGCGCGGTTCAGAAGACGAAATGCGATTTATCGACGCAATCGATTTCACAGTTCCGCTTGTCGCAAGCGGCTTTTGAAGTCGATGCCGTGGCCGACCGCGCGTCGTTCGAAACCTGGATCTCCGAAGAGCTCGACGCCATTGCGAGCTGTGTCGATTCCTTGCTTCGCCGCGCGAGCGTTTCGCGCGCCGACATCGACGCGGTCTTTCTTACCGGCGGCTCGTCGTTTGTTCCCGCGGTTCGCCGGATTTTCGAAGCGCGCTTCGGCCGCGAACGAATTCAAACAGGGGACGAATTTACCTCCGTTGCTCGCGGGTTAGCACTCAGGGGCCGCAAAATGTGATTTCCGCTCGAGCACCACGGCCAGTTAAATCAGAGCCACGCGTCCGCATAGTTGCTTGTGTTTATGTTGATCGCTCAATCAGTCCGCCGTGGCGCAGAACCGATGCCAGGCTGGACTTTATCTCGGTCGAAAGCGATAGCGCTTCGATCTTCCGAATGGTTTGCTCAAAGGGATAATCAAATGTCCGCAAAGAGATCGCGCTTTCAGACAAAGAAGTGTCCCAAATTGCGTAACACGCCGCCGGCCGACCGGTTTTCGGCTGCCCGAGGCTTCCCGGATTCACCACCCGTTTGCTTCCGAACTCGCGCTGAAACGGCAAGTGTGTATGTCCGACGAGTAAGACATCGCCGGGTATGGTCTTGATTTCTTCCGCCCAGCGGTCGGATTCTGGCGGGCGGTAGCCGAACAGCGGGTCGGACGGAATCGCGTGGCACGACGAAACTTTGACGGCTTCGAACTTGCGGTGGCTCGTCAGCGGAAGGTCGCGCAGGAATTGCTTCTGCTCGTTTGAAAGAACCGCGCTCGTGTACTCTTGCATCGCTTTTGCCATTTCTCGAAACGGTGCCGAGCAGCGCGGGTCTTCGTCGAACCCGATGGCGTGATCGTGGTTGCCGCGAATCACGACCGTTGCGTTCGACTGGATGTAATCGACCACCTCGCGGGGGTTCGGTCCGTAGTTGACCAGATCACCGAGCACCCACAAAAAATCGAAGCGTTCGGGAAGCGCCGAAAGCGCTTCGATGTTGCCGTGAATATCAGAGATGATGCCGATTCTCATCAGATCCGCGGCTTGGGTGTCGTTAGAAACGGCTGATAGCCAGACGCCGCCCGATTTAGGTCCCGTTGTACCATAGATTTTGGGGGGTGTCTGCTATCCTGGACACGCACCCCTTTTTTTGCGGGGCGGGAATCCCAACGGCTCAACAGAAGGAGAACTCATGGCTGGACGCGGTGCGCAAACGCTTAAGAAGCGTCAGAAGGAGCAGCAGCGAAAGGATCGCAGGCAGCTTAAGATGGAGAAGCGGCTCCAACGCAAGCAGGAGAGCGGAAAGCGCGAAGAATCGGGACCGGAGATGGGCGAAGCCATTCCCCGTCCAAGTGCCGATTCGGTGTAACGTTCCTGTGGTATCATTGGTTGTCTGTGGTTTTTGGCATTTTCGATCAGTCCGGTATCTTACCGCCCTCGTCCGATCCTGCCTCGATCCATCCACTCAATCAAAGGAAAAGCAAATGAAGAATATTTTTGTAGGAAATCTCAGTTATGGGGCGACCGAACAATCCGTTCGAGCTGCATTCGAGGCATACGGGACCGTAGATCGCGTTAACCTGATCACGGACCGCGACACCGGACAGGCCAGAGGCTTCGGTTTTGTCGAAATGAGCAACAACGCGGAAGCAGATCGAGCCATCGCCGAGTTGAACGGCGCGGAGCTGGATGGCCGCGCCCTCAATGTGAACGAAGCGCGTCCCAAGACCGAACGCGGTTCGGGCGGAGGATTCCGGCGCGGAAGCGGCGGCGGCTCCCGCAACCGCTGGTAAGTACAGCCTCTTAAATGCACAGCGGCGCGCCCAATACGGGCGCGCCTCAGCCTTGAAGTTCTCTCGATGCCGGCTTGGGAACGTTCGTCCCGACTCGGATTATTGTTTCGCTGACGTTATCGTGATTGTCCCCGAGCCCTCGGTGCAGCCTGCGGCTTTTACGTTGTAGGTGGTGGTGCTTGCGTTGGCCTGAACAGTGCAGATGCTGGCGTCGCTGAACATAGAGTGACCATTGCCGCAGATCGGGGAGAGCGAACCCTGGTCCCCGTCAGCGGGCGCGCCCACTGACCAGGTCCCTGTGACCGATCCCTGTGGGTGCCATTGCAGCATATCGCCGGGCTTGGCCTGAATGGGAGCCGCCATCGCGGTGCCGCTTGGGCAATAGACGGCGACTGGTGTGGGGGCGGCCACCGCCGCCACGTTTGTCCTCGCTACCCGAGCTTGAGACTGCTGTTCGACCGGGCCGGTGGTATCCGAGCCGCCGCCGGCGTCAGGGTCGGTGCATGGTGGCGAGTTCAAGCCGCATACGTAGTCGTAATATCGAAACGGCGTCTTCTCCACGCCCTCGCGCACGACGCATCTGTGG
>Ga0335077_10005429_pt1 | contig 15638 bp, 11 predicted proteins | sample Lox_Sample_31_FD_207151 | JGI IMG/M metagenome (GOLD analysis project Ga0335077, IMG submission 207151) | Soil microbial communities from Loxahatchee National Wildlife Refuge, Florida, United States - Lox_Sample_3.1 | ecosystem: Environmental > Terrestrial > Soil > Wetlands | place: USA... | reverse complement strand
TGAGCGAGTTGATATTCGACTGGTTGATTTTCGTCAGCGGGCTATGACGGCGGCCCGAATAATCCCCGTTGTAGGTGGGCCAGGAGCCGGTGGGCGGCGCGCTCTGCGCCGCGAGCGCGGCGCACGCAGCAAGTAGTGCGGCGAGGGGCCTCATTTCAGGGTCTCCAGGTAGGCGACGATATCGTGGATGTTCTTGTCGGTGTACTGGTCCAGCAGGTCGTGGTGCGCCTGCGCGGGATCGCTGGTCGCGACCTTGAGCGCAGGCGTGCGCTTGAAAGACCGGTACTCGCCCGCGGCGTCGCGAAGTGCGACGTTGAAGTCGTCGATGTGAACCAGCGTGCCGGTGATGGACGCGCCCGATGACGGCGTCACGGTAACCGTGACGGTTTTGGCTGCCTGGCCGCCTCCGCCGCGCCGTCCCCCGCCCCGGCCGCCGGGAAAGAGGAAGCGCTGCTGGATCGCCGGCGGATCGAGTCGCGATCCGAGATGGGCCAGGTCGCCTGTGGGCGAGTGGCACGTAGAGCACTTCCCCGCCCCGTTGAAGTACGCGGCGCCGGCGGCGGAGTCGCCGGTCAGCACGTTCTGAATCTGCAGCGCGGCGCGAAGTGTGTTGTACACCTCCTGGTGGAGCGTGTGCGACAGGTCCTGGATCTGCGCGTCGGTGAGTTGCGCGACCGGTGTGGTCTGGGTGGGATGGCCTTTCTTCAGGAACGGCCCGATGGTGCTGCCGTAGCGGTCGTGCAGGACGATCTCGGAGCGGACGAGATCGGCGCCCCGATCGCCGCCGCGCGCGTGTGTGCCGTGGCAGGTGATGCATTCGGCGGCATAAACCTTCCGTCCGCGTAGCGCGGCAGCTTCGTCTACCACCTGTTTATCGGCGGGACCGGGAGAGAACGCGGCGCCGCGTCCCCGGCCCCCTCCTATCGTTGCCGACGGGCCGTACTGCACGGTCAGGTAGTCCAGGATGAGGGCGAACTCTTGTTCCGTGCCCTTGGCGCCGCGGGTGATCATGGAGTTGATGTTCTCCTGCCACTGTGCGCGCGTGCGCCGCTGCGCGGTGACCGTTTCCACGGAGTGGCACGCACCGCAGACCTTTACAAAGGCTTCTCTCGCTCCAGCCGGCTGCGCGACGGCTGGCGGCGCGAGCAGGAGCGTGGCTGCACAGACACTGCTTCGAATTCCCAATTTCCCCCCAAGCAGTCCAGTGTACAATCCGCGGATCGTTCGATGTATTATGGCTGTCGCAGGCACTCCAGGCCAAGAGGGGAGTTAACATGTTTACCCGCAGAGGACTGTTTGACGCGGTCACGGGCGCGTCTCTGGCGATGGCCGCGGCCAAGGCGGCAGAGGCGGAACCGGCGCCGGACGGGGGCAAGATCGAGCCGATCGCGCCCTTCAAGTACAACATCGAAAGCCGGCCGGGATGGCAGGGAGAAGGCGGGTCGGCCAAGGAAGCCACGGTAGAAGAGTTCCCAATCTCACAAAGCATCGCCGGCGTTTCCATGCGGCTCAAGCCGGGCGGCATTCGCGAGCTGCACTGGCACGCGCTGGCCGCCGAGTGGGCCTACATGCTCGAAGGCCGCTGCCGCGCAACGGTGGTGATGCCCAACGGCCAGAGCGAGATCTCGGATTTCGGCCCCGGCGACACCTGGTATTTCCCGCGCGGGCACGGACACGCGCTGCAGGGAATGGGCCCGGGTGAGTGCCACTTCATCCTCGGCTTCGATAACGGCCACTTCTCTGAGTACGGCACATTCAGCGTGACGGACTGGATCGCCACAGCGCCGAAAAATGTTGTCGCGCGGACGCTGGGCATCCCGGAATCGGCGGTGGCGCAGTTTCCGAAAAAGGAAGTCTACATCGGCCCGGGAAAGGTGCCGGAAGCGGCCATCGAGCCGCTGCGCGACGCCTCGCTGCAGCCGGCGCAATCCTCGCATAAGTACCGGCTCGACATGCAGCCGCCCCGTACCTTCCCGGGCGGGCGCGAATTCATGGTGTCCTCCAGGGAATTTCCGATTCAAACCACGCTGACCGCCGTGCGCATGGATTTGCAGCCGGGCGCGCTGCGCGAGTTGCACTGGCATCCCCACGCCGACGAGTGGCAGTTCTACGTCCGCGGCCGGGCGCGCGTGGGCGTGTTCGGGTCCCACGGACGCACGCGGGTGGAGGAATTCGGAAAGGACGATGTCGGGTTCGTCCAGCAGGGCTACGGGCACTACATCGAGCAGATCGGCGACGAGCCGACCGAGATCATCATCCTGTTCAACAGCGGTGTGTACGAGGAGATTTCCCTCGCCAACTGGCTGGGCGGAAATCCCGTGTCGATGCTGGAGACGAATTTCGGCATCCCAAGAAGTATGATCGACCAGTTGCCGAAGCGTGAAACCGGAATCTTCGGGAAAAAAGCATAATTGAGCCCAATAATTCTGTGGGGGATTTATGGAGACGCGGCGGACATTTCTGAAGGCCGGAGTCGCCGGTGCGGCGCTCGGTTTTGACCTGACCCCGATCTATGCCCAGGCGCGGGAATTGAAGATCTCGCGAACCACGGAGACGCGGTCCACCTGCCCGTATTGCTCGGTGAGCTGCGGCATCATCATTCATACCCTCGGCGACCGCGCGAAGAACGTCACGCCGGCGCTGGTGCACGTCGAGGGCGATCCCGACCACCCGATCAACCGCGGGACGCTGTGCCCCAAGGGCTCGTCGCTCGCTCAGGACATCGTGAATCCGCGGCGGCTGCTCAAGCCGCAGGTGCGGCGGCCGGGCTCGGACCACTGGGAGGACATCTCCTGGGATACGGCTTACGACGAAATCGCGCGCCTCGTGAAAAAAACCCGCGACGACACGTTCGTCGAAAAAGACGCGCAGGGCCGCACCGTGAACCGCTGCGAGGGCATCGCGTTCACCGGCGGCTGCACCGATACCAACGAGTTCAATTACCTGGTCGTGAAAAGCATGCGCAGCCTGGGGGTCTGCTACCTGGAAAACCAGGCCCGTGTTTGACACGGACCGACGGTCTCCAGTTTGGGGCCCACATTCGGTCGCGGTGCGATGACAAATGGTTGGATCGACATCAAGAACACCGACATGATGTTGATCATGGGAGGGAATCCGGCCGAGAACCATCCCTGCGGGTTCAAGTGGCCCATCGAAGCCAAGCGCCAGCGCAACGCCAGGATGATCGTCGTCGATCCGCGCTTCACGCGCACCGCCGCGGTGGCCGATCAGTTCGTGCAGATTCGCGCCGGCTCGGACATCGCATTCCTCGGCGGCCTGGTCCGCTACGCGATCGAGAACGATCGCATCGCGCGCGATTACCTCGTGAACTACACGAACGCCGCTTTCCTGGTGAAAGACGGATTCAAGCTCCCCGAGGACGGGCTGTTTTCGGGGTTCGACGCCGCCGCGGGCTCGTATGACCGCTCCACCTGGGCCTACGACGAAGGCAAGCCCGGTGAGGCGGCGAACGATCTCACGCTCCAACACCCGCGCTCCGTGTTCCAGCTCTTGCGCCGGCACTACTCGCGTTACACGCCGGAAATGGTGGAGCGCATCACGGGTATCCCACAGGCCGAATTTCTCAAGGCCGCCGACACGTTCACGTCCATCCGCAAAGACGGCGACATGAAGAAAGTTGGGACCATCATCTACGCCGTCGGCTGGACCCAGCACAGCTCCGGGACGCAGACCATCCGCACGGCAGCGATGCTCCAGCTTCTGCTGGGGAACGTCGGGCGCGCGGGCGGCGGCGTGAACGCGCTGCGCGGGCATTCGAATATTCAGGGCGCGACCGACATGGCGGGTATCTTCGACATCCTTCCGGGATATCTAAAGACGCCCGCCGCAACGGACGCGGATTTCAAAACCTACCTGGACCGCATCACGCCCAAGGGCGCGAAGCCGGCGCAGTGGGCGTCCATGAATTACTGGCAGAATACCCCGAAGTTTGCCGTCTCCCTCCTCAAAGCCCTATATGGCGACGCCGCCAGGAAGGAGAACGACTGGGCATTCCACTATCTGCCGAAGATCGAGAAGAAGCACTCCTGGACCGAGATCTGGGACGACATGTATGCCGGCAAGGTCAAGGGCATCTTCGCCTTCGGCATGAACGGCGTGGCCATCGGCCCGAATTCACAGAAAAACATCGACGCCCTGAAAAGAGCCGACTGGCTTGTGGTCTGCGAGATCTACCCGGATGAAACCAGCGAGTTCTGGAAATCGCCAGGCATCACCGCCGACGAGATGAAGAAGATCCCGACCACGGTCTACCGCCTGCCCGGCGCCGGATTCGCCGAAAAGGACGGCACGTTCGTCAATTCCGCGCGCTGGCTGCAGTGGAAGAACGTGGCCATTCCCCCGCCCGGCGAGGCCAGGCTCGACCAGGAGATCCTGGCGCGTATCTTCCTGGGCGTCCGCGAGCTGTACCGCAAAGACGGTGGCAAGTTCCCGGACCCCGTGCTGAATGCCACGTGGAACTATACCAATCCGGCCAATCCGTCGCTGGCCGAAGTGGCCCGCGAGATCAACGGGCGCGACCTGACCACCGGGCAGCAGTTGCCCGGCTTCGGCCTGCTCAAGGACGACGGCACTACGGCGTGCGGCAACTGGATCTACTGCGGGTCGTGGACTGAAGCCGGGCCGATGATGCAGCGGCGCGGCACCGACGACCCTTCCGGGCTCGGCGTCTATCCGAACTGGGCCTGGTCCTGGCCGGCGAACCGGCGCGTGCTGTACAACCGGGCCTCGTGCGATCCCGACGGCAAACCGTGGGATCCCGGCCGCAGGCAGATCTGGTGGAACGAGGGGCAGCAAAAGTGGCTGGGCGTTGACGTGCCGGATTTCAAGGTCGATTCGCCGCCCAAGGAGCACATGGGGCCGTTCATCATGAACCCGGAGGGTATCGGGCGGATCTTCGCGCCGGCCGCTGCCTTCGCCGACGGACCATTCCCCGAACACTACGAGCCGACCGAGAGCCCCATCGACAATCCCCTCCATCCCAGGCAATCCAAGAACCCGGTCGCCAAGCGCTTCAAGAGCAGCGAGGATAAGCTCGGGTCGCCGGCCGAAGGATACAACATCATCTGCACCACCTTCCGCCTCACGGAGCACTACCACTACTGGACCAAGAACAATCAGATGAATGTGCAGCTCGTGCCGGAGCCGTTCGTGGAGATGCCGGCCGAGCTGGCGGATGAGCTGGGCCTGCGCGGCGGCGAGCGGGTCAAGGTGACCAGCGCCCGGGGACACTACATCGCCAAAGCCATGGTGACACGCCGCATCAAGGCGATGAAGATCGACGGCAAGAAGACATACCAGATCGGTATCCCGATTCATTGGGGATACCGCGGAATCGCGGAGGACGAGGGCAAGACCGCGCGAATTCCGGTCAACGTGCTTTCTCCGGCGGTCATCGATCCCAATGCGTTCACGCCCGAGTTCAAGGGCTTTCTAGTGAAGGTGGAGAAGGTATGAGCGCCACCCTTCGCGTTCAGGCCATCTCCGGCCACGCCGGCAGCGTACCCGGCGCGGGGGCACAGCGCGGCGAGCGCGTGGCCAAGCTCATCGACACCACCACCTGCATCGGCTGTAAGGCGTGCGAAGTGGCCTGCCTGGAATGGAACGACCTGCCGTTCCGCGAGACGGTCTTCGACAACACCTACCAGACCATGCCGCAGACTGAGTGGAACTACTGGAACCTCATCCAGTTCCGCGAGCACACCAACGGCGAAGGCACTCTGCAGTGGTTGATGCGCAAGGACCAGTGCATGCACTGCGCCGAGCCCGGCTGCCTGGCCGCGTGCCCCGCGGATGGCGCTATCGTGCAATACCAGAACGGCATCGTCGATTTCCAGCAGGAGTATTGCATCGGCTGCCAGTATTGCGTCGCCGGCTGCCCGTTCAACATTCCGCGGTTCAATCCCGCGACGAAGAAGATGTTCAAGTGCACTCTGTGTACCGACCGCGTGTCGCAGGGCCTGGAGCCGGCGTGCATCAAGGCGTGTCCTACCGGATGCCTCCACTTCGGCAGCAAGGAAGATATGACCGCCATCGCGCAGGCGCGCGCGGCGCAACTGCGCGAGCACGGCGGACACAAGAACGCGGGCGTCTACGATCCCGAAGGCGTCGGCGGCGCCAGTGTGATCTACGTGCTGCACGATGCCACGAAACCCGATGCCTACGGCCTGCCGGAGAATCCGCGCGTGCCGCTGAGCGTGAAGCTCTGGAAAGGCCCCTTGAAGTGGCTCGGGAACCTGGCCATGATCGGCGGGCTGATCGGCGTGACGCTGCACTATCTGCGCTTCGGACCCAAGCAGGGAGGCCGCCAATGATCCTGCGATACACCATGCTCGAGCGCTCCATGCATTGGCTCTCCGCCCTGACCTACATGTACGTGCTCGCCACCGGGCTGGCATTCTACACGCCCTACCTGTACTGGATCGCGGTCGTGCTGGGCGGCGGCCCGGCGTCGCGCTTCTGGCATCCGTGGATCGCGTTGATCTGGATCGCCACCCTGGTCTGGATGCTGCGCGCGTGGGCGGCCGACATGCGGATCACCGACGTGGACCGCCGGTGGGGCCGCGCCATGGGCCACTACATCCGCAACGAGGACGACAACCTCCCGCCCGCCGAGCGTTTCAATCTCGGACAGAAATATTTCTTCTGGGTGATGTTCTTCGCGGGAGGAGTGCTGCTGGCCACCGGCCTGGCGATGTGGTCGCCGGCTGCTCTGCCCCTGGCGCTCCGGCCCTTCATGATCCTGCTGCACGCTTCGGCGGCGCTGATCACGGTGGGCGCCTTCATCATCCACGTGTACATGGGGACCGCGATGGTGCGCGGCGGATTCACGTCCATCATTCGCGGCGAGGTGTCGCCGGCCTGGGCGAAGATGCATCACCGGTTGTGGTACAACCGGGTTGCGGGTGGCGATGAATCGATGGCAGCGGCGAATCGACCGCGCTGAGGAGCTGGCGCGCGAGTCTCCGGTCTATCCGGAGGTGCTGAACTTCTACATTCAGATCGCGCGGTTCCAGTCGTCGCCGCCGCAGAGTCTCGAGGCGCTGAAGGAGCTGATCCGCCGCTCTGCCCCGCGCCCCCGGGAGAGCGCCGACGCCATGCACGCCTTCTACGCGCGCGTGCTGGCCCAGGCGGAGGCCGAAGAACGAGCGCACGCTGCGGAGGTGAAGGGGAGCGTGCAGCCGCTATGTCCGTTTTGCGGCGAAAAGCCCGTGGCAGCCGTGCTGCGGCCCGAGGGCGAGGGCGGCAAGCGCTACCTGCTCTGCTCGCTCTGTTTGACCGAGTGGGAGTTCCGGCGGCTCTTGTGTCCCAACTGCGGCGAAGAGGACAAGGACAAGCTGCCGGTGTATACCGCGGAGGAGTTCCCCCACGTGCGCGTCGAAGCCTGCGATACCTGCCACGTATATCTGAAAGCCGTGGACCTGACGAAGAACGGCCTCGCCGTGCCGGAAGTGGACGAGCTGGCATCGGTCGCGCTGGATCTCTGGGCCGCGGAGCACGGGTACGCTAAACTACAGACCAACCTCTTCGGCCTGTAAGTCGAGAAAGTCTCACGTCACAGGCCGGCGCCGCTGGTTAGGCGTCAATTGCGTCACAAGTGTATGCGTTCCCGACAGCGTCAGTACTCCGATCGGCCTACACGCTGCACCGGAAGTGACGAATTCGCCGCGTCCCCTACCCCTACCACCCCAATTCCAGACTGCGCTATCCTAAATACCAGGAGGGGCGTTCGCACACCGCGATGCTGTTCGGGGGAAGAATCTCGTCGCACCACAACCGGATCCAGGCGCAGACGGACCCGTACCTCGCCACCAATCCCACCCAGCATTGTCGAATTCCTCATCACCCCCTCCCGCCCAACCCGAACCTCCCCGCGCCACGCGTTCGACAAAACGAACCCACCACATCGTTGAAAATAAAGGAAGAGCCCAAAAACGAAACGTGGCCGGGAACCCACCGAAATCCACCCGAACCCGCTTTGTCGCGCTCCCGGGCCAACCCGGCAACCTTCCCCGCGTTGTGTGTCAGACTGGTCCTGAAACCGGAGAACACACGATGAGCCGAACGCTGTGCATCGCATGTTGCATCTGCTTCGCCGCGCTGGGGCACGCGCAGACCGCGGAGGAGCTGGTCCAGAAGAACCTTCTCGCCCACGGCGGGATCGACAAGATCAAATCCATCAAGTCGCTGCGCATGAGCGGGCGCCTGCAATCGGGCAGCTTCACCGCCCAGGTCGGCCGCGACGCCCTCGCGCCGGACATGATCCGCGAAACCTTCACCGTCCAGGGCATGACCCAGATCGAGGCCTACGACGGCGTCACCGGCTGGAAGATCTCGCCCTTCGAGGGCCGCAAGGATCCCGAGTTCCTCGGCGATGACGACCTGCGCCTTCTCGTCGAAGAGGCCGATTTCTACGGCCCCCTGGTCGATTACCAGGCCAAGGGGAACAAGGTCGAGTACCTCGGCCACGACAGCATCGACGGCGACGACGCGTTCAAGCTCAAGGTCACCCTCAAGAACGGCGACATCTTCTATTACTACCTCGATCCCGAAACCTACCTGGAAATCCGCGTGGAAACCGTCCGCTTCATTCGCGGCGCGGTGCAGGAGGCCTTTCGCGAGATGGGCTCGTACAAGCTCGCCGGCGGCGTCTACTACCCCTTCTCCGTGCAGGAGGGCAGCAAGCAGCACCCGGGCGATTCGTCGAAGGTGTCGCTCGACAAGGTCGAGGTCAACGTCCCCATCGACAAAAGCCTGTTCCAGATGCCCGCGGCTGCGAAAGGGGGACGCTGACATGCGCGCACTCGGTCTTTTCGCCATCGCTCTTTCCCTGTCGGCTCAGGCGCCGGTCCGCTACGACCCCGGCACCATCTCCGGCCTGCCCGCGCGAAACATCGGGTCGGCAACCATGAGCGGGCGTATCGCCGCGGTGACGGCGGTCAAGGAGAGCGGGCGCATCACCGTGTTTACGGCATCGGCCAGCGGCGGCGTGTGGAAGTCGGTCAACGGCGGCACCACCTTCAAGCCCGTGTTCGACCTGGCCAACGTGCAGTCCATCGGCGCCGTGGCGGTCGACCCACGCAATCCGAAGAATGTCTGGGTTGGCACCGGCGAGAGTTGGGTCCGCAACAGCGTGTCCATCGGCGATGGCGTCTACAAATCCACCGATGGCGGCGAAAACTGGAACAACGTGGGCCTCAAGGACTCCGAGCACATCGCCAAGATCCTCGTGGACCCGCGCAACGGCGATTCCGTGCTTGCGTGCGCCACCGGCCACCTGTGGAACGATAGCGACGCCGGCGGCGTCTACAAAACCGGCGATGGCGGCAAGACCTGGCGCAAGGTGCTGGGCGGCGCCAATCGATCCACCGGTTGCGCCATGCTGGCCATGAGCGCCCAGCAGCCCGGCACCGTCTACGCCTCTCTCTGGGACTTCCGCCGCGAGGCCTGGACCTTCCGCTCCGGCGGCCCCGGCAGCGGCATCTTCAAATCCACCGATGGCGGCGAGCACTGGACCGAGTTCACCCAGAGCAACGCCAAGGGCCTGCCCGCCAAACCCTACGGACGGATCGCTCTCGCCGTCGCGCCGTCCAAGCCGCAGGTCGTGTACGCCATGATCGAATCCGCCAGGAGCGCCCTCTTCCGCTCCGACGACGGCGGCGCCAGCTGGACGAAGCTCGATGCCAGCCAATACATGGTGTGGCGCCCGTTCTATTTCGGCAACCTGATCGTGGATCCCAAGGACCCGGAGAAGGTCTTCAAGGTCGATGGCCCCCTGCTGCTCAGCGTCAATGGCGGCAAGAGCTTCAGTATCGTCTCCGGCGGAGCCCACGGCGATTTCCACGACGTGTGGATCGACCCCGACGACACCAACACCATCTACACCGGCGACGACGGCGGGCTCTGGCGCAGCCTCGATGGCGGCACCCGCTGGGAGCACATCATGTGCCTGCCCGTCTCGCAGTTCTATCACGTAAGCGTGGATATGGCCGATCCGTACCACGTCTACGGCGGGCTTCAGGACAACAGCTCGTGGGTGGGCGATTCGTCGTATCCCGGCGGCATCACCAATTCTCGGTGGGAGAACATGTTCGGCGGCGACGGCTTCTGGACGTGGGAAGATCCCTCCGACCCCGCTTACATCTACGCCGAATCGCAGGGCGGCGAGATCGGGCGCGTCAACCGCTACACCCACGAGTCGCGCGCCATCAAGCCCTATCCGCAGTACGGCGAGAAGAAGCTGCGCTTCAATTGGAACACCCCCATCCAGATGAGCCCCAACGAGAAGGGCACTATCTACATGGGCGCCCAGTTCCTGTTCCGCTCGCGCAACCACGGGCAGTCCTGGGACCGCATCTCGCCCGACCTCACCACCAACAACCCCGAGAAGCAGAAGCAGGAGGAGTCGGGCGGCGTGACCGTGGACAACTCGTCCGCCGAGATGAACAACACCATCTACTCGATCGCGGAATCGCCGCGCAACGGGCAGGTGATCTGGGTCGGCACCGACGATGGCAACGTGCAGCTCACCCGCGACGGCGGGAAGACGTGGACCAACGTCGGTCTCGCGATCCCCGGCCGCGGCCGCGACCCGTGGGTGTCCTGGGTGGAGGCCGGCCACTTCGACGAAGCGGCAGCCTACGTCACCCTGGACCGCCACATGTACGGCGACATGACGCCGCACCTCTACCGCACCACGGACTTCGGCAAAACGTGGAGCGATCTGCCGCTCGATGGAGGCGGAGTCCGCGGCTATGCCCACGTCGTCAAGGAAGACCTCGTCAACCCCAACCTCCTCTTCCTCGGCACCGAGTTCGGTCTTTGGATCAGCACCGACGGCGGCCAGCGCTGGGCGCAATATAAAGCCACCGGCTTCCCGCAGGTGGCTGTCCGCGACCTGGTCGTCCATCCGCGCACCAGCGACCTGGTCATCGCGACCCACGGCCGCGGTATCTGGATCATCGACGACATCTCGCCATGGCGTGCGTTGACGCCGGAAGTGCTGAGCACCGATGCCGGTTTTCTGCCGGTGCCCGCCGCGCCGCAGTGGATGGAGGTCAACGGCGGATGGGCAGAGGGCGATGGCACCTTCACCGGTCCCAGCCGGCCAAATGAAGCCGCGATTCCCTACTACCAGCGCTCGCGCCACATCTACGGCGATCTCAAGATCGAGATCCTCGATGATCAGGGCAAGCTGGTGGACACCGTCGCCACCAGCGAGCATCGCGGCGTGAATCGCGCCACCTGGTCGATGCACCTGAAGCCGCCGGTCGTGCCCCCGGCGGCGAGCGCGGCATTCGGAGCGGCCTTCGGTCCGCGCGTGCTGCCTGGCAAGTACACCTTGAAGATGACGCGCGGCGACAAGGTCTACACCTCGCAGTTGAACGTCGTCCTCGATCCGCGCGCGAAGTTCACCGTGGAAGACCGCCGCGCGCAGTTCGAGCTCATGAACCGGCTCGTGGCTCAGCTCAATCACATGAGCTGGGCCGTGGACGCGATCGTCGCCGTCCGCGATCAGGCCGTACAGAAGAAGATGACCGTGCTGGCCGACGCGGCCGACAAGATCCGCGCCAGGATCGTCGCCACCAAGGAGGGCGGAGCCATCACCGGCGAGGAGCGTTTGCGCGAATTCCTCACCGGACTCTATGGCGACGTGAACGGGTACGAAGGCCGGCCCACCGACCAGCAGATCGCCCGCGCCGGCGTGCTGGCGCGCGAGTTGGAAGACGTGATCCACGAGTTCCAGGCCCTGGTCGAGAAGAACGGTAACGGCATCAAAATCCTGAGCGAAGACGAGTGGAGGAAGGCCCACCAGTAATATGTCCCGCATCGTTACGGCCCTTTTGCTATGCAGTACGCTGCGCGCGGCGGACTACACCGCGCTCGATCGCTATGTCGCGGCGCCGGACAGCTCGTATGGCTACACGCTCGCGCGCACCGTGAACGCGCCGGGCATCACGGCCTGGCAGCTCGATATGATCTCGCAGACGTGGCTGACCACCGCCGAAGTGGATCGCCCCGTCTGGCATCACTGGGTAACTATCGTCAAACCCGACCAGGTGACCACGTCCACCGTGGTGCTCTTCATCGATGGCGGCAGCAACACCCCCACGCCTCCTTCGCCCGACCCGCTGATGCTCATCCTCGCGGCCAGCACCGGCGCGGTCGTGGTAGACCTCGGCCAGGTCCCGAACGAGCCGCTCACCTTCGCCGGCGAGACCCAGCCGCGCTCCGAGGACGCCATCATCGCCTACACCTGGGACCGCTACCTGAGAACCGGCGACGAGCGCTGGCCGGCGCGCCTGCCCATGACCAAGGCCGCCGTGCGCGCCATGGACACCGTGACCTCGTTCCTGGCGAACCTGCCGGGCGGCGGGATGGCGGTGAAGAACTTCGTGGTGGCGGGTGCCTCCAAGCGTGGCTGGACTACGTGGTCCGCGGCCGTGGTGGATCCGCGCGTGGTGGCCATCGCGCCCATCGTGATCGACACGCTCGATATGCCTCAAGTGTGGGAGCACACCTACGCCGCCTACGGATTCTGGCCGCCCGCCGTGCAGGACTACGTGAACGCGGGAATCATGAACTGGTTCGGCACGCCGCAGATGGACGCCCTGATGCAGATCGAAGATCCCTACCAGTATCGAGACCGCCTGGCCATGCCGACCTACGCGGCCTGCTCCACCGGCGATCAGTTCTTCGTGCCCGATTCCCCGCGTTATTACTTCGCCGACATGCCCGGAGAAAAGTACCTGCGCTTCGTTCCCAACACGGACCACTCCATGCAGTCGCCGGATCTGCTGGTGGACCTCGTAGGGTGGTTCCGCGCCGTCAGCCAGAATAATCCGCGGCCGCGATTTTATTGGCGCGCGGACCGCGGCGCCGGCGCCATCACCGTCCGGGTGGTGGACGCTCCGTCGCAGGTGATGATGTGGCAGGCGTCGAATCCGAACGCGCGCGACTTCCGGCTCGAGACCATCGGCGCCGCATGGACCAGCACGCCGCTCACCGGAACCAACGGCATCTACACGGCCAGTATCCTCCCGCCGGCGCAGGGGTACACGGCGTTCTTCGTGGAGCTGACGTATCCCGGCGTCGGCGACACGCCGCTGGTGTTCACCAGTGAAGTCGTCGTGACGCCCGACGTATATCCGTTCGCCGGGCAGGCGCCGCCGTCGCTGCGGCGCGTTCACGTCACCGCGACACGCTGATGGACATTGCGGCGTTGATCGGCGAGGCGCGGCGGTTCGGCGAACGGCTGCGTGCGGCAAAGCGGGGGCTCGGTGACACGGGCTTCGAGTGGTACCCCTACGACACGCTCGCCGCGTTCCAGCACCTGGACAAGCTGCTGACCGGCGCCAATCGCGGGCTGTTCGCCGGACGTGGATGCGTGCTCGATGTCGGCGCGCAGGATGGCGAGCTGGCCTTCTTTCTGGAAAGCCTCGGGTACCGCGCCGTGGTGCTCGACCACCCCGCGTACAACCACAACGGCATGCGCGGCATTCGCGCCCTGAAGGCGGCGCTCGGCTCAAACGTCGAGGTGCACGAGATCGATGTGGACCGCCCGTTCACCCTGCCGCACGATTCCTACGACCTGGTCGTCATGCTGGGCGTGCTGTATCACCTGCGCAATCCCTTCTACGTGCTGGAGGAGCTGGCTCGTCACACCACGCACTGCGTCCTGAGCACGCGCGTCGCGCGGCGCTATCCGGATGGCTCACCGATGCCCGGCGGCGTCTCGCTCGCATACCTGCTGGCCGAGAACGAGCTGAACCGCGACAACAGCAATTACTTCATCTTCAACGAGGCCGGCCTGCGCGTCATGCTGGCCCGGGCGCACTGGGACGTGCTCGATTACGTCAGTCTGGGCGACACGGCCCTCTCCGACCCGGTGCGGCTGGACCGCGACGAGCGCGCCTTCTGCCTCCTGCGCAGCCGCTACGACCGGCTGGCCAACGTCGAGCTGCTGCACGGCTGGCACGAAAGCGAAGAGACGGGCTGGCGGTGGACGCAGCGCGAATTCGCCGCACGCGTGCGCCGTGCCCGCATGCTCGAGATGCAACTCTGGCTGCCGGAGGAGTCGCTCCGGCGTCTGGGAGCGATCACGCTGCGGGCTTCGGCCAACGGACGCGAGTTGGAGCCGGCAGTCTTCGACACTCCCGGGCCGGCGACTTACACGCGCGCCCTGGGCGCGGCCGGCGATGACATCGAGCTGCGATTCTGCCTCGACAAAGCCCTGCCTCCCGACGCCGAGGACACGCGCGAGCGCGGCGTGATTGTGGCGCGGATCGGGGTGGAGTAACCTGAAGCACATGTTTCTTCGAGTATGTGGACTATTGGTGGGTGCAGCCGCGGCGTTCGCTCAAACGAGATTCACGGCGGCCGATTATCAACGCGCCGAGAAGTTCATGGGCTATAACACGAACCCGCTCGTGCTGCGCAGCGGCGTTCGCGCGAACTGGCTGCCGGACGACCGCTTCTGGTATCGCGTCACGACGGCGGAAGGCAGCGAGTTCGTCCTGGTGGATCCGGCGAAGGCCACGCGCGGACCGGCCTTCGATCACGCCAAGGTCGCCGCGGCGCTGGGTGTGGCGTCAGGGCGAACCATTGACCCGCACCATCTACCCTTTCAGGAGATCGAGTTCTCGGAAGACGGACAGTCGATCACCGTGCAGTCGGGCGGTCGCTGGTCGTGCGATGTGATAGGAGTGCGGTGCACGGCCCTCGCGGGCGGCGCGCCGTCCGGCGGGCGCGGAGGCCGGGGCGGCCGCGGCGGACGTGGCGGCGGGCCGGATGCCGTGCCCGAATCGCTCTCGCCCGACAAAAAGCACGCCGCGTTCATCCGCGATTGGAACCTCTGGGTGCGCGACGCGGCCACCGGCAGGGAAACCCAGATGACCACCGACGGCGTGAAGGATTTCGGTTACGCCACGGACAACGCCGGCTGGAGCACCAGCAGCCGGCCGATCCTTCTGTGGTCGCCCGATTCGAAGCGCATCGCCACCTTCCAGCAGGATCAGCGCAACGTCGGCGAGATGTACCTGGTCGAAACCAAAGTAGGGCATCCTTCCCTGCGCGCGTGGAAGTACCCGCTCCCCGGCGACGAGGTCGTGCCGACGATCTCGCGCGTAGTGATGGATCTCGACGGTCCGCGCGTCACGCGGCTCCAGATGCCGCCCGACCAGCACCGCTCGACCCTCTGCGATCACGTCGCCTGTCGCGGCGGCGAATGGGCTGACGTGGAGTGGAGCCCGGACGGCGCGAGGCTGGCGTTCGTCTCCACCTCGCGCGATCACCGTCAGGAGGTGCTGCGAATCGCCAACGCCACCACCGGCGAAGTGCGCGACGTGCTGAAGGAAGAGGTTCCCACGTTCTTCGAATCGGGCAACGGCCGCGTCAACTGGCACTACCTCGATGGCACTCACGAGGTCATCTGGTTCAGCGAGCGCGACGGCTGGGGGCAGTTGTACCTCTACGATTCCGAGACCGGAAAGCTGAAGAACCGGATCACCGGCGGCGACGGCAACGTGACCCAGGTCCTGCGCGTGGACGAAAAGAACCGCGTGATCTACTTCCTCGGCGTGGGGCGCGAGAAGGGACGCGATCCCTATTTCATCCACCTG
>Ga0335077_10005427_pt1 | contig 15643 bp, 18 predicted proteins | sample Lox_Sample_31_FD_207151 | JGI IMG/M metagenome (GOLD analysis project Ga0335077, IMG submission 207151) | Soil microbial communities from Loxahatchee National Wildlife Refuge, Florida, United States - Lox_Sample_3.1 | ecosystem: Environmental > Terrestrial > Soil > Wetlands | place: USA... | reverse complement strand
CCGAACGAACGCGAGGGCAGCGGGCCCACCCGCCCGGCGAGCCCCGGCCGGGCCCGGTCCAGCGCGGCCACCGCGTAGCGCCAGAACCGGGCCGGGTCGCTGTCGCCGCTGTCCAGGCCCAGCCACGCCACCGGCCGCCCGTCACCGCCGGCCCAGTCGGCCAGCAGCGCCGTCTTACCGAACCCCGCCGGAGCGCACACCAGTACCCGGCCCCTCGCCAGCCCGTCGCGGAGCGCCTGCACCAGACGCGGCCGGGGCACGAAACCCGGCTGCGGCCGGGGCACATGCAGCTTGGTCGCCAGCAGGACATCATGCCCGGACATGGCCACCCCCGCCGGGGCCGCCAGGGACGGGTCAGCCCTCGGTGACCTACCGCCCAGGCCAGCAGGCTGATCGCGGGAAAACGTGCCGCTGTCCGTCATCTGGTGTCTCCGCCTGGGCCGGCGGCAGCTCGGAGCTGTGAGTCATCGTCAGGCCATCCGGCCACAAGTAGATTACCGCCTGCGAACTGTTGCGGGCTGGCGTTGAGCAGCGTGACCGTTTCGGCCTCTGCCGGTCCCGGGGGGGTTGACCAGTGCCGCGACGATCCGCACGATGTGCTCCGGCTCGGCCGGCCCGGCGATGGTGTGCCCGCCACTCAGGCATCGCCGGTCTTCCAGCCGCTACCGGTCCGGGTGCCCCGGCCGGACCGTCATCTGCTCGGCCTCCAGCGCCCGGCGCAGCAGGGCGGCCTCGGCGGAATCGGCCTGCCGTTCCGCCTCCGCCTCCGCCAGCACGTCCCGGGCGACGAAGATCGGCGCGGGCACCAGCGCGACCAGGTTCAGCGCGTCGCTCGGCCGGGCGTCCACCAACTCCACGCCGGTCGCGCCTTCCACTTCCACGGTGGCGCAGTAGGCCGTCCCGCCGGCGGCCACCGGCATCAGCCGGTCGATCCGCACCTGCCGGATCCGGCCGCCTAGGGCGTGCAGCAAGCCGACGGCGAACTGCGGACTCATCGGCCGGGCGAACTCCACCCCGGTGAGCGTGCAGGACAAGTTGAACGCCTCGGTCTGGCCGATCTGGATCTGCAGGTGCCGGTCTTCCGACACCCCGTGCAGCACGACAACGCTGGAAATGTCGCCGTCCGCCGACCCTATCCCGACGACCTTACGGAGGCGCATCTCCACGAAACCGGTGTCCGTGACCGCGGGCATGACGTCCCCTTCCTCAGCTGCTCGACACCATCTTTGCTCGCGCGTCCCTGGGCAGCAAACATGGCAGAATCCTCGGGATCTCCCGGGATTCCCGGATCAGGCCGATGTGAGCTGCTCGTAGACGGTGACGCTCTCGACGTTCCAGGCCCGGCTGGCGTCGCGGGCGTAACTGCGCGGACCGCGGGCGGCACTGGCGGCGGCGTCGCCTGAGGCGAAGACAACGACACCCATACCCTCGCTCCCGTCGGGGCTGCGCAGCCACTGTCCGTTGACGAAGCCGGGCTGCTGACGGGCCCATCCGACGATGTCCTCGCGAAGATGGCGGGCGGCCTCTTCGGCCCGCGCGGGATCCATGGACATCCGTACCACCATCGTGTGCATGTGCGCCTCCTGTAGTCGGCCGGCGATGTGTTCTTCACGCTAGGAGCGAGGCCCGAGCCGGGCCTATCCCAGCTTCCTGGGATTTCTGGCCGGTTCCGCCGTTGGTCATCGGCCGCTAACCTGCGGTCATGGGGAGCTCCGCCGCTTACGCCAGGGCCCGCGAGACCATCCTGCGGATCTGCCGCGGCGAGGCCGACGCGCGAACGCTCCGGCTGGAGGTGCTCGACGCCATCCGGCGGACGACGGGTTTCGACGCCTACGCCTGGCTGCTCACCGACCCGGAGACCTCGGTGGGGTCCTCGCCGCTGGCCGATGTCCCGTGCCTGCCGCAGCTGCCCCAGCTGATCAGGCTGAAGTACCTGACCACGGTCAACCGGTGGACCAGCCTGCCCTCCGCCACCGCGTCGCTATGCGGGGCGACCGGCGGCGCCCCATCGCAGAGCCTGATGTGGCGGGAGCTGCTGTGCCGGTACGGGGTCACGGACATCGCCTCGTCGGTTTACCGGGACCGCTTCGGCTGCTGGGGATTCCTCGACCTATGGCGCACCGAGGCGCCGCCGTTCTCCACGGCGGACATCGACTTTCTCGGTCACCTCGCCGGACCGGTCACTACGGCGCTGCGACACGGCCTGGCCAGGACCTTCATCCCCGCCACCGGCGGCGATCAGATGCCCGGCGGCCCGGTCGTGCTGCTGCTCTCCCCCGAGCTCGTAGTCCGGGCGCAGACTCCGCAGACGCAGCGCTACCTGCGGGTGCTGGTTCCCCCTGGGCCGGAAGACCAGGCGCCGGTGCCGGCCGGCGCGTACAACGTCGCCGCGCAACTGCTCGCCGCCGAGGCCGGCGTGGACGACAGCCCGCCGACAGCCCGCGTGCACCTGGCCGACGGCCGGTGGCTGACGCTGCGCGCGGCCCGGATGGAGGACGCCGGCCAGGCACCGGAGGATCGCGACGTCGCGGTCAGCATCGAACCCTCCACCGCGGACGACCGCGTTTCGGTGTTCGCGCGGGCGTGCGGGCTGAGCCCGCGCGAGACGGAGTTGCTGCACCATCTCGCCGGCGGGGCCGGTACCCGCGACGTCGCCCGGCTGATGTTCGTTTCTGAGAACACCGTCCAGGACCACCTCAAGTCGATCTTCGACAAGAGCGCCGCCCGCAGCCGGCGAGCCCTGCTCGCCCGGGCACTTGGCACCTGACCGCGTATTCCTGGCTGGTGCCGTTTATTTGTGCACGAAATCACATGACGGCGACGGGCGGGTGCGAACAAGATCATCCGGTTATCAGCGGAGCTGACACTTCCCGAAGACACTGTGCAATCAGAGGGCCTGGACAGCTCGCCGGACATGCTGGCGGTCTGCCGCCAGCACTGCCGGGACCGCGGCCTGGATCCGGTCCTGCGCGAAGCCGACATGGCCGTCTTCGCGGAGCCGGCCGCGTACCAGGCGATCATCATCCCGGCGGCTTCGATCATGCTCCTCGACGGCCGCGATGAAGTGCCGCGGGCGCTGGCCGCCTTCTGCGAATCGCTCGTCCCCGGCGGGCGGCTGATCCTCGATGTGGAGCCGCCCAGCCTTATCACCGGACCAGCGCCGATGCGCTGCTGGCAGCGTGACCCGTACCTGTGGACGCTGCAGGTCATGCACACCGCCTACGACCGGGCGGCCAACCAGGCGACCAGCTTCCTGCGGTACGAGAAGTGGCGTGACGGCGGACTGGTCGCAACCGAGTTGCAGCGGTTCCGGCTGCAGTACTGGAGCCTGCCGGAGTTCGGGCACCTGCTGGCCGACGCGGGATTCACCGGCATCAGCGTGACCGCCAACTACCACGATGGGCGTCAACCCGGACCGGACAGCCGCGTCTGGACGTTCCACGCCGTCCGACCGCGTTAGCCGCGGTCCGGTTTCCGCGGCATTCAGGCGGTCTTCACCCGCGATATGCTGTACCGGTTCGGATGCGGCGGTCGATTAGGAGTTGCCATGTCACTTGCCGCACGCATACTCGTCGCCCGCGCCCAAGCCACCAGCCGGAGGGCCGCCCGCAAGCGGCGTAACGAACTCGGACGCGAGCTGGCCGGATACCTGACCGCGGCCGATCGGTGCGACCTCGAGGCGGCGCTTGACCGGTATCCGGACGGCGACACCCATGAATTGCGGTCCATCCTCGCCTGTCAGTACATGACATCCCAGGAAGTGCGGTTTCCCGCCATCGGGCGCGACTAGTGCCGTAGCAGACTACATTTGCCCGGTTGGTGATGCGGCGTAGCCGCTCATCGTCGGCTTGGTTGTTACGCCAGATGATGTACCTGTGGATCACGCTGGCCTGCGTGCCGGGCGATCTGGGCATGCTGGAAGGGGCTCTGATCCCAATCCTCTCGCATGCCGGGCGGCAATTGACGGAACGCCGAAGCGCTCGCCGGAGGTAGCCAGTCTCTCAGCCGCTCGATGCGGCGCGGGCCCACGCAAGTGACTCTGTGGCGGTTGTGACCGCCTCCGCGACGTCCACCACGGGAACGACTTCGACATCGTTCCAGTAGACGAACTTCGAGACGAACGACTGGACGACGCCAGGCTCGGCTGCCTCGACGAGTACGTAGCCGCCGTTGGCCAAGTTGGCTACGAAGGCGTGGATCGTGAGGCCTTCTTCGGGCTGCCACTTGCCAAACGCATTGATCAGCGCCTCCTGGTTGGTGAGGTTCTGATCGTGGCTGAGGCCAGCGTTGCGAATCTGATATTCGATCATGTATTTCACTAGGTCCTCCTTCAGGGGACTGCGGCCCGCCGAGGTGGGCCAAGGCCGCCATGGACCGGGAGCCGGGTGCCGGAGACTGGGATGGGACGGACGCGCGCTCAGCCTGTCTTCCCGATGATGGTGGTTATCTCGTCGGCGCTGAAGGCCCGCATCGTATTCGAGCGGACGCTGCCGAGAGACCCCACCCGGAGCAGGGCCGCTGTCGCCGTTTCATCGTCGGGGAAGTCGACGACGGTGACGAGGTCGTACTCGCCGACCGTCCAGAGTGGTTCGCGTACCCGGCCGCCTGAACTCTCGGCGAGCTTAGTGAAATCCGCCGCGCGACTCGGCGAATCCTGGTAGTTCTTGATGCCCTGGTCGGTCCAGTGGATCAGAGAGACGTAGATCCGGATGCTCGCCACCCCCCCTTGGGTGCCTGCAAGACCAGACCATCGTCTACCCGGGTAAACACAGAGGTCAAGGCTGACGTGAAGGTATCGCTCGGTGCAAACGGCCGGATACTTAGCGACTTCCGCGTGGGCCAGCGGCGGCAAACGTGTTGAAGATTCCGCCCGGCACCTGTTCGCCCCCTGCGAGCTGGGCGAGGTAACCAATGGCTACGCCGCATCACTCACCGGGCAAACGTAGCCTGATGCAGCACACTAGCTCCTGGCTGTCTACCGACCCGGGAGCGATCGCGGTAGCCCGAACCATGGGAGCACGCTGTTGTCGAAGCGGGTCATGGCGCAGATCCGGTCGCCGGCGAGGGTGAGGACGTACAGGCCGGTCCCGTGCCGGACGCCGGCCGGGGCGCTCAGGTAGGCCCCGAACGCCGGCTGGCCGTTGGCCCGGGTCGGCACGAGATCGAATCTGCGGCCCGCGCCGAACAGGCTGGCGCAGAAGCGGACCACGACGTCCCGGCCCTCGTATCCGAAGGGCATCGGCGGCATCGAGATGAACACGTCGTCGGTCAGCAGGGCGACCAGCGCGTCGAGATCGGCGGACTCCCACGCGCGGACGAACTTCGCCACGATCGCATCTTCGGCGGGTGACCCGGGGGCGGGAGGTGGTTCGCGGCCGGCGGCTGCAGGCTGGCGGCGCTGCAGGCTGGCGCGGGCCCGTTTGAGGGCGCTGGTGACCGATTCGACGGTCGAGTCCAGCAGGCCGGCCACCTCGCGGGCGTGGAATCCCAGGACGTCGCGCAAGATGAGCACGGCGACCTGGCGGGGCGGCAGGGTCTGGAGGGCGGTCACGAAGGCCAGCGAGACGGATTCGGCCTGCTCGTAGCGGGCCTCCGGGCCGGGCGGCAGGTCTATCGCACCCTCGAGGAGGACGTCGGGAAACGGCTCGAGCCACACGACCTCGCCGAGCTGGGTCGGCTCGGGCGGTACGACCCCGGGAATGTTCCATTCCGCGGAGGGCCGCCGGCTGGCCGAGCGGCGCGCGTTCAGGCACCGGTTGGTGGCGATCCGGTACAGCCAGGTGCGGAGCGAGGCGCGCCCCTCGAACCCCGCGATGCCTTGCCAGGCGGCCAGCAGCGTGTCCTGCAGGGCGTCCTCGGCGTCGGCGAAGGATCCGAGCATCCGGTAGCAGTGCACCTGCAGCTCCCGGCGGTGCGGCTCGGTCAGCTCCCGGAACGCGTCGCCGTCCCCGGCCCGCGCCATTGAGATCAGGTCGGCTGTCACCACGCTCACCGTCGCGTCACCTTTCCTCCCGCATCTTGTCGCGCTTCCGTCTGGATGGACACCGGCCGGGAGGCGAACTGGGCGGTTGGCGGGCGACGACCTTCCGCGGGGTTAGATCGGGTACCGGGTGGGTTCGGTGGTGCAGGTGCGCCCGGACGGGGTGGTCCAGCGGAAGGTGCCGTCGGGCAGCTGGTCGACCGTCCATTTCGGGTGCTGCTTGAGCCGGTGGTCGTGCCGGCATTTGGGGCCGCCGTTGCAGAGGCAGGTCAGTCCGCCCGCCTCGTAGGGGGTGTTGTGCTCGAAGTCGGCGTGGGTTGAGGGTCTTCGGCAGGCGATCCCGGTGCAGGTGGCGTACCGGATCTGGGACAAGTGCCGCAGCTTGACGCCGGGGTCGTGGCCGCGGGCCTGGTAGCGGTGGTCGCAGTCTTGCGTGGTGAGCGGGTCGAGGGTGACTCGCAGGTCCGGCCCGTCTCCTGGGGTGCGCAGTATCCAGGCGCCATAGCCGCCGGGCGGGCCGTCCCGGCTGGCGGGAGTGAAGGTGAAACCGGGCGGCCCTGGTCCTGTGTGCTTTCTGTGGCTCTTGGGTTCTGGTCGGGCGCAACCGTGGCCGATGGCGTGGCCGTGCTGGTCGGTGACCGTGACGCACCACGTGGTGCGGGGGTTACGGCTGGCCGAGGCGACCAGGTCCCGGGCCAGGTCGGGGTCGATGGGGCCGATACCGGAGATCTCGCCGGGCCGTTCGGCCAGGTTGAGCGTGGTGGTCAGGGGGATGGCCAGGTTGACGTGGCCGACGAACCCGGGCGGGATCGGGCCTGAGCTCACGTCATCGGCCCCAGAGCCGCCCAGGCGCGGCCGGGAGTCGGTGCCGAGCAGCAGATCCATGAGCGCGCGGGCCCGCAGTTCGTCGGTGGATCCGTCCAGGCCAGCCTGCTTGAGCTGCCGGGCCCAGGAGCTGATCCGCTGATCGGCCGCGTGCACCTGGCCAGCGGGCAGCTCCCGGCCGGCCAGGCCGACGTTACCCGACTCCTCGGCCCAGCGTTCCACCCGGGCCTGGCGAGCCGCTCGTTCCCGGCGTTCCTTCGCCTTCTTCGGGGCGACCTCGATGACGGCGCGGGCGATCGCGGAGCGCAGCGCGCCCGGTGTCAGCCGTCCGGCCCGGTCCAGGACCAGGGCTTCGGCGGCGTGGGCTTCTTCGGCGGTCAGACACGCGGTGGCGCGGGCGATGATCGCGACCTTCTCCTCAGACAGGATGCCGTCGCCGAACGCGCCCTGGGTGCCTGGGAGCTTAACCTCCAGGTCATGGGCCAGGCCGAGTATCCCGGCAGCGTCGCCCTTCGACTCGGCCAGCACCGCGCTCAGCTCGGCGGGAGTGAACTCGTCCCACATCTGCGGCATCCCGGTCGCCTGGTCCACCGGCCACCCGGCTGCGGGACGCCGCCGGATCAGCTCGGCGGCCAGGGCGTACTTGCGGGCGGCGGCATGGGCTTGCACCCGGTCCCAGGCGCACAGGATCCCGAGCAGCTCATCGTCGGAGACGTTCTCAAAGCCGTCACTGGCCTGGTCGGCAAACCGGGCGAGCTCCGGGCCGCCGGGCATGGTGTCGAACAGCATGCCCGAGGCGAACTGCGCGGCCGGACCGGGGTACTCGCCGGGGAAGATCTGCTCCGACCCGGGCTGGCCCGGGCCGCGCCGACCAGCGGTCGCCGCGAGCGCTGCCAGCGCTGCCGTCGTACCTGTCCGAGCGGCGGCCTGCGCAGCATGGGCTTGGTCTTCGGCCGCCTCGCGGCAGTCGGCCAGGACCTCGGCGTAGTCGTACTCCTCTTCCCAGTCCTCCTCGTCTTCCCACCAGGGCTCTTCCGGATCATCCGCAGAAACCGGTTTCGGGGGCATGAACCACCAATCGTTCGGTACAGGGTTGTTTCATCAAACACAATAGCATATTTCGCCTATGGTTACCAGTTGAACTACATGAAATCGAATAAAAGAACGAAAGCGATTACGGTGACTCAGCGGGCTGGGAGCGGCTCGAGAGGCGGAGTAGCGGACGGGCCCGGGTGGCAAGTGCGACGAGCCGTGGGGCGGACGAGCTCGGCGGGGTCCCGGGATGCGGGCGATCGGAGCTCGGGGTACTGGCTGGGGCGGTGCGGGGCGGGGGCGGAGGGCTGGGGGTGCCCTGGGAGGATGGCGTGACCGTGGTTTCGCTGGAGGGATGGCTGGATGAGTCGGGTTGTTGTCATCGGGGCCACCGGGCATATCGGCACGTACCTGGTGCCGCGGCTGGTGCGCGGCGGTCACGAGGTGATCGCCATCAGCCGCGGCACGCGGGATCCGTACCACGCGAGCCCGCAGTGGGAATCCGTCACCAGGGTGGCGGTGGACCGTGACGCGGAGGACGAGGCGGGGACGTTCGGCGGCCGGGTCGCGGCGCTGCGGCCGGATGTCGTCATCGACCTGATCTGCTTCACCGCCGCGTCGGCGCGCCAGCTCACCGACGCGCTGCGCCCGTCCCGGCCGCTGCTCATCCACTGCGGAACCATCTGGGTACACGGTCCCGCGCTGCGGGTTCCGGTTACCGAGGACGAGCCGCGGACGGCCTACGGCGAGTACGGCACCGGCAAGGCGGAGATCGAGGCCCTGCTGCACCGCGAGACGCTGGCCGGGGGCGTGCCCGCGGTGGTGCTGCACCCGGGCCACATCAGCGGGCCTGGCTGGCCGGTCATCACGCCGGCCGGCAACCTGGACCCGGCCGTCTGGACCCGGCTGGCCACCGGGCAGCCGCTCGCGCTGCCCGACAACGGGCTCGGCGTGCTGCACCACGTGCATGCGGACGACGTGGCGCAGGCCTTCGAGCGGGCGATGTCCCGGCCGGCCGCGATCGGGGCCAGCTTCCACGTGGTCGCCGAGCAGGCGATGACCCTGCGCGGGCTGGCGGCGGAGGTGGCGGGGTGGTTCGGCCGGGAGCCGGTGCTGGAGTTCACCGGCTGGACGGAGTTCGAGCGGCACGCGGGCACCGAGCACGCCGGGGCGACCCGTGAGCACACCATGCGCAGCATCACCGCGAGCATCGACCGGGCCAGGGAGGTGCTCGGGTACGCGCCGCGGTACAGCACGGTGGATGCCCTGCACGAGGCGCTCGCCTGGCTGGTGGCCAACGGCCAGGCCGACGTGGGCGGCCAGGAATTCTAGGGGGCAACAAGGCGTCAGAACGCGCGGACGGCAGCGGCGTGGCTGACCGCTACGGAGTGCGTGACGCACCTGGTCCCGTCGAGTATGTGCAGCAGGAAGCCGGTCGGATCGGCGACGTAGCCCGGGGGTTCGGCGTCGTGCAGGCGCAACGCGGCCTGCCGGTAGGTGCTGGGCGCGGTGGTCATCAGGGTCCCCGCGAACAGGGCGGACGTGTCGCGGTGCACGTGCCCGGCGAGCACCCGGACGACGTGCGGGTGCTGTCCGATGACCTCGGCCAGCGCGGCCGCGTCGTCGAGGATCATACCGTCGAGGAACGGGATCCCGACCGGCACCGGCGGGTGGTGCAGGCACACCAGGGCGGGCACGTCGCGGCGGGCGCCGAGCGTCTGATCGATCCAGGCGAGCTGGGCGGGACCGAGGCATCCGGCCGGGCTGCCCTGCACCCAGGAGTTCGCGATCACCAGGGTGGCCCGCGGGTACTCCACCGCGTAGGAAGGCGACACGCCGTGGCCGAGGTACGGGGTGTCGCCGAACCTAGCGATCAGGGCGGCCGGGTCGTCGTGGTTGCCCGGGAGCAGGTGCACGGGTACCGGGCACCGCCGCAGGATGTCGCGCAGCGTGGCGTACTCGTCCGGGTGCCCGGTGTCGGCCAGGTCACCGGTGATGACCACGCAGTCCGGCCGCGGCTCGACCGACAGCAGGCGGCCGATCGCGTCGGCCAGGCCGGCCGCGGGCTGGGCGGCGAAGGGACCCCGCATCAAGTGGAGGTCGCTGAGGTGGGCGATCCGCATGCGCCTGAAGGTAGCAAGCGCGCCTGGCAGCATGGCACGCATGATCGGACGACTGCACCACCTGGTAATCGACTGCCCCGACCCGCTGGCCCTCGCCGCCTTCTACTCCGAGCTTCTCGGCCAGCCCATCACCTACCGCAGCGACGACTTCGTCGTGGTGTCGGCCGACGAGGCCACGTCCGGGCTGGCCTTCCAGCTCGCGCCCGATCACCAGCCGCCGACCTGGCCCGACCCGGCTCGGCCGCAGCAGATGCACCTAGACGTGATGGTGGAAGACGTGGCCACGGCCGGGCCCCGGGTGCTGGCGCTCGGCGCGACCAAGCTGGCCGGCCCCGGCGTCTACGCCGACCCGGCCGGCCATCCGTTCTGCCTGATCCCGCGGCCGAAGTGGGCATCGCCCATTCCGGGCTAGGAGGATAGGCCGGCCAGGTCGACCCGGATGGTCATCGGGTGGCTGCCCAGCACCTGATGGCCGTCCGCATGCTCGGATTGAACAGGTGCTTCTCGGCGTGACGCTGGATGGCGCGGCGAGACATCGGCACAGGGTCAAGTCTGCAACAGTTAATGATGAGCAACTCATACGTGGTCACCGGTGGCGGCCGGGGCGTAGGCCGGGCCATCGCCGAACGGCTGGCCGCCGGCGGCGGCACGGTGGTCATCATCGAGATGGACCAGACGGCCCTGGACTGGGTGCCCGGCCATCCCGCGGCCGCCCGGCTGAACGGGGTGACCGGCAGCGCGGCGGACGAGCGGGTGGCCGAGGCGGCCGCGGACCTGGCCGAGGCGGCCGCCCCGCTGGCCGGCTGGGTCAATAACGCCGCGCTGTTCCGCGACGCCGCGCTGGACAGCGGCGCCCCGGCCGAGATCATGGACCTGATCGGCGCCAACCTCGCCCCGGTGGTGACCGGGTGCGCGGTCGCGGTGCGCCGGTTCCGCGCCGCGGGCCGGGGCGGGTCGATCGTGAACGTATCGAGCCACCAGGCGCAGCGGGCGGTGCGGGGCGCGCTGCCCTACGCCACGGCCAAGGCCGCCGTCGAGGGCCTGACCCGGGCCGCCGCCGTCGATTACGGGGCCGAACGGATCCGGGTCAACGCCGTCGCGCTCGGCTCGATCGACACCGAACGGTACCGGGCGCTGCTCGCGGGGCAGGATCCGCAGACCATGGCGCGGACCGAGCGGGAGATGGCCGAGTTGCACCCGCTCGGCCGGGTGGGCCGCACCGCGGAGGCCGCCGACGCGGTGACCTACCTGCTGTCCGAGCAGGCCAGCTTCGTCACCGGGGCAGTGCTGCCGGTGGACGGCGGGCGAGCCGCCCGGGGGCCCGACCCGGAGCAGCGATAAGCGGCGGCGGGGCGGGAAACCTCGGCCCGTTCGGGATATAACTCCCCGGTGGCGAAGGACAGGATCTGGCCAAACGGGGGACGGTATCCGTCGCTCGTGTCGACCTCGAGCGCGGGCGCAGCGATGCTCACCCGGCGGAACGCGCGGTGCGCCGCCTCGTGTCCGGCCGGGTCGCCCGGAGCGGCGTGCACGCGGCGCTGCGGGTCGTCCTGCTCACGCCGGGCGATCCGGGCGAAGGCCACATCGGCGGCCACCGTGCAGTGCACGACGCGGATCTCGGCCAGGCTCTGGAGTTTTGCCAGCTCCGGGCGCCACACGTGGTCCTGGAAGGCGGCGTCGGCCACCGTGGTTACGCCCGACCGGAGTAGCAGTTCCAGCACCGCAAAGAAGACCGGAAAGGTGCGCCGGGTCAGCTCGTCGCCCGGCGCGCCGGTGAAGCCGGGGGTGGCGCGGGCCATGCCCTGCTTGATCTCGTCGCGGGAGATGACCGGGCAGCCCATCGCGGCCCCGAGCTCGTACGCCAGCGTGGTCTTGCCGGACCCGGCCGGGCCGCTGACGACGACGAGCGTGGGTGTCACCGGTCCTTATTCTGGCAGAAGCCGTAACGTTCCCGGGACGATGGCTGCCTACAGTGGGCGCATGAGCCGGTTGGTGCGCCGCGTGCGGATAGCCCGGGTGGCCGCCGTCGCGCTCGGCACGCTGCCCGTGTGCATGGGCGTGGCGGTGCTGAAGTACCGGCTGTACGAGCTGGACCGGATCATCAGCCGGGTTGTTTCCTACACGCTGATCACCGCGCTGCTGGTGGGCGTGTACACCGCCCGGATGCGGCACACCGTCGACTTCGACGCCGTCCGCGACGACCTGGTCGGCGTGGTGCATGAGGCGTTCCAGCCCACCCAGGTGTCGATGTGGCTCGTGCTAGCCGACCGGCAGGATGTCGCCCGTCTCGAGCAGCGTCTTGAGGTCGGACAGGATCCGCGGCCAGCCCTGTGAGATGTTCGGGAGGATGGCGCTGCCGGGGTCGAAGTCGTCGTGGACGACGGTCAGCTTGACCATCTCCCCGGCCGGCTCGATGTCGAAGGTCACCTTGGACCGCCGCTCGCCGGCGAACCGTGCCCGGTCTTCCTCGCCGATGCCGTAAGCGGCCGCCCACTCCGGGGTGAAGGTGTGCCAGGTGTACGACAGCCGCCGGCCCGGGTCGGACTCGAGCACGACCTGGGCGGGATCGGCGATCCTCACCCCGCCCGTGTCGAGTTCCACGGTCATGACCGATCCGGTCCGCCAGTCGGTATCGAACGCGACACCCCAGTAGCGGCGGGTGAAGGCGGGATCGGTCAGCGCCTGCCAGAGCCGTTCCGGGGTGGTGCTGATGTAGGTCGTGTAGACGAATTCCGGCTTGCTCATCGCGGTGCCCTCCAGGGCTTTCTTCAGGTCCGACAGGGCGGCAACACGCTGCCGGTCGTAGCGGTTGATCCAGCGTTCGGCGATCTCGTTGATCGGCACGGCGTTCAGGTAGTGCAGCTTCTCCCGGCCGCGCCAGACGGTGGTGACGAGGTTGGCGTCCTCCAGGATCGCCAGGTGCTTGCTCACCGACTGCCGGGCCATGTCCAGCCCGGCGCATAGCTCGCGCAGGCTCTGCCCGTTCCGCTGGTTCAGGCTGTCCAGCAGCCTGCGCCTGCTCGGGTCGGCGAGCGCGCGGAATACCTCGTCCAAGCCACCTCCGTCATCGCACCCCGTGAGTGAACTAGTGAGAATATATGCAGCCGTTCGGCTGCATGTCAATGTTTCCTGCACCGGGTCGCGGGGTCCTGGCGCCGGGCGCCCAGGTGAGGGCGAGCGGATTCAGAGCGTTTGATGCGCGCGGGCGGAGGATGCGCGCGGGCGGAGGATGCGCGCGGGCGGAGGACGGATGCCCGGCTGGACCGTTTGCGGGACCGCCTGGAGGAAAGCAGCGCTATCGCGGAGATCGCCGCGCGGCATCCGGCGCCGCCCGATCGCTAGGAGGTAGCGGCATGTGGGAGAGGCTGGAGGCTCGCGAGATCAGGCGGCGCGGGATCACCCGGCCGGACCCCGGCGGGCGACCGCGGCCCGACCTGCCGGAGGGCGCCGATCTGCTGCCGCAGATCAGGCACATCGTCGTCCTGATGATGGAAAATCACTCCTACGACAACTACCTCGGCCTGCTGGCGGACCGGGGCGAGGGCCTGCCGCTGGGCCCCGACGGCACCCCGGACGTCGTCAACTACGCGCCGAACGGACGCGGGTATCACGCCCACCAGATGACATCCACCACCCAGGTGAAGAACAATCCCAGCCAGAACTGGCGGGCCAGCCACATCCAGTACGCGGACGGGCGCAACGACGGCTTCGCCGCCGCCGTGACGGAGGCGCTGCCCGGCGCCGACCCGGCCGTCCCGATGGGCTACTGGACCGAAGCCGACCTGCCCTTCTACTACGGGCTGGCGCGGACGTTCCCGCTGGCCGATCGCTGGTTCAGCTCCTGCCTGGGACCCACGTTCCCGAACCGCAGGTTCCTCATCTCGGGCACGGCGCACGGGCTCATCGACGACCTGCCGTGGGACATCATCGACTACCCGGAGGCCGGGACGATCTTCGACGCGCTCACCGGGCACGGCATCTCCTGGGCCAACTACCACAACGTGCGGCACTACTCGGTGCTGCTGCGCCGGGCGGTCGGCGGGCGCGGCCTGACCGCGGCCCGGCGGCTCGCGCAGACCGGCCGGTGGCTGCCCGGGATGGCCGACCGGGCCGTCGGCAACAAGTCATTCACCGCCGACCTGTACCCGCTCGGGCTGGCCGCCTGCATCCGGCACCTGCGCCGGACCGGGCAGTTCTTCGCCGACGCGGACGCGGGCAGACTGCCCGCGGTGAGCATCGTCGACCCGGACTTCGAGACCTATTCGGAGGAGAACCCGCAGGACATCAGGCGCGGCGAGTCATTCGCCGCCGAGGTCATCAACCACGTCATGCACGGCCCGGCCTGGTCCCGCACGCTGCTGATCTGGCTCTACGACGAGCACGGCGGCTACTACGACCACGTCCCGCCGCCGGAGGCGGTGCCGCCGGACGACGTGCCCGCGCACAACTACGTCCTCGACCTGCCCCGGTGGCTGCGCACGCTGCTCAGCCCGATGTTCGGCGGCGGGTTCACCCGGCTGAAGGCAATCGACGACGGGCCGCGCGACTACGCCCGGTACGGCTTCCGGGTGCCGGCCGTGGTCATCTGCCCCTACGCCCGGCCTGACTACGTGTGCAGCACCACGCTGGACCACACCTCGGTGCTCAAGCTGATCGAGGAGAAGTGGAATCTGCCCCCGCTGACCCGCCGGGACGCCGCCGCCGCCGCACCGCTGGACATGGTCGACCTGGACGCTGAACCCGCCTTCGCCGAACCGCCCAAGCTGCCCGAGCCGGCCCTGCGGTGGGGCTCGTGGGGCAGCCCGCGACGCCGCCGGGCCGGGGCGACTGGCCGGTGACCCGGGCAGTCACCACGGCCCGTTCGGGATCTGGTTACTTGATCAGCGGGTTGCCGAGAGGAACCCTCTTCCCGCCGGTGCCGGCCTGGGCGGCGTCGTAGAAGAGGTACACCCCGATCGCGGCGAAGACCAGCACCACGTACCCGCCCGCCTTGAGCAGGCCGGTCGACGGCACCCCCAGCGGCGACGCGTTGGCGAAGGCGAGCAGCAGGAGCAGCAGGGCCAGGTCAACCAGCACGAACACCGCGGTGAACGCGGCCGGCAGCCGCAGCGTGGCCAGGGTCAGCATGATGATGGCGACCAGCCAGGCGACCAGGAACAGCTTCACGGTGGCGAGCACCGCGGTGGTGGTGATGGCGAACCAGTTGTGATCGAGGCCGAGAACGAGTACCCCGTAGCTGAGCCAGAACGTGCCGAAGATGCCGAAGACGGCTGCCACCGCGCTCTGGCCGACGGCAGCGGCCCAGACCGCGGCCAGCAGCAAGCCCAGGGCCGTAGCCGACAGGATGATCGCCAGGGGGGCGCCTAGGACGCCGACCGGTACCACGCCGACGAGTCCCAGGCCGAGCGCGACGGAGCCGACGATGAAGCTCGACAGGCCCAGCATGGCTGGGTCGCCGGCCATCGGTCCGACCACGGGTTCCGCCGCGGGTGCCTCGGGCACTGTGGCTGGCCCACCAGATTCGCCGGCAGTTGCATCGACAGTGGCCATCACTTCGCTCCTTCATCTAGAGCGTCCGCTTGTGCGGGCTTAATGCATCCATACGCCTATGACCAGGCACGTGTGTTCTCAGTTTGAATCAAGGGTGGGTCAGAGGGACAGTCGGAGCCGCTCAGCCGCCCGC
>Ga0335077_10005426_pt1 | contig 15645 bp, 13 predicted proteins | sample Lox_Sample_31_FD_207151 | JGI IMG/M metagenome (GOLD analysis project Ga0335077, IMG submission 207151) | Soil microbial communities from Loxahatchee National Wildlife Refuge, Florida, United States - Lox_Sample_3.1 | ecosystem: Environmental > Terrestrial > Soil > Wetlands | place: USA... | reverse complement strand
AATTCGGCCTTTCTCGACCGGATGACGCTCAGTCCGGCCGCGATTGAGTCAATGGCATCCGGACTCGATGTGATCCGTAAGCTCAAGGACCCGGTCGGTGACATCATGGCCGCATGGCGGCGGCCTAATGGCATGCGCATCGAACGCGTGCGTGTGCCCCTCGGCGTGGTCGGTGTCATCTATGAGAGCAGGCCCAATGTGACGGCGGATGCCGGCGCCCTTTGCCTGAAGGCCGGCAATGCCGTCATCCTGCGTGGTGGCTCGGAGAGCTTCCGTTCCTCGCGGGCGATCCATACTGCCATGGTTGCGGGTCTCGTCGACGCCGGACTGCCCCAAGCGGCGATCACATTCGTGCCGACGCGCGACCGCAACGCCGTCGGCATGATGCTCTCCGGTCTGGACGGCGCGATCGACGTGATCGTTCCGCGCGGCGGCAAGAGCCTGGTGGGCCGGGTGCAAACCGAAGCCCGCGTGCCGGTCTTTGCCCATCTCGAAGGCGTCTGCCACGTCTATATCGACGGCAAGGCCAGGCTGCCGATGGCTAAAGCCATCGTCCTTAATGCCAAGATGCGCCGGACCGGCGTATGCGGCGCCGCCGAGACTTTGCTGGTCGACCGCGCCGGGGCGCCGAAGCTGCTCAAGCCGCTGATTGCCATGCTCATCGACGCCGGCTGCGAGGTGCGCGGCGACGCCGAGGTGCGGGCAGTCGATTCTCGGGCAAAGCCGATCAGCGAAGCCGACTGGGCTACCGAATATCTGGACGCCATTATCACGGCGGGCGTAGTCGATGGCGTCGATGCCGCCATCGCCCACATAGAACGCTACGGCTCGCATCACACGGACGCAATCGTCACCGAGGACAGGAAAGCGGCGGAAAAATTCCTCCACCAGGTGGATTCAGCAATCGTCTTGCACAACGCGTCTACCCAATTTGCCGATGGCGGCGAGTTCGGCTTTGGCGCCGAGATCGGTATCGCCACTGGCCGTCTGCACGCGCGCGGGCCAGTCGGCGTCGAGCAGCTCACGACTTTCAAGTACCGCATCCGCGGCAGCGGCCAGACGCGGCCGTGATTCATTTAGCCGGTTTGCCCGCAGCGGAGCGCGGGCGCATATCGGCAAGCGACGCGTGGGGAGGGGGCCCTTCTGGCGGGTATGCGTTCTGACTTTTCTGCCGCGCGTTCGGCTGCCGGAAGTCTCGCCGCGTTGCCGCCGTATGGCCGCGGCATGCGCATCGGACTCTTTGGCGGGACGTTCGATCCGCCCCACGCTGCGCATCGCGCCGCTTGCCTTTTGGCGATGCACCGGCTCGGGCTCCATCGGGTTTGGTGGCTGGTCACGCCCGGCAATCCCCTAAAAAATACAAGCGGCTTGGCGCCGCTGTCCGAGCGCATGGCCGCGGCCCGCGCGCTGGCTCGCCATCCGCGGATCGACGTGACCGACTTCGAAGCGCATCTCGGCAGTCATTACACTTTTGAGACAATCTCATACTTGGTTCGCCGCTGTCCCGGCGTGCATTTCGTGTGGATTATGGGCGCCGATAATCTGCGCAGTTTCCATCGCTGGCAGCGCTGGCGCGGCATAGCGGCACTGGTCCCGATCGCCATCGTCGATCGACTGGGTCCGAGCCTTTATGCGATGGCAAGCGCCGCCGGTCAGGCGCTTGCCCATGTGCGCATTGCCGAATCGGCGGCACATGCACTGGCCGAACGAAAGCCGCCAGCCTGGATTTACTTGCATGGCCTTAAATCGCCCCTGTCCTCGACGGCGCTGCGTGCGGCACGAGGTTTGCAAAAACGAGCCGTGCAAAGCGGTTGAAACTGTTAACTGAGCATGCCTATCTTAGGGCAGGCTCGGATTCGGTGTTCGGGCTAAGTAAGGAGCGAAAGGATAAGGATCCCTGTCCACACCTGCCATCTTTCGGGCCGATCGTCGCGTGCCCGAAGCGGTCTCCAGAATGCGTCTTGACGCCGAGGAGATCCTCCAGTTGGTCCTCGCGCGCCTCGACGACATGAAGGCCGAGGACATCCTCACCATCGATCTGCGCGATAAATCCTCGATTGGCGACTACATGGTCGTGTCGTCCGGCCGTTCCCAACGTCATGTCGGGTCGGTCGCCGACCGGATCGTCGAGGATCTGCATAAGGTCGGCATTGCGGCCCGCGTCGAAGGTATGCCGCATTGCGACTGGGTGTTGATCGATGCCGGAGACGTCATCGTGCACGTCTTTCGTCCCGACGTGCGCGATTTCTACAATCTCGAAAGAATGTGGATGGGCGGCCGCGCCGCCCAACGCGCCAGCTGATTTGCTCTTTCCGAGCGACCCGAGATGCGCGTGATCGTGCTCGCCGTCGGCCGCCTGAAACAAGGCGCGGAACGCGAGCTGGCCGAAGCATATCGCAAGCGCGCGCAGGCGATTTGCCGGCCGCTCGGCGTGCGCGACATCGAGATCGTCGAAATTCGCGAAAGCCGGGCCCAGGATACCGAACGGCGGCGGGTCGAGGAGTCTATCGCCATTGCCAACGTCATTCCCGAGCGGGCGATTACCGTCGTCCTCGACGGGCGCGGCGAGAACCTCGACAGCCCGGCCATCGCTGCGCTTTTGCGCGAGTGGCGTGCGGAGAATCGCTCCGCCGTCTGCTTTGTGATCGGCGGCGCCGACGGACTTGCGGCGAGCCTTTACCAGGATGCCAAACTCAAGCTCGCCTTCGGGGCGGCCACGTGGCCGCATCAGCTCGTGCGTATCATGCTGCTGGAACAGATTTACCGCGCCGGCAGCATCCTCGCCGGCCACCCCTATCACCGGGCATGATTGCCCTTAATTCTTCTTAATCCCGTTTCACTGATATGTGACACACCTCGATGGGTGGCGTCTTAATTCTGGTCCAAACATTGCTTTCTGTGACTTCCAGAGGCCTGCTTCCAGCGTGAACAGCATGATTCTTCGACGGCCGCGCCCGACCGATCCGCGCCTTGTGCTCGGCTCGGCTTTGGCTTTGGCGCTGCCCTTGGGATTCAATTCGACTGCCCTTGCGCAAGCGCCGAGCGCTCAGATTCCGGTGCAGCCGGCGCAGGCGTCGCCGCCGGCGGAGGATGCGATTAAGCAACGCGATCAGGAACTGAACGCCGTCCGTGCGCAACAGCGCGATTCGGCTGACAACCAGGCCAAGTTCAGACTGCAAATCGAGGCGTTAAGCGAGGATCGCCGAGCGCTTAATCAGCAACTGATCGAATCGGCGGCGCGCGTTCGCGACGTCGAAGCAAAGATCGATGCGACACGAGCGCGTTTGCAATCTCTCGACCAGCGCGAACAAGTCTTTCAAAAATCGTTCGCTGAGCGGCGCGCCGTCATTATTGAAATACTCGCCGCGCTGCAGCGCGCGTCACGGCGGCCTCCGCCTGCGCTGCTGGTCCAGCCCGATGACGCGTTGAAGACCTTGCGCACCGCGATAACTCTCGGCGCAGTGGTGCCCGAGATGCGCGCGGAGGCTGATGCGATTGCCGGCGACCTCGCCGATCTCTCGCGTCTCCGCCGAACTATCGTGAGCGAGCGTGCGGACCTGTCGCAAGACCTCGAACGGCTTGCCAACGAGCAATTGCGTTTGAACATGCTGATCGATGCGCGGCAGAAAAAGCAGGCCGTCGCCGAACAGTCGTTGACCGCTGAACAGCAGCATGCCGTGGATTTGGCGCGGCAGGCCGACAATCTTGCGGATTTGATTTCCCAGCTTGAGGCCGCGATCGATCCGGCGACGCGCGCGGCGCGCGACGCCAACCGTGCCATCGAAAAGGATGCAACCCGGCCCAGCCTTGCGGCGCTGAGCGACCCCGGTCGTCTGGCTCCTGCCGTCGCCTTCGCGGACACCCGCGGCCGTTTGCCGTTACCCGTCAACGGCGTGCCCATTCGCGGCTTCGGCGCCTCGAACGGCGTCGGCGGTACGCAAAAGGGCGTTTCGATCGCGACCCATTCTGGTGCCGAAATTACCTCCCCTTGCGACGGTTGGGTTGTTTACGCCGGCCCATTTCGCAGCTATGGGCAACTCTTGATCCTCAATGCCGGCGGCGGGTATCATGTGTTGTTATCGGGGATGGAGCGAATATCCGTCGATCTCGGCCAGTTCGTTCTGACCGGAGAGCCCGTAGCGGTGATGGGCGGCCAAGCGCAGGTGTCTGCCGCCGTTGCCACCGGATCGAAACAGCCTGTACTCTACGTGGAGTTCCGCAAGGACGGCGCTCCCATTGATCCCAGCCCATGGTGGGCCACAAACGAAGGCGAAAAGGTTCGCGGATGATGCGCAAGACCCCTCTGATTCTCCTCAGTGCGCTGGCGGGAGCTGCGGTAACGCTGCTGGTTGTCCAACCGCATACGATACTGCTCGGCTCCAGCGCCAAAGCGGCTGCCTCGGATACCTACAGAAACCTCAATCTGTTCGGCGATGTGTTTGAGCGCGTCCGCGCCGATTACGTCGACAAGCCCGACGACAAAAAACTCATCGAATCGGCCATTAACGGCATGCTCACCGGGCTCGATCCGCACTCGAGCTACATGGATCCGAAAAGCTTCCGCGACATGCAGGTGCAGACGCGCGGCGAGTTCGGCGGTCTCGGCATCGAGGTCACCATGGAGGACGGGCTCATCAAGGTAGTTGCGCCGATCGACGACACGCCCGCCGCCAAGGCAGGCGTCCAGGCAAACGACATCATCACGATGCTCGACGACGACGCGGTGCAGGGCATGACCCTCAACCAGGCCGTCGACAAGATGCGCGGGCCGGTCAACACCAAGATCAAGCTGACGATTGTGCGCAAAGGCGCCGACAAGCCGATTGTGCTGACGATCACGCGCGAGGTGATCCGGGTGAAGTCGGTGCGCTCGCACGCTGAAGGCTCCGACGTTGGCTATGTTCGTATTACCCAGTTCAACGAACAGACGACGGACGGACTTAAGCAAGCGATCGCCGATCTGAAGAACAAGCTCAGCGACGACAAGATCAAGGGCTACATCCTTGATCTGCGCAACAATCCGGGCGGCCTGCTCGATCAGGCGATCTCGGTGGCGAACGCGTTCCTCGACAAGGGCGAGATCGTTTCCACGCGCGGTCGTAACGCCGACGAGACTCAGCGCTTTAACGCCCGGCCGAGCGGCGATCTTGCTGGCAACAAGCCGTTGATCGTGCTCATCAATGGCGGTTCCGCCTCGGCGTCGGAAATCGTCGCCGGCGCCTTGCAGGATCACAAGCGCGCAACGCTCATCGGCACGCGCTCGTTCGGCAAAGGCTCGGTCCAGACCATCATTCCGCTGGGTGCAGGCAATGGCGCGCTGAGGTTGACGACGGCGCGCTATTACACCCCCTCCGGCCGTTCGATCCAGGCCAAGGGCATCGTTCCCGACATCACCGTGCTGCAGGACGTCCCTGCCGCGCTGAAGGGGGAAGCCGACACCAAGGGCGAAGCCTCGCTGCCCGGTCATCTTGCGGCCCAGGGCGCCGAGAAATCGGGATCGCAGTCCTACGTGCCACCGGACGAGAAGAACGATAAGGCGCTGCAGCAAGCGATCGACCTGCTGCGTGGAACGGCGAACAATGCCGCCTTCCCGCCGAACCCGAACGCTCCAGTACCGAACTGAGCGAACGTAACGCTTTGATCGAAGCAAGGGGCGGCCAAGTGCCGCCCCTTTTGCTTTCATTCGCGGTCGTCGCCCAATCTCAAGCGGCCACGGCCCGGTACCAGCATACTGTTTGGCCGGCGTGATAAGCTGCCGCGCATGATTCGCGGAGCATTGATTCGCGAGGGAATTGCCGATGGCGGATAACCTGAATGCCCCGCTCGGCCGGCGGCCGAAGCGGCGCCGAACAGTCCGCATCCCGGTCCCGCAGATTATCGCTGGGACACTTGCCCTCTTCCTTGGCGTGTTCGTCGTTTGGGCGATCGTCAGCGATGATCCATTCGGCGGCGAGCCCGTCGCTGTCGTCCCCATCCAGCTGCAACCGGCTACCGCGGCGAAGGTGCCGGCGAAGCCTGCCGTCCATGAAGCCGCTGCCTCCCCTCCAGGACAGACACCGGCGCCAGCCGTGTCAGGGCAGCAGAGCAAGCCGACCGAGGCGCCAGGCACCAGAACCGTTGGCATCATCAACGGCACCACCGGAGCACGGCAAGAAGTAACCGTTCCGGATCCCGGCCACGACGCGCAACCATCGCCCGGCTCTGCAGTCGACGGGAAATTCGTCGAGATGACGCCGCAAGGTCCGCTGCCGAAAATCTCCGCCGATGGGGTACGCCCGGATGTCGCGTTCGCGCAGCCCGTCAAACCTATCCCGGGCAAGCCGGACGCGCCTCGCATCGCGCTTATCGTCAGCGGTCTTGGCGTGAGTGCAAAGTTGACCGCTGATGCCATTGCCACGCTGCCAGGGGCGGTAACTCTCGGATTCGTTCCCTACGGCAGCGATGCCTCCTGGGTCGCGCGTGCACGCGCGGCTGGGCACGAGGTGCTGCTGCAGGTGCCGATGGAGCCTTTCGCCTATCCAGACAATGACCCGGGTCCCGAAACGCTGCTGACGTCGTTGGCGCCGCAACAGAATATGGATCGGCTGCATTGGGTTATGAGCCGATTTCAAGGCTATGTCGGTCTCATCAACATGATGGGGGCGCGCTTCACTGCTTCCGAGGACGCCCTCGCGCCGGTACTGCGTGAAACAGCCAAGCGGGGCCTCATCTTCGTCGACGATGGCTCCAATCCCAGGAGTGTCGCGGGCCGCATTGCCGGAGCGAACAACCTGCCGTTTGCCCGCGCGGAGCTGATTATCGATTCGGTCCCGACGCCTGATGAAGTCGACCGCGCGCTCGGTCAACTGGAGACGGCCGCCCGCGAGCGCCATGTTGCCGTCGGCATCGCGTCGGCGCTGCCGGTGTCGATCGCGCATATCGCCAAATGGGCGAAGTCGGCGGCAAGCCGCGGCGTGCTTTTGGTTCCGATTACCGCAGTGGCGTTGAAGGATAAGCAATCCTGATAACGCAGGACGGATGACAGAGATCGGATAAGCTGAGATCATCGTTTGCCCGTCATCCGTCCGCTGTCATCCAAAATGTCCTTCGAATCCCTTCCGTATCGCCCCTGTGTCGGCATCCTGGTGCTCAATCGCGACGGCCTTGCCTTTGTTGGCCGCCGCATCGACGGGCCCGAACATGTCGATCTGACCCATGCATGGCAAATGCCGCAGGGCGGCATCGATCCCGGCGAGGAGCCGTGGCCGGCAGCCCTCCGTGAACTGCGTGAGGAGACCAATATCCGCTCCGTGGAGCGGCTTGGTGAGATTGCCGAGTGGCTCACCTACGACATTCCGCGCGACCTCGTCGGCCAGGCCTGGAAGGGCCGATACCGCGGTCAGACGCAGAAGTGGTTTGCTATGCGTTTTGTGGGAGCCGAGAGCGAGATAGACATCGCGCACCCAGGCGGCGCCGTGCACGCCGAATTCTCCGCCTGGCGCTGGGAGCCGCTCCAAAACGCTCCGGAGCTGGTGGTGCCGTTCAAGCGCGCGGTTTACGAACGCGTCGTCCAGGAATTCGTCAAATTCGTTGAGTGAGAACCGACGATCGCTATTGCGCCAGCGCCGCTTGCAGCGATTTTAGCTGGTCCAATCGGCGCGCGAGCTTGTCGCGTTGCGCATCATCGGTGGCGTCGGCAACATCTTCTTCGGTGTCTTTGATCTCGCCGGCAAGGGTCGCCGCGTCGAAACTAGCCCGCGCCACAGCCCGATCGGCAAGTATGGTCAATCCGGCAGGACTAACCTCGGCGAAGCCGCCTACCACCACAACGGCTTCGCGGGCTCCGGCGTTGTAAATCGTCACCACGCCGGGCCGGAGCGCGGTCACGAGCGGCGCGTGCCCGGCGAGAATGCCCATGTCGCCTTCCGCGCCGGGCAGATCGACCTGATCCACGTCACCCGAGAACAGCACGCGTTCGGGCGAGACGAATTCGAAATGAAGCGCGGCCATGACTGACTGACTACGCCGCCGCGGCGGCAAGTTTCTTGCCGTTCTCGACCGCCTGCTCGATGGTGCCGACCATGTAGAAGGCTGCCTCGGGCAGGTGATCGTACTTGCCCTCGCACAGGCCTTTGAAGCCGCGGATCGTATCTTCGAGCTGAACGAAGACGCCGGGCGAGCCGGTGAATACCTCGGCGACATGGAACGGCTGCGACAGGAAGCGCTCGATCTTACGCGCACGCGCCACGGTCAGCTTGTCCTCCTCGGACAATTCATCCATGCCCAGAATGGCGATGATGTCCTGCAGAGACTTATAGCGCTGCAGGATCTGCTGCACCTGTCGCGCCACCGCGTAGTGCTCCTCGCCCACCACCATCGGCGAAAGCATGCGCGAAGTGGAGTCGAGCGGATCGACTGCCGGATAAATGCCCTTCTCGGCGATCGAACGCGACAGCACGGTGGTGGCGTCGAGGTGCGCGAACGAGGTCGCTGGCGCCGGGTCGGTGAGATCGTCGGCCGGCACGTAAATCGCCTGCACCGAGGTGACCGATCCCTTGGTTGTGGTGGTGATGCGCTCCTGCAGTGCGCCCATGTCGGTGGCGAGCGTCGGCTGATAGCCCACTGCCGAAGGAATACGGCCGAGCAGCGCCGACACTTCCGAGCCCGCTTGCGTGAAGCGGAAGATGTTGTCGACGAAGAACAACACGTCCTGACCCTGATCGCGGAAATATTCGGCGACCGTCAGCCCGGTCAGCCCAACGCGCGCCCGCGCGCCAGGCGGCTCGTTCATCTGGCCGTACACCAGCGCGCATTTGGAGCCTTCGACTGAACCTTCCTTCGGGTCCTTGTTGACTTTCGATTCGATCATCTCGTGGTAGAGATCGTTGCCCTCGCGCGTGCGCTCGCCCACGCCGGCAAACACCGAATAGCCGCCGTGCGCTTTGGCGATGTTGTTGATCAACTCCATGATGATCACGGTCTTGCCGACACCGGCGCCCCCGAACAACCCAATCTTGCCGCCCTTGGCGTAGGGAGCGAGCAGATCGACAACCTTGATCCCGGTGACGAGAATCGCCGCCTCGGTAGACTGGTCGGTATAGGCCGGCGCCTCCTGATGGATCGCGCGCGTTTCCTTGTGCGGAATTTGCCCTGCCTCGTCGACGGGTTCGCCGACGACGTTCATGATGCGACCCAGCGTGCCATCGCCGACCGGAATCGAAATCGGCGATCCGGTGTCGGTCACCTCCTGGCCGCGCACCAGCCCTTCGCTGGTGTCCATGGCAACGGTACGTACCGTGTTCTCGCCAAGCTGCTGGGCAACCTCGAGCACCAGGCGGCGCCCTTGATTCTGCGTTTCCAGCGCATTGAGAATCGGCGGCAAGTTGTCGTCGAAATGCACGTCGACAACGGGGCCGATGACTTGGGTGATATGTCCGACTGCTTTAGCCATACGTAGTCCCTACCTTTGCTGGGGCGCCGATCAAAGCGCCTCGGCTCCAGAGATAATCTCAATCAGTTCCTTGGTGATCATTGCCTGACGGGTGCGGTTGTAGGTCAGCGTCTGCCGGCGGATCATGTCGCCGGCGTTGCGCGTTGCGTTATCCATTGCGGACATTTGCGCGCCGTAGAACGACGCGGCGTTTTCCAAAAGCGCGCGGAAAATCTGCACCGCAACATTGCGCGGCAAAAGTTCGTGCAGAATATCCTCGGCCTCCGGCTCGAATTCGTAGGCCGCGCCGCCGAGCTGGTCCGCCGCCTTCTCGTTGAACACCGGCGGAATGATCTGCTGCGCGGTCGGAATCTGGGCAATCACCGAGCGAAAGCGGGAGAAGAACAAGGTGCAGATGTCGAATTCGAAATTATTGAAGCGTGCGATGACCTTCTCGGCGATCATCGCGGCGTGAGAGAATTGCAGCGTGCGCGCGGCGCGCAGATCGACCATTTCGACGATCTGCTGTGCGTAGAGCCGCCGCAACTGTTCGTAGCCCTTACGGCCGACGCAAAAGAATTTAACCTCCTTGCCCTCGGCCATCAGTGCGATCGCCCGCTCGCGCGCGAGCCGCACAATCGCGGTGTTGAACGGCCCGCACAGGCCGCGTTCGGCGGTGCAGACGAGAAGCAGATGCACATTATCGCTGCCGCTGCCCCGAAGCAGCCGCGGTGCAGTCTCGAGACTGCCGACCGACGCCGCGATGTTGCTCAGCACCGTGTCCATATGGCTGGCATAGGGTCGCGCCGCCTCGGCCGCGACTTGCGCGCGGCGCAGCTTCGAAGCCGCCACCATTTGCATGGCTTTGGTGATCTTCTGCGTCGCCTTGGTGGCGGCGATACGATTGCGCAGGTCTTTGAGGGAAGGCATTGCTGAGCAGTGGACGACAGTGGACGGACGGCGGAGGATAGATTGAGACGAGCTCCGTTCCGTCTTTCACTTCATCTGTCGTCTGTCCTCCGTTCTCTGTCGTCCGTTTATGCAAACGTCTTGGCGTAGCTGTCGACCACACCCTTCAGCTTCCCGGCGGTCGCGTCGTCGAGATCGCGCGAGTCGCGAATGCTGTTGAGGATGTCGGCGTGCTGGCTGCGCAGCGTGCCGAGCAGACCGTCTTCGAAAGCGCGCACGCGGTTGACCGGAAGCGGATCGAGATAGCCGTTGACGCCCGCATAGATGACGCAGACCTGTTCTTCCATCTTCAGCGGCGAGAACTGCGGCTGCTTGAGGAGTTCGGTGAGCCGCGAGCCGCGATTGAGCAGCCGCTGCGTCGTGGCATCGAGGTCGGAACCGAATTGCGCGAACGCCGCCATTTCGCGGTATTGCGCCAATTCGCCTTTGATGCGGCCGGCGACCTTCTTCATCGCCTTGGTCTGCGCCGCCGAGCCGACACGCGACACCGACAAGCCGACATTCACCGCCGGACGGATGCCCTGATAGAACAGATCGGTCTCGAGGAAGATCTGTCCGTCGGTGATGGAAATGACGTTGGTCGGAATGTAGGCCGACACGTCGTTGGCCTGTGTTTCGATCACCGGGAGCGCCGTGAGCGAGCCGGCCTTGTGGTCGTCGTTCATCTTGGCGGCGCGCTCAAGGAGCCGCGAGTGCAGATAGAACACATCGCCCGGATAGGCTTCGCGGCCCGGCGGCCGACGAAGCAGCAGCGACATCTGCCGATAGGCGACGGCCTGCTTGGACAGGTCGTCGTAAATGATCACCGCGTGCATGCCGTTGTCGCGGAAATATTCGCCCATCGCACAGCCGGCGAACGGCGCGAGGAATTGCATCGGCGCCGGATCGGACGCGGTCGCCGCGACCACGATCGAATACTCGAGCGCGCCGTTTTCCTCCAAAACCTTGACGAACTGGGCGACCGTGGAGCGCTTCTGCCCGACCGCCACGTAAACGCAGTAGAGCTTGATTTTCTCATCGCCGGTGGCGTTGAGCGGCTTCTGATTGAGGATGGTGTCGAGAGCGATCGCCGTCTTGCCGGTCTGGCGGTCGCCGATGATCAGCTCGCGCTGGCCGCGCCCGATCGGAATGAGCGCGTCGATGGCTTTGAGGCCCGTCGCCATCGGCTCGTGCACCGATTTGCGCGGAATGATGCCGGGCGCTTTGACGTCGACACGCGCGCGGGTATCCGCCTTGATAGGTCCCTTGCCATCGATCGGTTCGCCGAGCGCGTCGACCACGCGGCCGAGCAAACCCTTGCCGACCGGAACCTCGACGATGGCGCGGGTCCGCTTGACGGTTTGGCCTTCCGCGATCTCGCGGTCCGAGCCAAAAATGACGATGCCCACGTTATCGCTTTCGAGATTGAGCGCCATGCCTTTGACGCCGCTCTCGAATTCGACCATCTCGCCCGACTGCACGTTATCGAGGCCATAGACGTGGGCGATACCGTCGCCGACCGACAACACCTGACCGACTTCGGAAACTTCCGCTTCCTGGCCGAAATTCTTGATCTGCTCTTTGAGAATGGCGGAGATTTCCGCCGCGCGGATATCCATTAGCGGGCCTCTTTCATGGCATGCCTGATGGCGTTGAGCTTGGTGCGCAAGGAGGTGTCGACCATGCGGCTGCCGAGCTTGACCACAAGTCCGCCGATGATGGCGGGATCGACTTTGATGTGAAGATCGACATCTTTGCCGCTGACAGCATGAAGGGCGCTTTTGAGCGCGGCGACATGATCGTCCTTGAGCTGTTCGGCAACCGTGACTTCGGCAGTCGCCTCGCCCTTATAGTCGGCGACCAGTTCGCGAAACGCTTTGATCATATCGCGCGCCGCGAACAGTCGGCGGTTTGCCGTGACGAGCTTGAGAAAATTCGCTGCAAGCCCCCCGATGCCAGCTCGATCAAGCACGGCGGTGAGCGCTTGCAACTGTTCGTCGGTTGAGAACACCGGGCTGCGCACAAGCCGCGAAAGATCGCCACTCTCGGCGACCAACGCATCGAAGCGATCAAGGTCTGACTTCACCGCGTCGATCTGGTTCGCTTCGCGCGCAAGATCGAACAGAGCGGTGGCATAGCGGCCCGCCATGCCGGATACGATGGTTTCTTCGCCTGCCAAGTATGTTTCTCGCCGTCTGCTCGGGAGCCGTTCCGCAAGGGCACAACCGGCCTTGGGCGCCGGGCGCAGACCCTTGGGATCAAACCCTTGGGATTATGCGGGATTTGAAGTTGGACGCAGCGAAATGCCCCGCCAACCCGCGAAAATCGCGGCGTTGCTAACATAGTGCCGAAAGCGGCGCAACACAGCGGAACGACGGCCAAATCCGGCTCACTTTACCAACGATGTTCCGTGAACTCAGGCCTCATTTAGGGCACGCTTCCGGATCACGTCGAGGAAAAGCTCGCCGTATCGACGCAGCTTCGCTTCGCCGACGCCATGCACCCTACTCATCTCTTCGACCGTCGACGGCTTGCGCCGCGCCATGTCGGTGAGCGTTCTGTCTGCAAAAACCACGTAGGCAGCGACGCCCTGCGCCTTGGCCAACTCGGATCGGCGCCTTCTCAGGGCTTCGAACAAGGCGATGTCACCGGGTGCGCCGTCGGCGAGCGCGGCAGGGCCGGCGGCTCTGGCGGCGGCTCTAGCCGCCTTGCGGCTGGCTGGTTTGAGCGTATCGGTTCGCAGCTCCATCCTCTCGCCACCCTTGAGCACACGCCGGCCTGCTTCGGTCAACGTCCACGTACCGTAGCCGGTGATATCGAGTGCGATGACGCCGGCGCCATAAAGTTGGCGGAATATCGAACGCCATTCCTGCGTGTCGAATTCCTTGCCGACGCCGAAGGTGGGCAGACGGTGATGGCCGAATTTTTCGACCGCCTCGCTGGCCTCGCCGCGCAGTATCTTAGTCAGATGCTCCGTCCCGAAGCGCTGGCCGGTGCGCACGATAGCTGAGAGCGCCTTCTGCGCCGTGATGGTGCCGTCGATCACTTCGGCGCCGTCGCAGCAGAAATCGCAATTACCGCACGGCTGCGTCGTCTCGCCGAAATAGGCGAGCAGGGTCTGTCGCCGGCAGCGCGGAGATTCGCACAGCGAAACCAGCGCGTTGAGCCGCTGACGGTCGATCCGTTTCTGCTCCTCGGTTGCGTCGCTTTCATCGATCTGCATGCGACGCAAGCGAATGTCGCTCATGCCGTAGAGGGTCAGCGTGCTGGCCGGCAGCCCATCGCGGCCGGCGCGACCGATCTCCTGATAATAGCTCTCTATATTGGCGGGCAAATCGGCGTGAAGGACGAAGCGGACGTCCGGTTTGTCAATACCCATGCCGAACGCCACGGTCGCAACCACGACGACGCCGTCCTCTTGCAGAAAAGCGTCCTGATTACGCGAGCGATCGGCCGTCTCCATGCCGGCGTGATACGGCAGCGCCGTGATGCCGCTCAGACGAAGATATTCGGCCAGGTCTTCGGTCTTGCGCCGAGAGGCACAATAAATGATGCCGCTCTGTCCGCGATGCGATGCAACGAAATCCGCAACCTGTTCGCCCCTGGTTGATTTCGCGCGCATCGCCAGCCGCAGATTGGGGCGGTCGAATCCATGCACGAACACCGCCGGCGGGCGGCTGAACAGTTTTTGCAAGATATCAGCGCGCGTGGCGGCATCGGCCGTGGCAGTGAACGCGACGGTCCGCACGCCGCCGAGCGCGGCCTGAACCTTGCCGAGTTCGGCGTATTCGGGTCGGAAATCATGACCCCAGTGCGAGATGCAGTGCGCCTCGTCCACCGCAAGCATGGCGACTTTGCCGCGTTTGAGAATATCGAGCGCTTCGGATTTCACCAGCCGTTCGGGCGCGATATAAACGAGGCGCAATTCGCCACGGGCGACGCGCTCAAGGATCGAGCGGTTCTCGGCGGGATCGTTTGCCGAATTCAGCGCCGCGGCAGCGACCCCATAGGAGCAAAGCTGCGCTACCTGATTGCGCATCAGCGCGATAAGCGGCGACACCACAATGGTGAGACCCTCGCCAATGAGTGCCGGCAGTTGGTAGCACAGCGACTTTCCGCTGCCCGTCGGCATGACGGCGAGCACGTCGCGGCCCTGCAGAATGGCTGCGATGATCTCGGCCTGGCCGGGGCGAAAGGCTTCAAAGCCGAAGGTCGCGCGAAGCGTGCGCGTTGCAGCCGAAAGGTCGATTGCGGGGCCTGCCATCGAATTGTTCTATCTTTGTTCCACGGCGGCTGCAAGCGAGCAGGCGTGCCCAAATGACACCTTGGCGCTTCCTTGCGCCGTGCCGCACGCTGATGCAGGTTGCAGCCTCAAGAGTCGCTTCCTCCCATGCTCCCTGCCGGGACTTCGGCGGCCGGTTTCTCGTCCGGCCGCCTGCTCAAGCTTCTGTTCCTGCTCTTCCTCGCAGGCGTCGCCATGCGCATGACGATTCTCGCCATGCCGCCGGTGATCCCGCTCGTGCACGACGAATTGCGCATGTCGGAGACGCAGGTCGGGCTTCTGGTCGGACTGCCGCTGGCGCTGTTCGCCGTCGCCGCGGTGCCCGGCTCGCTACTCATTGCGCGCATCGGCACAAATCTGGCGGTGATCGTCGGCATGATCATCGCGGCGCTCGCCAGCGGTGCCCGCGGCGCGGCGTTCGATGTGCCGACACTTTACGCAGCGTCGATTGCGACCGGCTTCGGCGTCGCGCTCATGCAACCGGGAATGCCCACGCTGGTGCGCGAATGGCTGCCAGGCCGCATCGCGCTCGGCACCATCGCCTATACCGCCGGCATGTTGATCGGATCGACGATTTCGTCAGCACTGACCATTCCGTATGTCCTGCCGCTCTTTCACGGTTCCTGGAGACTCGATCTCGTCTTCTGGTCGGTGCCTGCCATCCTCATCGTGCCGGTGTTTTATTGGCTGGGACCGAAGCGCTCTGACCGCGAGCCGGGAGCGAACGCGAGCGGCAAACTGTGGTGGCCGGATTGGAAGAATCCGCTGATCTGGCTGCTCGGTCTCACGCTGGGCAGCAACAACAGCGCTTTCTTTTCCACCAACGCTTTTCTCGGCGAATATCTCGACAGCCTCGGCAAAAGCGATCTGCTGGGTGCCGCCCTGGCCTGGCTCAATGGATTGCAGATGGCGGCGCCGTTCCTTCTGCTGCTGATGGCCAACCGGTTTGAACGCCGCGCGTGGCCATTCCTTCTGTTTGGGCCGATCCTGTTGGTCTCCTTCATTG
>Ga0335077_10005425_pt1 | contig 15646 bp, 13 predicted proteins | sample Lox_Sample_31_FD_207151 | JGI IMG/M metagenome (GOLD analysis project Ga0335077, IMG submission 207151) | Soil microbial communities from Loxahatchee National Wildlife Refuge, Florida, United States - Lox_Sample_3.1 | ecosystem: Environmental > Terrestrial > Soil > Wetlands | place: USA... | reverse complement strand
GACGGGTTGTTTCCCTTCCTGTACTGGGGCATCGGTAACGGGGTCGCCTGCGGAAAATGGCCCCAACCTGGTGGCGAATTGTTGTCCGGCGGCAGCCCTCGCTATCAGATCTACCGCACGGCCGATGGGCAGTATCTTGCCGCGGCACCTCTCGAGGATCGGTTCTGGGCCAACTTCTGCGCGGTGATCGAGCTCCCTGCAGAACTACGCGAAGACCGCAAAGATCCGCGCGCCACGCGCGCCGCCGTGGCGCAGATCATCGCGCGGCGCAGCGCCGCCGAATGGCTGGTCCGCTTCGAGGGAAAGGACGTGTGCTGCAACGTCGTGCGCACAGTGGAAGAAGCGATGCGTGATCCCCAGTTCGCCGCACGCGCGCTGTTTCGCCGGAGCGTCGTGGCGGGAACCGACGCCCTGCCCGCTGCGGTCGTGCCGATCGACGAGAGCTTCCGCGGCAGCGCCTCGGAGCTGCGGTATCCGCCGCTGGGGGAAGCCAACAGTCTGCTGGCGAGGACGCGTGACGCTTGATACACGGATGACCGCGTCATCTATCGTGACCGCCGCCGCACGGCGGCGTTTCCTGCGACAGATGGGGGTCATGGCTGCCGCACCGGTTCTGCTGCGCAGCGCTCACGCTCAGCGCAGCAATCCGCCGGCACTGCTGGCCGTCGAGGCGGGACACTACCGCTTCCTCCCGGCGGGACAGGTGTTCTGCGCGGGTGTGCTGCCCGACGAAGGCCATGAAGTCGTCCACGCCTTATTGAATCCTTGGCTGCCGCTCGCGGCGGGCTACACCTTCATCGAAAATTACCTGAGGACGCTGGGCTTGCCGATGCAAGCGCTGTGCGGTATGGAGCTGCGCGTACCGCAGCAGATGACGTTCGACGCTTTCCGCGCGTTCAACGCTCCGTATATCGAGCAGTTGCGCAAATGGGATCTGGTCCGAGGCAACTATAGCGCCGTGTGCCGTACCAACGTCGCGCCCGGTACGAACCCGCCCGGAGAGGCCTCGATCCACGCCTTCAGTTACGTCGCACCGGCGGGCCGAAGCGCACGCACTTTCTGCGTTTCGGGTACGGCGGACATCGATCCACGCGGCAGCATCATCGCCGCTGGAGACGTGTCTCCGGCCGGCATGAAAACGAAGCTGGGATTCGTGTTCGGGGTCATCGGTGGGCGGCTCGCCGAGCTCGAGCTCGAGTGGAGCGACGCCACTCATGTCGATCTCTATCTGGTGGCGGACGTACCACAGATATGGACCACAATGCTCACGCCCCTGGGTGGCGCGGCAAGCCGAGGGGTGAGATTCCACAACGCGCGTCCGCCTATCGTCGACGCCGAGGTCGAGCTCGAGGCGCGCGGCGTGGCGGCAGAGTTGACGCTGCGCACCTGATCAGCTGCGCCGCCGCGCGTTCGCGCACTGCCGGTCGAGCGCGGGTGTACCATGGGCTGCGGGAATCGATGTTGCTTTTTTCGCACTGCGCGCGCTTGTATTCGAGTCCAGGCATCCGGTTCTTTCAGCCCTGCCGAGTAGCCCTACTCATCGCAGGGCCGCGGCAAAAAGTTACAGGAGAGTTCGTTCGCAATGAGCGGTACATCGTCCAGCGGAGCCGGCGGCGCCGTTGATCGCGATCACGGCGCAATCGCCGAAAGCATCGAGGCTCATCGCGGGTGCGAGGGGCCCTTGCTGCCGGTTCTGCACGCCATTCAGGATCGTCTGGGCTACATTCCCCGCGAGGCCGTTGCAGCGGTTGCGCATGCGCTCAACTTGTCCCGCGCCGACGTGCATGGGGTCATCAGCTTCTATCACGATTTCCGCATGGAGCCAGGCGGGCGGCATGTGATTCGTCTCTGCCAGGCCGAAGCCTGCCAATCCGTCGGCAGTGAAGCACTGGCCAGGCACGTGCGTGCGCGTCTCGGCGTCGATTTTCATCAGACCCGCCCCGACGGCGCTTTCACGCTGGAGCCCGTGTATTGCCTAGGCGGCTGCGCCTGCAGCCCGACCATGATGCTCGATGGCCGCCTCTACGGCCGCGTGACACCCGAGCGCTTCGACCGGCTGGTCGCGGCCTTGGAGCGAGCCGATTGAACGCAACCGTTTACGTTCCGCGCGATGCCGCCGCGCTCGCTGTCGGCGCTGAAGAGGTTGCGCAAGCCATTCAGCGTACAGCCGCAGCGCGCGGCGACGAAGTACAGCTCGTTCGTAACGGTTCCCGGGGGCTGGTCTGGCTGGAGCCGCTGGTCGAAGTGGAGACGCCCGCAGGGCGCATCGCATACGGTCCGGTCACGCCCGATGACGTTGCCGGCCTATTCACCGCTGGCTTCTTGAGCGGCAGCGCTCACGCGCTTCACCTCGGGCTCACCGATGAAATCCCGTATCTCAAGCGGCAGGAACGGCTTACCTTCTCGCGCGTCGGCGTTATCGACCCCCGGAGTGTCACCGACTACGAAGCCCATGGTGGCTGGCGCGGCCTGCGCAACGCTCTAGCGATGAGCGGCGCGCAGATCGTCGAGGCGGTCGTGCAGTCGGGGCTGCGCGGGCGCGGGGGTGCCGCCTTTCCCGCCGGCATCAAATGGCGCACCGTGCTGAATGCGCCCGGCGAGATCAAGTACGTGGTGTGCAATGCCGACGAAGGCGACTCGGGCACGTTTTCCGACCGTATGATCATGGAGGGCGATCCGTTCGTGCTCATCGAGGGCATGGCCATCAGCGCGGTGGCAGTGGGCGCGAAGCGGGGTTACGTCTACCTCCGCTCGGAATATCCCGACGCCGAGCGCACCTTCCGGGCCGCTATCGCAGCCGCTGAGGGCGCCGGCTGCCTGGGTGAAGATATTCTGCGAAGCGGCCATTCGTTCCACCTCGAGCTGCGCCGTGGCGCCGGGGCCTACATCTGCGGCGAGGAAACCGCCATGCTCGAGAGCCTGGAGGGCAAGCGCGGCATGGTCCGGTTCAAACCGCCGCTGCCCGCGATCGAGGGCTTGTTCGGCAAGCCGACCGTGATCAACAACGTGATCACCTTCGCGTCGGTACCCATCATCCTCGACAAGGGTGCGAAGCGCTATGCCGACTTCGGGATGGGACGGTCGCGCGGCACCCTCCCGTTCCAGCTCGCCGGCAACATCAAGCACGGCGGCCTGGTCGAGAAGGCGTTCGGAATCACGCTGCGAGAGCTGCTGTACGACTATGGCGGCGGCTCCGCCACCGGACGGCCGATCCGAGCCGTGCAGGTCGGTGGCCCGCTGGGCGCCTATCTGCCCGAATCCCAGTTCGATACCCCGCTGGACTATGAAGCGTTCGCCGCCATCGGCGGGATGGTCGGCCACGGGGGCGTCGTCGCATTCGACGACAGCGTGGACATGGCGCAGATGGCCCGCTACGCTATGGAGTTCTGCGCGATCGAATCGTGCGGTAAGTGCACCCCATGCCGCATCGGGTCGACCCGCGGCGTCGAGGTGATCGACCGCATCCGGCAGGGGGAGCAGCGCCAAGCCAACGTGGAACTGCTGCGCGACCTGTGCGAGACGATGCTGCACGGGTCGCTGTGCGCGCTAGGCGGCATGACGCCGTTCCCGGTGCGCAGCGCGCTCGAACATTTCCCCGATGACTTCGGGGTGACCGCGAAGGCGGCCAGGGCCGCCTGACACGGCAAGGACGGAGGAACGCATGTACTCGGTGAAAGTGCTGGACGCCGGGACGCCCGGGCGCGTGTCCGAGCAACTGGTCACGCTGCAGGTAGACGGCACCACCGTCACGGTACCGGCCGGGACCTCGGTGATGCGCGCCGCCACCGACGCAGGCGTGCGTGTGCCGAAGCTGTGCGCGACGGACATGCTGGAGGCCTTCGGATCGTGCCGCCTGTGCCTGGTGGAAATCGAGGGGCGCAAAGGCTATCCGGCTTCCTGCACCACCCTGGTCGAGGCCGGCATGAAAGTGCGCACGCAGTCCCGCAAGCTGGCGGATCTGCGGCGTGGAGTCATGGAGCTCTACATCTCGGACCATCCCCTCGATTGCCTGACCTGCCCGGCCAACGGCAACTGCGAGCTCCAGGAGATGGCCGGTGTCGTGGGCTTGCGCGAGGTGCGCTATGGCTACGACGGCGCAAATCACCTGCGCGCCGAGAAGGACACCTCCAACCCGTACTTCACTTTCGATCCCACGAAGTGCATCGTCTGCTCGCGTTGCGTGCGCGCGTGCGAAGAGGTGCAGGGGACTTTCGCCCTGACCGTGGATGGCCGCGGCTTCGCTTCCGTGATCGCGGCCGGCCCGACCGACTTCCTGTCGTCCGAATGCGTGTCGTGCGGCGCCTGTGTCCAGGCCTGCCCGACCTCGACTCTGATGGAGAAATCCGTCATCGACAACGGCCAGCCTGACCATAGCGAGATCACCACCTGCGCTTACTGCGGCGTGGGCTGCTCGTTCCGCGCCGAGATGAAAGGGTCGGAGGTGGTCCGCATGGTCCCCAACAAGGACGGCGGCGCGAACCACGGGCACTCCTGCGTCAAGGGGCGCTTCGCCTGGGGCTACGCCACGCATCCCGATCGCATCCGCACCCCGATGATCCGCAAGAACATCGCGGATCCCTGGCGCGAGGTGTCCTGGGACGAGGCGATCGCCTACGCCGCTTCCGAGTTCAAGCGCATCCAGGCCAAATACGGGCGCGACGCCGTGGGCGGGATCACGTCGTCCCGTTGCACCAACGAAGAGACGTATCTGGTGCAGAAGCTGGTGCGGGCCGCGTTCGGCAATAACAACGTGGACACCTGCGCGCGCGTGTGTCACTCGCCGACCGGCTACGGCTTGAAGACGACGCTCGGCGAGTCGGCCGGTACGCAGAACTTCGATTCGGTCGAGGACGCCGATGTCATCGTCGTGATCGGCGCGAATCCGACGGACGGGCATCCGGTGTTTGCCTCGCAGATGAAGCGCCGGCTGCGCGAGGGCGCCAAGTTGATCGTGGTGGATCCGCGGCAGATCGATCTGGTGCGCATGCCGCACGTCGAAGCGGACTACCACCTGAAGCTTCTGCCCGGGACCAACGTGGCGGTGATCAACGCGCTGGCGCACGTGATCGTCACGGAGGGGCTGCACAAGGAAGACTACGTGCGGGCGCGCTGCGAGGCGAAGGAATACGAGAAGTGGAAGGCCTTCATCTGCGACCCGCGCAACTCACCCGAAGCGATGGAGACGGTCACCGGAGTGCCGGCTGCCGATCTGCGCGCTGCTGCGCGGCTGTATGGGAGCGCGCGCAACGGCGCAATCTACTATGGCCTGGGCGTGACCGAGCACAGCCAGGGCTCCACCATGGTCATCGGCATCGCGAATCTCGCCATGGTCACCGGCAACCTGGGACGCAAGGGTGTCGGCGTGAACCCGCTGCGAGGCCAGAACAATGTGCAGGGCTCGTGCGACATGGGATCCTTCCCTCACGAGCTGCCGGGGTATCGCCATGTCTCCGATCCAGCGGTGCGCGCCCTGTTCGAAAACGACTGGAAGGTCAAGCTGGAAGCCGAGCCCGGCCTTCGCATCCCGAACATGTTCGATGCCTCGCTGGACGGATCGTTCAAGGGCATGTACGTGCAGGGTGAAGACCTGGCTCAGTCCGACCCCGACACGCAACACGTGACCGCCGCGCTCCGGGCGCTCGAATGCCTCGTCGTGCAGGACATTTTCTTGAACGAGACTGCCAAGTTCGCTCACGTGTTCCTCCCCGGCTCGAGCTTCCTCGAGAAGGACGGTACTTTCACGAACGCCGAACGCCGCGTCTCGCGCGTGCGCAAAGTCATGCCAGCGCTCGCGGGCATGGCGGACTGGGAAGTTACCGTCGCCCTGTCGAATGCTCTCGGGTATCCCATGCACTACGACCATCCGTCGCAGATCATGGACGAGATCGCGCGCCTGACGCCGACGTTCCGTGGCGTGTCGTTCGACAAGATCGATCGGCTGGGCAGCATTCAATGGCCGTGCAACGATCAGGCGCCGGAAGGGACGCCCGTCATGCACGTGCAGCAATTCGTCCGCGGCAAGGGCCGCTTCGTCGTCACCGAGTACGTTCCCACCGACGAGCGAACCACGCGCCAGTATCCACTCTTGCTCACCACGGGCCGCATTCTCAGCCAGTACAACGTCGGCGCGCAGACGCGCCGCACCGCCAATCTGGTCTGGCACGATGAAGACCGCCTCGAGATCCACCCCCACGACGCCGAACAGCGCGGCATCCACGACGGCGATTGGGTTGGCGTACGCAGCCGCGCGGGCGAGACGGTATTGCGCGCCGTGATCACCGAGCGCATACAGCCGGGCGTGGTGTACACGACTTTCCATCATCCTTTCTCCGGCGCGAACGTCGTCACGACCGACAACTCGGACTGGGCCACCAACTGCCCGGAGTACAAGGTGACGGCAGTGCAGGTGAGCCGGGTGGCGCAGCCGTCCGAATGGCAGCGCCAGTTCACCGAGTTCGACAAGCGGCAGCGCGAGCTTCTGCCTGCGCACGAGCAGGCCAAGGCCTAGTTAGAGCGCGGAAGAATCCCGCGGTGGAAGCGCACAAGCTGGTGAAGATGGCCAACGAGATCGCGGCGTTTTTCCACGCCGAGCCGGATCAAGCCGTGGCCATCGAAGGCGTCGCCAGCCATCTCAAGCGCTTCTGGGATCCGCGCATGCGGCGCGAGCTGGTGCGATGGATGGATGAGCACGACGGCGAAGGATTGACGGAGCTCGCCGCCGCAGCCATCAAAACGAACCGTGATCGCCTGCTGCCGGCGAAAAACGGGGGCTAGCGGCCGCCCTCTGTCATACAAAAAAGGCGAGCCTCGGCTCGCCTTTCTCGTTGTGCCTGACTCCCACCCTCAAGCCATCTCGATATCCGCAGACTGGATGCGCTTGACGCCGGCCTTGGTCATATCTGCCCAGGCCTTGGCGATGGAGCCGTTCAAGTCGATGCCGCGGCAGGCGTCCTCGATCACGTCGGCCTGGAAGCCGAACTTGCGCGCGTCCAGGGCCGACCAGGCGACGCAGTAATCGGTCGCCAGACCGCAGACGAACACCCGTTTGATGCCACGACCCTTGAGGTAGCCGGCGAGCCCGGTCTGCGTCTTGCGGTCGGCTTCGAGGAACGCCGAGTAGCTGTCCACCTCTCGGTGGAAGCCCTTGCGGATGATCAGCTCTGCTTGCGGGATGTCGATGCCGCTCACGATCGCGGCTCCCTCGGTGCCCTGCACGCAGTGGTCGGGCCACAGCACCTGCGTCCCGTAGCTGAGCTGGATAGTCTCGAACGGCTTCTTGCCCTGATGCTGGGAGGCAAAGGACACGTGATCAGCTGTGTGCCAGTCCTGCGTCAGCACCACGTTGTGGAAGCTCTTGGCGAGGCGATTGATGAGAGGCACGATCTCGTCGCCGCCCTTCACCGCCAGGCTCCCGCCCGGGACAAAGCAGTTCTGAACATCGATCACCAGCAGTGCGTCGCTGTCCGTGGGCTTGATCTTCCCCGCCGCCCAGACGTTGCGCACCGCTGTCAGCACCGCGCTCGTTGCTGCCCCCGCAACAATCAGGAATTTTCGCCGATTGAATTCGCCCATGCTCGTGCCTCCTCTCGAGATCCGTCGAAGAAACGGCTTAGCCGCGTTATGGTTGCCGCGGATTCATCAACCATTATAGAACCGTTCCAGTGTTGCAAGCCGTTCACCTCCCTCTCCCCTTGCGGGAGAGGGTCGGGTGAGGGGTGCTACCGACTAGGGCCCGGCGATCACAGGCACTTGGGTGGCCGGAGGCGTGTTCCGGCTGCGCCCGCAACGCACGATGCCGTCGATGATCACCATCCCCACGCCGGGGATGTCGCCCAGGCCGACGCTGTCCAGCAGCGTCTTTCCGGCCGTGTGCTGCGCGCGATCGAGGAACACGAAATCCGCCGCTTTGCCCGGCTCGATCAGCCCGGAGCGCAGTTTGCGGATGCGCGCCGTGTTCCCGGTAGCGAAGCAGAACACCTGCTCGGCGGCAAGCCCTCCTATGCTCGATAGCAGCGCGACCATGCGCAAGATGCCGAGCGGCTGCACACCTGAGCCCGCCGGCCCGTCGGTGCCGAGGATCACGCGGTGAAGGCATTTCAGGTCGCGCGCCGCCTGGGCCGCCGCGATTCCGATCTTTTCGTTGCCGTTGTGCACGATCTCGATGGCGCGCGAGCTCCGCTCGCACAGCTCGCACACGTGCTGCTCAGGCAACGCTGTATGGCCGCCGTTGATGTGCCCGATCACGTCGGCGTCGGCTTCCAGCACGACATCCTTGTCGATCAGCCCGGAACCCGGGATGGATGGGCCGCCCGTGTGGATTGTGCTCTGCAGGCCGTGTTTGCGTGCCCATGCGACCATCTGCCGGGCTTCCGCGCCCGCCTTCACCGAGCCCAGCCCGACCTCGCCCAGCAACGTGACGCCGGCACGCGCCAGCTCCTCGAAGTCGGATTCGACCATGCCCTTCTCGAGCACCGGCGCACCCGCCATCACTTTGACGCCACCAGGCCGGAAGTTGTCGAATGCGCGCTGCGCTGTGATCGCCAGCGCCTTGAGCCCGACGATGTCCTTGGGGCGACCTGGCAGATGCACCTCGCCGGCCGAGATCATGGTGGTCACGCCGCCATTGAGCGTCGAATCGATCCAGCCGAGCTGGTTCTGGCGCGGCGTCCAGTCGCCGAACACAGGGTGCACGTGGCTATCGATGAGGCCAGGACACAGACATGTGCCCTTCGCGTCGATCACCGTGTCGGCCTGCGCCACGTCGCAGTCCCTGGCCTCGCCGACCTGCGTGATCAATCCATCAACCGCCACGACGGTGTCGGCGTCGAGGATCGGCTGGGCGATGTCCCCCGACAGGAGCAGGCCGACGTTCTTGATGACCAGCTTGCCCTTCGGAGTAGCGCTTGTATCGACAGCCATGATTCACCTCCGCTATTCGCAACGCTGGGCGCAGAGCCCATTCAGCGACATGATCGAACTACGAATGGGACTCGACAAGAAAGTCGTCTGTCGACCGCAAGTGGTCAGTCAAGCGGGAGGAAGGAGACGCTCAAACGTTCTAGTTAGTGAGTGAGGCCGCGCCGTAGCGTGCCCCTCAAGGCTTCAGAACGATGCCAGCGTAGTACTTGTTCGAACCCTTGAATTTGGTTAGCTCTTGGCCTCGGTTATTCTTGCTGAATGAGCAATGGACCCAGCCGGACGTCTTTATGTCGGGTACGAAGTTCTCGAGGATAACCTGATCATAGTCGATATTCTCTGCGATCCAGAGGGCTGCAGATAGCATACGGATTGGCCAGTGCGAGTTCAAGTCACGTTGCGCGACAAACGGTTGGCGAAACAGCGTCCACCCCAAAAGGAAAAGGCATCGAACTAAGCAGACTACCGTGACCTCGATGATGATCGCGAATACGCCGAAATTACCATGCCAAGACTGCCCACACGGTTTCGCTGTGGGTCGCCGCCATCCTGACAGCCAGCTTTGCGACGAAAATGGGCGACGACCGGCGTAGGGACTTCCGCGAATCCTACACGCTGAGGTATTCCCTCTTCACCTGCTCGTCGTTCGCCAACTCCGTCATCGTTCCCTGATATTTGACCTGCCCCTTCTCGATGACGTACGCGCGGTCACACACGAGTCGTGCGAAATGAAGGTTCTGCTCGGACAGGAGCACGCTTAAGCCCTCCTTCTTGAGCTCGAGGATCATGCTGGCCATCTGCTCCACGATCCTGGGCGCGATCCCCTCGGAGGGCTCGTCCAGCAGGACCAGCAACGGGTTGCCCATCAGTGTTCGCGCTACGGTCAGCATCTGCTGCTCGCCGCCGCTCATGCGCCCGCCCGGGCGGTTTTCCATTTCACCGAGATTAGGGAAGATGCGGTAAAGCTTGTCTGGCGTCCAGGCAGGAGCCCGTTCGCGCGGAGCCTGTCGCCCGACCTCCAGATTCTCGGTCACGGTGAGCTCGGAGAAGATGCGGCGGTTTTCCGGGACATACCCCAACCCTAGCCGCGCGATCTGAAACGCCTCTAACCCCTGCAGGCTGCGACCTTGAAACAGCACGTCACCCTCGACGCGCGCGATCAGATTCATGATCGCTTTGAAGGTGGTCGACTTCCCCGCGCCGTTGCGACCCATCAACGCCACGACCTCTCCGCGGCCCGCTTGCAGGTCGACGTCGAACAGGATCTGCGCGCGGCCGTACCAGGCCCGCAATCCCCGTACTTGAAGCATCGCTTCGCTCATACCAACCCTAGGCTAACCGGGGAGACGCAGAGGACGTAGGGAACTGCGAGAACACCTCGGAATCGACATTTGGAAATTGGTCTTCTCTGCGCTCTCCGCGTCTCTGCGGTTCATGAGGTTTCCAGGGGTGGGCGCGCGCGGAACGTTGAGCCCGTGCCGAGATACACCTCCTGTACGCGCGGATCTTCCCGCACCTGCGCGGGCGGGCCGTGCGCGATGATGCGTCCGCGTGCCATCACGAGCACGCGCTGCGCGAAAGTGAACACCACGTCCATGCTGTGCTCCGTGAACAGCACTCCCACACGAGCCTCGTCGGCAAGCTCCGCGGTCAGCGCCATGAGCTCATTGCGCTCGCCGGGGCCCATGCCGGCGGTAGGTTCGTCCATGAGCAGCAACCCCGGCTTGCCCGCGAGAGCCATAGCCAGCTCTACCCGCTTGAGGTCGCCGTACGCCAGTAGACTGCAGCTGCGTTGCGCCTGATCCGCCATGCCAACGCGCTCGAGCAGCGCCAGCGCCTCGGCCTGGAACCAAGCTCCGGCCGGCCGCCACATTCCCGAGAGGCGCCGAGCGCGTGACAGCAGCACCAGCTGCACGTTCTCCAGCACGCTCATCGAGCCGTACGTCGCCGTCACCTGGAACGTCCGCCCTACTCCGAGGCGCCAGATGTCTCGCGGCCGCCGCCCAGTGATATCGCGGCCGTTCAGCAGCACCCGCCCCGCGTCGGGGCGCAATTGTCCGTTGAGCAGGTTGAAGCAAGTCGACTTGCCTGCGCCGTTCGGCCCGATCAACGCCAGCAGCTCACCTGGCGCGAGCTCGAAGGAAATGCCCCCGACGGCCTGCACGCCGCCGAAGGATTTGGTCAGATTGTCGACTTGAAGCAAGCTCATGAGATTAGCGACTCGTCGTGCCCCTCACCCCTGCCTCTCTCCCGGAGGGCGAGGGGTTTTCACCCCTTCACCTCTTCACCTCCCAGCATCCTCTGCAGCGAACCGACGATCCCCTGTGGAAACACGAGCACCAGCAGCAGGATCACGCCTCCCAGGACTGCTCGCCAGTACTGCGTCGATCGCATGATCTCCGTCTGCAGAAGGTGGTACACGGCCGTACCCGCCAGCGGCCCGCTCATCGCATCGAGACCGCCGAGCAGCACCATCACCAATCCGTCGATGGATTGAGGGATCGACAGCACGTTGGGAAATACGCTGCCCTTGTGGAATGCGTACAGCGCGCCGGCGAGTCCAGCGAAGGCGCCGGCAAGACCGAAGCCCAGCCATTGCCGCCGGCGCGTGTCGATGCCCGTCGCTTCGGCGCGCAGCGGAGAATCGCGCGCAGCGCGCAGCGCGTAGCCAAAGGGCGCGAACGCGGCGCGCCGAAGAACCAGGGCGCTCGCCGCGCACAACAGCAACGTCAAATAGTAATAGCGCACCGCAGATCCGACCCAGACGGAAGGCCACACACCGAGGATGCCGTTGTCGCCTCCGGTCCAGGAGGACTGAAACGCCACCGACCAGAGAATCTGCGCGAACGCCAGCGTCAGCATGGCGAGATACACACCGGTCAGCCGCGTGCAGAACCAACCGACCAGCAGCGCCAGAGCGCCGGCAGCCAGGGGCGCCGCCAGCAGTCCGCCCGCCATCGGCACCCCAAGCCTGGTGGCGAGCAGCGCGCTGGTGTAGGCACCGGCACCAAACCAGGCCGCATGCCCGAAAGACACCAGCCCGCCGATGCTCAGGATGAAGTGCAGGCTCGCGGCGAACAACGCGAGGATCACGATCTCGGTGACAAGCAGCTGCGCGTATTCGCCGGCGAATGCCGGCAGCAGCGCGAGCGCCGCGAGCAGGGCAACGCCCGCGAGCCGCAGGCGCGGTGTGGTCCCGTGCAGATGCATGCCGGACCCGCGGGCCGGGGCCGTGCTCGTTGCAAATGGTCTGCCCAGCAGGCCGTAAGGGCGGATCACCAACACGACAGCCATCACCAGGAACGTCAGCACCAGCGTGAGTTTGGGAAACAGCAGCACGCCGAAGGCCGAGATCTCTCCCACCAGCAGCGCGGCGAGAAACGCGCCCAGGATACTGCCCATCCCCCCGATCACCACCACCGCGAACGCCTCCACGACGATGCTGACGTCCATCTGGAGGTTCACCGCTTCATTGGGAATCTGCAACGCGCCACCCAATCCCGCCAGCACCGATCCAAGGACCACCACACTCGTGAACAACCAGCGTTGATTAACCCCGAGCGCACCCGTCATCTCGCGGTCCTCGGTCGCAGCCCGCACGAGTGTGCCCCAGCGGGTGCGATGGAAGAGCCACCAGAGCGCTGCCAGGACAACCGGCCCGAGCGCGATCAACAGCAGGTGGTATTGCGGAAAGCGCTGGCCCACGATCTCGACCGCTCCCTTGAAGCCGGGGGCGCGCGGGCTCAGCAGGTCCTCCCGGCCCCAGATCGCCAGGACCGCATCCTGCACGACCAGCACCACCCCGAACGTGGCCAGCAGCTGGAACAGCTCGGCCGCTTGATAGATGCGCCGTAGCAGCAGAAGCTCCATCGCCGCGCCGATCAACCCAACGGTCGCCGCCGCCAGTGCGATGCCGGTCCAGAATCCTAGCGGAGCGCCAAGCTTGGCCATGAGGAACTGCGAAAGGCTGTACGCCAGATACGCTCCGAGCATGTAGAGCGATCCGTGCGCGAAATTGACGATGCGGGTTACGCCGAAGATGATCGACAATCCGCTCGCGACCAGGAACAACGTCGCTGCGTGTGACAGGCCGCTCAGGGCCTGGATCAGCAGGAGGGCCATGAAGCCGTGATTCGCGATGCGTGATTCGGAGTCGCTGGCGGTCGCTCCACTCCGCCTCTACGAATCACGGGTCACGGGTCACGCGTTACCTCATCGCCTCGGGCGGCCGGCGCTTTCTCACCACGGCATCGGGCGGCATGTAGTCCTTGCCGTCCGCATAGCGCCACTCGACCATCACGCCGCGTCCGTCTTTGAGATCGAGCCGCCCGACGAAGGCGCCCAGAGTGGATTGTTGATCGAGCGCGCGAAACGTCACCGGTCCGAACACCGTCTCGACCTTGAGGCCGCGCAGCGTTCCGATGAGCTTTTCCGTGTCGGTGGAACCGGCCTTCCTGATTGCGTCGGCGATCGCCATGAAGGTCGTGTAACCGACCACCGAGCCGAGCCGCGGTGTTTCTCCGTAACGCTTCTCGTACGCCTGCACGAATCTCTGATGTGAGGTGCCCTTGATCTGGTCCCAAGGATAGCCGGTCACGATCCAGCCCCTGGGTGTCTCGTCTTTCAGCGGGTCGAGGTACTCGGGCTCGCCGGTCAGCATGCTGACCACCGCGCGACCCTCGAACAGGCCGCGCAGATTGCCCTCGCGCACGAACTTGGTGAGGTCGGCGCCGAAAGTCACGTTGAAGATCGCCTCCGGCTTGGCGGCCGCCAGCGCCTGAATCGTTGCGCCCGCGTCCAGCTTGCCCAGAGCCGGCCATTGCTCCGCCACGAATTCCACGTCGGGCCGCCTGGCTTTGAGCAGCTCTTTGAAATTCGCGACGGCGGATTGACCGTACTCGTAGTTGGGCGCGACTGTCGCCCACGTTTTGGCCGGCAGCTTGGCCGCTTCCTCGGCCAGCATCGCCGCCTGCATATAGGTGCTGGGCCTCAAGCGGAAGGTGTAGCGATTGCCTTTGTCCCACACCAGAGCGTCGGTGAGGGGCTCAGCAGCGACGAACAGGACCTTGTTGCGCAGGGCGATGTCGCTGACCGCGAGCCCCACATTGGACAAGAACGTTCCCGCCAGCAGATCGGCCTTCTGGCTGCTGATGAGCTCCTGCGCGTGCCGCGTGGCGTCGTCCGGCATACCGCCGTCGTCGCGCGAGATCACTTCCAACTTGCGCCCGCCGAGCAGTCCGCCCGCGGCGTTGATCTCCTCGACCGCCATCTGCCAGCCGTTGCGGTAGGGCACGGTGAAGGCCGGCACCGTGGAGTAGCTGCTGATCTCGCCGATCACGATCGGCTTGTTGTCGGCCGCCGCTAACGGCAGCGCAAGCAGCCCGACGACGAATGCCCAACTGCGCATCCGCATCAGCGCAGCCCGTCCTGGCCCTTGATCTCGTGCTTCTGCAGTCCGCCCACCCGCGCCAGCGGACGGCCGCTGTCGGTCACCGCCACGGCAACCACGATCTCGTTGGCGCGCGGCGCATCCGCCACGCGGGCCTCGATCGCGTCGAAGTGGCTGCGCACGTAAGCCGCGTCTTTGTGCCCGAGCGGCACGTCGATGGCGCAACCCACCGCGCCGAGCTTCTTGGCGGAGGGCACCAGCGCTGCTCCCTTCTCCACCGCCTTGCGCAGCGGCGCGCCGAGCTTGGGATGGAGAATGGCGGCGGCGTGCTCCAGCTCGCCTGCCTCTCCGACGATGGCAGCTTTGCCGTAACTCTCGGCCTGCTGCGGCGAGATGCCCAGCGCCTGCACGCATCTTTCGCCCAGCAGCCCGCCCAGCTCCTCCCCGATGTCCATCAGCTCGGACAGGTCCTCCTGGTAGCGCCCGGCGAACGGGTTCTCGATGACCGCGATGGCGACTGCGCGACGTGTGGGCGGCTGCACCTGACGACCCATCTCCATGCGCGTCTCGTCCATCTGCACGACCAGTTTCCTGATTCTCGCTTTCATCTCATCTCACGCCATCTTCGCATCCGACGCTGCGGACCTGACCCTGCAGCCACAGCCCGGCGCCGAAGATCTCACCGCGCTGGATCAGCTCGCGCGCCGCGCTTGCCCCCGCATCCAGCGCCTCGCCTGCCCGGTCCGCGCTCAGTGCACCCACGCTCACGGTCACCAGCCGCCCGCCGAGGTCGGTGTCGTCCTTGAGGTCGCACGCCGGCCGGCGAAGGATAGCAGGATCTTCGATGTTCACGCTGTTGGCGACCATCGTCGCAGCGGCGTCGGCCTCCGCGGCGTTGCGCGCGAGCACCGTCACGCTGTCGGCGATCCCCAGGCTGAAGCTGCGCCCGCGCCAGCCGCTCGTGGCTACGCCCCGCACCGGCAGATCGCTTCTCACCTCGAAGTCGCCATCGAGCCTATGCCGCTCGCGCCGCTCGATGCGGCCGAGATCGGCATAGAGGCCCACCCGGTAGCTTTCTCCCGGGGTGAGATGCAGAGCGATGTCGCCGCCGTTATTGATGCAGGCGCGGCGAATGCGCTCATCCGCGCGGAAGAAAGCGATCAGCTCGTCGGCCACTGCACCGGCCACCGCGGCCATCGGCGTGATGAAGCGCTCGCGGTGCGGCCAGCAGGCTTGCACCATGCGCCGAGCCACGGGGCCTTTCACGGGGTGCGCGTCCTGTACTGGCATGCGTAACAGCTCGAGCTCGCTCACCAGTTCGGCAAGCACGCCCTGGAAGCG
>Ga0335077_10005424_pt1 | contig 15646 bp, 9 predicted proteins | sample Lox_Sample_31_FD_207151 | JGI IMG/M metagenome (GOLD analysis project Ga0335077, IMG submission 207151) | Soil microbial communities from Loxahatchee National Wildlife Refuge, Florida, United States - Lox_Sample_3.1 | ecosystem: Environmental > Terrestrial > Soil > Wetlands | place: USA: Florida... | reverse complement strand
TATTCGAAGAGCACGCGGGCGACAGGGCGCTCTTGGGTTCAAACGAAACTCACCACAAGGGGGCACAGGGGAGCACGGGGAAAGACTGGAGGTGGCGTTTTTGGTGGGATGTGGCATGGACCCCAGTTTTGAGCAGGGAGATTTCTTTCGACAAAGGACGGCACGGGCAGCCGTGCCTTCATTTGAGATTGGCACGCAAGTATCACTCGTTTCCGGGATAGCTGCGGGCCTGGTTGATCCAGGTGTTGACGTCCTTTTCCGATGCGCCGTTCTTCTGCAGATACGTCCGCAATTCAAGTTCAGGCATCGATTCCGACGTGCTCGTGATCGCGCCCTTTTCGAAATCGATGCCGAGGACGATGAATGTCTCCGGGCGTGCGCCCTTGATTTGCACCACACGATATTTGGTTGCCATCGGATCTCCTACAGTTATGAAGTAAGGGTATCAAATGGAATTCACGTTAATTCCCAAAATGAACGGGGTGCCCCATTCAAGCCCTCTTTTGGCTTGAGTGGGAAGGCCCTCGACCATTTCTGGCAAAAGCGCTATTACGATTTCAACATTCGCAATCATGACCAGTTCGTCGAAAAGCTTCGCTACATTCATCGCAACCCGGTCAAGGCCCGATTATGTGAGCGCCCCGAGGACTGGGAATGAAGCAGCTTCAAACACTACGCCACAGGCCGCGAGGGGATTGTAGAAATTGAATCGGAGTGGACGGCAAGAAAACGAGAAAGAGCTGAAGGGAAGCTGTGCTTAGCTATAGAACTGCCCCACTCAAGCCAACAACAGGCTTGAGTGGGCCACCCGGCCGGGCTTGAGATCCTTGCTTTTTTGGCCAAATCTGCGACGACCTTGTGGCCAGCGCGTATACTCGAGCGTTACTCCGAGCGGTATCAGGAGCCGATCAGTTGGGTCCAAAACTGGAAGAGGTCTTCGGGGTAAGCAGCGGCCCCGTGCTCTCCTACATTAGGAGGGATGCGGTCGATGGCCGCTTCGTTGAGGCCCTCAAGGCCGACAAGCAGATTGTCGTTTACGGCTCGTCAAAGCAAGGAAAAACAGCCCTTGTTCAGGAATATCTTCCATACGAAAAGCAAATTGTTGTTCGCCTTACGCCGAAGACGCAGATATCTGATATCTACGCGAGTGTTCTGAGGCAACTTGGCATCCAGTTGAAAACCGGCGCTGTCGAGGTTAGTGGGCGAGAAACATCGGCCTCCCTGAAGGCTAGCTTCAAGGCGTTAATACCGATATTCGGTGGAGGCGAGGCCTCTGCGGAGGGTGGTGCTAAAGCTCAGGCCCGAACCGACCAGAACTATAAGGAGGTGCCCTTCAATCTTGAGCTTCCACAGGACATTTCCGAATTAATTCGGGAAACTCGCCAACACAAAACGATCATACTCGAGAACTTTCACTATCTCGACGATGAGCGTCAGAAGCAACTCTCATTCGATCTGCGAACGTTTCAAGAACTGGGCATACAGTTCGTGATCCTTGGCGTCTGGCGCGAGAAAAATCGATTGCCTCAATTCAATGGAGATCTTGTCGACCGCGTAATAGAAATTCCTGTGGAACCCTGGCTGGAGGCCGACTTCAAACGCGTTGCAGAGAAAGGTCAGGCAGAACTGAATCTTGAGATCACGGCTGAACTCGTGGCTCTGTCCGTTGAGAGCTCCTTCAGCAGCATTGGAGTGTTTCAAGAATTGCTAAAGGAAATCTGCCTTGCGGCTGACATTCGCGACAGACATCCCGTCGTGCGGACGATTGACGACCGACGGCTCTTCGAGTTGGCGACGAAGCGGAAGGCCGGCGAGTACGCGTCGCGCCACCAGCGCGCGCTTGAAGCGATAGCGGCCGGCAACCTTAGCAGCACCGCGAAAGAGGGTTTGCAGCCGCTGTTCTTGCCCTACTATTTGGTCAAGGTCATCCTCGACGGTGGATACGACGGCCTTGCAAACGGGATGCGCAGAGCTGTGATTCAGGAAAGTATCCAAAAAATCCACCACAGGCCCAATGATGTTCGCGCCTCGGACATGAGCAATCTCCTATACAATCTGGCAGCTTTACAGGCAGGCAAAAGCATCTCGCCCCCCATCATCGATTATGACAAGAGCACGAAGCTCCTCCAGGTGGTTGATTCGACTTTCTACTTCTTTCTGAAAAATACCGACCTAAAAGCTATTTCGGAGGAGATCCCGAACCCGCTCGCGTAAGGGCAGCTGATCTCGGTCACCGCCGGGTGGCCCGTCCTTTGCGATTTGTGCAAAGGGTGGGTATTCCGCAAACGTGAGACCCAAAGGTACGGGATTCCTTCCCTGAGGCGGGCGTCCATATAGGTCCGCGGCGTTGTGCGTCATCATTACGGTTTTCGCATCTTCTCCCTTAATCGTTTCTCCTGGTCGGCGGTCCAGTAGCCGCAATCCAGGCGGATGAAGACGGACGTGTACGGAATCGTGAGGTTTGTCTTCAGGACCAGGATGTGGAATGTTTTGCCGGCTTCGTCGAGTTTCGCAATGATCTGCTCGTGGGGGAGAGATTGCGGTTCGCTTGTGGCCAGCAGCTTGGCTAGCGCCTCGCGATAGGCGGTTATGCCGGCGGCATCGGTTTCAGGGACGGCCTTCAACTCCGTATCGGTGAAGATCACGGGGCGGACGTGCTTCACTTTGCTGAGTTGATCGAAGACCTCTTTTATTACGTCGAGATGATTGCTGTTTGTCTCGATCGTCTCGATGCCGGTGCTGGTTTGCAGGGGATAGGCTGAGTCAACGATTGCAATCCAGTTGCGATGGCCTAGCAGGGGGAGTTCTTCGCGCAGGTGGGATTGCCAGTCGGAGGATTGGGCTCGAGCTAGAGCGGCGGTTAGGATTAGTACGATGATAAGGGCGGTTCGCATTTTAAGCATGGCCATTCTCCTACTGACACGCTGTGGAACCATCTTTTTATCTTGTCGAATTCACCACGACTGAGGTTGCCCCACCCTGGCGTTCTTTTCAAGGGTGGGAACCACGGACCTATACTCCGGATAATTCCTCGCCGACTCTGACGCTCTATCAGAACGCAGGGTCCTTCGACTGCGGTTGATCTTTGCGCTTGAGCCGCAAAGATCAATCCTCGCTCAGGATGACAATTCTTTAAGGATGGCAATGCTCTTCAGGATGACTATGCCTTAAGGATGACGATCCTTTGAGAGACTGGGAGATGACAGGAGCTGAAAGCCGCTTGCTTCACGTGCATTGCGGCATGGCTTAGGCCGGGCCCTGGCCCTTCCACAAAAATGCTGTCGAGCTTCGCTCGATGGACAGCCGAGGCGGCTGTCCCCACATTGCTCTCCTGACGCCCGACGACGGACGCCTCCCGCCTGCTTTGCCGTCTACTCTTTCACTCCGAGCTGCCAGAACAGGAACGAATACACATCGGTGAACTCTTCGATCTGCTTTGTTACTGGCTTGCCTGCGCCGTGGCCGGCTTTGCTTTCGATTCGCAGCAGGATTGGTCTCGTTTTGCTTTGACCGTTCTTCGCTTCGGCCTGGAGCTCGGCGGCCATTTTCTTGGCGTGCATGGGGTCGACTCTGGTGTCGAAATCTCCGGTCATAAATAAGGTTGCGGGATACTCCTCGCCTCGCTTCACATGGTGATACGGGCTGTAAGCGTAGAGCCACTTGAACTGGTCGGGATTTTCGGCGCTGCCGTATTCGGGGATCCAGAGCTTGGCGATCTGGAAATTCTGGTAGCGGATCATGTCGAGCAGCGGGACCTGGCAGACTACGGCGCGGAACAGGTCGGGACGCTGGGTGATCATGGCGCCCATCAGCAGGCCGCCGTTCGATCCGCCCTGGATGGCGAGGTGATTTTTGTCTGTGTATTTTTCGGAGATCAGGTGCTCGGCGGCAGCGATCATGTCATCGAAGACGTTCTGCTTCTTGTCTAGCATGCCGGCGCGATGCCAGTCTTCGCCGAACTCGGCTCCGCCGCGCAGGTTGGCTACGGCGAAGACGCCGCCGTGCTCCATCCAGAGATACGCGGTGCGGCTGAAGCTGGGAGTGAGGCTGATGTTGAAGCCTCCGTAAGCGGTAAGGAGGGTGGGATTGCGGCCGGTCTTCTGCAAACCTTTCTTATGCACTACGAACATGGGGACGCGGGTGCCGTCTTTGGAGTTGAACCATTCCTGGGCGACTTCGTAGGCGGAGGGATCGATGGAGGGGGCGTCGACTTTGGACCAGAGAGCGCTGACGCCCGCGCTGTTCGCTTCACCGTTAGGGACGCCATGAACAGCGACGGGTTTCAAGTCGAGCAGGTAAACGCTTGGCGGCACAGTGAAGGAGTGGAATCCAAAGAACACTTCGTCGTGATTCCATTTCCCGCCCGTCCCAAACACTGTTCCAATCGCAGGAAGGGAAATGTCGCTAAGCTTCTTGCCATCGAGGTCAAAGATCTTCAATTGTGATGTCGCGTTCTGTTCGTACTGCACGAAGAGCTTGGCTCCGTACACAGAGACGTTCTGCAGAACGGCATCCGTCTGCGGAATGATTTCCTTCCATGCGGCGCGATCGAAGTTGCCTGCATCGGTGACGAAGACGCGATAGCGCGGGGCATCTTCATTGGTGGTGATGTAGACCTTGCCATCGTAAACTTCGGCACCGTAGTTGAAATCCTTGCCCGTCGTCAGTCGCGAGGGCGGATTCTGACCCTGCGTGTCCATGAGGAAGAGTTCGGACTTGGTCCATCCTTGCGAGACGTGGATCAGGAGCCAGCGGGCGTCGTTGGAGAGGAAGACGCTGGTCCAGTCTTCGGGGTCGCGGCCTTCGCCGAAGATAAGGTCGTCGGTATCGGGATCGGTGTCGAGCAGGTGGAAGAAGACGTGGCGGTTGTACATCTCCTGGCCCGCGGGGACGTCGCCCTTCTTGGGATAGCGCGTGTAGTAGAAGCCGGAGTTATCGTGCAGCCAGGCGATGGAGGCGGCGCGCGTTCGCTCGATTACATCGGGGAGAATCGTGCCGGTCTTGGTCTCGATGATGTGGAGCGTGGACATTTCGGAGCCGCTTTGTGAGGTTCCGTAGGCGACGTACTTGCCGTTGTCGGAGGGCTGAAACCAGTCGAGGGCAATGGTGCCGTCGGCGGCGAGTTGGTTGGCGTCGACCAGAACGCGGTCGGGACCGTCGAGGTTGTCGCGTACATAAAGGACCGGCTGGTTTTGCATGCCCTCGCGCTTTGTGTAGAAGTAGTGGCGGCCGGCGATCGTGGGCGGAGTGATGCTGCCGATGGAGAGCAGTTCGGTCAGGCGCTTGTGGATGGCGTCGCGTCCGGGGAGGGGATCGAGGAGCGAGCGAGTGTAGGCCATCTCTTGTTCGACCCATTTTTGAGTCTCGGGAGAATTGCCGTCTTCGAGCCAGCGGTAGTTGTCGATGACTTTGGTGCCGTGATAGATGTCGGCGACTGGCTTGATCTCGGCCCTGGGAGGAGCCGTTGGCAAGGTAGAAGACGAAGGGGAAGACTTCGAATCGCCGGCATACGCAATCGCGAAGAAAGAAGAGAGAGAAAGCAAAGAGAAAAGCGCCACAGGAAACCGTCCTCCCGGCATACGCACCTCAAAAGGAAAGCGTATCAAAAGCGAGCAGTGCGAAGCAGGTTTTGAGAACGCATCGCGAAATGCTATGATGAACGAGTCAGGCGAGCCCGTCAGTGGCGGCGCCTCTACTCCTCAGTAGCTCAATGGCAGAGCATCCGGCTGTTAACCGGAGGGTTGTAGGTTCGAGTCCTACCTGAGGAGCCATTTATTGCCCAAAATCAGCAAAATCTGTCCTGACGCTCACGTTTAGCGGCGGAGTGGCTCGCGTCCCCGTGAGAGGAGGGGATTTTGCGTGCAATCGCCTATTTGCGACACTTATCAATTGCCGCCTGGAGCTTATACGCATAGAATCGACCAACCTTATGCACCTGTCCGAATAGCCCAGCCTCTTTTCGGCCTGAGCCAAGGAGGCGGAGCGGCGTGCGCATCCATCTGGTTAATCCAAGCGAAGTGTCCTTCGGAACAGCCGTGATCACCCCCCGCTGGCTCTATGTCCTGGCTGCGGCAACACCCGCGAGTTATGGTGTTCCCTCGCTGGTCGACGAAACTCTGGAGGCCGTCGACCCAGCCCAGATTCAGGCTGGAGATATTGTCGGCATCGGCATCCACACGGCGAATGCCCTTCGCGGTTACGAGATCGGGAGAATGGCTCGCGCCAGCGGCGCGCATGTCGTATTCGGAGGCATCCATGCGAGCCTCTACCCAGCCGAAGCGCATGGGCTGGGTGGGGCACATGCTGTAGTCAAAGGCGACGGAGATGTGGTGTGGGCAAAAGTATTGTCGGATTGCTGTCGGGGTATTCCCCTGCCGATCTACGAAGGAGGACGGATAGAAGCATCGGAATTTCTGCCGGCGCGCTGGGAGTTGGTACCACGTAAGCGCTACATGTGGGCGTCGGTCCAGACCGTTCGCGGTTGCCCCAAGCATTGCTCCTTCTGCTCGGTTTGGCGGACGGATGGTCAGCGTCCCCGGCAGCGAACGTCGGATGTGGTCGTTGAAGAGATCGTCCAACTGCGACGGCTTGGCTTCCGCTTCATCGCGCTCGCTGACGACAACTTCTATCCCGTGACTCTTACGGATCTGCGCCTGGCCGAAGAGCAGCACAACGTCGAACGGCTCAAAGAACTCAAAGCGATGCGGGCAGAGCGCTTCGAGTTAATGGCACGCCTGGCTCTGCTTCCCTCAGACATGATTTTCTTCACGCAGATCACCATGGAAGCAGCGGAGGACGCAGAATTTCTCGATGCTATGCGGGCAGCACGGATCAAAGGCGTACTGGTTGGAGTAGAGTCTGTGACTCCCCAAGGATTGAAGGACGTTTACAAGGAGTTCAATGCGGCCGGGGAAGACCTGGTCGATCGGCTGAGAACATTTCGTCGCCACGGCGTATACGTGCTCGGCTCTTTCATTTTTGGCTTGCCCAGCGACCGCCCGGAGACGTTCGGCGCCACTGCCAAGGCTGCGGCTCAGGCCGAAGTTGCGTTTGCCCAGTTTGTAATGCTGACTCCGTATCCCGGAACCGTGGACTTTATCCGCTGGGAGAAGAACATGCAGGCGTCCCCGATGCACATCGCGGGGATTCCAATTACGCGACGCTGGCTCATCCCACCGTCCCTTCGACCCAAGCTCTACTGGCCGCATCCAACAATGTCCGCCGAAGAAATTCGGCGGCGTACGCAGTCTGTTTGGGATACTTTTTACAGTCTGAAGTACATTTGGAAGCGGTCCGGGTTTATAAAATCCATGCGGGCTCGCCTGGCGTTCGTCTTGATCTCGAAGATCTATCGACAGATGTATGCTGATACGGGAATTGCTACCGACAGTGCCCGAGTCACTCGATCAGCGCGTTGGGCGCGATGGCTGGCCAAGCCATGTCAACGGCTGTTCGCAGCTCCACCGATGCCCCACCTCAAACTGCCGGTGGCATGGATTTTACCCACGGTTCTGGAGCAGACAAGTTCGGCGGACTAGCAGGCAATCCAGTGTGCGGGTCCTGAATCTGCGGGCCTCGAGTTTAAATTAGTGTTACAAAATCCCGAGTACACTCAAAACCCCGGGACAGAGAAAAAGCCGCAGTCGGCTGCGAGTCCAACAAAGAAAAGTGTGGCCCTTTTTTTGGCCCCCCGGCATCCCTTTCGGTATCTTTCAAGGCCCGAGCAGAGCAGGAGAGATCACCCGGAAGGCAACTGATTCCGGAGGGTCCTCAGAGGTATAGAGCGGTACACGATCGAGAGGGGAAAACTAGCCGTTAACCGGAGGTTGTAGGTTCGAGTCCTACCTGAGGAGCCATTCTTTCAATGGCCAACGAACTCCGTGTGCTGTTCTGTGTGCTGTTTGTGAAAACCAGCCTGGAAAGCTGCTGCAGCACCTCATTTACTTCGCCGTCCGCAACCCCGCCATGACCTGTCGTCGTGCGGATGTCGGTATGCCTCAAAGCTCTCTTCTGAACTTCGAGGTCGGTGCCGAAAGAAGTCTTCCACGCGCGGTAGGAATGCCGGAAGGTGTGGGTGCTGATCCAGCCGAGATCCGCTGTTTAGGCCGCTGTTTTCAATGCCCTCCATACTCCCGAGTAGGAACGTGTGCACAGAACTGGAGAGGCGGGCGGCGAGCATAGCTGACTGAAGCCCAAGCCCTGCTATAATTCCGCGCACATTCGTGGATTCCGCGTCCCGGCTCCTGGGGCGTGACGATTGAAGGAGACCAGCGTGGATTTCGCATTCGCGCCGGGGCCTACGGCGCAAGACGGGCGGTTACGCCTGATGTTTCTGTCGCGTAATAACACCACCCTTCGTACTCCCTCGGGCGCGACTTCGATCGAAGATTTCCTCAAGGATCTGGATAGCTCCAGTCTCCAAGGCGGCGACCTGATCGTGGGCTCCCACGCGTCTGATGAAGGCTTCCTGTTTATTGCCCTTGACGGTGCGCACACCAGCCTGCCCGTCAGCTTTGAGGACGTTCAGGCAGTGGACACCAGCGGCTCCATTCATATTCCCGCCGGCGTGCGCAGCCCGGACACCAAGTTCCATTTCAAGGGTTGCACCATCGGCTCGGACGACAGCCTGCCGTTCCTCACGCTGCTGAAGAGTGCGCTGGACAACCCGGCGCAGGTGACAGCGCCTAAGTTCTTCCACGGGCTGTATGAACTCACCGCGGTAGGGGTGTTCGAGTTCATGGGTCACAACTACCGCCTGCTGAGCAAGGATGGATTCACCAAGACGAAGGATCTGGTGACTGCGTACCAGAACCTGACGCCTCCGCTGGCGCAGTTGGATGGAACACCGGTGTCGAACGACGACATCAAGAAGTGGGTAAGGCCAACTCTCGTCTTGAAGCCTGCCACAAGGGACAAGAAACCGATTCCGTTTCCGGTCAAGATCGTACCAGCCGCAGGAGGCCGGAGCGCGATCAGCGATCCTCCTGCGGAGTGCAGGTCCAGACGCGAGCAGTACACGTACGACCTGAATACCGGCTCGCCGCCACCGAAGGGCAAAGCCGCCCAGATTGCCGCAATGCGCACATCTCTGAGTGCCGAACCGGATATGCAGGCGCCGCCCACTCACCCTTGGCCAATTTATCAGCGCCTGCATTACGACACGTTCGATGATTTCTTCGACGGGCAGAACTGGACGGTTACGATCAACGGCAATGACCAGCACTGGGTCGGCACCCATTTCGTGTATACGCTGCTGATTCCGGTGGTGAAACCCGGCACAACCGACGAACTGATCTACAACTTCTATCCGAGTTCCGGTGCTCCGACCATGAACTTCCTAGAAGATAATGCCGCGTTCCCGTTATTCGGAGTGGCTTAGTTTTTCTTTTGAGCCGTCCGATACAGCGGAGTACACTCTGTTGCCATCGTCCTGGGGAACTCTTCGCAAGTCGGTCTGAGAAGTTTCAAGAAGTATGGATTACGCTTTTGCTCCCGGTCTCGAGTTCGATCACCTGCGGCTTGTCTTATCGCGGAGACCGAATACGACGGTCATTGACGACGCGAGCGCGACGACGATTGCCGGTTTTCTGAAGTATCTCAAGGACCACAACCTGCAAGCGGAGGACCTGATCATCGGCTCGCACGGAACCGACGAAGGACAGTTGCTGATCGCGTTGGATCCGGCGCAGCTGGCGACATCCGATCCCACGTTGGGACCACAAACCACCTTCGACACTTTGCAGCAGCACAACACTATTACGATCCCTGCCAGCGTCAAGGGACCGAACACCAGCGTGCGGCTCTTTGGCTGCCTGATTGGGTCGGCGAGTTGCCGCCCCTTCCTCAGTTTGCTGAAGCAGCGCTTCGGAAATCCGAAAAACGTGAGCGCTCCGGTTTACGTACACACCACGCACAGCCCTGACGGTGGCGTCAACTTTTTTGAATTCATGAAGAACGATTTCAAGATCTTCAACAAAGACGGGTTCACGACGCGGGCACAGTTGATTGCCGCCTACGTGAGTTCGCAACAGCACTTCCTGATTGACGGCAAGCCGGTGCCGGATGCCAATTGGAGCACGTGGATACCAGCTGCCGCCGAGCCGTTGCTGAAACCAGCCAATAAGAGCGAACTTTCGATCAACATTTCTTTTACCGTTTCACCTGCCGCCGATGGAGTCTCGACCTTGAGTGACAAGATGGGGAACTGGACCGCGACTCTGGAGCAGTTCTCAGAAAGCGGCATTCCCATGAGCGGGTCGATCCCCACGGACCAGACCGCACTGCTGGCCTTCGTCGAGCAGGCGTTGGGTAAAGACCCGGCTTTCGGGTCGGTGAGCGCGACCAATCCTTACCCGATCTATAAGCGTTACTTGTCGAACTCGCTGCACGAGTTTGTTCTCGCGTGGAAATGGGCCGTCACGGCCGCCAGCGGAGGGAAGTTCAACTTCGCGGCTACCCGATATCGCTACGACGTCATAATTCCGGTGACAAGCTCCAGCACTTCGACTGATTTGATCTACAACTACTATCCGGCGTCGGGCAGCCCGACGATCAATTTCAGTGAAAGTGACGCGCGGCTTTTTGGTGTGGCCTAACGGCAAAGATTGTTAAAGTTTCGTGCGGTTGAAGTTTTTCTGTTGCAGAAGCGAATGGTTTGCATAGAATGGTTGCCCAATATTCGAACTCGGGGAATTGGGAACGCGACCGCGTCGCGCGCGCTTGATCTCACAGCACAGATTTCCACCACAGGGTAGAAACTGGTTGATCCATCACCTTTTTTTGATCAACCGAAGGCAGCATGGCAGGGAAAGACACACTCGCCGTCATCGCGCAGGAGTTGGGGCTGGCGCTCCAGCCAGTCGAAACTGCGCTGAGTTCCGACGCCGCCTTCTCGGCCTTCATGCGGCTGTTGGGGTGGGACACAGCGACGGCCATTGCCGCTGTCAAGAATCTGGGCAGCATAGCCAGCAATATTCTGAACGCAGTCGAGAGCGGGTTGGATGAATCGCAGGCCGCGGATGTCATCAGCCAGGTCGTAAACTTCTTTTCCGCGGTCGGGCAGTTAGCCTCGGCATCGGGGCTTCCTGCCACGATCGATGTTGCGGAATTTCAAGCCGACTTTCCCGGGCAACTGATTGACTATCTCGTCGGGAGATACCTGCTCGACAACCATGCAGTATTGGGCGCGACCCTGCTGGCCGCAGGGGTGATCCGGCAGACACCCAAGCCAGCAGCCGGCAAGCGCCCGGCTTATCTGCGCACCGATATTGCCTGGAGCAACATCGGCGATCTGCTGAAAGATGGCCTGAGCACCTTCCGCGGCGCCTACAACTGGGGCGGCGCGGCCTTTGACCAGCAGTTGTTCCTCAACAACGTGAATACGCTGTCTGAAGCGTTCGGATTGGCGACCTTCTCAGTACCTATCGGTGGCCCGCTGAAAACCGCGCTCACGCAGGACGCAACCACTCTCACGAATCTGCAGAACTTCACGCTGCGCTGCCAGCTCATCGGCAATCTCATTGCTCCCGCCAATCTGACCGCCGGTATTGATGTTTATACGCTGCCACCCACAAGCTCGGCTGCACCAGGTATCGCTTTTCTTCCCTACGTTACCGGTTCGGGCGGGCAGAGCTTCGATATCTCCGACCGGCTTTCGCTGATCTTGAAGGCGTCGTTTGACCTCGCAGGCGGCATCCTCATTCGCATACGCCCCAACCAGCCGGTCTCGCTCAATACCGGCGTTTTCGGCGGCGGCGGTGGATCGGCAGCAGCATTCTCCATTACGCTCCAGGACCATGGCGAAGGGGGCGCCAAGCAGGTATTGCTCGGCACCGAAGGCGCCAGCCGGCTGGAGTTCGGCACGCTCGCCCTCACCGTCGGATTCCGCACTGACACGCAGACCAGCAGCTTCTACACCGAGGCCGCACTCAATGATGCCGCCCTGGTCATCACTCCGGGCGGCGACGCCGACGGTTTTCTGGCCAAATTGTTACCCGAAAACTTGAGCGTGGATGCAAGCATTACCGTGGGCCTCGATTCGAAGCTGGGAGTGTATTTCAGCGGCTCAGCGGGGCTGGAGATCGAAATTCCGGCGCACATCTCGCTGGGTCCGATCGAAATCATGTCGGCGACGATCTCGATTAAAGCGTCGGGCAACTCCATACCTGTCGAACTGGGCGCGACGATTCAGGGAAATCTTGGGCCGCTACAGGCGGTGGTTCAGAACGTCGGTCTCAGCGTTCCGCTCACCTTCCCGAAGAACGGCGGCAATCTCGGACCGGTGAACGCAGGCCTGAAGTTCAAGCCGCCAAATGGCGTCGGATTGACCGTGAATGCGGGCGTGGTGGTGGGTGGGGGCTTTCTCTACATCGATCCGGACCGCGGCGAGTACGCCGGCGCGCTGCAACTGGAAATTGCCGACTTCCTCTCCGTCGCAGCCATCGGCTTGATCTCGACGAAGATGCCGGATGGCTCGCGCGGATTTTCGCTGCTCATCATCATCACCGCCGACTTCGGCAGCGGCATCCAGCTCAGCTTCGGCTTCACCTTGCTGGCGGTCGGCGGACTGCTGGGGCTGAACCGCACCATGTTGTTTCAGCCGCTGATGGATGGGGTGCGCACCGGCTCCATCCAGAGCATCATGTTTCCGCAGGATGTGGTCGCCAACGCGCCACGCATCATCAGCGACCTGAAGGCAATCTTCCCGCCGCAGGATGGCATCTTCCTCATTGGCCCCATGGCGAAGATTGGTTGGGGCACGCCCACACTGATCAGCCTCTCGCTGGGCGTCATCATCGAGATTCCGCCGGGCGACGTTGCGATCCTCGGCATCCTGAAGATGGCGCTTCCCGCCGACGACCTGGCGATACTTGTTCTGCAAGTTAACTTCGCGGGCGCGCTCGAGTTCGACAAGCAGCGCTTCTATTTTTACGCCTCGCTGTTCGACTCCCACATCTTGTTCATCACCATCACGGGCTCGATGGGCGTGCTATTCGCCTACGGCGACAATGCCAATTTCGTCCTCTCGGTGGGAGGCTTCCACCCGCAGTTCAGCCCGCCGCCGCTGCCCTTCCCGGCGCCGGAGCGCATCGCGATTGACCTCATAAACGAATCGTTCGCGCGTATCCACGCCGATGGCTACTTCGCGGTAACGACAAACACAGTGCAGTTCGGGACCCACGCGAGCTATTTCTTCGGGTTCTCGGCGTGCTCGGTCGAAGGCAGCTCGGGGTTCGACGCGCTCATCCAATTCTCGCCGTTCCACTTCATCGCCGAAATCTCCACAGAGTTCTCCGTCAAGGTTTTCGGCCTCGGTGTGTACGGCGTCGGCATTGATGTGCAACTCTCCGGTCCCGCACCGTGGCACGTTCATGGCACGGCATCGCTCTCGTTTTTCTTCTTTTCGATTGATATCGGCATTGACTTTACCTGGGGCGATAGTCCCAACACCACGCTGCCGCCGGTGGCGGTCATGCCCATCCTCAGCGGCGAACTCGAGAAGAAAACGAACTGGAAAGCCATTCCGCCGTCGAACACCAAACAGCTGGTCGCCCTGCGGCAGCTCGATCCGACGGAAGCCAGCATGGTGCTGCATCCGGCGGGGACCTTGCAGGTGAGCCAGCGCAGCATCCCGCTTGACCTGGTGCTGGAGAAAGTAGGCAATCAGGCGCCCAGCGATGCCAATGATTTCGTATTGACCGTGACGGGAGGCGCGCTGGCGAAGACGGGCGACGTCAATGAATCGTTTCCGCCCTCGCAGTTCCGCAACTTTGACGACGCAACCAAACTCTCCCAGCCGGCGTTCGTTCCGCAACATGGCGGCATTGAGCTGGCCGGAACGAGCAATCTGGCCTCTGCAACCGCCATTACGCGCCCGGTGCGTTACGATCTCACGGTGGTGGATTCCGAATCGGAGCCTGCACAATTCAAGTTCTTCGGGCACGCGAAGATCTTTTTCGGCAGCTTCCTGGCAGGGAACGCCACGTCGAAGTCGAAGCTTTCAGCTACCTACCGGGCGATGATCAAACCCGAAGCGACATCGGTGGAGGTGGCTGACGAGCTGTATACCGTGGCGTTTCAATCGTCGAACAAGGCATACCATCCGGAAGCAACGTCGCTCATCAGCCAGGCGAGCGCGCACGACTACATCGCGAAGGCCGTAGCCGCTGATCCGTCGCTGGTGGGGCAACTCCATGTTCTTCCTAATTTCGAGGTTGCGGCATGAGCCCGGCTCCAGATCCTGACCCGATTGCCAATCCGGAAGATCTGCTGGGAACGTATTCATTTCTACCCTGGCTGCGGCAGGGTGTTGCCAACGCTATCAATGCTCCGGCCGCCGGCCCCCGCGCCACCATCGACGTGCAGTTGCAGCTCAGCGGAACTCCGATCGGAGGAGGCGGACCGCTCACGCAGCCCATCCCGCAGAATATCCAACTCTTCGGGCCGGGCGACATCGTCGGTATTGAGGGGCGCGCTGTCGTCCGGACAGAGCCGCGCGACTGGGTCACCAACTTCGAGTCGAATTACCTTGCAGCCATCGATTTCTACGACGAAGACTTGCCGTGGCGCTACACTCCCGCCCCGCCGCAGGGACTGCAATTGCTGCCGTGGCTGGCGCTGGTAGTGCTGCAAGAGGGTGAGTTTGCCGAGGCGAAGAACATCGCAGGCCGGCCGCTGCCGTTTGTGACCGTAACGGCGGCCGGGGTGTTTCCTCCGTCGAACGAGACGTGGGCGTGGGCCCACGTGCACTTCAACCAGAGCCTCTCCGGAGGTGGGGGCGAGCTTGTCTCGCCGGACATGAGCGCTGTTTTGCCGCGCGTGCAGAACATTCTGGCGACCAATCCGGACCTGGCATATTCGCGGCTGCTCTGCCCGCGCCGGCTTGACGTCAACACTGGATACCACGCTTTCCTCATGCCAGCTTTCGAGAGCGGGCGCCTGGCCGGACTTGGTTTGCCAGTGACTCCTCCGAGCGCGACCGCGGCAGCATGGGACAAGTACGCGGGCCAGCCCGAGCCACAGAATTTTCCCTACTACTACCGCTGGTACTTCCGCACAGGTGACCGCGGCGACTTCCGTTATCTGGTTGGGCTGCTGAAGCCGCAGCCGGTCGACAAGACGGTTGGTACGCGCGATTTTGATAGCACCAGCCCCGGCTCGGGCGTTCCCGGGGTGAACAAGCCCGAACTAGGTGGCGTGCTGCGGCTGGGGGGCGCGCTTCAGGTGCCCGATGCCGACTTGAACGACGATGATCTCGCCGAGAGGCAGAAATTCGAAGATTGGGACCAGCCCTACCCTGATGACTTCGAGAAGGGCTTGGCACAGTTCATCAATCTTTCCGACGACTATTCGCGCCTGAAGCCGCAAGCTGCCAATGCCGCCACGTCGCTGGAGGCGGTCGTCACCGGTAGTCCCGATCCATTGATCACTTCGCCGCTTTACGGCCGGTGGCACTCGCTTACGCAGCGCCTGTTGACGAACCCCGACGGGACGGACGCACCCAACCGTACGAATTGGGTGCACCGCCTCAATCTCGATCCGCGCTTCCGCATTCCGGCGAACTTCGGCACAGAGGTCATCGAGCAGAACGCCGAAGAGTACATGAACTACGCGTGGGAGCAGATTGGCGACGTGCTGGCCGCGAACT
>Ga0335077_10005421_pt1 | contig 15649 bp, 13 predicted proteins | sample Lox_Sample_31_FD_207151 | JGI IMG/M metagenome (GOLD analysis project Ga0335077, IMG submission 207151) | Soil microbial communities from Loxahatchee National Wildlife Refuge, Florida, United States - Lox_Sample_3.1 | ecosystem: Environmental > Terrestrial > Soil > Wetlands | place: USA... | reverse complement strand
AATCTAGTCGCGCACGGACCGGTCGTTCCGCCCGACGACGGCGGGAATCTGGTCGCGCACGGGCCGGTCGTTCCGCCGGACGATGGTGGAAATTTAGCGTAAATATTCAATCTCGGATTGTCGATATATTCAACGGGGCCCCGGTGTGCGGGTGCGCACCGGGACTCGTTGATGCCTGATTTTTATCTCGCCAAACTGCCCTCGTATCTGATTAACAGCCTGGAAGCTGCGAGCATCGCGCTTCAATTTGTGCTGGTCGTCCGATATTCCCTAAAACGCTCGCTTCTTCGCTATCCCCTCCTGCTCGCATATTGTCTGACGGCGTCCCTCACCGGCTTGGCTGAATATTTGGTTCAGAATTACGGATCCTACGAGTTTCTCGTCAAGCTCTATTATGCGGACGAAGCGGGCGTGGACCTGTTGCTGTTCCTCATGGTGATCACGTTCACCTATCGCGCCATGGAGGGCAATCCGTTGCGCAAGGCAGCGGGGAGGGTGCTGGCCGGAATCACGCTTTTCGTCGTGGTGCTTCCTTTCGCCATGTACCGTCAGGCCTACTACAACAACGCGGGCGAAATTTTGAACTTCGGCGCGGCGATTATGACCCTGGTTTTGTGGACGGCCCTGCTCGGCGCGCGCAAGCGCGACCGGCAGCTCATTCTGGTTTGTGTGGGGCTGGGTTTGCAGGTAACCACGCAGACGATCGGGTTCGGCATCCGCGAAATGCTGCGCTCCAGGCACGAATACCGCTGGATACCGGACCTGTTCATGGCGGCTGCCTACCTGATGAGCATCCTGATCTGGTGGCGCGCCTTCGAGCAGCCCGCCGGAAGCCGGCGTATCGAGACGCCCGTCCTCACCGCTGATCCCGCAGCACACGGCGCCAATTAGCGTTCCGGCCCGCATGGACCGCAATTGAAGTACACTGAAGCGGGTACCCACACCAACAGGAGCGCGCATGTCATCGAACTACGATCGCCGGGATTTTCTGCGCCATGCCGGCGCGCTGGGAGCCGCGTTCGGGTCGGCCGGAGCCGCGCTGGCGAAATCGGCGAGCAAAGGCAGCGGACGAATCATCGGCGCCAACGACCGGATCAATATCGGCGTGATCGGCGTGGGCGGGCGAGGGTCGAGCGACGCGGCGAATTTCGCCAAGTTCGGCGCGGATCACAACGCCTGCCAGGTGGTGGCCGTGGCGGATTGTTATCAGAAGCGCATCAACGCCGCCAAAGCGCGGCTCAAGATCGACGACGGGTATCTCGATTACCGCGAAATTATCAACCGCAAGGACATCGACGCGGTGGTGGTGGCAACGCCCGATCACTGGCACGCCCGCGTGGCGCTGGAGGCGATGGATCATGGCAAGGACGTGTATCTGGAAAAGCCCATGTGCCACACCATCGAAGAGGCGCGCCAACTGGTCAACACGGTGAAAGAGACCGGGCGCGTGTTGCAGGTGGGTTCGCAGACCACTTCGGCCGACCAGTGGTGGAAGGCGAAAAAGGCCATCGCCGACGGAATGATCGGCAAGATGATCATGAGCCAGGGCTCCTATCATCGCAATTCGGTCGAAGGCGAGTGGAATTACAAAATCGACGACGCCGCCGGGCCGGACGCTTCGGGCGAGAACTACATCGACTGGAAGATGTGGCTGGGATCGGCTTCCAAGCGCCCCTACGACGCCGACCGTTTCTTCCGTTTCCGCAAGTTCTGGGACTATTCGGGCGGGATCGCCACGGACCTGTTCTATCACGTGGTCGCGCCGATGAACATCTGCTGGGACCGGCCGCAATTTCCGTCGAAGGTGAGCGCCGGAGGCGGGATTTACATTTTCAAGGACACGCGCGAAGTGCCGGATACCTTCCACCTGATCGCGGATTATCCGGAAGGGCACTCGCTGGTGCTGAGCTCCACGATGGCGAACTCGCAGCACATTCCGGGCCTGATTCGCGGGCATGACGGCACCATCATCATGGTCGAAAACGGAATGTTCGAATCGCGCACGGACAATATTATTCTGCGGCCCGAAGTGAGAAGGGTTCGCGAGGGTACCGAATTCGTGCGCAAGCCGATCAATCCGGACTATAAGTTCGGCCTGGACGAGCAGAAGATCCCGGTGGAGCAGTACGATTCGATGACGGCGCACATCGACAATTTCCTGTCGTGCATGCGCACGCGCCAAAAACCGCACCTGGACGTCGAAACCGGCGCCTGCGCGCAGGTGGTGATCTCCATGGCGGTGGACAGTTATCGCCAGGGGAAGGTTCTGTATTTCGACGAAAAGAAGTGGAAGGTGCAGGACAAGCCCGTGAAGGCTTAAAGTTTAGCCACGAATAAACACGAATCAAATTCGCGTTTATTTGCGTTCATTCGCGGCTGACTACGATTGTTTCCGAATGCTGATGCCCAGCTCGCGGAGCTGACGGTCGGGGACTTCGCTCGGCGCGTCGCACATCAGGTCGGCGCCTTTCGCCGTTTTGGGGAACGGGATCACTTCGCGAATCGAGGATTCGGCCGCGAGAATCATCACCAGGCGATCGAGACCCAGGGCGATCCCGCCGTGCGGCGGCGCGCCGTATTCGAGCGCTTCGAGCAGGAATCCGAAGCGGCGCCGCGCTTCCTCATCGCTGAAGCCGAGAGCGTGAAAAACCTTGGTCTGCACATCGCGGCGATGAATACGGATGGAGCCTGAACCGAGCTCCGTACCGTTCAGCACCAGATCATAGGACTTCGCACGGCAGCGCGCGGGGTCCGACGTGAGCTTGTCGATATCCTCGTCGTTCACGGACGTGAAAGGATGGTGTGCCGCATTCCAGCGGCCTTCCTGTTCGTCCCATTCGAACATGGGGAAATCGGTGACCCACTGGAATTGAAAATTCTGCGGATCGAAGAGTTTGTGGCGCTCGGCGTATTTCTGCGCGGCGTGCAGGCGAAGCTGTCCGCACGCCTGCAAAACCGTCTCTTCCGGACGCTGGCCCTGAGGCTCGCCAGCCCACCCGGCGACCAGCAGAAGATCGTCTTCCTGCGCGCCGATGCGCTCACGAACTTGCGCCATCGCTTCGGGCGAGTCGCGGTCCAGGCGCTTGGGATCGTCGAATACGCGCAGGCCGCGTTCCTTTCCAAATTCTTTGAGCGCGTCGCGTTCGCTGCGGGTGAGCGCGCCGACTTTCGGAATGCGAATCGCCACGAGCGGAAGATCGTGCGAGGTGAGCGCCGGCAGCAGGTCCTCGACACAATGAAACGCGGGAAGGCGCATCTCCGGTTTGTCGCTTCCATACGACCGCATGGCCTGCGCGTAAGTCATGCGTGGGAACGGGACTTTTATCTCAAAACCGGCGACTTTCCACGCCGCGACGATCAGCGGCTCGATCACGCCGAAGACGGTTTCCTGCTGCGGGAAAGACATTTCCAGGTCGATCTGGGTGAACTCGGCCTGACGGTCGGCGCGGAAATCCTCGTCGCGGAAACAGCGAACGATCTGAAAATATTTGTCGAACCCGCTGACCATCAGGAGCTGCTTGAAAATCTGCGGGGATTGCGGCAGCGCGTAGAAATGTCCCGGATACACGCGCGCCGGGACCAGATAATCGCGCGCGCCTTCCGGCGTCGAACGCGTCATGAAGGGCGTCTCGATTTCGAGAAATCCGAGGCGCGTGAGAGTTTCGCGCACGGCGAAGGCGACGCGCGAGCGCAGGATGATGTTGCGCTGCATGTGCGGGCGGCGCAAATCGACGTAGCGGTATTTGAGGCGCGCCTCTTCCTTGACGTCGACGGTTTCTTCCATGGGAAACGGCGGCGTGCGCGACGTGTTCAGGATCCACAGCTTTTCGGCCACGATCTCGACTTCGCCGGTAGGGATCGCGGCATTGACGGTCTCGGGCGTACGCAGCGCGACCATGCCTTCGACCGCGATCACGTATTCGAGGCCGAGCAGCTCAACGCTCGCGTGCGCTTCGGTATCGGCGTGGAAAACGATCTGCGTGACGCCTTCGCGGTCGCGCAGATGAATGAAGACGACGCCGCCCAGGTCGCGGCGGCGATGCACCCAGCCCATGAGGATTGCGCGCTTGCCCGCGTCGGCGGCGCGCAGCTCTCCGCAGGAACGGGTGCGCTGAAGGCTGCCCAGGAAGTCGAGTGGTACGGATTCCATATCGGTTACTCTCAATCTCTCGAATCTCTACGACGGCGTACTCGCGGCCTCGGCCGGAAACGCGTGACGGAAGCCGCGCCCTCCTGGTATGCGCCAAGGGGCGCGATCAATCATTATCGTGATCGTTGGAAAGGCGGGCGCAGTGCGGCTCGACGTGGGCGGAGGCTCTCGGCGGCGCGATGCGAAATTCCCGGGCCATAGTTGGATCGTTCTTTATGCTAACAAAGTCAAAACCGCGCGCGGGAATCCTTACTGCACAGTCCAGGTCCCGCGGTCGACCCAGCCGGAACTGCTGCTGGGCTCGATGGCATCCTCGTAGACGGTTTTTGGGCCGTCGAACGCGGAATAAAACAGAAGCTGCACCGTGAACAGAACCGAGTTTCCGGAGACCGACATGGATGCGCCTCCCACCGCGCACTGCGCGTTGTACAACGACGCCGAAGATCCCAAGGGCTTGGTGGATAGCGCCGTCCCCGTGTTGTCGTAGAGCCCGATGGTGTTAGCCGTCCGGTTGTACAGCAAGTAACACGCGTTGGCAGTGGTCGTGGGAGCGCCGGTGGTCCACAACATCCCGATGTTGACGATGTTGTTTATGTTCATGTTGTCGCTGGCCGAAAACGTGAAGCTGATCAGGTTCGATCCCGCGCCCGAAGATGGAGTGACGGAGTCCGCGGTGGGTGCGCCGCCGGTGACGGTCCAGGTCCCGAGCGTGGCCCAGCCGGAATTCGCGTTGGCCTCGACCGCCTCGACGTAAGTGTTCACCGGACCCGACCAGGTGGCGTTGAAAGCCACCGATAGCGTCAGCACCACCTGCGTGGTCCCGAAAACCACCGTGCTGGTGGCCGCGTTGACGGCGCACTGAGAGTTGGTGGCGATCTGACTGGATCCGAACTGCATCACCGTGGCGCCATTTGCGGGATTGTCGTAGGTGAGCGAAAGCGTGCCCTCGATGCGGTCGTAGACGATCAGGCAGGCGTTGGTCTGGGTGCTCGAATTGGTCGAAAACAGAACGGCGATGTCCTGAATAAATCCCGATCCGCCGGCGTCGGAAACGGTCACGCTGAAGCGCTGGCCCGCACCCGACCCAGACGACGGAACCACCGAGTTGGCCACAGGATATCCTCCCGCGGCGACGGTGTAAGTCCCCACGTTCACCCAACCGGTGTTGGGCGTTCCGCTGCCTTCAGCGGCGTAACCAAAGATACTCTGGGCGCCGGCGAACGATCCGGTGAATGTCACCGAAACGGTAAAGATCATCGACAGGCCGGAAAGCGTCACCGTCGCGGCGCCCACCGAGCACTGGCTGTTGGAAAGCACGGTGGACGATGCGATGGAGCGCTCGCTTGCTCCATTCATCGCGTTGTATTCGAGCTGGAGGGTCGCATGCACTGCGTCGTAAACGATGTAGCAGGTGTTGTTGAAGGTCGAAAGCGAGGGCGCGAACAGCATCGCGGCGGCCGTAATGTTAGAGGCGTTCTGCGTGTCCGAGAACACGAACTGGAAGGTCTGGCTCGCGCCGGTATTGGCGTTCGGCGATACCGAACTGACCGAGGGAGTGGGCGGCGGAATGGTCACGGACCATGTGCCCTTCGAAACCCAACCGGTGTTTCCGTTGGCGTCCTGCGCCCACAGATACACGTTCTGATTCCCGGCGAAATTGGCCTGGAACATCACCACCACAGTCATGGTCAGCGTATTGCCGGAGGTCGTAACCGAGCTTCCGATTCCGGAGAGCGTGCACTGATCGTTCTGCGCGCTGCCGCCGTTGGGAAGAACGGTCATCGCGCCGTTGCTGGCAATATCGTCGGCAAGCGAGAACTGGTTGGCGGACTGGTTGTAGGTGATGTAGCAGGCGTAGTTGGTCGAGGCGCTTGAATTGATCAGCAGGGCGACGTTGACCAGCGCGGCGGCTCCGCCGGGATCGGAAAACTGCGCGGTAAGAGTGACTTCGTTTCCGTTGCCCGAGGAGGGTGACACGGACACGGCCGAGGGAAGCTGCGCCGGCGGCGGGGTCACGCCCAGCCGCGCGACAAATCCGATCGAACCGCCGTTGTTGGCGTTCTGGTACGCGCTCGCCGTGGGAAGATTGGTCGAGCTGGTCTGTCCGGCGATGAACATGTTGGCATTGGCGTCAAGCGCAATCGCGTTGGCCTCGTCCGATCCCGACCCTCCGAAATAAGTTGAAAACGTGAGCGCGTTGCCGGCCGGGTTCAGTTCGGAAACGAAAGCGTCGTACATTCCGCCGAACGCGGATTCGACCGCGTTGACCGTGACGAAATTCACCGAGGAGGTGTAGCCGGCAACGTAGGCGTCTCCGCTTGAATCCACCGCGATTCCGTTGGCCTGGTCGAAGGTGGACCCTCCCAGGTAGGTGCTGTAGGCGAGCGCCGATCCGGCGGCGTTGATCTTGGCGACGAACGCATCGGCCATGCCGTTGTTGGCCGGTTGAAGCGCGCCGGAGGTCACCGGAAAATTGGTCGAGGGCGTCACGCCGGCGATGTAGGCGTTGCCGCTCGCATCGACAGCAATCGCGTTGGCGACCTCGGGATTGGCGGCGCTGCCGCTCGATCCGCCCAGGTAGGTGCTGTAAGAGAGCGCCGCGCCGGTCGATTTGATTTTCGTCACGAACGCGTTTTCGCTGCCGGCGTTCGCCGCTTGAATCGGCGTGAGCGTGGGGAAATTGGTGGAAAACGTTCCGCCGGCGACGTACACGTTGCCGCTCGAATCGATCGCCAGCGCGGCGGCATGATCGTTCAGCGCGCCGCCCAGGTAGCTGCTGAAAACGATCGCGGGAGTGGAGTTCAGCTTGGTGACAAACGCGTCGGTATTGCCGGCGTTGGCGCTTTGAAACGCGCCGAGAACCGGAAAATCGGTGGAGAGAGTGTCGCCGGCGACGTACGCGTTGCCGGAGGAGTCGACTTTGATGCCGTAACCCCAGTCGCTGTTCGACCCTCCCAGAAGCGTGCTGTACACCAGCGTGTTTCCGGTCGAATTAAGTTTCACCACGAACGCGTCGCGCGATCCGCCCATGCTGGTGCGCAAGGAAGAAACCAGCGGAAAATTGCTGGAGGTCGCCGATCCGGTAATGTAGGCGTTCCCCGACGCATCCACGGCGATGGCCGCCGCGCGGTCGTCCGCGGCGCCGCCGATGTAAGTTGCGTAAACCAGCGACGATCCGGCCGCGCTCAGCTTGGCCACGATCGTGTTCACGCTGCCCTTATTGCTCGATTGATACGCGCCGTCGATGGGAAAATTGAGCGATTCGGTCCAGCCGGTGACGTACACGTCGTCCGAGCTGTCAACCGCAATGCCGGTGAGGCTGCCCATGCCGCTTCCGCCGAGATAGGTGCTGTAGGAGATCGCCGGGTCGATGATGAGCGGCTGCGAACGGTCGTATGCGCCGGTTTCAAACCCGGCGGTGTGCGTATCGAGCAGGCGATAGCGGCCCTGGATGCGCCGCTCGTTCTGCAAAATCACGGGCGCGTCTTCGCGCAGCTCCGCGCCGCCGGTCTCGACGATCAGTTCGCCGCCCGGACCTATCGAAACTCGATCGGCATTGGGATAGGCCAGTCGAATCGAAGCCGGATCGGCTCCGGGCGCGACCGTGAACTCCGCTTTGATGCGCTTTCCCTCGCCGGAGTAGGTCAGATCGATGCCGGGATAGAGATCGCGGTAGCGAATCGCGCTGAAAGTGTTGATGCCGGTGTGCGCTTCCGCTCCGCGGAACACGTTCACCTTACCGGGCGACGGCTGTTCCCCCTCGATGCGCGCGTCGGGATTGGCGCCGGCGAATCGCAGCAGGGTTTGGGAGCCGCGAATCTGGAAACAGACCGCATCGGGACGGAAGGCGGCGCGCAGCTCGGGCGTTTCCACAATGAAACGGATTTCCGAATCGGTCAGGCCGACGTTCCGAAAAAAGAAGATTGGAAGTGAAATTCGCGAATTCTGAGCAATTGCGGGAAGAAAACTAAGGAAAAGCAGCCCGATCGCTGCACGTGTCTGTTTCACGGGACAGCGGAACGCAATCCCGTTTCCAAAATGATTGCGATGCGACTACGCGACGGCGTATTCGGAATCGTCGACAGCGTTTATCGCAGCCGGGCTGTTGGCCGCGAGCCAACGAGCCACAGCCCGGATCTGCGCCCCATTTTCCACCAATCCGCTCACCGCGGTCCCCGTCAGGTCCTCCACCTCCGCCGCGCTCCTTCCGTGCGGCGTATGCTCCAGCAAAATCCCGCAGCGATCGGCCAGATCGATAGACTGCAGCCACTCCATTTTTTCGCGCGCGCCTTCGATCGACGCTCCGTCCGAGCCGGAAACCAGGAAAATCGCATCGGAGGCGCGCAGCACCGCCGACGCGTGTCCTTCCCTCGCTCCGGTCAAGTCCGCGCAGACGATCGAAAAATGCTTCCGCGCGTAGTCGAGCAACCCAGGCAGGTGCCGGGGATGAACTTCGCGCGCGTTCAACACCGAGATTCCATCGACGTGGGATACGAAAGCCCCCCAGGTGCGTCCATCGAGGCGCCGTGGCGCTTCGTTGGGACTCCACACCGAGTACGCCCGGCGGTCAAAATCGGCCAGCAACACGGAAGCGGCAAGGCCCTCCGTCAAGGTGCGGCTCAACTGCTGTGCAACCGCACCCGCCCTGCAACCGCCGTGTGCTGGCACGAAGGAGAAAATCGAGCCCGGCGCGCGCGCGTCCGAACGTGCGCCGTCCCGACTGGCAGTGTCTGTAAGCGACTTAAATAATTCTTCCACCGCCGTCATGAAAAGCATTCTGGGTGCCACGCGGCATTCGACAGAAAATACAGAAGATCCGCGCGCGTGGCGGATTTCGAGGTGAGACACTGTGTCCCAGTCCTGGGGATGCGCGCGCGAACTGTCTAGCCTGCCGGTCTGAGCGGTACCAATCGCTGTGGACAGCCGGTCTTGTCGACTGCCGGTAAGGTTCGATGCCAGCGAAGAAGGCAGCCGCCAAGAGCGGCGCCCCACGGGCCGGTGAACCAGCGGTTCACGAAAAATTAGTTCTGCGGCTTCGCCGTCTCAATCCGGACCTTTTTGAGCGCCTCGGAATCCGCGGGAAGCTCCTTCTGCCCCGGCGGAAAATGGTTCATCTTCAAAATGTAGGCGAGAATATCCGCGTTCGCGGCCTTGCTGAGCTGCCCGGGACGGTCGGCCGGCATGGTGGCCTGAATCTGGTCGAACAGATCGCCGACGCTCATCCCGTTCCAGTTGGAAAGAAAATCGGCGCCGGCGAGCGGAGGCGCCTGGCCCTGGCCCTCCAGCTTTTCCCCGTGGCATGACGCGCAGCTTTTGCCGTATCCCGTTTGTCCGCGCGAAGCCTGCGCGTCCGTGTAGATTCCGTCCCATACCGACGCGGGCGATTTCTCCTGCGCCCAGGCTCCCGAGGCGAGCGCCGCCGCGATCGCCAGAATCCGGCTCACCTGCGCCTCCATGTTATAAATCGGTCATGTACACACGGCATTTCCCAATTTTATGTCTGGCGGCAATGGCGCTGGCAGGAACCGCGCTGGGCGCCGCGCATTGCGATTCCGATAACGGCGGAATCACGCTGCCCGCGGGATTCTGCGCGCAGGTCGCCGCCGATGGCATCGGAGAGGCGCGCCACGCCGTGGTCGCCCCCAACGGCGATCTGTACGTCGCGCTGCTGTCCGGCCGGTTCCAGAAAGGCGGCGTGGTCGCCCTCCGCGATACGCATGGCGACGGCAAGTTCGACATGAAGGAGCAGTTCGGCGACCTGAGCAGCACCGGAGTCGCGCTGCGCAACGGCTATCTCTACGTCTCCACCGTCAACGCGGTCATTCGCTACAAGATGACGCCGGGCCAGTTGAAACTGGCGGGCGCGGCTGAAGTGGTCGTCGCCGATCTGCCGGGCGAGCGCGAGCACGGCGACAAAGGCATCGCCTTCGATGGCAAAGGATCGCTGTATGTGAACGTCGGCGCGCCTTCCAACGCGTGCCAGCCGCGCGACCGCCGGCCGCATGTCGCCGGCCAGGACCCCTGCCCCCTGCTCGAACAGCACGGCGGCATCTGGAAATTCGACGAAAACAAGCTGGGGCAGAAACAATCCGACGGCGTGCGCTGGGCCACCGGAATGCGCCAGATGCCGGCCATCGCCTGGCACGACGGAAAGCTGTACGTCGTGATGAACAATCGCGACCAGCTCGATACGCTGTGGTCCGAGCATTTCACCGCCAAAGACAACGCCGAGCGCCCCGCCGAGCCGATGTATCGCGTCGACCGGCAGGACGAAAATTTCGGCTGGCCGTACTGCTTTTTCGATTACCAGGAACAGAAAATTCTGCTCAATCCGGAATACGGCGGCGACGGAGTCAAAGTCGAACGATGCAGCCAGATGTCGCTGCCTATTACGAGCTTCCCCGCGCATTGGGCTCCGGTCGACCTGATGTTTTACAGCGGCAGCGCGTTCCCGGCGAAATATCGCGGTGGCGCGTTCATCGCATTTCACGGATCCTGGAACCGCTCGCCGATGCCGCAGGACGGCTACAACGTGACCTTCCAGCCGTTCAACGGCGAAAATCCCTCGGGAAAATTCGAAATTTTTGCGAGCGGATTCGCAGGCAAGAATCCTCTGATGAATCCCGGCGACGCGGCCGCACGCGCCGACGGCGTCGCCCAGGCGCCCGACGGCTCCATTTACATCACCGATAGCCAAAAAGGCAAAATCTGGCACGTGATGTATCAGAAGGGAAAGTAGATCTGAGCGCAATGCACGACGTGATCGCGCTTCTGCTGCCTGCGAAAGTAGACAACACCGTAATCGGAATGCGGCTGCCGGTTTACGTGTTCACGCTGATCGCGATCGTCAGCACCGTCCGCAGTTGCATTCATATTTTTGCGCCCGACGGCGGAGCCGGCAGCATCGCCGGGATGAATCTGAAGGTCGAGGGCGCCGCGGGCATCGTCTTCGCCTTCGCTCTATGGGGCAGCGCGCAATTGGTTTACGCCATCGTGCAGCTCGTGGTCGCGTTCCGCTACCGGTCGCTGGTTCCGTTCATGTATGTACTGCTAATCGTCGAGGTGCTTCTGCGCATGCTAGTGGGGCGGACGAAACCGGTGAGCTTCGCGCATACTCCTCCGGGCGCGATTGGAAATTGGATAATGCTCCCGCTCGCCGCGCTGATGCTCGTGTTATCGCTGTGGCGATGAGATGATCCCGAACGCGGCGCGGTATCGCTCCGGCAGCTTCATCGGCCGATGTTCGCGATTGCAGAAGACGTGTTTGGTTTCTCCTGTCGCCAGCTGCCGCCGATCGCCCGCCTCCACCATCTCGTAGCCGAATCGCAGCATGCGCGGATTGGCAGCCTCGATCCACGTCCTGACGATCACCTCTTCGTCGTACAACGCGGGCGCCAGGTACCGGCAACTCGCTTCGACCACGGCTAGCAGGATGCCTTCGTCACGTTCCAGGTCGCGATACACGATCCCCACGGCGCGGAAATATTCGACGCGCCCTACTTCCATCCAGATCAGGTAATTGGAGTGATACACCATCCCCATCTGATCGGTTTCCGCATAGCGCACCCGCAGCCGCGTTTCGACGCAGTTCTTCATGGTTCAATCCCAAGCCTTCACTTTCGGCCACAGTTCGGCAAGCGGCTGGCGCAATCCGCGGCAGTAGTAGACGTCGAAATGCTGGTAGGGCATCGAGTAGGGATGCTCTACGCGCGCCACTTTTTCGACGCTTGAAAACAGGCCCTCCAACTGCTTCCGCGAGGCGTCCATGACGAGCATGCTTTCGCCGCTGTAACCGCGCGGCCCCCACAGAAAATAGGTTTGATGGCCGCTGATGGCCGGCGGCAGTCCATACTTGGGACCGAACAGGTCGATGGCTCCCGCCTGCCCGTAGTTCTGCGCGAAAATGGCAGTTTTCGCACGGACCTCGGGCGGAAGCGAGTTGTAGGCGCGCGCGACGGTCGCAGCCATCTCCGGCCATCCGAACCGGTCGGCGAAGACCTGCGGCAGCGGGCCCAGCGCGTGATTCTCGATCTTCGGCTGGCTGGCGTGCAGCCAACGCGAGTAGCGGATGTAATCTTCGGGCGCAAGCAGCGGGATGGTGAGCGGAGCAAGCACGGCCGCGCTCGCCACGACCGCTGTCGCGCAGACTGCGCGAATCGCGCGCGATTGTATCAGGCCTTCCCAGATGACAGCCCCACCGGCGAACAGCAGGGGGAAGGCGGCGAAAAGATAATAGATTCGAGGGCTCATCGTTACGACGACCACCGCCGTAAAGACCCACGCCCAGCCGACCGAGCGATACGGTTTTCCTCGAACGGCGCGGAAAAAGAACCATAGCCCCGCGATCCAGATGGGCGCGGATAGCGGGTGCATCGCCAGGATTTCCTGACCGAAAAACGCCGCGGGATCCAGCACGACATCGCGCCCGCTGCGGCGAATATTGGCCTGGAGCTCCAGAAACGGAAAATGATGCTGAATATTCCAGATCAGATTCGGCAGGAAAATCAGAAATGCGATCGCGCCGCCAACCAACAGCCACGGCGTCCACAGCAGCCTGCGCTGTTCGGTGAGCATCAGTCCGATCACAATTCCCGCGCCGAAAATCAGCATTGAATATTTGTTCTCCAGCCCGATGCCGGCGAGCAATCCGAACCAGATCCACAGCCGTGTGTTGCCGGTGTTCACCATGCGAATCACCAGCCAGGCGCAGCCCAGCCAGATCAGCGGCTCGAACGCATTCATCGAGAAAAAGCTGTCGATGCTGAGAATTCCGGGCGAGCACAACACGCACAGACCGGCGAGCACCTGCGCGAAACCTCCGCCGCCTATCGCTCGGGTGATCAGCGCGGCGAGTGCGGCCTCGCCCGCTGCGGCGAGCGCCGGCAGCAAGCGGAGCGCCCACAGCGACTGCCCCAACGTGATTCGCACCAGCCACACCATCACGGCGACCAGGGGCGGCTGATCGACGTAACCCCACGCGAGATGACGGCTACAGGCGAGGTAATACAGCTCGTCGGTGAAATAGCCGTAGTTGGGATCCGTGTAAAGGTGAATGGCGAAGGCTGCCGCGGCTACAGCAAAGATGGCCCGATTGTCGCGTCGAAGTGCGTTCAGAACCCAAATATACACCATCCTCCGCGTCCGTTTTTCCCGTGAAACCCACTGAAACCAAAGGCGCGTGAAACCAGTCTGTTAGTATGAGCACGTGCGGGTTCATGTTTTATTTTTCGGAGTGATCCGCGAGATCGTTGGGCTCCGCGAGGACACCATCGAGGTCGCCCCGGGTGCTCGTGTCGAATCGGTTCTCGAATGCTATTCCAACCGGCATCCCCGGCTGCGCGAGATTCTTCCGAGCGTGGTCATCGCGCTCAATCAGCAGTTCGCTCATCCGACGGCCACGGTCGCGGACGGGGACGAAGTCGCGTTCCTTCCGCCCGTCAGCGGAGGCGCGGGAGTCTTCACACACCAGATCGTGTATCCCACCGCGGGACACTTTTTCGCTCTCACGCGCGATCCCATCGACGGCGGCGCGGTCGCGCGGCGGCTGCTGCGCGGCGAAGACGGAGCCTTCGTCAACTTCGAAGGCGTCGGCCGCAACAACACCAAGGGCCGCGCCACGCTGTACCTCGAATACGAATGCTACGAACCGATGGCCGTGAAAGTCATGGCCGAAATCGGCGGCGAGATTGCCCACACCTTCGCCATCGGACGCATCGCCATGGTGCACCGGCTGGGCCGCGTCGCGATCGGCGAGACCAGTGTTTCCGTGGTGGTGACCGCTCCACACCGCAAGCCCGCCTTCGACGCCGCGCTCGAGGCGATCAATCGCCTGAAACGCCTGGTCCCCATCTGGAAGAAAGAATTTTTCGCCGACGGCGAGGTGTGGGTCGACGGCGAATGGGACGAATCCGTCGTCAAAGCCAAGGCATGAGACTTCTTCTCGCGATCCTCGCGCTCGCCGCGGCGAACGCTCAACCGCAGCCCAGCTTTTCCGTCGACGTGCGCCTGGTGCGGCTGCTGGTCAACGTGAAAAATGCCTCGGGCGATCTGGTCGGATCGCTTGAAAAGGATCAGTTCAGCGTCTACGACTGCAATGTCCCGCAGGAGATCAGGGTCTTCGAGCGCTACACCACCAAGCCGCTGTCCATCGCCGTGCTGGTGGATAGCAGCGGATCGACCAGGATTGACTGGCCGGTGGAAGTGCGCGCCATCGGCAAGTTTCTGAAGGCGCTGTTCGGCGAAGGCAATGAGCGCGACGCCGCGGCGCTTTATACCTTCAACTACGACGTCGTGCAGCGCGATTTCAGCCGCAATGCGCGGCGCATGGAGAATTATCTGCGCCTCATCAAGCCGGAAGGCGGCACGTCGCTTTACGACGCGATCCACTTCGCCGGCATGGACCTGACGCATCGCGACGGGCGCCGCGTGATCGTGGTGGTCAGCGACGGCGGCAACACCACCAGCAGCCGAACGTTTCAGGAAGCGCTCGAATCCGCACAGCGCGCCGACGCGGTGATGTATCCGGTGGTGATTGTGCCCATCGAAAACGACGCCGGGCGCAACACGGGCGGCGAGCACGCGCTTCAAACGCTCGCCAGGAGCACCGGCGGGCGCTGGCTTCCCGCGACCCTCCCCGAACTCGATCGCGCGTTTTCGGAGATCCTTCGCGATCTCCGCGCCCAATACATGATAGGCTACTATCCGCACGGGCTTCCGTCCAATGCGCCGGCTTTTCATCCTGTGCGCGTGGATCTCAAGCGCGCTGATTTGCGGGCCCAGACGCGCACTGGCTATTATGGAGATGAATCCCAGTAATTCCGTGGCTGGAAAAGTCAGCAGTTCGAAAGCTCCCGAGCAGACGTTTGAAGAGGTCAAGTACCTGAAGCATCTGATCGACGATCGCGTTCCCGTGCGCGTGAAGCTGAGCGACAACCAGGAAGTGGAAGGCACCATCGAGTTTTACGACGCCAGCTTCATTCGCCTGACGCGCGCCTCCGGTCCCAACCTGTTCCTGTACAAACACGACATCAAGTATCTCTACGAGCTCTGACGCGTGCCTTCCTACGTTGAAGCGGCGGCAGGAATCGCCCGCGAGGCTGGAGCGCTCATCAACGAGTACCTCGCCCGTCACATCGGCTTCGAGCTCAAGGGCGAGTTCGACCTGGTCACGGAAGCCGATCGGGCGAGCGAAGCCCTCATCGTTGCGCGCCTTAAGAAAGAATTCCCCACGCACACGATCGTCGGCGAAGAGGGCGGCGCGCGCCAAGGCTCCTCCGAATTCCGCTGGTACGTCGATCCGCTCGACGGCACGACGAATTTCGCGCACGGCTTCCCTGCCTTCAACGTCAGCATGGGTCTGGAGCGCGCGGGCGCGCTGATCGCCGGCGTCATCTACGATCCCACTCGCGACGAATTGTTTAGCGCGGAAAAAGGCGCGGGCGCTTTTCTGAACCAGCGTCCCATTCACGTTTCGAAAACATCGCGACTCGAGGCCAGCCT
>Ga0335077_10005419_pt1 | contig 15650 bp, 13 predicted proteins | sample Lox_Sample_31_FD_207151 | JGI IMG/M metagenome (GOLD analysis project Ga0335077, IMG submission 207151) | Soil microbial communities from Loxahatchee National Wildlife Refuge, Florida, United States - Lox_Sample_3.1 | ecosystem: Environmental > Terrestrial > Soil > Wetlands | place: USA... | reverse complement strand
ACTTCCACCACACCATGGAAGACTACTTCGCGGCCAAGCAACTTCTCTTTTCCGGAGCCGGCGGACCACCGCCGCGCTGGGCCTTGCTGAATCGCGACGACGAATGGTGCCGCAAGGTGCAACTCTGCCCTGAAAGCGAGCTGCTCTGGTATGGGCTGGGGCAAGGCGCCAGTGTCCGCGCCCGGCACATCGTTTCCAACCTGCAAGGACTGCGCTTCGAAGTCCAGTACCGGAAGGCGCGCTTCAATGTTGAGTCCGCTCTGCTGGGGCGCATCAACGTGTACAACATCCTGGCGGCATGCTCCGCCGGGTTGAGCTACGGCTTCCCGCCGGAGGTCATCGCCGCGGGCATCGCGCATTGCCGCGCCGTGCCCGGACGCTTCGAGCGCATCGACGAGGGTCAGCCCTTCGGTGTGGTCGTGGACTACGCGCATACCGACGATGCGCTGAAGAACACCATTGCCGTAGCGCGAGGCCTGGCTCCCAAGCGCATCATTACCTTATTCGGATGCGGCGGCGACCGCGACCGCACCAAGCGTCCCCTGATGGGAAAAGTGGCCGCCGGGAACAGCGATTTCGTGGTTCTCACCAGCGATAATCCGCGCTCGGAAGATCCGCTGGACATCATGAACGACGCGCTGGTGGGCATCCGCCGCACCGACGTCGCGCACGTAGTTGAGCCCGACCGCGCCACCGCCATCGCGCGCGCCATCAAGGAAGCCCGTCCCGGCGACATCGTAATTATTGCCGGTAAAGGACACGAAACCTACCAGGTCTTGAGAGACAAGACCATCCCCTTCGATGATCGCGCAGTGGCCCGGCAAGTGCTCCGTGGTTTCGGTTATTCCGGGGAGCCGAAATGAACCTGGATCTGACCACCGTGGCCTGCGTGTTGGGCGCCGCACCGCCGCCCCGCGCCGCGACAGCGAGTGGCTGGTCCGTCGACACCCGCACCCTCACTCCAGGCGACCTGTTCTTCGCCCTGCGCGGACCGAATCACGACGGCCACGACTACGTGGCATCCGCTTTGGAGAAAGGCGCCTCGGGTGTAGTGTTGGAGCGGCCCGTGGACGGCGCCAACGCCATCGTAGTGAGCGACGCGCTCCGCGCCTTGCAGAGCCTCGCGGCCTGGGCGCGGACGGCCTGGGGAGGGCACGTGATCGGAGTGACCGGCAGCGCCGGTAAAACCACCACCAAGGATGCCATCGCTCAGCTGCTGTCCACCGTCATGCCCGTCGGCAAGACGGTAGGCAACTGGAACAACCATGTGGGTGTTCCGCTCTCCTTGCTGCGCCTGCCCGAGGCCTCGCGCGTTGCGGTGATTGAAATCGGCATGAATCACGCCGGCGAAATTCACGATCTCGCCGCCATCGCGCGGCCGGATACCGCCGTGGTGACCAATGTAGGTTACGCGCACGTGGAAGCCTTCGACTCCATCGAAGGCGTCGCGCTGGCCAAGCGCGAGCTGATCGAGTCACTCGATCCGGCCGGCGGCACCGCCGTGCTCAATGCCGACGATCCGCGCGTGCTGAAGTTCCGCGAGGTGCATCCCGGCCCCGTGATTACGTTTGGCTTCTCGCAGGGGGCGGATGTGCGCGCCATCGAGACCGGCTGCCAGAGCTTCCAGGTCGATGGCGTCGAGTTTCATACCGTGCTGGCGGGCCGGCACGGAGTTCTCAACCTGCTGGCGGGCTTGGCTGTGGCGCGCGTGTTCGACATCCCGCCGGCGCGCCTGCGCGACGCCGTGGCCTCGTTCTCCATCGGCAGGATGCGCGGTGAACGCCTGGAACACAACGGCGCCGTATTCTGGAACGACTGTTACAACTCCAACCCCGAAGCGGTGCGCGCCATGCTCGATGTCCTCCGCGCCACGCCCGCGCGCCGGCGGATCGCCGTCCTCGGGGAGATGCTCGAATTAGGCCACGCTGCTGAATTCCTGCATCGCCAAACGGGCCGCTGTGCCGCCGAAAGCGGCATCGACACATTGGTCGCCGTGCATGGCGCGGCGCGATTTCTGGCCGAGGAAGCCGTACACGCGGGCATGCCGCCACACTCCGTGCATTTCTTTGAACAGGCGGCCGATGCCGGCGAGTTTCTGCGCTTCCTGATCCAGCCCGGCGATGCCGTTCTCTTCAAAGGCTCGCGCGGCGTCCGCGTCGAACAGGCGCTGGAGAAAGTGCTGGCCTGAAATGCTCTATTTTCTCCTCTACGAAAAGCTCTCGGCGCTGGTCTCGCCTTTCCGCGTCTTCCGCTATGTCACCTCCCGCACTGCCTTCGCCAGCCTGACCGCGCTGTTCCTCTGCATCGTCCTGGGACCCTGGCTCATCCACAAACTCCGCGAATTCCAAATCGGCCAGTTCATCCGCGAAGAAGGGCCCAAATCGCACCAGAAGAAAGCCGGCACGCCCACCATGGGTGGCGTCCTCATCATCATCTCGATCGTGATCCCCACGCTGTTGTGGGCCGACCTGAGCAATCCTTACGTCTGGATTGCGGTCTTCACGCTGCTTTGTTACGGCGCGGTCGGATTTGTGGATGACTTCGCGAAGATTACCCGGCGCCGGAACCTGGGCCTTACCGCGCGCCGCAAGATGTTCTACCAGGTTGGCCTGGCTTTCCTGGTAGCCACCGGGCTGATGTTCATGCGCACTTTCGCCGGCTACTCCACGGTTATGAACGTGCCGTTCCTCAAACAGTTCAGGCCCACCTTTATGATCTCGCCGCTGCTTGCCAATCCCTGGACTTACCTGTTCGGCGTGTTGCCGTTCTTCATTTTTGTAGCCGTGGTTGTGGTAGGCGCTTCCAACGCCGTCAACCTGACCGACGGTCTGGATGGCTTGGCCATCGGACTGATGGTAGTTGCAGCGGGTGCGCTTACCGTCCTCACTTACATGGGCGGCCACGCGACCCTCGCCGAATACCTGCAAATCGCCCGCAACCCCCGCACTTCGGAGCTGACCATCTTCTGCGGCTCCATGACCGGCGCCAGCCTGGGCTTCCTCTGGTACAATGCGCACCCCGCCGAGATCTTCATGGGCGACGTGGGCTCGCTGGGGCTTGGCGCCGCCCTGGCCATTGTGGCCATCCTGATCAAGCAGGAGATCCTGCTGCTGTTCATCGGCGGCGTCTTCGTGATCGAAACGCTCTCGGTCATCCTGCAGGTCGGCAGCTTCAAGCTGCGCGGCAAACGCATCTTCAAGATGGCGCCCATACACCACCATTTCGAAGCCATGGGCTGGACCGAAGCCAAGATCATCGCGCGCTTCTGGATCACCGGGCTGGTGCTGGCGCTGTTCGCGCTGACTACGCTCAAACTACGATGAAACTCGACGGCACTCGCACCCTCGTAGTCGGCATGGAGAAATCCGGCCTGGCGTCCGTTCGCGTACTGCTGCAGCACGGCGCGCGCGTGCGCGCAACCGATTCCAAGCCGCTTGCACAGCTCCCCGAGGCGGGCGCGGCCTTGGAGAAACTGGGTGTCCCGTTCGAACAGCAATCCCCGGGTGTCTTCCAGGGATGTGACCTAATCGTGATCTCGCCCGGTGTTCCGGCCGATCTCGAGCCGCTCGAAGCCGCGCGCCGGCGCGGCGTACGGGTCATCGGCGAGGTCGAGTTGGCCGCGCCGTTCTTGCAGGGCCGCACCATCGGCATCACCGGCACCAACGGCAAGACCACCACCACCGCTCTGACCGGCCATATCCTCCACGAATCCGGCATTTCGGTGCAGGTCGGCGGCAATATCGGCACCCCGGTCACCGCGATGATTGAGAGCTCGCACCCGCGCCAGTGGAATGTGCTGGAGCTATCGAGTTTCCAGCTCGAGACCATCGAGACGTTTCATGCCGACGTCGGCGTCGCGCTCAATGTCACGCAGAACCACCTCGACCGGCACCATACTTTCGCCAATTACGCCGCTGCCAAGGGTCGCCTCTTCGTTACTCAGCGTCCCGGCGCCTTCGCCGTGCTGAACGCGAACGACGCCACCTGCGTCAGCTATGCGTCGCTGTCCGCCGCCTCGCCGTGTTGGTTCAGCGGCACGCGCGCCGTCACTCCCGGTGTGTGGCTGGCGGACGGCAAGGTCTGGTTCGACGGCGAACTGCTGATGGATGGCGGCGAGATTCCGATTCGCGGCCGCCACAACATCGAGAATGCCATGGCCGCGGCCGCCGCGGCCCGCGTGGCCGGCGCATCGCTCGAATCCATCGCCGCGGCTGTCCGCACCTTCCAAGCCGTCGAGCATCGTCTGGAATTCGTGCGCAACCTCGACGGCGTGGACTTCTACAACGACTCCAAGGCCACCAGCGTCGACGCCACACTCAAAGCGTTGGACGCCTTTAACGGCGGACTTTGGATCATCCTGGGCGGCAAGGACAAAGGGCTGGACTATACGGTGCTGCGCCAACCGCTGGCCGCCAAGGCGCGCGCCGCGTTGCTGATCGGAGCGGCCTCGGCCAAGATTCGCGAGCAACTTGCCGGCGCCCTGCCGCTCGAGAATTCGCAGACGCTCGACAACGCCGTGCGTTTCGCCTTTGCGCACGCGCAGCCCGGCGACACCGTGCTGCTCGCGCCGGCATGCGCCAGCTTCGACCAGTTCTCGAGCTACGAGCATCGCGGCCAGGTTTTCAAGAATCTCGTCCGGCAATTGGAGCCCAAACACTGACATGGCACAGACCCTCAAAACGGATTGGACCCTTTTCGGCACGACCATCGGCATGGTGGCCTTCGGCTCGGTCATCCTGTACAGCGCGTCCTCGGTGATGGCTGAGCAGAAGTTCGGCTCGCCTTGGCATTTCGTATGGCGGCAGGCATTGTGGGTGGTTCCGTCGCTCGCCATCATGATGCTGCTCAAGCGGACCCATTATCGCAAGCTGCAGAATCCCACTGTGGCGTTCGCCGCAATCGGACTGGTACTCATGCTGTTGGCGGTGGTGTTCCTGGTGGATTCGGCGCATCATCGCTGGCTACGCATGGGCCCCGTCGGGTTGCAGCCATCGGAACTGGCGAAACCCGCCCTAGTCGTGTTTCTGGCGTTCTTCGTCACCTGGCGCGCGCCGGCCATCAACACGCGCCATACGCTCGGTCCCGCGGCGCTCGCGGTGGGGCTCGTGATTCTGGCGGTGGTGATCGCGGACCTGGGAACTGCTGTCGTACTGGGCGCCACCGCCACCGCCGTATTCTTTGTCGCCGGCCTGCGCTGGCGGTATTGTGCCCTCGCCGGCGTGTTTGCGCTCGCGGGACTGGTCTTTTTCATCGCTTCGCGCCCCTACCGCCTGGCGCGCGTCGTCGGCTATATCGACCCGGGATTCCAACTCATCGAGCAGATCGATCCGGCCGGACAGGTGCAACAGTACTTGCAGCGCTCTCTGACCTCGCGCGACACCAGTTATCAAGCCGAGCAATCCAAGATCGCCGTGGGCGCGGGCGGCCCTCTCGGCGCGGGTCTGATGCAAGGCAAGCAGAAACTGCTGTATCTGCCCGAAGCCCACACGGATTTCATCTACGCGGTGGTCAGCGAGGAAATGGGCCTGCTCGGCTCGGCGGGAGTCCTGCTGGCCTTCGCGCTGATCTTCTGGCGAGGCCTGCGCGCGGCCCTCCGCATGCCCGACGACTTCGGCCGCTACCTGGCGCTCGGTGTAACCACGATGGTGGTGGTGCAGGGATTCATGAACATCAGTGTGGTCCTGGGCCTGATGCCGACCAAGGGAATCCCGCTGCCCATGATTAGCGCCGGAGGCAGCTCTCTGCTCTCGACCCTGGCCTCGTTGGGAATCCTGATGAACGTCTCGGAACACGCCGGATGAGGCGCGCGTCGCGCGCCGGGGAGAGGGGTTGGGGGTAGGGGGCCAGCGAATAGTTGGTGAGTCAACCGGTTCGGGGGTTTCGAGATTTACGCGTTTGGCAAGAAGCCATGAACTTGGTGCAGAGCGTCTATCGCATGTCCGCAGATTTTCCCCGAGATGAGGTTTACGGCCTCACTTCACAAATCCGGCGCGCCGCAATCTCAATCCCCTCGAATATCGCCGAAGGGCACGCGCGATCCTCGACCAAAGAATACCTAAACCACCTCTCGATGGCGCAGGCGTCGCTAGCGGAGGTCGAAACTCAACTCGAAATCGCAGTGCGGGTAGAGTGCCTCCCGCGCGAGGACGCCGACTCATTGCTAGCCGCAATCGAGAAGCTACGCAGACAACTCTACGCCCTTCGCAACGCCCTGGAGTCACGCTAGTGAACGAGCGCAACGAGCAACACATCCCCGGCCCCCGGCCCCCAACCACCAGCCACGAAGGCGCCAAAGGCGCCTTCCTAATGGCCGGCGGCGGCACCGGAGGCCACGTCATCCCCGCCCTCGCCGTGGCTCGCGAACTGCGCCAGCGCGGCCGCTCGGTCTTCTTCGTCGGCACTGATCGCGGACTCGAAGCGCGCCTCGTGCCGTGCGACGGCTTCCTGCTTGAGCGCATTGAGATTGGCGGCCTCAAACGCGTCAGCTTGCGCCAAACCCTGGCCACCCTATGGCAATTGCCCATTAGCACGCGCGCGGCGGGACGCCTGATCGTGAGCCATCGCGTGGCGGCGGTGTTCAGCATGGGTGGATACGTTGCCGGGCCACCGGTGATCGCGGCGCTCGCGCGCCACGTCCCGGTGGTCGTCATGGAGCCCAACGCTGTGCCGGGATTCACCAACCGCCGCATCGCCCGCTTTGTTTCGCGGGCGCTGATCAGTTTCCCGGAAACCGAGCGTTACTTCCCAAAAGGTCGTACCGAGATCACCGGGCTACCGGTGCGCGAGGAATTTTTCGCGCTCCCTCCCAAGCCCCGCGGCGCGCTGTTCACGGTGTTGATCACCGGCGGCAGCCAGGGATCGCGCACGCTGAACCAGGCGGCGCGCGAAAGCTGGCCGCTGTTCCGCGAGGCCGGCACATCCGTCTCGTTCATTCATCAGACCGGCCCAGCCGCGGCCGAAGAACTGCGCGCAGCCTTTGCCGGATCCGGCCTCGCGGGCGAAGTGCTGCCGTTCATCGCCGACATGCCGGCCGCATTTGCCCAGGCCGACCTGATCGTGTGCCGTTCGGGCGCTGGCGCCGTGGCCGAGCTGGCCGCCGCCGGCAAGCCGTCCATCCTTTCGCCGTTCCCCTTCGCGGCCGATCAACACCAGTTGCGCAACGCCGAAGCGTTCGCCCGCGCGGGTGCTGCGCGGCTGGTACAGGATCGCGAAATGTCCGGCCGCAAGCTGTTTGAAACCGTCGCGGAACTGGCCGCCGGTCCTGCCGCTCTGGAACGAATGGGCCAGGCCGCCCGCGCCCTGGCGCATCCCGGAGCAGCGCGCCGCGCTGCCGATTCGCTCGAGGAGGCCGCCCGATGAATCCAACGTTACGATTTTCGTTGACACGCGCCCTCAAAAGCCGAAACAATACGAGAAGATAATGTTTTTTAAGCGGCAGCACGTGCATTTCACGGGGATCGGTGGAATCGGCATGAGCGGTATCGCCGAGGTGCTGCTCAATCTCGGTTACACCATCAGCGGCTCGGATCTGAAGCTGACTCCCATAACCGAACGCCTGGCGTCCCTGGGCGCGCTCATCTTCGAAGGGCACGCGGCGGCCAACGTAGCCGGAGCGCGCGCCCTGGTGGTCAGCTCCGCGGTGGATGAGCAGAACCCCGAAGTGCAGGAAGCCCGCCGCTTGCAGATTCCCGTGATCCCTCGCGGCGAGCTGCTGGCGGAACTGATGCGCCTCAAGTACGGCATCGCCATCGCCGGCAGCCACGGCAAAACCACCACCACCTCCATGACCGCCACCATCCTGAATCACGCGGGCCTGGACCCCACGGTGATGGTGGGTGGCCGTGTGGCGGCCATGGGCGGCTCCAACGCGCGCGTGGGCCACAGCGATTTCCTGGTGGTGGAGTCCGACGAGAGCGACGGCAGCTTCCTCAAGTTGGCGCCCATCCTGGCCATCGTCACCAACATCGACCGCGAACACCTGGATCACTACGCGTCGCTGGACGAGATCCGCGCCGCGTTCGTCGAGTTCGTCAACAAAGTGCCGTTTTACGGCGCGGCCATCGTCTGCCTGGAAGACGATAACGTCCAGAGCATCATCCCCTCCATCCGCCGCCGGACCATCACTTACGGCGCGAGCGCGCAGGCGGATCTCGAGGCGGGCGACATCTGCTGTGGTCCTTTCGCCAGCGACTTCAGCTTGCGCTACCGCCGCAACGATTTGGGCCGCTTCCAACTGCGCGTCCCCGGGCGCCACAACGTGCTCAACGCGACCGCAGCCGCCGCCGTCGCACTGGAGCTGGAAGTCGCGCCCGAACGGATTCGCGAAGCCCTGGCCTCCTTCAGCGGCGTGGACCGCCGTTTCCAGACGCGCGGCAAGGAGCGCGGCGTCACTGTGATCGATGACTACGGGCATCATCCTACCGAGATTCGCGCCACCCTCGACGCCGCTCGCCTGTGCGGTTTCGGCCGCATCCATGTGCTTTTCCAGCCGCACCGCTACACGCGGACGTTTCATCTGCTGGATGAATTCGGCCGCGCGTTCCACCAGGCTGATACGGTCACGATCCTGGATATCTATGCGGCTTCCGAGCGCCCCATCGAAGGCGTCAGCGCGGAGGCTCTGGCCGAGCGCATCCGGCAGTTCGGTCACCGCTCCGTTAGCTACGCCGGTTCGATCGACCACGGCGTGGAGGCTGTGCTGGCAACGGTAGAGGACGGCGACGTGGTGCTCACCCTCGGTGCGGGCAATGTGTGGCAGGCGGGCGACCTTCTGCTGAACCGGCTCAAGCAGCGCGAGGAGGCCGCCTAGCGTGCCGCGCGAAAAGGCCCGTCCCTCGGTCCGCTGGCGCTTCTGGCTCACCGCGCTCGCGTGGTGCGCCGTATTCGTATCCAGCGCGCTGGCTGCCCGGCAGGCCCGCCGGTTCGCGCTCACCGACCCGCAGTTCGTCCTGTCCGGCGAACAGCGCGGCGCGGTAACCGTGCAGGGCGCGGTGTACGCGTCCAGAGCCAAATTGCTTCGCGTGTTCGCCTTCGATTACGGCCGCAGTATCTTCGCGGTGCCGCTCGCCGAGCGCCGCCGGCGTCTGCTCGCCGTGGACTGGGTGGAAGACGCCTCCGTCTCCCGCATCTGGCCTGACCGGCTGTTGGTGCGGGTCACCGAGCGCAAGCCGGTGGCTTTCGTCAGCCTGCCCGTTCACGCCGGCTCCGGCGCGCCCGCGCGTTTCCTGCTGGTGGATCCGCAAGGTGTGCTGCTGGATCCGCCGCTGCGCGCCCTGTTCGCCTTCCCCGTCCTCACCGGGTTGACTGAGGATCAAACCGAACCCGAGCGCCGCGTGCGTGTGCGCGCCATGATGCGCCTGCTCGAAGAACTGGGGCCGATGGGTCAAAACATTTCCGAAATCAACGCCGCCGCTCCGGACGATCTGACTGTGGTGGCCCAGGTCGAAGGCCGGATGCTCGAGCTCCAGCTCGGTGACGGCAACTACGCCAGGCGCATGCAGCACTTCCTGCTTCACTATTCCGAGATACACCAGCAGGCCCTCAACACCACGACTTTCGATCTCCGTCTGGATGACCGCATTACCGCCAAGGAGCCACAGAAGAAACCATGAGTGTGCCGCAATTGTATGAAGCCGTTGGCCTGGATGCAGGCAGTGCCTGGACCCGCTGCGTCATCCTGCGCCTGGACCACGGCCGGCTGCGCTTCCTGGGCTACGGCTGCGCGCCCTCGCAGGGCTGGGTGAAGGGGCGAATTGCCGACCAGGCGGCGGCCGCCGAACCCATGCTGGCCGCACTCAAGGCCGCGGAAAAGGATGCGCAGGTCTCCGTGGAGGCTGCCGTGGTGGGTGTCGGCGCCAGTGTGCGCGGCGCCAACCGGCGCGGCTTCCATGACCTGTCGCGCCCCCGCACAGTCGACCAGCGCGACGTGAACCGAGCCGTCAATCGCGCGGCCAACGTGCAATTGCCGGAAGACACCATGGTGCTGCAATTGTTCCCGCAGGATTTCGTTGTTGATGGTCATCCCGGCCATCGCGACCCGCGAAGGATGACCGCCTGCCAGATTGAAGCCAATATCCACCTGGTCATCACCTCCACGCGCGAGCACGATTGTCTGGTGGCCGCGGTGAATCAGGCCCACCTCGCCGTGGAGGAAACGGTGTCGGAGGCGGTTGCTGCCGGTTATGCCGCGGTGCTGCCTGAAGACCGCCGCGAAGGCGCCTCTTTGCTAAACGTCGGCGCGCATTCCGCGGAACTGGTGGCCTACTACGGCGACGCGCTTCAGCTCTGCGTGAGCCTGCCGGTCGGCGGCGATCACTTCACGCGGGACGTGGCGCGCGGCCTCCATATCACATTCGAGGACGCCACGGTCATCAAGCACGAATTCGGTTCCGCCAATGCCCGGGACACCGCCTCCAACTCCTGCGTGGAGGTCGTGTCGCGCGATGACCGCGACGTGTCCCGCCGCACGTTGAATTGGATCCTCGAATCGCGGGCGGTGGATCTGTTCCAGTTGGCGCAGAAGGAGTTGGTCCGGATGGGAATGGGCGACTCGCTGGCGGGCGGGCTGTTCCTGGCCGGCGGCGGCGCCCGGCTCGAAGGCATGTGCGAAATCGCCGAGCAGACGCTGGGATGCCGGGTGTGCAACGCACTTCCGCTCGGCGTGGAAGACTGGCCCGAGGAAATCTTCGATTCGACCTGGACGGCCGTGGCGGGCCTGGCCATGTACTCGGCCAAGTTGAAATCGCAACGTGAGGCGCATCGGCAGGCTGGCGGGCTGCTGGCCAGGATTATGAGATAAGGAGGAACGGCATGGGGCTGATCGATTCCGAAAACGAAGACATGAGTTTGAAGTACGAGATTCAAGAGGAGGCGTGCGGCGGGGCGCACATCAAGGTCATCGGGGTGGGCGGCGGCGGCTGCAACGCGGTGGCGCGGCTATTGCGCGAAGGCATGCAAGGCGTGGAGTTCTGCGCCATGAATACCGACGCGCAGGCACTGGCGGCGTGCGAGGTGCCCGTCAAGCTGCAACTGGGCGCCAAGATGACCAACGGGCTGGGCGCGGGGTGCAATCCGGAAATCGGCCGGCAGGCCGCATTGGAGAATACAGACAAGATCGTCGAACTGCTTCAGGGCGCCGACATGGTGTTCGTCAGCGCGGGGCTGGGCGGCGGCACGGGCACCGGCGCGGCGCCCATCATCACGTCGCTGGCCAAGGAACTCGGCGCGCTCACCATCGCCGTGGTCACCAAGCCGTTCGCATTCGAAGGCGTGCGGCGCATGCGCCTCGCCGAGCACGGACTGGCGAAGCTGGCCTCCTCGTGCGACACGGTCATCGCGATTCCCAACGACCGGCTGCTCTCACTCGTGCCGCGCGGCACCAGTTTTCTCGACGCCTTCAAACTGGCCGACGATCTGTTGCGGCAAGCGGTGCAGGGAATCAGCGACATTATCGTTACGCCCGGCATCATCAATCGCGACTTCGCCGATGTGAAGGCCACCATGCTCGGCATGGGCTACGCCATGATGGGCACGGCTGTGGGACACGGCGAGCAGGCCGCGGTCGAAGCGGCGCGCCTGGCCATCAACTCGCCGCTGCTCGAAGAGTCGCGCATCAGCGGCGCGCGCGGCATCCTCATTAACATCACCGGGTCCAGCCGGCTGGGCTTGCACGAAGTCAACGAGGCCTGCTCCATCATTCGCGAGGCCGCCAACTGCGACGATGTGCAGATCAACTTCGGCGTCAGCATGAACGAATCCATGGGTGACGCCGTGAAGGTCACGGTGATCGCCACCGGTTTTCAGGCGCGCTTTGTGGTTGCCGTGGATGAGGCCAAACCCGTCGCGGCTCCCGCGCCGGCGCCGGCTTTCACCGAAGCTGCCGCGCCCGCCGAGCCGGCCGCCGAATCAGAGCAGGAGCCTGAAGCCGTTGCGTTTGATCCCGACGACCTGGAAACGCCGGCGTACCTTCGCCAGGGCAGAATGCTGAACTGACGGCACTGATCTCCGATGAGTCCCGCGCAGATCGTGCTGCTGTTTCTCGAGCGCATCAACCAGCGTAATCCGGATGCTCTGGCGAAACTGATGTCGCCGGAGCATCTGTTCATCGACTCGCTCGGCCAGCAGGTGCGCGGCCGCGAGAAGATGCGCGCCGGCTGGCGCGGCTACTACGCCTTGTGCCCGGACTATTGGGTCTCGCACGATGAGTTCTTCGAAAGCGGCAGTCGTGTCGCGGTGCTTGGCACGGCGGGAGGGACCATCGCCGTGAAGGGCGAACTGCTGCCGGAGAACCAGTGGCAGATACCGGCCGCGTGGCTGGCCGTGGTGGAGGAAGGCTTGATCAGCGAATGGCGGGTTTACGCGGATAACAAGCCGGTCTACGAGATTCTCGCCAAGGCGAAAGGCTAAGTCGGAGCCGCGCCGCGGAGTTGCTCGATCTCCTCCGCGGCCATTTGCGAATGACTCTCCAAGTTGTCGAGCATGCGGCGCATGTGGGGTGTGCGGCGGAATTCCTCCGCCAGCGCCGAGTCCGCGTCGCGGAGGGCGCGGATGGCCCGCGGGACTCCGTCGAGCGTCAAGCCGCCGCCGGTCAGCAGGCGGCCCAGGAAGGCGCCCAGGTCATTGGGCTGGGATGTTCTGGGAATCGCGCGGTGGGCCTGCTCTCCCATGGATTCCACCACCGGCGCGACCAGCCTCGGCCAACGCTCCAGCGCCAGCAGCGCTTCCACAACGTAGCGCAGGTCCCGCGCGGCCTGCTCCAGTTGCGGGCGGCGGCTGCGGTAGTAGCCTCCGAAGCGGTCGAAGAATGAGCAGACATGCGACGCATCCGTCCAGGCGATGGCCATAGCGCCGGCCAGGCCCATGCAGAACGGCATGTCCTGACGCAGGAGCCCGCGCAGCCAGGAAGCCTGCCGTGTGGATGTGCTTCCGCCGGCAAACTGGTCGGCCAGGAAATCATCCTGGTCCTGTTCGTAGAGCGTGCTGCCCGACGCAAAAACCACGGCCGCGGAGCCGACCGACAACAGCATGCGATCCCCGCTCCATTGCGCACCAGGCTCCAGCGCGATGCTATCCGCATTGCCGATAGAAGCGTTCGCCAGTATGTTTACACAACGGAATACCGCTTCCCGGCCGGCCGCTACTACGGTTCGTGACAAATCAGTTCTTCTTCTCGGCTTTCTTGCGCTCGATCTTCAGTGGCAGAGTGCCGCCTCCCTGACTCCAGGTGCCGGTAATGGCTGATGCATCCTTGTTCAAGTTCCCCTCGTAGGAGCCGGTGACCGCGTTCACTTCCATTTTAATCGAATCGCCGGTGCGGGCGATGGTCGTGATCGGGATGCCATTGGCGCCCTGGTCGAGGCTATCGATGGTGCCGGTAATGCTGCCGTCGGCGTTCTTGACGAAGTTGAAACGCAGATGCAGGGTTGTGCCGTTGGCATCCAGCGCGCCTTCCCAGACGCCTTCCAGCACCTGCACGTCGCCGCTATTGGCGGGCGCCTTAACTACCGCGCGCGGCTCGGACTTCCATTTCAGCTCGAGCGGAAACGAGCCGCCGCCCTGACTGAAGTTGCCGGAGATGGTTTTGCCATCGTCCGCAAGCTTGCCGTCATATCGCGGGTCGCCTGGACCCGGCAAGCCGAACGCGACGCTGGCTCCTTCCACTTTCAGATCAGTGAGCGGCAGCGCGGTTACGTTTTGCGCGGGAATGTCGATTTCGGCCGCCCATTTGTCACCATCCCGGTGGAGGTTCAGCTTGATACCCAGGTCGCCGTTGGGCGTCTTCATCGCGCCTTCCCACAGCCCGGACGGGTTGGCGGCCGCCAGCACGGCGGCGGGCAGGAGAAGGAATGGAGCGACGAACAACGCGAGGCTTCGTTTCATGTGTGATCCTCTTGAACTATGCACGGTACTTCATACTAGCGCGCGGCTAGTTCGGGCGCGCGCACGACATCCGGCGCCGTGCGCCTGCCGCTCAGCCAGTTCTGGAGGCGCTCCATATAGAGGTAGATGACCGGGGTGATGTAGAGCGTGAGCAACTGGGAGACGACGAGGCCGCCGACCACTGCGAGCCCTAGCGGCTGGCGGGCGTCGGCGCCTTCGCCGTAGCCGAGAGCGATGGGCATGGTGCCGAACAGCGCGGCCACCGTGGTCATCATGATGGGACGGAAACGCAGCATGCAGCCGGTGTAGATGGCTTCGAAGGGCGGCTTGCCTTCGACGCGCTGGGCTTCCAGTGCGAAGTCGATCATCATGATGGCGTTCTTCTTCACCACGCCGAAGAGCATGATCAGGCCGACAAAGGCGTAGAGGTCGAGCTCTTTGTGGAACAGCTTGAGAGTGAGCAGCGCGCCGAAGACCGCGGAGGGCAATCCGGAGAGAATCGTCACCGGGTGAATGAAGCTCTCGTACAGGATGCCCAGCAGCGCATAGATCAGAAAAATGGTCAGGATCAGCAAGACGCCTAGCCCTACCAGGGAAGCCTGATAAGCCTGCGCCTCACCTTGAAAGCTGCCGACAATGCTGGGCGGAAGAGTCTGGTGGGCGACATCTTCCACTCGCGTCACGGCATCGCCCAGCGCCACGCCAGGCATGAGTCCAAAGCTCAGCGTAACCGACGGGAGTTGGCCGGTATGATTGACGGCGAGGGGGCCAAGGTTCTGGGTAAACTTGGAGACGGCGTTGAGCGGTATCAGTCTTCCGGTCGATGACCGGATGTAGAGCATGGAAAGCACGTTCGGGTCGCGCTGGTATTGGGGCTCCAGCTCGACGATCACCTTATATTCGTTGTCGGGCCGGTAGATGGTCGAAATCTGGCGGTCGCCATACGCGGAGGCTAGCGCGTCCTCGACTTGAAAAGCGGTGACGCCCAGGGCGGAGGCCTTGTCGCGATCGATTTCCACGTTCACCTGTGGGTTAGCAATCTGCAAGTCGGTGTTAACGTCACGCAAGCCGGGAATCTGGGCCAGCTTAGCCATAAGCAGGTTCGATTCACGATAAAGTTCCGCCGTGTCGGAACCCTGCAAGCTGTATTGATAAGGACTCTTCGTGAGCTGGCCGCCGATCTGGATGGGCGGCGGATTCTGCATGAAAGCCATGACGCCGGGGATGCTGAACAACTTGGGACGCAGTTCGTTGATGACGTCGTCGGTGCTCATGTGCCGGGGCCAGATGCGGGTGGCCAGTTTGTAAAAGGCCATCATCCCCGGCACCGCCAGGATTCCCTCGGGCGCCGGAAGCGGCGCGAGTTGCCGTTGCGAGTTGTCCTTGAGATGAGAGAAGAAGATGCCGGTGTTTCCCGCGAACCCGGCGAACCCCGCCCCCGCCAGCGAAAACGTGCTCTCCATATTGGGGTCATTCATCACGATGTGAGTGACGGCCAGTTGGTGCTGCCGCATGGAGTCGACGGAAATGCCCTGCTGCGCCTGCGTGAAACCGACCATCAGGCCGGAGTCTTCGCTGGAGAGGAAGCCCTTGGGGATCAGAAAGAAAACATACAGCGTGGCGCCCAGCAGCACGAAGGAAGCCATCAGCGTGGCGAAGCGATGCCGCAGCACGCCTCGCAGGCTCCAGTCGTAAGTCTTCAGCATGCCCTGGAAGAAGCGCTCCGTCGCGCGGTAGAGCTGGCCGTGTTGCTCGCTGGCCGGAGGACGCAC
>Ga0335077_10005418_pt1 | contig 15654 bp, 13 predicted proteins | sample Lox_Sample_31_FD_207151 | JGI IMG/M metagenome (GOLD analysis project Ga0335077, IMG submission 207151) | Soil microbial communities from Loxahatchee National Wildlife Refuge, Florida, United States - Lox_Sample_3.1 | ecosystem: Environmental > Terrestrial > Soil > Wetlands | place: USA... | reverse complement strand
GACGTCGTTGATGCCGGTAGCGCGCAGCACGCTGCTTACGTAAGACGAGATCTCGCGCCAGTGCCGCTTGATCTCCTTCTGGATATTGACTTCATGAATTGCCAGGCGCTCGCCGATGGACAGGGGGTCGCCGGTATTGCCGTGGAACAGGGTGGTTTCCAGGTCGAACGAGTCCGCGAGGCTATGCGCCGGGTCGACACTCATGACCAGGGTCCGGTAGCCGACACGGGACAATTCGAGGCCGGTAGCGGCAGCCAGGCTGGTCTTTCCTACGCCGCCTTTGCCGCTGAAGAGGAGAATCCGCACACCTCGATTCTATCTTTGGCCTGGAGTGGAAGACGGGCGATATCGCACCGACAGGGAGAGCGTGTCCAAGGGGCGGCGTGACCGCGGGAAGGCTTAGTCAGTTCCCGGAACCGATTCCGAAGAGGGCGTGGTACTTCCGCGGCAGGTGAGTGGGGCGCATGGCGCGAGACACGTAGATGTGGCGGGTGGTGCCTGTGGCCAGACGGCGGTCGGAGCCCGCGAGGCGCATCTCGTAGGCGAACGTCACCATGCGGGTGTTGGCGTCTTCGATCCAGGTTTTGACGATCACCTCGTCGTCGAAGCGCGCCGGGGCGCGGTAACGGCAATGACTCTCCGCCACTACGAGGTAGATGCCATCTTCGTTCTCCATGTCGCGATAGTTGAAGCCGCAGGCCTTGCAGAGTTCTACCCTGCCAACCTCCATCCAGACCAGGTAGTTGGCGTAGTAGACGACTCCCATGGTGTCGGTTTCGGCATAGCGCACGCGCAGGCGGGTTTCGGTGGCGGTCGGCATGGAACCTCGATTCTAACCCGAGAGACGGAAAGGGGATCCGCGGCGCGGTTTGTGCAACCGGCCGGGCTCGTGGAAGCGTCTGTTAGACTGAGGGTTACCACCCTTAGCCATGCGCGCGCGGATCCTTTTTTTTGGAATGCTCCGGGAGATTGCGGGGACGACCTCGGAGGAAGCCGAGTTTCCGGAGGGGAGCGATCTGGCCGGGGTGTTCCGCCACTACGCCGCGCGGTTTCCACGTTTCCGGGAGATGGCGCGGAGCATCGTCATGGCCCGCAACCACGAGTTTGCCGATAGTGAGGCGAAGATCGCGGATGGAGACGAGATCGCGTTCCTGCCACCGGTGAGCGGCGGGATCACGCGCGACGCGCTGGAAATCGCCGAGGAGCCGGTCTACTGCGCCCTCACACGGCACGCCATCGACACACGGCAGCTCATTGCGCGGCTGATGACCGGCGCGGAAGGAGCGGTCATCACGTTCGAAGGCACAGTCCGCAACAACACGCAGGGCCGCCCCACGCTTTGCCTGGATTACGAATGCTACGAGCCGATGGCGCTAAAGACGATGGCGCGCATCGCGCGTGAGATCGCGGGGTCGCACCACGTCGGCCGGGTCGGGATGGTGCATCGTCTGGGCAGGATGCTCATCGGCGAGACCAGTGTGGCCATAGTGGTCACGGCGCCTCACCGGAGGGCGGCCTTCGACGCCGCACTGGAAGGCATCAATCGACTCAAGAAGACGGTCCCGATCTGGAAGAAGGAACATTTCGTGGACGGCGAGGTCTGGGTGGAAGGAGAGTGGGGCGAGAATGTTCCGGTTGCGGGATAAGGCCGGACTGTTGGCCGGTCTGTGCGCGTCGGCGCTGGCCGCGCAACCGGCCAGCACGATTCGCGTGAACGTGAACCTGGTGCGCGCCGTGGCCACGGTGAAAACGCAGGCCGGCCAGGTCATCGGCACGCTGCGCAAGGAAGACTTCGAAATTTACGACAACGGGGTGAAGCAACAGGTCGCGGTATTCGAGCACCAGGCCGAACAGAGGCTCTCGGTGGCCCTGCTGGTGGACGTCAGCGGCTCGACGGCAAAAGAGCTGGCCTACGAAGCAGATTCCGGATTGCGCTTTGTTCATGCGCTTTTCGGCGAAGGCAACCCGGATGACGCCCTCAAGCTGTACACGTTCAACTGGCAGGTGACGGACCAGACCGGCCGCTACACGCGCGACCTGAAGCTGCTGAGCGAGCGCCTGAAAACCATGCACGGCGAAGCGGGGACGGCCATGTACGACGCGATCTTCTTCGCGGCACGGGACCTGGAGCCGCGCGAGGGCCGCAAGGTGATCGTGGTGGTGACCGATGGCGGCGACACCGTAAGCAAACTCAATCTGCAGGCGGCGCTCGAGGAGGCGCAGCTCGCCGACGCGGTGATCTACGCGATCGTGGTGGTGCCGATCACCAACGAGGCGGGACGCAACATCGGCGGCGAACATGCCCTACAGTTCATGGCCGAGGGCACGGGCGGGCGCATCTTCATGCCTTCGATCGGAAGCGCTCTCGACAAGGCATTCACCGATATTCTGACGGAGTTGCGCACGCAGTATCTGCTGGGATTTTATCCGCGCGACGTGCCGCCCGGCAAGAACCGCTTCCACAAGCTCGAGGTGCGCGTGAAGAATCCGGATTTGCGGGTGTCGGCGCGCAACGGCTATTATGGAGAGGTCGAGGGCGGAGAGGGCTCTTCGGACCAGCGCGTTTCGATCTCCCCCGAACGCCAGCCGGTCCCGGTGAAAAAGAAAAAGTAGGAGGTTGAGTACGGGACAACAAGGAAAATCCGCGCGCGCGCCGGAGCAGACGTTTGAAGAGGTCAAGTATCTCAAACAACTGATCGAGCATGCGACGCCGGTGCGCGTGAAGATGCTGGACGGGGAAGAGGTGGAAGGCACGATCGAGTATTACGACAAGAGCTTCATCCGGATCACCCGCGACGGCAAACCCAACCTTTTTATCTTCAAACACGAAATCAAGTACCTGGAAGAAGCGTAGTGGCCTACCTCGAAACGGCCGTGGAGATCGCGCGCGAGGCGGGCGCGCTTTTGGCCAATTTCTTCGAGCGGCGCATTCCATTCGAGCTGAAAGGCGATTTCGACCTGGTTACGGAAGCCGACCGGGCCAGCGAAAAGCTGGTGGTCGAGCGGCTAAGGACGCATTTTCCCTCGCACGGAATCGTGGCCGAAGAGGGCGGCGGACACGAGAGCGCGTCGGAGTTCCGATGGTATGTGGATCCGCTCGACGGGACGACGAATTTCGCGCACGGTTTCCCGATGTTCAATGTCACGCTGGGGCTGGAGCGCGCGGGCGAGGTGATCGCCGGCGTGGTGTACGATCCCATTCGCGGGGAGATGTTCACCGCGGAACGCGGGTCGGGAGCCTGGCTGAACAACCGCCGCATCCACGTTTCGAAGGCGCAGCGCCTTGGGGACAGCCTGGCGTCGACGGGCTTCCCGAGCCGGAAGCGGCATCAGAACGTGAATATTCACTTCTACCACCAGATGGCGATGGCGTCGCACGGCGTGCGCCGCACGGGCTCGGCGGCCATCGATCTGGCGTATGTGGCCTGCGGGCGACTGGACGCGTTCTGGGAATTCGGGCTCAATCCGTGGGACATGGCGGCGGGGATTCTGCTGGTGGGAGAAGCCGGGGGCCGGGTCAGCGACATGGCCGGCGACGGGCATTCGATTCGGGGCTCGCGCCACATTCTGGCCGACAACGGCCTGATTCACGAGGAAGTCCTGGAACTGTTCGCGGAGATCTTCCGGGGCAGTTTTCGCGTTCCGATTCCACAAATCGCGTAACGAGAGGCGGGCTGCGTGGGGGATATGATATCCAAAAGGCTCTCCATGCCAGGATCCCGTTTGTGGTCCTCGCCCGCGCGGAACTATGCCGCGGCGCTCGGGCTGGTAGCACTCTCGGTTGCCGTGCGGTCGGCATTGGATCCCCTGTTGGGACCACGGTATCCCTACGTCGTGCAATTCCTGGCGGTGCTGGCGTGCGCCCGGTACCTTGGGTTCGGCCCGGCCGTCGCGGCGATGGCCGCAGCAACCCTGCCCTCGCTCTTCACGGGGGTTACGGCCGGGAACCCGGTGGAGTATTGGGTGGGCCTGCCGGTGATATTGGGTTTCGTGCTGCTCATGGTGTGGCTGGTCTCGGGGCGGGGAAGACTGCGAAGCGAAGCAGAGTCATCGGCGCAGCTCGCGCGGGACCGGCTCGAGGCCTTGAGCGCGGAGAAGACGCAGCGCGAGCTCGAGGAGCGATATTCCGCCCAGCTGCGCGCCATCGTGGAATCCTCCGAGGACGCCATCCTCTCCAAGGACCTCGAGGGCACCATCGAAAGCTGGAACCACGGGGCCGCGCAGATCTTCGGGTATACGGCGGACGAGGCAATCGGCAAGAGCATAGCGCTGCTGGTGCCGCCGGAGCGGAGCGACGAAGAATCCGAGATCATCGAGCGCATCCGGCGCGGCGGACGAGTGACCCACTTCGAGACCGTCCGGGTGCATAAGGACGGCCGCCGGATCGATGTCTCGCTGACGATCTCTCCCATTCGCAACGGGAAGGGAGAAGTGGTGGGTGTTTCGCACGTAGCGCGCGACATCAGCGAGCAGAAAAAGCTGGAGGCGCAGATGCACCAGGCCCAGAAACTCGAAAGCCTGGGCGTGCTGGCGGGCGGGCTGGCGCACGATTTCAACAATCTGCTCACCGGCGTGCTGGGCAATGCCAGCCTGGCGATGGAGGAGGTCGGCGCGGATCACCCGGCGCGCCCGCGCCTGGAGGAGATTCTCGCTTCGGGCGAGCGGGCGGCGGTGCTGGTGCGCCAGATGCTTGCTTACGCGGGCAAGGGCGGTTTTGCCGTGGAGCGGGTGGATCTTTCGCGGCAGATCTCGGAGAGCGTTCCGTTGATTCGCGCCTCACTGGCGCCCGGTGTCCCACTCCTGCTGGAGCTGGATCCCAATCTGCCGGCGGTAGAGGCCGATCCCGCGCAGATCCGGCAGATGATTTTGAACCTGGCAATCAATGCGGCGGAGGCTGTAGGGCAGGGCTCCGGCAGCGTCCGTCTCGCCACGGGCTCGCGGGAGTCCGGCGGCGAGTTGCAAGTCGTGCTGCAGGTGAAGGACACGGGGTGCGGCATGGATGACGCCACAAAGGCGCGCATCTTCGACCCGTTTTTCAGCACGAAATTCACCGGCCGGGGGCTCGGTCTTCCGGCCGTGCTGGGAATTATCCGGGCGCACCGCGGCACCATCAGCGTGGAAAGCGCGCCGGGGCGCGGCTCCACGTTCACGGTCGTGCTGCCCGCGGTCGAGAGCCTGGAACCCACCGGGCAGCGCGAGCCGCAGGAACTGGTGCGGGGGTATGGGTGGATCCTGGTGGTGGACGGAGAAGATCTGGTGCGCGACATGGCCCGCGTGACGCTGCAGCGCGCGGGCTACACGGTGGAGACCGCGGCCGATGTCCCGAGCGCGGTCGAGGTCTTCACCAGGCGAAGCCAGGAGTTCGACGCAGTGCTGCTGGACCTGAGCCTACCGGCGGTGAACGGCGACGAGGCGCTAGGAGCCTTGAGGCGGATCCGGGCCAACGTTCGGGTAGTAGGCTGCAGCGCGCACAGCGAAGCGGAAGCGGCGCAGATGTTCGCGGGACTGGGTATGGCGGGCTTTCTGCAGAAGCCGTACACACAGACGACTCTCACCCGGAAACTCAAGCAGACGCTGCGCGAGGGCCGTCGCAGCGGGTAGGCGGTCCGTGCGATAACCAGTGCCGGTATCCCCGAGTATTGGGTTCTGGACTTGACCCGGCGCATGCTGATCGGGGTACGCGAAATGCTTCCCGAGGCATAGGCGCACGTCCGGCGCGTCACAGTGTATCTCGGAATTCACGGATTGACCGGCCAAAACTGTTCGAACTAAAATGGTTGGCAGTTAAGTGCACAGCCCTGTCCCAAGGAAGCGGTGATCCGTATGAACGCGAGACGACGGTCGATCTCCTGCCTCTCCTTGTCGGTCCTTCTTGGCATCGGCATTTTTGCCGCGCCGCAACAGGATGACTCCAAAAAGAAAGACGACAAGAAGAAGTCCGCATCCGCTCAGCGCGAAACCGTGGCCAAGCCCATGACCGAGAAGGAGCGCAAGCGGAAGGAAGAGAAGCTGCGCAAAGAGCTCGAGACGCCGTACCGCAAGTGGCTCAACGAAGATGTCGCGTACATCATCACCGACGAAGAGCGCGCCGCGTTCAAGCGGCTTCAGACCGACGACGAGCGCGAGAACTTCATCGAGAATTTCTGGCTGCGCCGCGACCCGACCCCGGACACCGTGGAAAACGAGTTCAAGGAAGAGCACTATCGCCGCATCGCGTACGCGAACGAGAATTTCGCCTCGGGCATCCCGGGATGGAAGACCGACCGCGGCCGCATCTACATCACCTACGGGCCGCCGGACGAGAAGGAGTCGCATCCATCGGGCGGCAGCTACGAGCGGCCTCCGGAAGAGGGCGGCGGCACGACGTCCACGTTCCCGTTCGAGCAGTGGCGCTACCGGTATATCGAAGGCATCGGGACCAACATCATCATCGAGTTCGTGGACCCGACCATGTCCGGCGAATACCACATGACCATGGACCCGTCCGAAAAGGACGCGCTGCTGTATGTGCCCGGCGCCGGCCTCACCATGATGGAGCAGATGGGCCTGTCCAGCAAGACGGACCGTTTCAACCGCACCGACGGTACCCATCTGGGGGTTCCCTTCGGCGCCCAGACCGAGAGCATGAACGAGTTCAACCGTCTGGAGCAGTTCGCTAAACTGCAGCGTCCGCCGGCGGTGAAGTTCAAGGACCTCGAGGCGGCCGTGAGCTCGAGGATCAGCTATAGCATCCTCCCGATGAAGGTGCGGGCGGATTTCTTCCCGCTCACCGACGCCAGCGTGCTGACGTTCGTGACGCTCCAGTTCGAAAACAAGGATCTGCAGTTCCAGAACAAGGAAGGCGTGCAGAAGGCGGTGGTGAACATCTTCGGCAAGGTGAGCACCATGACGCGCAGGATCGTGACAACCTTCGAGGACACGGTTACGGTGGATTCGCCGAACGAGTACCTGCAGCAGATCTCGCAGCGCAAGTCGATATACAACAAGAGCGTTCCCCTGGCACCCGGGACGTACCGGCTGAACGTGGTGGCGAAGGACGTGGTGGGCGGAAACCTGGCGATATACGAGGTAGCGCTGAACGTTCCGCGAATGGATTCGGAAAAGCTGACGGCCAGCAACATCGTTCTGGCGGACATGATCGAGCATGTGCCGACGAAGAGCATCGGAATGGGGCAATTCGTTATTGGAACCTCGAAGGTACGGCCGCGCGTGGACGACGTCTTCAAGCGTGAGGAGAAGATGGGGATCTACTTTAAGATCTACAACTTCGGCACCGAGGGAGACAGCCATGTTCCGACCGGCGAAGTAACGTACGAGGTAGTGAAGAACGGCACCAACGAGAAGATTTTCGAAGTAAGCGAAGATGTGGCGAAGATCCCAGGGGCATCGGCGAACCAGGTGACGGTCGAAAAGCTGCTGCCCCTGAATACCCTGGCACCCGGGCAGTACACGTTACGTGTGAAAATAACCGACAAAAACCGGAACCAGGTGCTCACCCCATCCGCCCAATTTACGGTAACCTAATGGACAGCGGGCAGAGTGCCCGCCCGGAATGAGCGTGGCTTGATGCTGCGTGCATGGACGCAAAAGTCGGTTATTGGGCTGGCACTGACAGGATCGCTGTTCCTGGCACTCCCGGGCTCTGCGAGAGCGGCCGAAGCGGTGAAACTCGCCGGCGCGATTACCGGGCGCGTGACCAGCAGCGGCGTCGCGCAAATGGGCGCCACGGTGATTCTCTCCAACCGGCAGGGACGTCAGTTCGCGAAGATCCTCACCGATAGCGAAGGGGTCTTCAAGTTCCTTGGCCTGATGCCGGATCTTTATACGGTCAAGGTCACATTCGCTGCGTTCGTCCCGGCGCTACGCAACAATATTCTCGTGCAGCCGGGCATGCGCAGCGTGCTCAACGTGAACCTGACTACTCTGTTCAGCACGATCCAATTCGCCTATCCGCCTACGGAAAACGGCGGTTTGATGAGCGACGACTGGAAATGGGTGCTGCGGAGCTCTTCGCCGACCCGTCCGGTGCTGCGATTCACGGGCGATGCGCTCGCGAAGGATACGTCGGGCGGCGAAAAGCGGACGGCGATTTTTTCGGGCACGCGCGGTGTTCTGCGCGTATCGGCCGGCGACGGTCCGCTGAGCTCGGGGGTAGGCAACGAGGCGGATCTGGGCACGGCGTTTGCCGTCGCGACCTCGCTATATGGAAGCAATCTGGTTAAGGTCAGCGGGAATGTCGGGTACGGTTCCCAGACAGGCGTTCCGACGGCCGCCATCCGCACGAGCTACAGCAGGAGCATCGGTGTGGGTACGCCGGAGGTCTCGCTGACCATGCGGCAGCTTTTCCTGCCGGGCAGATTCGGGGCCGCCGTACCCGGAAACGACTCCGCGCTGCCGATGCTGCGATCGATGTCGGCGAGCTACGACGACCGCTCGCAGATCACCGACGATCTGAGCGCACAGTACGGCTTCACGCTGAATGCGATCACTTTCCTCGATCATCTGACCTACGCAAGCCCCTATGCACGGCTCACGTACTCGCTGGGCGATCTCGGCCAGATTGAAGTGGCTTATACGTCCGGCGATGCCCGCCCCGACCTCTCGGGAACCGGCCAGCGCGAGGCAGATCTGCAACAATCGTTGAACACGCTGGGGTTCTTTCCGAGAATCAGCCTGCGCGACGCGCGGCCGACGATTCAGCAGGCCCAGAATTACGAGCTCACGTATTCTCGTAAGATCGGATCGCGGACGTATACCCTCTCGGCCTATCACGAGAGTGTGACCAACGCGGCGTTGTCGATCGTGGCGCCGGCCGGAATGTACAGCGGAGGCGATATCCTGCCCGACCTGTTCACGGGCTCGTCGGTGTTCAACGCAGGCGACTATCACAGCAGCGGGTACACGGCCGCCGTTACCCAGAACATCGGGGAGAATATCACGGCTACCGTGATGTACGGTTCGATGGGCGTACTGACGGCGTCGAGCGGCGAGGTGGTCAGCAACAATCCCGACGAATTGCGGGCGATGATCCGCTCCAGCAGACAGCGGGCGGCTACCGCGCGCCTGACGGCTACCGCGCCGCGGACCGGGACCCACATGATCGCCAGCTATCAGTGGACCGACACCGGCCGCGCAATCACACCCGGACATCTCTACTCCACGCAGGACATTACGCAGGTGCCGGGCCTGAACGTCTACGTGCGACAGCCGATTCCCGTGTTGGGCCAGTTGCCGTGGCGCATGGAGGCGACCGCCGACCTGCGCAATCTTCTGGCGCAGGGCTACCTTCCGCTTGGCGCGCCGGGCGGGCAGCAGCTCATCCTGGTGGAGACGCCGCGCAGCTTCCGGGGCGGGCTGTCTTTCATCTTCTAGGCACGGGTTCTTTCCAGGTTTGCGCATCGACTCTCACCAGCACTTCACACGCGAGCTCTCGCCTTCCGTCCTCGGTCCCATACTGAAGCGCAACCGCTTCGAAGGCTCGGTGGCGGTCACGAAGGCTGCAACGGTGGAAGAGACCCGCTGGTTGCTGGAACTGGCAACGGAGTGCGACTTCATCCGCGCGGTGATCGGCTGGGCGGACCTGAGCGACCCCGGAGTGGGGCGGGTGCTCGACCAGTACCAGCGGCATCCCAAGTTTCGCGGCGTTTGTTATTCTTTCGTTGGTGAATTGCCGGGAGGACTGGCGGAGATCGAGCGACGCAGCCTTACCCTGGATTTGGCCCCGGAGCTGGAACTGGTGCCGCGGATCGCGGAACGGCACGGCGGCCTGCACATGGTGATCGATCACCTGGGGAGGCGATCGCCGGCGCCAATGCCCTTCGACGGATGGTCGCAGGCATTGGAGATCGCGGCGCAATCGCCGAATGTATACGGCAAGATCAGCGGATTGATCACCGACTCACCAATGCAGTGGAAGGCGGCCGACTTTCAGCCATACGTCCGGCAGGCCCTGCGGGTGTTTGGACCGGAACGCCTGATGTTCGGCAGCGATTGGCCCAGCTACCTTCCGGAGGGCACCTGGAAGGAAGCGCTGGCGGCTTTCACCCAGGCAATCGGAGCACAGACGATGGAGACGCGCGAGCAGCTTCTGGGCGGCACGGCGATCCGGTTTTACCGGCTGCAGACCGGGGTTGCCGCCTGATGCGGGATCGCGCGAAGACGCTGGGCTGCGCCGCGGTTCTGTTCGCGCTCAACGCATACGTCACGCTGCGCCTGTTTCACACGGACTACACGCGGCACATGGGCTCGATCGAAGCGGCGTACATCGGGCTGGCGCGGTACGTGTCGCGGCACTGGAACGATCTCGGTTGGTTCCCTCTGTGGTACGGCGGTATTCCCTACCCCGATACGTACCCTCCGCTGCTGCACTGGCTGTGCGCGCTGGCGATCACCGTGACCGGCATTTCGCCGGGTATGGCGCATCATTTCGTCACCGCCGCGTTGTACTCGGTGGGTCCGGCGGCGCTCTTCTGGATGGCGTGGCGCCTGTGCGGCGATCGGGCGTGCGCGCTTGCCGCGGGACTGGGATACTCGCTGCTCTCGCCGACCTGCTTCCTCGTGAAGGAAGTGCGCTCCGATGCGGGAGGCTACTTCGCCGCGCGCCGTTTAGACACGCTCGTGGTGTACGGCGAAGGCCCGCACATCGCGTCGATGTGCCTGCTCCCGATCGCGATTGGGATGCTGCACCTGGCCCTGACCAAACGGAAGCCCTGGTACTGGGCGGGAGCGGCGATGTCCATTGCCGCGGTGCCGATGTGCAACTGGCTGGGCGGGATGGCGCTAGCGATGGGGATCTCGGCGTACCTGCTGGCGGGGCTCCCCGAGAAAGGCAGGGCTCTTCCGAACTGGATTCGCACGGCGGGACTGGGCGTGTGGGCCTACGCGCTCGTGGTGCCCTGGCTGTCTCCTTCGACCATCGACGTGGTGCGCGCCAATGCGCCGCGGGTGGCCCACGGCTTCACGTCGGACGTCGTCCAGAAGGTATTTGTCGCGAGTGTCGCGGCATGCTTTCTGGCGATGGCGTGGCTGCTAGCGCGCGCGCGTCTGCCGCGCCACACCCGGTTCGCGGGACTGTTTCTATTCGTGACAGCGGCTTCCGCGCTGGGACGATACTGGCTCGGGGTCTCTCTGGTGCCGCAACCCGAGCGCTACCACCTGGAAATGGACATGGCGTTCTGGGTGACGGCGGCTTTCGCGATCTGGACGCTGGCGCGGAGGCTGCCCCGCAAGGCGTCGTTAGCCGCCGCCGCGACGGCGGCGGCCGTGTGTATCCCGATCGTAATTCATCAGCGCCGCTGGGCGCGCGAACAGGAGGAGCCGATCGATATTCGCACCACCATCGAGTACAAGACCGCCGCCTGGCTGGATGCGCACCTGCCGGGCGGGCGTGTATTCGCCCCCGGCACGATCGGATTCTGGCTGAATGCATTCAGCGACACGCCGCAACTCACCGGCGGCTTCGACAACGGAATTCTCAATCCCATGCTGCCTCACGTGATCTACCAGATCTACGCCGGAGAGAAGCAGCAACTCGCGATCGAATGGCTACAGGCCTACGGTTGCGATGCCATGATCGGGGGCGGAAGCGACAGCGCCGAGGTATACCATCCCATCAAGCATCCGGAGAAGCTCCTGGGGCTTCGCGAACTTTGGCGCGACGGCGGCGATGCCATTTACGACGTGCCGCGCCGCACGCGCTCACTGGCGCACGCCATGGGCCCGGGCGAGCTGGTTCAGGTCGAGCCGATGGCGTATGAATCGAAAGCGATCGTTGCGTACCTGGCAGCGCTCGAGAATCCGGCCTATCCGCCGGCGGAGTTCCGCTGGCGCTCGCCCAGCGCGGCGACGATCGATGCCAATCTCGAGCCGGGCCATATCCTCAGCGTGCAGATCAGTTGGGACGAGGGATGGAAGGCGAGCTCCGGTGGTCGGCCCGTGCCGGTGCGGGGGGATAAACTGGGGCAGGTGGTGATCGAGCCGGGCTGCAACGGCCGGTGCACCGTGGAACTGAATTATGATGGCGGGGCCGAAGCCCGCTGGGCGAGTGCGATCAGCATGGCGGCGTTCGGCGGAGGCGCGGCCTGGGTGCTCGTGGGAGTGTTATGGCGCAGACGTTCGGATTCAGTCAGGACGAATTGAAGCTGTTGCTGGTCGCGGTCCGGCACATGCGGCGCACGTTCGCGCAGGCCCGCAAGATCGCCCCGGAGCCGCAGCCGGCGGCGGAGGCTTACGCGAAGCTGTATGACGATCTCTTCGAGAAGCTGCGGGACATGGTGGGACCGGTGCCGGACCAGATCGAGGACGTGCTGGAGGGTTGAAGAAACAGTTGCGTGCATATTTGATTTTCCTGCTCACGCCAACGGCCGTACCTCTGCGCGCGCAAGCGGGACACGTCGAGTTCGACGCACTCCAACCGACGGTTATTCAGCAGCGGCTCGAGCTGGCGAGCCGTAAGCCTGCCGAGCGCCGCGCCAACCTGGAAAGGCTGTTTGCCGGTGCGGGCTGCGCGGGCGAGAGCTTCAGCACGGAGGCGGTTCGCGGATCGAAGGAGCCTAACCTGATCTGCAGGCTGAAGGGCGACGATCCGGAGGCGGGCACAATCGTCGTGGGAGGGCACTACGACCTGGTCGCCGCCGGCACCGGCGCCGTCGACGACTGGAGCGGCGCGGTCCTGCTGCCGAGTTTATACGAGAGCCTCAAATCACGCCCGCACATGCACGACTACCTGTTCATCGCCTTCGCCGCAGAGGAGACAGGCCTGAACGGATCGCGTGCATACGTCAAGCAACTGACGCCGGAACAACGCAACGCAATCCGCGCGATGATCAACCTCGAATGCCTCGGTCTCTCGCTGCCGAAGGTTTGGGCGAGCCACGCGGAGCCTCGCCTGCTGGATGCCTACGTCAGGGCCGTAAACGCACTGCATCTCCCTGCCGAGGCGGTTAACGTTGAAAAAGTCGGCGATGACGATAGCCATCCGTTCCGGGACGCGAAGATTCCCACGCTGACCATCCATTCGATCACGCAGGAGACTCTGCGAATCCTGCATTCGCCGCGCGATCAGGTGAGCGCCATCTATGGCGAGGACTACTACGCCGCATACCGGGTTGCAGCTACCTTGCTGGTGTTTCTGGATTCCGATCTGAGAAACGAGCCGTCCCGAGCCGCCGGAAGCTTATCCAAGCAGGACTCTCTGGCCCGCCCTGCACGACCGGTAGACTGCGTCCACAATCTCGAGGGCCTGGTAGCCCTCCTCGCCAGAGACGAGCGGTTTCGCGCCCTTGGCGATGGCCTCGCCGAAATTGCGGAACTGGCGCTCGAAGGGCTCGAGGGAGATCGCCATGGGGTCGCTGGCGCCGCTGGCGACCTCCTTCGAAACCGGCGCGGGCTCACCGGAATCGTCGTGCACATCCCAGGTGGTCAGCTTGTCACCGGATATGATCGCGGTGCCCTTGGTGCCGTGGAACTCGGTGCGCTCGGTGTAGCCGGGCCAGAACGCGGTCGAGGCCTGGATCACGCCCGTCGCGCCGGACGCGAACTTCATGACTGCGTTGACCACGTCCTCGCTCTCGATCTTGTGCAGCGCGCCTAACTGCCACACGCCGCAGACCTCCTTCACCGGTCCGGCCAGCCAGCGCACGATATCGATGCCGTGAATCGCCTGGTTGATCAGCGCCCCGCCGCCCTCGGTCTGCCAACTGCCCTTGATGGGGCGCGAGTAGTATTCCGGGGACCGGTACCATTTCACGTAGCAATCGGCTTGCAGGAGCTTGCCGAGGCGTCCCGCGGCGAGGGCCTTGGAAAGGAACAGGCTGGCATCGTCGAAGCGGTGCTGGCTGACGACGCTCAACAGAATGCCGCCTCTCTGCGCAGTGTCGATCATCTGGCGAGCGGTGGCGAGGCTGGTCGAAATCGGTTTCTGCACCTGTACGTGTTTTTTCGTCTGGGCGCAGATTTCGATCGGTTGTAGCCGGAAATCCGGGAAGGTGCAGACGTCGACGTAATCCACGTTGGGGTGGCGGCAAACCTCTTCATAGGTGCGAACGAACTCGCACCCGTACTGGCCGGCGAATTTGCGCCCGCCGGCCTCGAAGATGTCCGTGCACACGGTGATCTGGAACCCGATGTTCTTGTAGGCCTGGGCGTGCTTGTGCGAGATCGCGCCCGTGCCGATCATTCCGACTCTCATAAGTCAACGTTTATTGTAGTGCAGAGGCGGAGGTGTGCTATCCGTCCGCGGCCACGCGGAATCCGTAGTCCGCATAGCGGAACTCGGGCGGGATGCTGCTGCGCGCGGCGCAGCGAGCCACCTTGATGTGATGCCGCCAGGCTCCGCCCCGGGACGAGCGGCGTTTGCCGTGATCCGGACCGCGCGGGTTGTCGGACGGGGAGACGGTGTAATACCCGGGGTCGTACCAGTCGCTGCACCACTCGTGGACGTTCTGGCAGAGGTCGAACAGTCCGATCGGGTTGGGGTCGCCGCGCATGACGGGCTCGGGGCCGTGCTTCCAGCGGTCGGGCGCGATGTCGGGCACCGCGTCGCCCCAGGGATACAACCGGCCGTCGCAGCCGCCCCGCGCGGCGAACTCCCATTCGGCCTCGGTGGGCAGGCGCACGTGCATCTTCCACTGCGCGCCGAGCCAGTGGCAGTAGGCCACGGCGTCGAACCAGTTGACCGCCACAACGGGCTGAAGCGGATCGCGGAACTCGGCCCGGTCGCGATACTCGGACTTCTCCCGCGATGTTGCCTTGCGGAAAGCGTCGTAGTCCGCGTTGGTCACCTGCCGGCGGCAGAGGCGGAAGGGCGCCAGGCGGACGCGGTGCGCGGGACGCTCATCATCGCGGCCGTCGTCCTGACCCATGAGGAACTCGCCGCCGGGAATGGCCACCAGATCGTCCGGGCTCATCTTCGTAGATCGAAAACTGCAGCTTGCGCTCGGCCGCGTCCACGCGGTCCAGCGTCACGCGCACGCGGTCGCCGATGGCGAACTCGCGACGCGCGCGCTTGCCCACCACCTTGCGCACGTTCTCGTGATAAGTGTACTCGTCGCCGGGCAGCGTGTCGATAGGCACCAGCCCCTCGATGAACAGGTCCGCCAGCTCGACGAACAGGCCGTACCTGGCGGTCGAGATGACCAGGGCGTCGAACTCTTCGCCGACACGCTCAATCATGTATTTCGTCTTCTTCCATTCGACCAGCTCGCGCTCGGCTTCGGCGGCGCGGCGCTCGGATTGGGAGCATTCGTCGGCGACAGCGTCCAGGCCGGCAGGCAGGCCGGAACCCTGCCCCACGAGCAAACCCCGAAGCAGGCGGTGGACGATCAGATCAGGGTAACGGCGGATGGGAGAAGTGAAATGCGTGTAGGTCTTGGCGGCCAGGGCGAAGTGGCCTTCGTTCCCGGTGCTGTAACGAGCCTGGCGCAGGGAGCGCAGCATGAGGTAGCTGAGAATCCGCTCTTCGGGCTTGCCTTCGATTTTCGCCACCAGCTTCTGATAGTGGCGCGAGGTGATGCCGACACTCGCGTCGGCGAGCACGACCTCGCTCCGCTTCCTGGCGCCGTCGCGACGTTTGTCCGTGATTCCGAAGCGTTTCACCGGAATGGCGCCAATTCCCAGCGACACGCCGAAGTGCGCCGCCACTTCCTCGAACTCCAT
>Ga0335077_10005417_pt1 | contig 15654 bp, 12 predicted proteins | sample Lox_Sample_31_FD_207151 | JGI IMG/M metagenome (GOLD analysis project Ga0335077, IMG submission 207151) | Soil microbial communities from Loxahatchee National Wildlife Refuge, Florida, United States - Lox_Sample_3.1 | ecosystem: Environmental > Terrestrial > Soil > Wetlands | place: USA... | reverse complement strand
AGGAAAACGCCGCCATTCACGAGTACCAGGAGCGCGATCTGGAAGCGGATGTGGCGGGCGATACCGCGGTGGTCACATTTCGATTCGAGATGGACTACGAGCGCCAGGGCAAACGGTACCACTGCACAGGCCGCGACTTGTGGGTATTTGGGCAACAGGACGAGGCGTGGGTGGCGGTCTGGAGGACCATGCTCGATGTGGAAGAGCATGAGGTGTGACCGTCCCACTGGCAGCCACTCAACGAAGTTACACTGTGCCTTTAGCAGAGGAGCCATGGCGATGACCCGAAGCGCACTCACCCGAAGCCTGTCCGTGATCTTGCTGTTTGCCGCCGTTCGCTTGCTGCCCGGCCAGCCGGCCGGCAACGAGCCCTATCTGAATCCCGACCTCGCCGCGGAGAAGCGCGCCGCGGACCTGGTTTCGCGGATGACCCTCGAGGAGAAGGTCCTTCAGATGCAGAATGCCGCACCGGCGATCGCGCGGTTGGGAATCCCGGCGTACGAGTGGTGGAATGAAGCCCTGCACGGCGTGGCGCGAGCCGGGCAGGCCACTGTCTTCCCGCAGGCCATCGGCCTGGCCGCCACCTGGGATACCGACCTGATGCATCGCGTGGCCGAGACCATTTCCACCGAAGCGCGCGCCAAGTACAACGAAGCCATCCGGCAGAACGATCACAGCCGGTATCACGGCCTGACGTTCTGGTCGCCCAACATCAATATCTTTCGCGATCCGCGCTGGGGGCGCGGGCAGGAGACCTACGGCGAGGATCCCTATCTCACCGGGCGGCTGGCCGTGGCGTTCATCCAAGGCATGCAGGGGACCGATCCTCACTACTTCAAGGTGATCGCTACCGCCAAGCACTACGCGGTGCACAGCGGCCCCGAGCCATCGCGCCACCAGTTCGACGTCCACCCCGGCCCGCGCGATCTGCTGGACACCTACCTGCCTGCCTTCAAGGCCGCCATCGTGGAAGGCAAAGCGGACTCGTTGATGTGCGCCTACAACAGCGTAGATGGCGTGCCGGCATGCGCCTCGCTCGATCTCCTGGAGAAGCGTTTGCGCGGCGAGTGGGGTTTCCAGGGATACATCGTAAGCGATTGCGGCGCGATCTCCGACATTTTCCGCGGGCACAAGTACAAGGCGAATGCGGCGGAGGCGTCCGCAGTCGCAGTCAAGGCGGGCACCGATCTCACCTGCGGAAACGAGTATCGGGCGCTGGTGGATGCGGTGAAGTCGGGGCTGATCACGGAGGCCGAGATCAACCGCTCGCTCGAACGGCTGTTCGTGGCGCGCTTCAAACTCGGAATGTTCGATCCGCCGGAGCGCGTGCCGTTCTCGAAGATCCCCTATTCGGAGGTGGATTCTGAAGAACACCGGAAACTGGCGCTGGAGGCGGCCCGCAGGTCGATCGTGCTGCTGAAGAACGACAATCAAACGCTGCCTCTGCCGGCCTCCGCGCGGCGGATCGCGGTGATCGGCCCTTCGGCCGACGATCCCATCGCGCTGCTGGGGAACTACAACGGCTTCTCGTCGCGCCAGGTCGCGCCGTTGGAGGGAATCGAGCGAGAGTTCGCCGGAAAGGCCGAGGTGCGTTTTGCGCTGGGCGCCACGTACACGCCGCAGTCGCCCGCGCTGCTGCCGACGGGTGCGCTCACACCCCCGAACCGCGCGGGTCACGGACTGCTGGCCGAGTACTTCGACAATCCGGAATTCACGGGGCAGGCGAAGATCGCGCGCGTGGAACCCAGGCCTTTTCTACAGGCGGGGATCGTCGATCCCGCGGTAGCCGCGGCGTTCCCGCAGCGCGGCTATTCCGTCCGTTGGAGCGGGTCACTGCGGCCTCCGGTCACGGGCGAATATGCGATCTCGGCCGGCGCCGGCTTCGGCCGGACGGCGATGCGCATCTTCCTCGACGAGAAGGAACTGGTGGCGGACAATCCGGCCGGTACACCCGGCGCTCCGGCGCCCGGGCGAGGACGGCCGCCACTGTTGCACGCGCAACTGGAATCGGGACGAGCTTACCAACTGCGCGTCGAATTCCGGCCGCAAGGACCGGTTGTGGCGGCGCAGGTTCTATGGGTGCCGCCTGACGAGCCGCTGCTGGCGGAGGCCGTGGACGCCGTGAAGAATTCCGACGTGGCCTTGGTGTTCGCCGGTTTGAACCCCAACCTGGAAGGGGAGGAGATGCCGGTCAGCGTGCCTGGATTTCAAGGCGGAGACCGCACCGATCTCAAGATCCCCCAACCGCAGGAGCGGCTCATCGAAGCAGCGGTTGCAACCGGTAAGCCCGTGGTGGTCGTGCTCACCAGCGGCAGCGCCCTGGCGGCCAATTATGCTGCCGGGCACGCGGCCGCGGTAATCGCGGCGTGGTATGGCGGGGAGGAGGCTGGAACCGCGATTGCCGAAACGCTCGCCGGCGTGAACAATCCGGCCGGACGCCTGCCGGTGACGTTCTACCAGGGCGCCGAGCAGTTGCCGGCATTCGATGATTACTCGATGAAGGGCCGCACCTACCGCTACTTCACGGGCGAGCCGCTGTACGGATTTGGGTTCGGGCTGAGCTATTCGAGCTTCCAGTACTCCCGGCTGCAAGCACGCCGGACGGCTGCTGGAGCGCGAGTCTCGGTGCGCGTGAAGAATGATTCGTCCCGCGAGGGCGACGAGGTGGCGCAACTCTATGTGAGTGGTGGCGGAGCCCCGGACGACCCTGTTCGATCGTTGCGAGGATTCCAACGCGTCCACTTGCGTGCCGGCGAAGCTCGCGATGTCGATTTCGCGGTACCACCGGGCGATCTGCCGAAAGCCAAAGTGCGCATCACCGTGGGCGGCGGCCAGCCGGGCGGCCAAGTGCGGTTTGCCGAGGCCACGCTGTAGGCCACGCTATCCGGCGCGCAGAGTCTTTGGCGTCGGGCCATTCCAGCCGGACTGCCGCCACTCGTCGGCAAGCTCTTCGGTTTCGATCGCTCCGGCATCCTCGAGGATCTTGCGCGCGGTCTTTTCGCGATCTTCCGCGACGCCGTGTACCACCACCAGCGCGTCGCCGCGCCGTACGCCTTCGGCGTAGAACTGAGCTTCGTCTTCGGAGATGCCGTGGTCTTTGAGCAGGCCGACCACTCCGCCCACCGCCACGCCGGCGGTGAGTCCGCCGATGGCCTCGGCAATCGGCCCGGCAGCGAGCAGCGGACCGATCCCCGGCAAGACGACCACGATCATTCCCGCCGCGAGACCAACCACGCCTCCGACGAAGGCGTCCGCGGCGGCCTCGGACTCACTCCCGGAGTCCTCCACGGGAGGACCGATTTTCGGGATTTCGTTCGCCCGGGAGTTCCCCATCAGGTAGCTTATTTCATCCCGGGTGTAGCCCGCTTGCTCGAGGGCGGATTTCGCCCGTTCGCCGTTTGCTTTGGTTCTAAGAAACCAGCAATCGCTTTCGCCATGACCTTTACGAAAGCAGATCGGATTCCAGTGTGAGTTTGTGCAGGGTAGATGGCTTGTGTTTTTCGAACCAGCCGTGTCTATTGCCGGCGGCGTGTCACCGCGCGGGACCGAAAAGTCTCGGCATGAGTGCCGAGACGGCAGACTGGAGTGTCCGCGCCACGTCGCTTCAGGAGTTCAGAAGACTATGGCACGTAAATGTGAGCCGGTCCCGAGACCTTCGCGCCGGGCAATTCCGTCCGCAGCTTAACCGGTTGGAAGCCCTTCTCGCTCTGCGCCCGGATCGTGACCTGATACTGGTTATCGAAACGGTTTTGCAGGTCGTCCAGGAACGGCGAGATCGACACCGGATCGGTCAAGTCCTGGAAGTAGGCGTAACCTCCGGTCTCGTCGCTGACCTCCATAAGGCGGGACTGGGCAATATTGGTTGTCCACGAGCCTCGTCCATAGAGGCCGGCCCCACGCAAATAGACGGAGTATACCAACACGCCTCGCTTTTGCGCCGCGTGAAAGGCAGCGTCGACGTAAGGATCGTCCAGAATCGATTGGCTGAAATAGCGGTCAACGCCATCGGTGAACATCAGTACCGCGCGCCTTCCGGTCGGCTCATGCGACGGCCAACGTTGCACCAGTTCCGAAAGCGCGAAATAGGGACTGCCATTTTCACCCGGAACGGCCAGCGGCAGACGCAGGGAGTTGGCCGCCTTCTGATGATCGGTGGTAAAGGATTGCGCGAGCGCGAAGGTGCCGTTCCGCATGTACCCGACCGCCACCTGAGTCGTGGCCGGCAAGGACTCGAGAAATCCCTTGAGATCGCGAAGTTGCGTGCCCAGGCTGGACGATCGCGTGGAATCGTCGAGAAGGACAAACAGTTGCATGGCCGCCGAGTCCCCGGCCAGACGCTCGAACCCGACGACCGGAACAGACGTCTTGTTCTCCAGAACGGACAGCTCTCCGGATTGCAGAGTCGCAGGACGTTGACCATGCCCATCGGAGACTACCGTGACCACCATCTGTGCGGGAATACCAGGGGCGTCCGGGGCCGCAGCCGGGTAGGCACTGCCCGCAGCAAGTGCCATGGCGAGCGTGCCACGCACCAGGAGTCGTTGCATCTTCATTTTACGCGGCCTCGCGAACCGCTACTATTTGGATGCCCTGATGGGTGCTCCGGTTTCCGGGCGCTACTCCAACTGCTCCCGCCGATGCAGCATGGCGGCTTCCTCTTCGGGCGCGAGGACCAGCCGATGGCGTCCATACGCCGCATAATAGCCGATGCCCAGCAAAAACCAGATCGCGGCGCCGATCACTCCTTTGTTGTAATCGGCATTGAAAAACAGGGTCCCCAGGGTAAGGGTGGCAACCAGGGCGGCGATTGCCGCGCCCGCGATCCCCACCGGGCTGACATACGGCCGCTCCATCTTGGGAAACCGCAGGCGCAGCAGAATAAACGACAGCATTTGCAGGATGTACGCCAGCACCGCGCCAAACACCGCCATGTTGAGCAGAATGGCGCCCACGGGGCTGTTTTGCGGCGCCAGGCGGATTGCCAGCGCCACGGCGAAACCCAGGCCCGACCCCGCCAGTAAAGCGCGGTGCGGCGTCTCGCGGCGGCCGTGAGTGATCGACAGCCACGTGGGGAAATAGCCCGCGCGCGAGAGCGAGTAGATCTGCCGGCCGTAGGCAAAGATGATGGTGTGAAAGCTGGCGATCAATCCGGTGCAGGCGATCAGTGCCAGCACCCGAGCCTTCATGCCGAGGCCGAAAATGGTTTGAAACCCGAGGAACAGCGGCTCGTTCGATACCGCGATCCTGGCCGCCCCCGGCGCCATCCCGACACTCAGAATCACGGTGAGAAACGAGATCGCGATCAACGTCACCAGGCCGTAGAGGATCCCGCGCGGCATGTCACGCCTGGGATCGTGACTCTCTTCCGCGGCCAGGGGCAGTTGCTCGATCCCGAGGTAAAGCCAGAGAGCGAACGGCAATTCTAGCAGCGTGGACTTCGGCCATCCGGCACCTGGCGGGAAATAAGGCCACGCCCAACGGTGGGGGTCGAAGTGCGGGGCCGCACCGGCCCAGAAGACTGCCAGTACAGACATGGCGACCAGGGTCACCGCCACCGACACGTGGAAGGTCATCTCCACGCCCCAGATGTTCAATGCCACGAACAGGCCGTAGCACACCAGCCACCACAAGGGCTCCCACGTGCTGGGAGTACCGAAAATCGCACCGAGGTATCCGCCGATTCCGACGACGATCACCGCTGGCGTCAGAATATATTCCATGTTCTCCGCCAGGCCCGTGATGTAGCCGGCCCATGGTCCCATGGCGGTGCGCGCGAAGGAGTAGGCGCCGCCCGCGTGGGGCAGGGCGGGCGACATCTCGGCGATGGAGAAACAGAGTCCGATATACATGGTTGTCATCGCCACGACCGCGGCCAGCATGCCGCCGAACCCGCCCGCGGTCAGTCCGAAATTCCAGCCAAAGAAGTCGCCGGAAATCACGGCGCCGACTCCCATCGCCCAAAGCTGGAGGACGCGCGCGTGCCGCCGCAATCGGCGCCTGGAGAGATATTCCGAATCCGCGGGGCTGTAGGTAGTTTTCACGCGCGCTGGGGCCTCACCGGGATAAACGGGCGATCGCCTCCCCCAGCCGTTCGCGATACTGCACCACGGGGGCGACCAGCAATTCCGCCGGGCTGCCCCATCTGGCGCCCGGCGGATAGACCAGCGCGACGTCCCAGACCACGTCTTTCATGCGGAAGCCCACATGGCGGATCGCGGCGAGGCGGTCTAAGCGGGGCGCATCGCCGTACGCCGCGGACAAGCGGCGCGCGGGGTCCCAGAAGTGGGCGGCGCGCAGGTCGGGGACGTTGGCGGTAATCGACTGGCTCGGAGTTCCCCAATCCGTGGTCAGCACGGGCTCCCAGATTACAAACACGCGGGTCTTCGCGCCCGGATTCGCACGCAACACGCCGGCCACTGCGGAGGCCCCCCGCAGACAGGTGCTTCAAGTGGGAGAGAGCAAGGCCACCACGCGAGTCTGGTCGCGCGCGGCATCGAATTCCCTCACAAAGGCCGCCTGGTCGAAGACGCGCAATTCCGCCGGTCCTTTGGCGAAGGGAAGGTGCCCGGCCAGGATACTGGAGAAGAATGCCGGCGCGGCCAGCATGCCGGTAACGATGGTGGCGGAGAACCACAGCAGGCAGGTCCGCAAGCGCCGCTGGCGGAAGGAGCAGCGCCCGCGGAAATACGTCTGGACAAACGCAAATGCCAGCGAAGCGACGGACAAGGCAAGGAGCCAGGGCCGGAGCTTCTCGGAAAACAGCGACGCGCCGGCAGATCCTGCCGCCATGAGCAGCGTCCCGATCGGAAGACAGCAACTCAGGGCGGCGACCAGGCTGGCGAGCGACGCCACGGTCGAGATGACGGCGCTTCGGCCGGTGGTTTGCGCCATCGAATCATCGTAGCAGAGATAGGCGGCGGGCAAGCTTCAGCCACATTCCCGTGATTCCGGGATTGTCTGCCAGTTACTGCGTGATGCCTTTCCCGGACTGACGGCCGGCTTCTCCCTGGTAGAGGAGTCCCAGAATCGTTATGTCGTCGGCCTGCGGCATATTCTTGGCAAACTCCTCGACAGCGGCTTTCAGGCCCAGAACCAGTGACGCTGCGTCCCCGGGCTTGCGTTCAGCCAGATATGCTTCTAATCGTTCCTCTCCGAAGAACTGATCGTCCTTGTCGATGGCCTCGGTCACGCCGTCGGTGTACAGAAGCATTCCTTCTCCGGGCTCGATTCGAGTGGTGAGCGTGCGGTATTCCACGCCCTCCAACAATCCCAATATCGGTCCACTCTTCTGCGGCAACTTCCGAAATCTTCCGTCACGAGAATAGATGTAGGGGGGATTGTGCCCGGCATTCGCGTAATCCAGTTCACCAGTGGTGGTATTCAGCACGACATAGAGAAGCGTAACGAACATATCCGCGGCATTCCTCTCCAGGAGCATGCGATTCATGTAGCTGAAACACGCGCCGGGGTCCTTCTGAGTTTCCGCTGTGGCGCGCAGCAGGGTCCGCGCCACGGCCATGAACAGGGCGGCCGGAACTCCCTTGCCGCTCACGTCCCCGATGACGAAGCCGAGATGCTCCTCATCGAGGAGGAAAAAATCATACAGGTCGCCGCCGACTTCTTTGGCCGTGACCATCGCGGCATACAGCCCGAAGTCTTTTCGGTGAAGAAACGGCGGCATGTCGCCAGGCAGAATCGACCGCTGGATCAAAGCCGCGTGCTCGAGCTCCGCGGCCCTCAACTTCTCCGCCTGCTCGATCTCCGCGAGCCTCGCCTGCTCGATGCGGATTGCGGCGATGTTCGCAAGAACCGTCAGCACGTTCAAATCGTCTTTCGTAAACTCTCGAATGTTGACCGGAGAGTCGAGATAGATGAGGCCGATCACGTCTTTCTCGGTTTGTAATGGCACCGCCAGGATCCCGCGGACCTGATCTTGTACGATGCTCAACCGCGCGGCCAGGGCGGGGTCCATCAGGGCGTCGTGAACCAAAAGCGAACGCCGCTCTTTAACCACGACATCCCGCACATGGGAGCTGATGCGAAAACCCGCTCCCTTGGACGCGCGCACCCGAAACTCTCCAGCCTCCAGCGTGATCAATACGCCGCGCGCGGCGCCAACCGTTTCCACGGAGAGGTTCATGATCACATTGAAGAGCTCATCCAGCGAGAGGGTCCCGCAGAGTTCGCGGCCGGCCTGCACCAACGCCCGCATGTGAGGGCTGCCGTGAAACTCCTCGTCGGTGTCCAGCACTCTGTCGAGTGTGACCTCCGCGGTTGTGGTGGACGGAGAATCGCGCCTGTCTACAAAAACAAACGTGCGATTGGTGCGCAGCGGGGCGAAGGCGTCCGAGAACAGGATATTCAGTTCCCCCACCGTTACCCGGTCTCCGGAACGAAGCCGCTGCGTCCCCTGAACGCGCAGGCCGTTCAGGAAGGTTCCGTTGGTGCTCTCCAGATCGCGCACCAGCCAGGATGAATCATCGCGCTCGAAGGCGGCATGCCGGCGCGACAGGCCCTGAGCGTCGCGAAAACAGAGCGCGTTTGAATCCGCGCGCCCGAGTTCGTAACGGTCCAATTGGAGGCTTACAGTCTGTAGCAGCTTTCCTGCTTTGTGAATCGAGAGTTCCGCCGGCAAGGACTTCACGGCCTGCATCTCTATTACAATACCGTAACGAGTTTGGGCCCGCGAAGAGTTGCATGACGATACCGTGACAAGATACAAATCCATTCCGGGCGGACATATCATTCGCAGGGAATTTCATTGCTCCACTGGAACCTGCGTAGTAGACTGAGGGGCATGGATCAGTTCAAAATCGAATCGGTGCCCGGAATTCATGAAGGTATCCGCATCCTTCGGTTGAGCGGTCCATTTACACTCCGGACGCTTTTCGACTTTCAAGCCGTCGTCCGGAGCAACGAAGCTCCCGTTACCCTGATCGATGTAACCGATGTGCCCTACATGGACTCGGCTTCGCTGGGAGCGATTATGACCGTGCACACCTCTTCGCAACGGCATAAGCGACAGTATGCGCTGGTGGGTGTGTCGGAGCGGCTTCTGACCCTGTTTCAAGTCGCCGGAGTTGACGGGATTCTCGTCACCGTTCCGACGCTCGAGGAAGCGCAGCGGAAGTTCGCAAATGCGGCCGTTTCAAATTGAAGCTCACCAACGAATCGGTGAGCGGTTCCTGCAGCTATTCCTGGCCGTAATTCGGTTCCGGACGACGGCCCCTCTCGAATAGAGTAAGTACCATTTCATAAATACCGCTGCGAACTCCATAGAGCCGCAAGAAACCGCTCACGGTCGCGGCTGGTATGCAGCCTCGTTCGGAGCCGCGACCGTTAGGGAGGTCCGGGAATACGTTGGCGAACTTCTGAAACCGTGTACTAAGCTGAAGACTTATGCTCAAAGTGCTGGGAGTGGTTTTCGCCGCAGCCGCAACAGTGGCCGCGGCCGACAAAATTGTTGGCGGTCCGATGGTGGTGAATGCGACTCCGCGCTCCGCGACGGTGGTGTGGATCGTCCAAAGCGACGAGGTGACGCTCCAGCCCCCGTCCGGTCCGCCGCGCAAATCGCCATCGTTTCGCGTGGAGCAGACCACCCTCACCGGGCTGCAGCCCAATACGCCATACGAATACAACGCGTCGGGGCAGGAGGCCGGAAAGGGCTCGTTCAAGACCCCGCCGACTGGAAGCGAGCCATACCGCTTCGTGGTGTACGGCGACAACCGCACCCGGCACGATGTGCATCGCCACGTGGTGGAAACTCTGCTGAAGAACGGGATTCCCGATTTCGTGGTGCAGACCGGCGATATGGTTGAGAACGGCGTTGACAATTCCCTGTGGCCCATCTTTTTCGATATCGAGAAGGAGCTGCTGCGGCATACCGTGTTCTTCCCCGCCTTGGGAAATCACGAGCGGAACACTCACGACTTCTACGAATTCTTCCAGACGCCCGGGCCGTATTATTCGTTCAACTGGGGCAACGGCCATTTCATCGTTTTGAACAGCGACATTGGCAACGCGGCTCTGACGGCGCGGCAGCGCGACGCCTTCTGGGCGGAGCAGACCCGCTGGCTGGAGGACGATCTCGAGCACAGCCAGAGTGCCGGCTACCGGTTCGTCTTTGCACATCACCCGCCGTTTACCGCGGTTGCCAGCCGGCAGGGCAGCAATCCTCACATGACGGCGCTGGTGCCCATGTTCGAAAAGTATCGGGTATCGGCGGCCTTCTTCGGCCATGACCACAACTATCAGCACTACTTGAAGAACGGCATCCACTACCTGGTGGCGGGCGGCGGAGGGGCGCCGCTTTATGACGTAGACAAGCCGCCGGCCGGCATCACCCAAAAGGTCGCCAAGATCGAAAATTTTCTATCGGTCAGCGTGCAGGGACAAACCGCCAGGATCGAAGCGATTGCGATCGACGGGAAGAAACTCGACGAGATGGAGATACAGGGGAAGTAAGGCCTTCTAGGCCGTTCTCAGTTCCCTCTCCACCGTCTCGCTGAAGGTATCGATCTCCCTCAGCGTCGTGTAGACATTGGGGGTAATGCGAAGGCCGGTGTACTCCTCGTGCCCCATCATCGCCGTCAGGATGTTGTACTTCGTCCATAGGGTGTTCTGAATCCTGGCCGTGTCCACGCCCTTGAATGCCAGGAAGCCGATTCCGCAGGACTGCGCCGGGTCCGCGCTGTGCAGGATGCTGCATTTCGGGTTCTGCGCCAGGCGGTTCGCCCACCGGTCACGCAGATATCGCAGGCGTGCGGCTTTCCGATCCACTCCCAGGCTTTCGTTGAAGAGCAGCGCTTCGCTGATGGCGTCGTGGTTGGCCGCCGGATGGGTGCCGATCTCCTCGAATTTGCGGATGTCGCCGGCCTGTTTGGTGCCCGAGGCCATCAGCGACCACGTGCTGGCAATCCGCGATTTCCGCACATACAGGAAGCCGGTTCCGACCGGGGCGTAGGTCCACTTGTGCAGGCTCGTGCCGTAATAGTCGCAATCCAGGTCGGAGATCCGGAACGGGAAGTGGCTGAAGGCATGGGCGCCGTCCACGATCACCGGGATGTTGCGCGCGTGGGCCATCTGGCAGATCCGTTTGATGGGGAAGATCTGGCCGGTGCGGTTGGTGATGTGGCAGACCAGGATCAGCTTCGTCTTAGTCGTGACCGCCTTCTCGAAGCGCTGGTAGAGGTCGTCCATGCTGGGCGGCGGCACCGGGAAGGAGATCGTCTTCAGCACGATGCCCTCGCGCCGCTCGCGCTGCTGGAAGGTGGTGAGCATGCGCGGGTAGTCCTGGTTGGTAGTCAGGACTTCGTCGCCGCGCTGCAGGTCGACGCCATACTGCGCGTTCTCCAGCGACTCGCTGGCATTGCGGGTGATGGCCATCTCTTCGGGATCGCACCCGGCGGCGGCGGCGAGTTGCCGCCGTACCTGCTCCACCTGCTTCTCCAGCACGTTGACCATGGTGTGCCAGGGGCCCATGTCGCTGTATTCCAGGTAGCGGCGCATGGCGTCCTGCACGGTGCGGGGGGACGGGCTGCAGTAGCCGTTGTTGAGGTTGATGATGTTGCGGTCCACGCTGAACGCGGTGCGGACTTCCGACCAGAAGTCCTCATCGCCCGCGACGTCTTCCGGTGTCCGGCCCTTGACGGACGCGGCCGCAGCCGAAACGCGCGGGATAGCGTAGTCCTGGAGCGCGGCGACAGCGGTGCCTGCCGCCAGTTGGAACAAGTTTCTGCGGTTCATCGAAGACGGTCCTCCTTCGGTATTGGTGCTCGAATGCTACAGCATACCGGAGATCGAGGTCAAGGGAGCTTCGCGGATCCGGATCGCCGGCGCCTGGATCTTTCGAGTGTAGCGGATCCTGGGCCGGGCGGCGTCGCTACTCAGTCTCAGGAGCGGTTTCGGCGGTGGGCACCGAAACCCCAATGCGGTTACGCACCCGGTGCAGGCGGCAGGTGTTCCTTGCCGTCCGCGGACAGCCCGCGAAGCGCCTCCGCGTATTTCGCCAGACGGTCGGCGACCCCGCGGTGGAGACTATCGGCGGGGTAGACGCCGGAGTTGTCGGGTTCGCCCGCCGGCAATCCCGTCAACAACTCCAGCGCGTCATCGACTTTTTCCGCCACCCAGATATGGAACTGGCCTTTGGACACGGCCTCGACCACCTCGTCGCTCAGCATGAGGTGGAGGCGATTGGAACCGGGAATCAGAACGCCTTGAGAGCCGGTGAATCCCCTGGCGCGGCAGAGGGCGAAGAAGCCTTCGATTTTCTGCGTCACACCGCCCACCGCCTGGACTTGCCCGTGCTGATTGACCGAGCCCGTCACCGCAATATCCTGGCGCAGCGGCACCTCGGACGTCGCCGACAGCAGGACGCAGAGTTCGGCCAGCGAGGCGCTATCGCCATCCACCAGGCCGTATGACTGCTCGAACACCACACTGGCGGAAAGCGTGAGCGGTCCCGCCTGGCCGTACTTGCGCAGCAGATATCCGTTCAGGATGAGCACGCCCTTGCCGTGGATGGGGCCGCTCAATTCCACTTCCCGCTCGATGCTCGCAACGCCGCGGCGTCCGGGCGCGACGGTCGCGGAGATCCGCACCGGATGACCGAATGCATAGTCCCCGATGCCCAATACAGACAATCCGTTGATGCGGCCCGCCGCCTTGCCCTCGGTCTCGATCAGCACGATGTTCTTGGTCAGAGATTCCTGCAGGTGCTCCTCGATCAGGTTCTGGCGGTAACGGCGCGCCTCTTCGGCGGCACGGACATCGGCGGCGTTGACTGCCGTGTGGGTGTTCCGGCGCGCGTGGTAGTTGGCCTCCCGCACGAGGTCTGCGATATCGCCGAACCGCGTGGAGAGCTTTTCCTGGTCCTCCACCGCGCGGGAACCGTACTCGATGATGCGCGCCACCGCGGTGCTGTCGAACGGCAGGGTCTTGTCGAGCAGCGCAATGGTGTTGATGAACAGCCCATAAGCGCGTTCCGACTCTGCATCGCGAGGCATGCGGGTAGTAAAGTCGGCTTTAACCTTGAACAGCTTCTGAAAATCCTCGTCGGCGCCGTAGAGGAGGTAGTAGAGCGCCGGGCTGCCAATCAGGACGACCTTGACATTGAGGGGGACCGGCTCAGGATCCAGGGAGACCGTGCTGATGGGCATGAGTTGAGCGCCCAACTCCTCAACGCGAATGGCGCCATCCTTGAGGGCGCGCTTGAGCCCCTCCCAGGCGAACGGATTGAGCAGGCACTCGCGCGCGGGCAGGATCAGGTAGCCTCCGTTGGCGCGGTGCAGCGCGCCGGCTTTGATCATGGTGTGGTCGGAGAACACGCCGCCAAAAGTGGTTTGGTGCTCGATCCGTCCGATGAGATTGTGATAGGTCGGATTGGTTTCCACCACGATTGGAGCGCCCTTCAGATCGGCATTGGAGACCACCACGTTGACCTGGTAGCGTACCGGGGGCCGGTCCTGGTCAGGCAACAGCGCAGCCAATTGAGAGGGAACTGCCTCGGGGGCCTCTTTTCCTTTCCGAAATTCGTCGGCGCGCGCGGTCACGTCGTTCTGCACCGCGTCGAGGTACGCGAGAACCTCGGGCTGTTGGCGATAGCGCGCGCGCAGGTCCTCAATAATATGCCGGATGGCGTATGCCGCCGTATCCGCATCGAGCGAACGCATGGCATCACGGGCGCCCTTCTCCATTTCGCGGACGTCTCGGAGTTTGGCCTCGATCTCATGCTGCAACTGCTTGCGGACTGCCTCCAGAGCCTGGCGATGCTGCGGCGGCAGTTGTGCCATCTCCTCGTCGCCCAGCGGCTTGCCGTCGATCACCGGCACCAGGACGAGTCCGCTGGGCCCTTTGAGGAGTTGGAACCCGGCCTGGGCGACCCGCTGTTCCATGAGAACGATCACGTTGCGGCGCTGATTCTCCAGGTCCTGGAGTACCTTGTCCCGGTGACTCGTGTACTCCTCTGTCTCGAACGCCTTGGGAATTGCGGCCTTCAGCTCATCCACGAAAGCGTCGATATCCTGCTTGAACCGGAGGCCTGTGGCGGGAGGCAACCGCAAGGGAAGCGGCCGCCGCGGCTCGCTGAAGTTGTAAACGTAACAGAGATCGGGAGGCGTCTCTTGCGTTTCGGCCCGATGCGCGAGGTAGTCCCGAATCAAGGTGGTCCTGCCGGATCCCGGCAATCCCAAAGCGAACAAATTATATCCCTGGCTCGCGATGTCGGTTCCAAATGCCAGGGCGGAGACGGCTCGCGGCTGCCCCAGCACCTCGTTCAGTGGTGGAAGAGATGCGGTCGTCTCGAAACCAAGGCTCGACGGGTCACAAACCCGGCGCAGTTGCGGAGCGGACAACTCGACCGGTTTGCTCATTGGACAGCTCCGATGGTTCCCAGGGAGCGAGGTGAGGGCGGGCGGCGGCGCGAGGCTGGTGACAGGTTCATGAGAAAGCCACCTCTTGTTCGTATTATAAAAACTGCGGCTCAGCGGACCCGAAGATTTAAAATAGCACCTGTTTCTCTGAAAATATAGTACCGGATCCCCGCCCAAAAACAAACGCGCGATCCCGACTGCTCAGGATCGCGCGTGGACGCCGATGAACATGAGTGATCTCAGTGCTTCTTCAGGTGGCGAGGGGCAAACTCCTTGACGACGTTCCAGCCGGCATAAGCTGCCATGGTAATGCCGAAATTCACTGCCGCATCGCCCGAGGTATCCTCGCTGCGGGGCTGCCAGATCCGGGAGATGAAGGAAGCGCCCGCGGCGGCGCCGATCCGTGTGTAGGCGAACTGTTCGGCACCCGCCTCGTTCCGTACTAAGAAGGCCGAGACGACGGCATGCTTGGTGCGCTTGAAAAATCCGGAATCGGTGGAGCGGAAATAGCGCGTATCCTGATGCAACGCCGCCGAACTCCCGGCTTCCAGGGTTTTGCGAATGATATGTTCGGCGAACGCGGTCCCAAAGCGCTCACCGTAAGCCTCGCCCCCACCGCCCCACTCCTTGGGGTTATCTTTCCACTGCGAGATCCCGCCGACGGCGGCTGCGCGCGCGATGGCGCCCGGGCCGAACGCGCTCAGGATGTAGTAGCGCCACCGTTCACTCGACGTCATTGGAGTGTATTCAGGAGCCGTTGTGGCGGCGGCCGAACCTACTACGCCGGTTCGCCTGGCGTCCGAATCGGCGCTTTCTGTGGCAGACGGCGTATCAAGATTGTTGATCTGGGCTGGTGCGACGTTGTGCAACAGCAAACCAAGTGCAATTACCCCTAAAGTTCGCATTTGAATGTCCTCTCCTTTTCTGGTTGACCGGTCACGCAGGATTCGGGCTCCACACAACCACCCACAGGCATGGCGTACCATCGGATTGACACGCCCGCACCGATAACGGCCTGTTGGCGAGCCCCGGGGCGTCGCACCCAGACAGCGTGCAGCGTGTAACTCATTTCGAGATCTGCGCTTTGTGCGCGACCAATCATGATTGAATTATGCGCGGGCGCCTCATCGTGTCGAGACCCCAAATCGGTCGTATCGCGGTTCCCCCTTTCTGGGGATCTTCGGTTACCCCGCACCCGGTCGCCCAAAAAAAAAAAGCGCTCCATGACGGAGCGCAATTAATTAATTAATTAATTAAATTAAGGATCTCGCCACACGATTCGCTT
>Ga0335077_10005416_pt1 | contig 15656 bp, 10 predicted proteins | sample Lox_Sample_31_FD_207151 | JGI IMG/M metagenome (GOLD analysis project Ga0335077, IMG submission 207151) | Soil microbial communities from Loxahatchee National Wildlife Refuge, Florida, United States - Lox_Sample_3.1 | ecosystem: Environmental > Terrestrial > Soil > Wetlands | place: USA... | reverse complement strand
GACCGTCGCCGGGGAGGCCGATTGCCTGAAGGAGCGAACGCTAGGGGTGGATGTGTTCGGTCGTTCCGCGGACTACGACACCAGCCAGGATCCTGTGGTGCGCGCCAGCGCCGCGGAAATTCGAAAGAAACTGGCCCAATACTACCAGGAATCCGGACACCAGTCTGAGATTCGAATCGAACTGCCTCCCGGATCCTACATCGCCGAATTCCATTTCGGCCCGGAAAGACCGCCGGCCCCCGTTCCAATTGTTAAAGAGAAGTCCCGTAACCGGGCCGTGATCGGACTTGCCGCCGCTGCGGCCGTTGGCATTTTGATCCTGGCGGTCAGCCTCGCGGCGCCGGGTCTGCGCCAGTCCGACCTGGACGATCTGTGGGGACCGGTGCTCAAAGCGCCGGGCACGGTACTCGTGTGTGTGGGACTTCAGGCGGCTTACAACCTCCGATCCGCTAAAGCCCAGGACGAGATTCAAGGGATCATCCAGCCTCCGCCCGGCACTGAAGCCGCGCGCCCGCCGATCGGGGAGGCGGATCTCGTTCTCCTGCGCGACCGCTATGTGGCTTTGGACGACGCGCTCTGCCTCGTGCGCCTCACTTCCCTGCTGGAGAAATATCGCAAACCCTACCGTATCCGCGCCGAGCGGTCTACCTCTTTTGCCGACCTGCGCGATACCCCGGCCGTCCTGCTCGGCGCCTTTGACAATCCCTGGACGCTGCGCACCGCCGGCCAGCTTCGCTTCACGTTCCGCAAGGACAGCGAACAAGACACCGGTATGGTGCAGGATAGCCAGCATCCTGAAAAGTCCGAGTGGAAGCTCTCCAGGTATTGGCCCAATTGGGATATTCCGGTCGATTACGCCATCGTCACCCGAATGGTGGACAAGACCACCGATCGCCCGGTGATTATCGCCGCCGGCCTGACGCAATATGGCACGTTTGGCGCCGGCGAGTTTCTCAGCAACCCGGACTACTTTTCCGAAGCTGTCCGGCAGTTGCCCCGCGACTGGCCTAAGAAGAATCTGCAAATCGTTTTAAGCGTTCCCGTGGTCAACCGGATTTCGGGCCGCCCTCACGTCCTGGCTACCTACGTCTGGTAGCTTCGTACGTATCTTACTTATTTCGAAAAGTCTCGCTCCCTTCGCTAAGCCGTTGATTCCTAAGGGATCCTACGGTATTGCGCCGTAGCAGCCTTGCCAACCGGGCACTCGTCCCTTTAGCGTTTCCAACGGGATTCATGAATACCACTACAGTTGTCCCTAAGCGCGGAAAGCGCCAGCCCAAGCCGCGTTATCGAGATCCCGCGTCGCCCGCCCTGACCCGCGTCAAAGATCTCTTGTCGCGAATGACCTTGGAAGAAAAGGCCGCACAGATGGTCTGCGTCTGGCAGAACAAGGCCGACACCCTGCTGGATGCAGGCGGCAATTTTGACGCAGCGAAAGCCGGCGCCGCTTTCGGGCATGGTCATGGCCTCGGCCAGGTCGGACGTCCCAGCGACGCCGGCAAAGGCAAGGATGCACGGGCTACCGCCGAACTCACGAACGCCATCCAGAAGTTCTTCGTCGAAAATTCCCGCCTGGGAATTCCCGTAGTCTTCCACGAGGAGTGCCTCCACGGACACGCCGCCATCGACAGCACGAGTTTCTCCCAGCCGATCGGTCTGGCCGCCACCTTCGATCCGGACCTGGTGGAGCAACTGTTTACCATGACTGCCCTGGAGGCTCGTGCCCGGGGCGCCCACCAGGCGCTGACCCCGGTCCTGGACGTGGCGCGAGACCCCCGCTGGGGCCGGGTCGAGGAAACCTACGGCGAGGATCCCTATCTCGTCTCCCGGATGGGGACCGCCGCTGTTCGGGGCTTTCAAGGCGACCGCAGCTTTCGGGATAAATCGCGCGTCATGGCCACGCTCAAGCACTTCGCGGCACATGGCCAGCCCGAATCGGGAACCAACTGCGCTCCCGCCAACGCCGGCGAGCGACTCCTCCGTGAGACGTTTCTCCGTCCGTTCGAGGCAGCCATCAAAGAAGCTGGCGCGATCAGCGTCATGGCATCCTACAACGAGATCGATGGCGTGCCCTCGCACGCCAACCGCTGGTTGCTGCGCGACGTGCTGCGCGGAGAGTGGGGTTTCGAGGGCTTCGTTGTCTCGGATTATTACGCCATCGCGGAACTGCACTACCGCCCCGAGGTGCGCGGCCATGCGGTGGCCGCGGACAAGGAGCAAGCCTGCGCCTTGGCCGTCGCCGCCGGCGTCAACATCGAGCTTCCGGAACCGGACTGTTATCTGCACCTGGCCGATCTCGTACGCAGAAAGCTACTGAAGGAATCTCAACTGGACGAACTCATCGCTCCCATGCTCCTTTGGAAGTTCCGAATGGGCCTCTTCGACGATCCGTACGTGGATCCGGACGAGGCGGAGCGCATTGTCGGATGCGAGGCACACCGCGAGCTCGCGCTGCGCGCCGCGCGCGAGACTATCACCCTGCTGAAGAACGAAGGCGGCCTGGCGCCGCTCGACCCGGGCGCTCTCAAAACCGTGGCGGTAATCGGCCCCAACGCCCATCGGATGCTGCTTGGCGGGTATAGCAGCACCCCCAAACACAACGTCACCGTCCTCGGCGGAATCCAGTCGAAGCTGGGCGACCGGGTGCGTGTTCTCTACAGCGAAGGCTGCAAGATCACCATCGGCGGCTCCTGGAACGAGGATGCGGTCGCGCCGTCCGACCCGGAAGAGGATCGGCGCCAGATCGCCGAAGCGGTCGAGGTCGTCAAGCAGGCCGATCTCGTAGTCCTTGCGCTGGGCGGCAACGAACTGACTTCCCGCGAGGCCTGGTCGTTCCAGCATCTTGGCGACCGCGCCAGCCTGAACCTGGTCGGCCGGCAGGATGAGTTGGTGGAAGCTGTCGTGGGGACCGGCAAACCCGTCGTGGCGCTCCTGTTCAACGGCCGGCCGCTGGCGATCGAATCGCTTCAGCGGAAAGTCCCTGTGATCTTCGAGTGCTGGTATCTCGGCCAGGAAACCGGCCGCGCCGTGGCGGATGTTCTCTTCGGAGACTATAATCCCGGCGGTAAGCTGCCGATCACCTTTCCCCGGTCGGCCGGCCATCTTCCCGCCTTCTACAACTACAAGCCTACGGCCCGCCGCGGTTACCTCTTCGACGACATCTCGCCGCTCTACCCGTTCGGCTACGGCCTGAGCTACACCTCCTTCGAGATCCGCGATGTGCGCCTCGACAAGCCAACCATACAGCCGGACGAGACCACCTCGGTTCGAGCCCGCGTCACCAACACCGGCGCGCGCGGCGGCAGCGAAGTCGTCCAGATGTACATCCGCGACCGGTTCAGTTCCGTCACGCGGCCGCTCAAGGAGTTGAAGGGCTTCCAGCGCGTGTTCCTCGAGCCCGGGGCGGCCGCGGCCGTGGAGTTCGAGATCGGACCGGAGCAACTGGCCTTTTATAACGTCGGGATGGAGCGCGTCGTGGAGGCGGGCGAGTTCGAAATTATGCTCGGACCCTCGTCGCGCGACACCGATCTCCAGACCGTGACTCTCACCGTACGCTGACGGGGGCTACATGCCAGCAAAAACACAGAAGCTCTCTTTTACCGAGAAGGCGGGCTACAGCCTGGGAGACGGCGCAGCCAACTTCGTCTTCCAGACGATGATCCTGTTCCAACTCAGCTTCTACACCGACACCATGGGGGTTGCGGCCGCTACCGCCGGCAGCCTGCTGCTGGCGGGACGGCTGTGGGATGCCTTTTTCGATCCCATGATGGGGGTGATCGCCGACCGCACGAACACCCGGTGGGGCAAGTTCCGCCCCTGGGTCCTCTGGACGGCCCTGCCCTGGGGAGTCGTCATGGTTCTGGCCTACACCAGTCCAGGCTGGCGCTCCCCTTGGAACATCGTTTGGGCCTGTGCCACCAACGTTCTGCTCATGACTCTGTATTCGGCGAACAATACGCCCTATTCCGCGATGACGGGCGTGATGACCGGCGACGTCAACGAGCGCACCAGCCTTTCCTCGTACCGCTTCGTCGCCGCCCTGATCGCCCAACTGATCGTGGGCGGCTTCACACTGCCGCTGGTGGCCAAATTCGGGCAGGGCAATAACGCCAAGGGCTGGCAAATGACGTTCGGGCTTTGGGCGGCTGTGTGCGTGGTCCTGTTCCTCATCACGTTCCTGAGCACGAAAGAACGCATCCAGCCGGATCCCCGGCAGAAATCGTCCCCACGGCAGGATTTCGGCTCGCTGTTGGGCAACGGTCCCTGGAAGGCCATGTTCATCCTCACGCTGGTGCACTTCGCAGTTCTGGCCATGCGGGGCGGGACACTCTTCTATTACTTCCAGTATTACGTCGATCCCGGCAGGCTCTTCGGACTGCTCCAAGGGCTGGGCCTGACCAATGCCTCCGGAGGCGTCGCCAACGCCGGCTGGTGGCACAGCCTGTTGAACACGTTCGGTCTGATCGTCAATGCCGGCAAAAGCAATGTCGCCTCGGTCGGATTCAGCCTGTTGAACATTTCCAGCCAGTTCGTCACGGTCATCGGCGTGATTTTCTCCACATCGCTATGCGCCCGGTTCGGGAAGAAGGCGGTAGCGTTGGCTGGCTTCAGCGTCACTACCGTCTTCATGGCGCTGTTCGTGCTCGTGCCCGCGCAATCGGTCGGAACCATGTTCCTGCTGGAGTGGATGCGCGCGCTCACCTACGCTCCGACCATCCCCCTGATCTGGGCGATGTTCGCCGACGTCGTAGACTATTCCGAGTGGCAGACAGGCCGCCGCGCCACCGGGATCATCTACGCCACGATCCTGTTCGGCCTCAAGACCGGGCTGAGCCTGGGCGGCGCAACCGCCGGATGGCTGCTCTCCGCGTACGGTTATCGCGCCAACGCCGTGCAGACCAGCGGTGCGCTCCACGGGATCCGCATGACCATCAGCGTGTTTCCCGCGATTCTGTTCCTGGTGGTGGTCGCCTGCCTGATCGCGTACCCGATCGGCAAGAAACTGAACATCCAGATCCAGGATGAATTGGCCGGCCGCCGCACCCGGTTCGCCGCCTAGAGAATTCCTTCCAAGACCAGCAGTTAGAAAAACAGATAAAAGGGTTGCAATATTTCTAATTGGATATATAATTGACCCTGAGGCTGGCTGGCCCAAGTCGGAGTCGGGGGCTGCGCCAGGTACGCCCGCAGCTCCCAAACAGCAAACAGCAAACCCTAATGGCACGATGTTTCACCGCTGCCGCGTGATCGTTTAACAGAGGAGAGAACAAAATGGGAGAGACCAACATCCCCATCCGGATATTTCCGTCTCCCGTGGAGTACGCAACCCAGGACGCACGGGATGAAGATCGCGTGAAAGAAGCCATCCGAACCCACGTCCTCGCGCCGTCCGCGAGAGATTACCTGCAAGTCCACGTGAAGACCAGGCGCAATCCCGACCAATCCCCGAAGTACCTGGTCGCTTATCTTCTGCGAAAGGATGTTTATAAGGCTGACGTGGTCCGCGTAGATGTAGATGCGAACTTCGCGGCAACGAAAGTCACAAACGACTACCAGGAGCCCGAAAGCGAGGAGGAAAAAGAACCGAGCCCTCGCGTTAGCGATGCGTACGATAGCGGGTACGATTTCGTCGCATCGACCCCTGTGCCTGATATCCCGACGGCCAAGGCCGCCGTTGAAACAATCGGGCAGATGGCCACCGCCGCGGGACTGCGAGTCAAAGTTCTCGAAGGGCCGGAGGCCACAGTCGCGAACTATCAGAAGTACCTCAGAGCAGGCCTGGCCGGATTCGTGAACATCGGTCACGGCAACACCGGTTTGATCGTGCTGTACGATGGCACCTTGGATGCCAACTGGTTTAAGGGGCTTACACAGCAGCCCCTCAGCCCGGAAGTCATCTACTTCAACTCCTGCGAGACATTCAACCCGCCGCTCGAACCGGCCATCATGGCAGCCGGCGCGCGCACCTTCGTCGGAGGAATCGTCGATCTGGCCATCGGTGCGTCCGAGGAAGTTTGCAAAGGATTCTGGAGTCTCGTCCTGACGACCACTATCCGTATGGACGATGCCCTCCATCAGTCCGAAAAGCAACACTACCCAACCACGGGCGCACATGGGATTGCCGGCGATGGGGGTCCATTCCGGGCACTGGTCGGCCGAAACCGGACGCCGATCAGTGTGGTGGCCCGCTATCCCGAACACCTCGACGTGTTTGATGTGGCGTCCGATGGCCGCACCATGAGCGTATGGTGGGACGCCGGCACCGGTTGGCGGGCCTGGTTCCCGCTGAAAGGTGGATTGGCAAGCGGAGGCGGCACAGGGTCGCCGATTACTGCCGTGGCCCGCTACTCCGGCCATCTCGACCTGTTTACGGTCGGCACCGATGGCCGCGTATACAGCGCCTTTTGGGACGTCGCCGGCGGGTGGAGCGACTGGTTCGCGATCGGCACGCTGATCTGCCGGCCCGGCTCGACGGTGAATGCCGTCGCGCGCTATAACGACCACCTGGATCTGTTCACCACTGCCGCGGACGGACGTGTGATGTCTACCTGGTGGGATGCCCGCACCGGTTGGGCGAACTGGTTCCAGGTGCAAGGCGGGGTGGCCGCGGCTGGGACTACCGTAACCGCGATCGCCCGATACCCGTTCCACCTCGACCTCTTCACCGTTGGCAAGGACAATCGCGTCTATAGCTGCTGGTGGGACGACCGGAGCGGCTGGTCCAACTGGTTCACCATCGGGACGCTCGTCTGTCGCCAGGATTCCACAGTGTCCGCCATTTCTCGCTTCCCCGACCAGATTGACCTCTTCACCACCGGGTCTGACAGCAAAGTGATGTCCACTTTCTGGAACGTCCGGTCGGGTTGGGCAGCCTGGTTCCAGGTAGCCGGCGGGGTGGCTTCGCCCGGATCCCCGGTGACCGCGATTGCCCGCCATTCCAACCATATCGACATCTTCGTGATCGGAACCGATAACAAGGTCTACAGTACCTGGTGGCACGAGGGTCTGAATTGGGCGGGTTGGTTTAACGTTTCCGCTGGGGTAGGCCAGCCCGGCGGACAGGTTGCCGCCATCACCCGAATCACCGATCACATCGACTTGTTTACCGTGGGCGCCAACGGGCGGGTTGTGAGCAGCTATTGGGACATCCAGACGGGCTGGGCTCCATGGTTCGCAATTGGCCTGGCGGCCCCATTTAACGCCGCATACACCGAGGCAATGCACGTAGAAGAACTGGCAGAAGTAACAGTATAAACTCGTGCATCGCGCAGAGCGCCGGCTGGTAATACCGGGCGGCGCTCCACATCCCCGTCTCAGCACGCAGTTCGCCGCTTGAAGCCCGGGCCTTTAAATCGAAGTCAGCCCTTCCCGGAGCGCGTAGCGGGTAAGCTCGATGGTGCTGTGAATCTCCAGCTTGTCCATGATGTTCTGGCGATGCGACTCCACCGTCTTCACGCTGATGTTCAAAGTGTGGGCGATCTCCTTCACGCGCTTTCCATCGGCCAGGAGCCGCAGCACCTCCTGCTCCCGGGAGGTAAGCATGTGGAGCGGCGCCGCCTGTTGTTCCTGCGCGCAGGCCTGGCGGACGAAGTCCTCCACCAGCGAACCGGTGATCGCCGCGCCCAGGTACGGGCGGTTCTGCATCACGGTCCGTACTGCCTGGTTCAGTTCTTCGAAGGCGCTGTCCTTGACCAGGTAGCCCAGCGCGCCAGCGCGAAGCATCTCGCTGACGAAGCGGCGGTCGGCGTGCATCGACAGGCCGATCACCTTGGTATCCCGCAGGTCGGTGCGAATCCGGCGGGTGGCCTCGACGCCGCCCAGCCCGGACATGACGACGTCCATGATCACGATGTCGGGCCGCAATTCGCGCGCCAGGGTGACCGCGGTTTCGCCATCGGACGCCTCGCCCACCACGGTGATGTCGTTCTGCTGCTCGAGCAGGCTGCGCAGCCCTTCCCGCAGAATCCGATGATCGTCCGCCAGTAGAATTCTGATGCTCATGCGATGATCTCCAGCCGGGCGGCGGTTTCGAGCGGCAGGTGAATCTTCACCGTGGTCCCCCGCTGCGGCCCCGAGCGGATCCGGATCCTGCCCCCCAGATCCGAAACCCGCTCCTGAATGTTGAAAAGTCCAAAGCCATCGTGCGGTTCCGGCACGCCATCGGCCGGCGCGAACGGACCGAATGCCCCACCCGGACGGAAGCCTTTTCCGTTATCGCGTACCAGAACTTCGACGCTTTCCGGCCACCAGCGCAAGCGCACCGCTGCCTGACTCGCGGACGCATGTTTCGCCACGTTGACCAGCAGTTCGCGGATTGCCGAGAAGAGGAACGCCCGGCTCTCTTCCGCCAGCACGCCCGACTCCCCTTGGCGCGAGAACAGAACCTGCAATCCGTACTGCTTCTCCATGTTCTCGCTGAGCCACTTCAACGCGGCTTCCAACCCAAGCTGGTAGAGGATCGGCGGACTCAGTTGGTAAGTCAAAGAGCGGGTCTGCTGGAGCGCCTCCTCCACCAATCCCTCGATCTCGCCGATCCGCTCCCCGGTGGCGGCATTTGCCGCGTCAATCCGCAACGCGGCGATCTTCATTTTGGATGCCGCCAGCAGTTGTCCCACATTTTCGTGAAGCTCGCGGGCAATCGCCCGCCGCTCGCGCACTTCCACTGCCGTCAGTTGGGCCGCCAGCGCGCGCAGTTTGCGCCGGTACTGCGAGAGCTTCTCCTCGTTGCGCTTCTGCTCCGTGATGTCGCGGATCACGCTCACCACGCTCAACACCGACCCGTCCTCTCCATACAGCGGCATCACGCTGTGCTGGGTATCGAACGCCTCGCCGTTCCGGCGTTTCATGCGAAACGCCGGCACGTGCAGATAGCCGGCTTCCTTCACCGCCGTCTGGATCAGCTCGCCGAACCGCAGGAAGGCCTCGTCATCCAGGTGCAGCAGCCGTACGGACTGGCCCACCACTTCGTCCCGCGTGTATCCAAACAGCTTCGTGGTAGCCGGATTACAGTCCAGAATCACGCGGTTTTCGGCGTGAATGATCAGCAGCGAATCGCGCAGGCTGGCAAACGTCTTGTTGAGCAGGAGCTGGGATTCCCGCAATGCCTCGGAACGCTGGCTTACCAGCTCTTCCAGGTGCTCCTGCTGCTCGCGCAGAGCGCCTTCCGCCCATCTTCGACGCCGGATCTGGAGGAAAAGCAGGGTGTTCAGTCCGGCCAGGAAGACGAACGTACCGCTCCAGATCGTCGGCCCGACCCAATGCCGCACCAGAAACGAGTCGCCTGCCAGTGCTGCTGACGGCAGGATCGGGTTGGGGAGAAAGGAAAGCGCAGTGGATACGAGAGCTCCCGGCGTCACGATGTCGTACCTCTGGCGCGGTACTCGCCGGCGCGGACTGCGTCAATCCACCGAGAAACACTCAGGCAGAACACGGATAGTAACACACGTCACCGAATCGTGGCTCTTTCGTGGCATTCTGTGTCGTGGCATTCTGAGGTTATGCCAATTTCCGCACGCAATCAACTTCCGGGAGAAATTACTGAGGTGATGCTGGGATCGGTGATGGCCCACGTCGTCGTCAAGGTCGGCGAGAATCACATCGAAAGCGTAATCACCCGGCGGAGCGCCGAAGACCTCGGTCTCAAGAAGGGAGACCAGGTCACGGTCATCATCAAGTCAACAGAAGTCATGTTGCAGAAGTGACAGGCGTCCCGGGGAGCGTCGTGCGAGTCCCGGCCCGCGCTCGAGCTTTCCACTGGTTCACTTGTTCGCTTCGCCGTCGGTTGGCCTCTTGTATTCCTTGATCGGGACGTGCTGCGCCTTCATCACCTCGAGGAGCGCCTCGACTGTGGGCGGGGACGGCTTGAAGTTGCCGAAGCGGTATCCCTGCGCGATGGTGAGCGGCGTCCATCCGTGCTTGTTCTCCTGGTTCCAGACGTCGGGGTTCGCGCCGTGGCTGGCGAGATACCTCACCGCATCGGCGACGTTCTTATAGGCCGCGGCGTGCATCGCGGTCTCGCCGTTCTTGTCCACGGCGTTCGGATCGTTACCGAGATCAATGGCGGCAGCGATGGCCTCCACTACTTCGCTGTCGGTGCCGGCGTCTTCACCCGGAGATCGCGTGCCCAGTCCCGCGGCGACAATCAGCGGCGTGGCGCCATCGGCGGTCGGAATCTTCGGGTCGGCGCCGAGCGAGACGAGAAAACGCATCAGTTCGGCGTCGGCGGTGAGCGCTGCCAGACAGAAGGGAGTCGCGCCGATGTCGTTGAGGCTTGTCAGGCCGAAGTTGATCTTCTTCGTCATCCGGGCATTGATATTGGCGCCCTTGGCGACCAGCTTGCGGATGAGTTCCAGACTGGTCATATTCCCGGAGCCATCGGGCGCCGGATCGTTGTCGCCGCCGCCCGGCTTGCGGACGGAAGGGATAGCGTGCAGGACCGTGTACCCGGGACCGCTGGCGTTGGGGTCGGCGCCGGAGTCGAGCAGGAAGGAAGCCAGTTCGTAGTGGGCATTCTCCACGGCGAGGTGCAGCGCGCTCTGCCCGGAGCGTCCGGGCTTGGGACCGCCGAGGCGTCCGCCCGGCGGGGCCTGCAGCGTTTCGTTCACGTCCGCGCCGGACTGCAAGAGCAGGCGGACCATTTCCAGCTTTCCTTCGCGAACCGCTAACAAGAGCGGTGTCATTCCAGACTTGAGTCGAAGCCGGAAATTCGCTCCGGCTTTGATCAACTCCCGCGCCGCTTCGACATTCCCTTCGTTCGCGGCCCAGACGATGGCGGTCTGCCCGCGCACTTCCGTCGCTTCCAATTCCGCTCCTTTGGCGAGCAGTGCGCGCACGGCGGCGGCCTTTCCGGTCCGCGACGCCGTCATCAGCGGCGTTTCACCGCCGGGCAGCGCCTGGTTCGGGTCGGCCCCGCGACCGAGCAGCAACTGGACCATCGGTCCGTCGCCGTTGATGCAGGCCTGCACCAGAACCGTCATCCCGTAACGATTCACCGCTCCCGGCCTGGCGCCGGCATCGAGCAGCATCTTCGCGAGTTCGACGTCATCGACATACGCGGCCCAATGCAGCGCCGTCGTGCCGTCAACTTGTGGCGCGTTGACATCTGCATGAGCGCCGATCAGCGCACGCACAGCGGCGCGATCGTCCTTCCTGGCAGCGTCCGCGACCGGGGAATCGGCGGCGAACGCGGCCCATGCGAATCCCGCGACGGAAAGGGCGAACAGTGAATACGCAAGCCGCATCAGAGCGCAGACGGCTCCTCGAGTTCGATGACCTTGCCCGTGCTGTCGGCGAAGGAGTCGACGTGTACGCCGACGCGATCGAGCAGCGTCAGATGCAAGTTCGCCATGGGCGTAATTTCGCGGTATTTCACGTAGCGGCCGCCGGCTTTCGGCTTACCGCCGGCCACAACGACCGGCAGATTGGTGTGGTCGTGTTTGTCGGCGTCGCTCATGCCGCTGCCGTAGAGCAGCATGGAGTGGTCGAGCAGGTTGCCGTCGCCATCGGGAGTGGCCTTGAGTTTCTCCAGGTAATAGGCGAAGAGGCCCATGTGGAATTTATTGATCTGCGAGCATTTGGCGAGCATCCCGGGATTGCCGTTGTTGTGCGTGAGGGGATGGTGTCCTTCGCCGATGCCGATTTCGGTGTAGGCGCGATTGCTGGTCTCACGGGCAAGCTGGAATACGATGACACGTGTCACATCGGCCTGCCAGGCCAGGACCTGAAGATCGATCATGAGCTTCGCGTGGTCGGAGTATTTGGCGGGGACGCCGACGGGCCGATCGAGATCCGGAAGATGGGAATCGGCAGTAGCGGCTTCCGCCTTTTGAATGCGCCGCTCCACCTCGCGCACCGAATCCAGGTAGTCGCTGACTTTGCCGCGGTCCGACGGTCCGAGCTTGCGCTGCAGGCGCGCGATGTCGGACTGCATCCAATCGAGCAGGCTGGCGTTTTTTCGCATCTCGGCCAAGCGGTCGGCCGAACTGCCGCCGTCGCCGAACAGACGTTCGAACACTTTGCGGGGATGCGCTTCGGAAGGCAGAGGCGTGTTGGGAGACGACCACGAGAGATTGTTCTGGTAAACGCAGGCGTAGCCGTTGTCGCACTGGCCGACCATGGACATCAAGTCCATGGAGAGTTCGAGTGAGGGCAGACGCGTCTCCCTGCCGATCTGCTGCGCGGCCAACTGATCGACCGTGGTGCCCAGGTAGTAGTCGCTGCTCTCGGTCCACTTGGATGTCGCGGCACTGAGGAACGCCGAGTTCGAAGTCGCATGGGTGCCGGGGTAAGCATTCTTGAGTTCGAGGTTGTCGATGACCGTGCAGTACTCGCGCACGCCGGCCAGCGGCGAAAGCGTGGGCGACAGATCGGTGAGGTCCTTTCCCGGCAGGTTCCACATGGGCCGGTGGGCGCCCATGGGCACGTAGAGGAAGCCGAGCCGGCGCACCGGGGTGGCGAGGGTTGTTGCGGCAGGCGCCATAGCGTCCAGCAGCGGAAGAGCCAGGGTAGTACCCAATCCGCGCAGGAAGGTGCGGCGGGGCAGACCTTTCCGGGTCACGATCATGGTGTTCTCCTCATCTGAAATGGTGCACTGTTGACGATACCCAAAACCAGCGACGAAAAATGGTAGCCGCCTTCGCGGCTGTCGCGAACGATTTTGCGAATGGCCGGGGCATCGGCGTATGTTACGCCGCGCCCGAGCGAATACGTCATCAACTTTTCGGTCATGGTGCCGACAAAGGCGTCGGGCCGGGCCATCAGCGCCTTCTGAAGCCCGTCTACTCCGGTGAACGTGCTGCCATCCGGCAAGCCACCGGACGCATCGATCGGTTTGCCGGATTCATGGGAGCGCCAACGGCCGATGGCGTCGTAATTCTCCATGGAGAAGCCCGCCGGATCCATCAGCTTATGGCAACCGGCGCAGGCCGGGTCTGCGCGATGCCGGGCCATCCGCTCGCGCATGGAGACAGCCTTTTCAACCCCATGTACTTCGGTCAGCTTCGGAACGCCGTTCGGCGGCGGAGGCGGCGCGACTCCCATCAAATTTCCAAGAATCCATTTGCCGCGGTTCACCGGCGAGGTACGGTCGGCATACGATGTAACGGTCAGGATGCTGCCCTGCCGCAGCAACCCGCCGCGATGCGAATCCTCGTCCAAGTCCACGCGGCGGAAGCGCGCGCCGTAGACGTTCGGGATGCCATAATGCTTGGCCAGCCGCTCGTTGAGGTAGGTATACTTCGCGCTGAGCAGGTCCAACACGCCGCGGTCCTGCCGGAAAATGTCGTCGAGAAACAGTTCGGTCTCGCGGCGAAATGCCTGCCGCAGATTGTCGTCGAAGCCGGCGAAGATCCGCATGTCGGGATTGGCGGCGGCGAGATTGCGCAGGTAGAGCCACTGGTCCGCGAAGTTCGTCACCAGCGTGCGCGAGCGTCCGTCGGCGAGCATGCGGCGGACCTGTTTTTCGAGGACACCGGGAGCGTGGAGCTTGTTCTGGATGGCGAGGTCGAGCAGTTCGTCATCCGGGATGCTGCTCCACAGGAAGAAAGACAGGCGTGACGCCAATTCGACGTCGCTGATCTGGTACGCGGTCTTGGCTGCGACACCGCTGGGGCCCTGCTCGATGCGAAACAGGAACTCCGGGCTGACCAGGATCGCGCGCAGGCCCATGTCGATGCCTTCATCGAACGATCCGGCTGCATGCGCCTGCCGGTAGAACTTCAGGGGCGCCTCGAGGTCCGCGTCCGTAATGGCACGCCGGTAGGCGCGGCGCGTCAGGGTCGCGAAAATCTTCCGGGCGCAGGGCTCCTCGTCGCGGGGGCCGGCAGGCTTGCAAACCAGGATGCGGCGGCGGCTCGGGGTATCGCCGGGGCCTTTCGCATCGAAGGGGCCGACTATCGAGATCGAGTAGATCGCCGGAGTGAGCCGCGGATGGCGGTCGTTGTTGAAGTGGGCCATGTACGGCTGGTGTCCGCTTTCGAGCACGGAGGACGATTTCTTCGGCAGCGTGGCGGAGACTACGTGCGGACCGGCTTTCACCGGCAGGCGAAAGCTGAGGTCCTTATCGACGCCCGAATGGTCCTGGCCGGGGCCGGGGGGCTTCACGGTTACGAATCGGACGCGCTCGCCATCGAGCATCACCTCGACATCGTTGCTGCCGGCGATCCCCTCGACGTGTTCGTTGCGGTCGCGCTGCAAACGAACGGTGATGTTGTAGTCGGCGTCCTGGGGGAAGGTGTATTTGAGGATCATGCCGCCATGGGTGCCGAGGGGCTGATCTTCGAACTGCTGCTCCTGGGTGAGGTCGGGCGGCAGGGTCTGCAGGTCGCCGCCCGGCGATTTGCCGACGACACCGAGTGCGGACGCACTGACGCGCTGGGCAGCCTGCAGGTAACTTTCGAGCAACGCAGGGGAGAGGTTCGCCACGGTGACGTTGTCGAAGCCGTAGGCCGCATCGTCGGCGGGCAGGAGCGACGTGACATCGACATCGAGAGCCAGCAGGTCGCGGATCGCGTTTTGATATTCCGTACGGTTCAAGCGGCGGAAGGTGTCGGTTCGCCCGGGGTTTACATTCGCGGCGGCCGCTCGATCGAGTTGGGCGGCCAGCGTCCCGATCACGGCTTCATAAGTTCTCTCATCGGGGCGAGGCATACCCATCGGCGGCATGTGGCGGACGCGCAATTTGCGCACGACTTTTTCCCAATCCTCGGAGTGTTGACCGACAGGAGCGGTGAGGATGGAGTCGAGGACAAAAGTGCCGGCCTTCACTTTGCTGTTGTGGCACCCGATGCAGTATTGATTGATGACGGTTGATACGGAGATTTCGGGAGGCGATTGCGGGCGGGCGACGGGAACGACCGGCGCCGATACCCACAGAGTGGTGACGGCTACAGCGACACGAATCGCCCAGCGAGTCAAACGGTCCCTCCAGACAGACTTGCTCCAGTATACTGCAGGCCACGGGCGAAGAGTGTGTAAGCGTTTACCGGCGGAGACCACGAGCGAGCCTGGGCACGACGGATTCGGCTGCGTGTGGACGCTATGGGATTTTGAAACGCGCCGACGGGTGGCCGATTGACCATCGGCAGGTTTCCAATCGAAGGACGAATCCTGCTCGCGAGAACTGGCCGGCCGGGTTGCCGGCCGCGGACGAGGGCGTCCGCCCCATAAACTTTTGTAGCGGTCCTGAGGGAAGACTGAGTGGCATTGGTTTTCAACCTGCATCGAAGCTCAACCTGGCTCACAAGTGTCCGGAAATGGGACTGGGTTCGTTTCGCATTGGCGGGGGTTCGGGATTCGGAGGGGAGACGGCACGCAGGAGGAGGATGTTGTGGAGGGCGCGCTGGTACATGAGGTGAAGGCGCGTCTCATATCGATGGAGGAGAGCGAGTTCGGGAGCGGAGGCGAGCTTGTGGAAGGCGCCGGTGACGCGGGCAAGGTCGCTATCGGGGGAATCGGCGTCGAGCTCGCTTCGCTACTCTGAATTGGCCCACTTCGATACTCTGATTTGGCCCCCCTGTTTGAACAAAGACTGGATATTCTGTGTTGGGTGTGTTTGGCCCGGATAGGAGTCCCGTCTGGACAGGAGGAAAAGGAAAGTGGAGCTATTCGAGTAGATGCGCCGGGAGTACGAGCACGGCGAGGGGACGATCAAAGGGGTG
>Ga0335077_10005414_pt1 | contig 15660 bp, 11 predicted proteins | sample Lox_Sample_31_FD_207151 | JGI IMG/M metagenome (GOLD analysis project Ga0335077, IMG submission 207151) | Soil microbial communities from Loxahatchee National Wildlife Refuge, Florida, United States - Lox_Sample_3.1 | ecosystem: Environmental > Terrestrial > Soil > Wetlands | place: USA... | reverse complement strand
TCCCAGCTGGTCCGGACGGGGCTGGTCCGGACGGGGCTGGTCCGGACGGGGCTGGTCCGGACGGGGCTGGTCCGGACGGGGCTGGTCCGGACGGGGCTGGTCCGGACGGGGCTGGTCCAACGGCGCTGGTCCAAGCGGGACCGGTCCAACGGCGCTGGTGCAAGCCGGACCTGTCCAACGGGCTGGTCCAATGGCGCTGGTGCAAGCGGGACTGGTCCAAACGGGCCGAACGGTACCGGGTACAACGACGACGCCGCTGGCCGACGACCGTGTCGGCACCGGGACGAACGCAGGTGCCGTCAGCCCGGCCCTGCGCCGTCCGGCCACGCGTCCGCGCCCTCGAAGGCCGCCTCCGCCGATTCGTCGAGGCCGGCGTCGGCCGCGTCAACTCCTTCCTGTTCGAGTGCCTCACGGACAATCCGGAACACCAGCCCCGCGGGATAACCCTTTCTGGCCAGTATGCCCGCCAGCCGGCGGATACGGACCTGCGGCGGCTGGCCACGGGTGGCTGCGAGCTTCGAGTCCACCAGGCGACGGGCAGTCTCGAACTCCTGTTGCGGATCAAGCTCGCTGACCGCGTCATCGACATCTTCGTCGCCGACGCCCCGCTGGCGCAATTCGGCCGCGAGCGCGCGGCGCGAAAGGCCACGGCTGTAGTGACGCGACTCCACCCACGCGCTCGCGAACGCCGCGTCGTCAATCAGCCCGGTCTCGGCGAACCGGCCTAGAACCTGCTCGGCCACGCCGTCCGGCACACCCCGGCGGCCCAGCGCATCGGCGAGCTGAGCCCGTGTCCGTGGCGCGCCGGTCAGCAGCCGCAGGCAGATTTCCCTCGCGGTCGCCTCCGGATCGCTCAACCCTTCCCGAATCGCACGCTCCGGAGTTTCTTCAAGCGCGCGGCCGGGACCGGGTCCGCGTGATCCTCGACGCCGCCGGGTGGCCACCTACTCGCCTCTCGTCTCGGAATCAGTTGCCGGCAGTTCCTCTCGTCAGCCGTGCCGAGGAACTGCCGGTCCACGGCTCTGTGGGAGCCCTTACTCGGATCCTCGCCTCGGCACCGTGCCTGGACGCCCTGGACCAGCCGTACGCCCCCGTACAGCTGGTCCTCCAGGAGCCGCGGCCGGACCGCCCCCACGGGGTGGCGCAACCGGACCGCGCGGATCCGCGGCATCCGTCGCCTCAGCGTCTAGCTGCGGTCCCACGCCCAGCTTCTCTTTGATCTTCTTCTCGATCTCGTCCGCGAGGTCGGGGTTGCTCCGCAGGAAGTTCCTGGCGTTCTCTTTGCCCTGCCCGAGCTGATCGCCCTCGTAGGTGTACCAGGCACCGGACTTGCGCACGATGCTCTGCTCCACGCCGAGATCGATCAGGCCGCCTTCCCTGCTGATCCCGAAGCCGTACAAGATATCCATCTCAGCCTGCTTGAATGGCGAGGCCATCTTGTTCTTCACGACCTTTATCCGGGTACGGCTGCCTACCGGCTCGGTGCCGTCCTTGAGCGTCTCGATACGCCGCACATCAAGCCGGACCGACGAATAGAACTTCAGCGCCCGCCCACCGGTCGTCGTCTCGGGACTGCCGAACATCACGCCAACCTTTTCGCGCAGCTGGTTAATGAAAACTGCCGTGGTTTTGGTCTGGCTTATCGCGCCGGTGAGCTTGCGCAGCGCCTGGGACATGAGCCTGGCCTGCAGGCCGACGTGGCTGTCGCCCATCTCGCCCTCGATCTCGGCTCTCGGTACCAATGCGGCAACGGAGTCGATGACGACGATGTCAAGCGCGCCGGAACGGATCAGCATGTCGGCGATCTCCAGCGCCTGCTCGCCGGTATCGGGCTGGGAGACGAGCAGTGCATCGGTGTCGACGCCGAGCCGCTTTGCGTATTCGGGGTCGAGCGCATGCTCGGCATCGATGAAAGCCGCGATCCCGCCCATCTTCTGCGCATTGGCCACGGCGTGCAATGCGACGGTCGTATTGTGCGACACTACGCCGTTAGCAAGGAAACTATGGGTATCCGGAAGTACAACGTCGTATGTCGGCTGAAGGCCGACATCCTCGACCGAAACAATGTCCTCGTAGGTGTACGGTATTTCCGCGAGAACCCTGAGGTAGCGCACAATCATCTGGGCACCAGAAGACAGCCGATCCATACGATTCTCACACCATGTGACGATCCTCGCCAGGCGCCGGCGAGAGCAGGAAAGATTCATGTCTTGACGGAAAAGATCCCCAGCGATGCGGTCGAATTCTCGGTTTCCGCCGCAGTCATCACGCAAATCATGAAGCAGCCCGGATATATGCGGGATATTCTCGAACTGCGGATCCAGGGTTGAGGGCCGGAAGAACCTCTCTACCTGCGCGCTTCTGCGAGAAGAACGGAAACCGATCTCGGAAAGGAACCGGCCAGCCACGGCAGGATTGATGGTCACGGACCAGTAGTCACGCTCGTACTTAGGGTTGAGCTTCGATGAGACTGTCGCCGGGATCCCCAGACCGTAGAGCATGAGCTGGACCTGGCGGGCCAGCCCCTCTGATGCGGTACCGAGGCCGATGGTGGAGGAGGAGTCGATCCACCCGTCACCCTCGAAGAGCGCGGACAGGAAGGCGCGCTGCACCTTGTGTCCCGCGGTACGGACACAGGCGGGAACCTTCTTGCCGGCGGCTCTAACGTAATCGAGGCCATAATCCTTGGCGAGCTGCATGCGGAGCGCCTTCGAATGCACGACGCGCTGCTCATCGTGGTAGTTCTTCACTTCCACACCGAAGATGCCGCGTACGAGATTTGCGTACTCTGAAGCCACTTCTGGATCGGTGTTGGTGAAGCGGACCACATAACGCGATGAGAGCGAGCCTTCAGCGGCGAGATAGCCTAGGAAGACGGCCTCGTCCTCGCTTAGTCCCCCGCCGCCCGCGGCCTCGATCGCACCGAAGGCTGCCGAAACTACCGTGTCGCCGGGCTTGATCCGTCCTGCTTGCCGCCAAACGATGATGCCTCGTTCGCTGATTACACGAAGGGGGTGGTTGTAAGTGACGCTGAGCGTCCGGCCCGAGCGAAGCCCAAGTCGCAGAACCGGCTTTCGACCGTTATGGGTCAAGGTGGCGACCTGCTCGAGCTCGCCGTTCTCGTTCACAACACGAACGCCGAAGTCGCGAACATCGGTGATACGGGTGGTGCACTCGATATCCTGTTCGCACCTGGCGAAGATCTCCGCGATCGACTCCAGACCACGATCTGTCCATACCAGGGTGTCGGCCGTGAGGCACTTTCCGCTGCTTTCAGGTCCGTATATTTCGACGACACGGCCGCGGGGCAGGCCGCCGATGCCGAGCGCGACGTCGAGCGCGATCGAACCGGTCGGGATCACCTCGACCGGGGCGCGGGCGTCGTCGCCAAGCCGCATGACCGAGCCCTTGCCGAACTGCCGCTCGATCTGGACGAGCGCGGCCTCGAGGGCCTTGTCCCGGTCGCCGGACCGGTCCCCCGTCCTGTCGCTAGCTGCCATGAGAACTCCCTGTGAGGGTCACGGGCCTGATGGTGGCGTCTCCGCCGTACCGCCCAGATGATCGTCGCGGTCGAGATAACTGCCGAGTGGTCGAGATAACTGCCGACAGTGCCGTACAGCGGGTGCCGTACAGCAACGCTGCCCGGTGTGCCGCCCGGCTTGTCGGCACAGACGCTACGCGCCCCTACCGACAATTTGCGCCCGCCCGGGCGGCACAGCCTCAGGCCGCCAGGAAAACGGCGCCTTGCCAGTCCTGCCAAGCTCCAACGATCCGGCCTGCCAAGCTCAACGATCCGGCCTGCCAAGCTCGACACTCCGGGCAAGGTGCGGCGCACGTGAGGAGCCTATACGAACAGCTGTTCGATCTTGAGCGCGACACGCCGACGCGGGCGAAGAACTTCAAGTGGATCTAGGGCGTTTCGCGTCTGTGTCGCCGTCTGTGTCGCCGTCTGTGTCGCCGTCTGGGCGCCGATCCGCGCCGCCAGATCTGCGAGACGGCTTACCGGTCATCGATCTAGCGCACCAGCGTGTCGAAAAGGTGTTCAAGCTCGGCCTCAGGATCGCCGGTGAGACCGCTGTGCACGGGGCTTGGCTGGACCATCGTGCTCCGCGGTGCGGTCAGCCAGCGAAATCGCGCCCCGAGGGGCTGCTCAGCGAGCGGTCCCTCGCTGCACGCGCTGGCGAAGACACCAAGCGCAGCGCGCACGGCGGGCAGGTCGACCGCGGGGTCAAGCGCCTGCAGGCGATGCTCGTCCAGGTGGATCCGCGCGCGCAGATACTCGTGGCCCTGCGAGTAGAGGATCACTCCTACATTGATCGCCTCGCCGCGCTCAATGCGCGGGACCACGCGGATGAGCGCGTACTCGAACACCTCGGTCATACCTGGATCACCTCGGGCATGCGCGGCGCGCGCTCGATGAGATAACGCACGTAGGGTGGCGCGCCCCCGTCCCCGTACCACGCCTCGGGTACCAGGCCTGTGACCTCGGTGAGCAGTTCCTCGGTTATCTGTGGCGCAAGAGCCTCATGGACCTCAGTCAGCGCTACCGCACGACCGCGCAGCACATGTTCACGCGCGTCGAAAGGTTTCGCGGGGTCCGCTGTCGGCCAGTTGTGATGGAAGTAAAGCGCGGCACCGTGATCGATGAGCCAGATGTCGCGGTGCCAGACGAGCAGATTCGTGTTGCGCCAGGTGCGGTCGACGTTCTGGATTAAGGCGTCGAACCACAGCACCTTGCTGGCGAACAAGGGGTCAGGCGCCCACCCAAGCGGGTCGAAGCCGACCGAGCCGGGGAGGAAGTCCACGCCAAGGTTGAGCCCTTCGCTCGCACGCAGCAGATCTTGAATCTCCGGGTCGGGCTCACTACCAGGAATGCGCGGGTCAAGGTCACCGAGCACCAGTTCCGGCGTGCGCAGGCCGAGCCTGCGGGCGAGTTCGCCGCCGATGATCTCCGCGACGAGAGCCTTCGGCCCCTGCCCCGCGCCGCGAAACTTCATCACGTACGTGCCGAGGTTGTCGGCCTCCACCACAGCAGGCAGCGAGCCACCCTCGCGCAGCGGGGTCACGTACCGCGTCACCGTGACATGTTCGAGCACGCGGGTCAGGTTATCCGCGCGTCGCGGCCAGGTGTTCCATGATCGCGGCAGAACTTGCGCCAATGTGAAGCACAATCAACCGCGAATCGGGGAAGAACCACCAGAAACCGACGAGATCGGGCTTGTCCGTGCTAACCGACGTGCTAAGCTACTTTGGTTAGCCTTTAAGCTACTTTGACTAGCTAAACACCGCTCACGTTCGACATCGCATCGGGAGGCCTGCGAATGCAACCCCGGCCAAAGCCGCAAACAGAGCCCCCCAGCCCATCCCTGGCCCAAGAACCACCTCAGGCTCCTGGTGGAACACAGGCCCCGGCTCACCCCCAGACCCCGGCTCACCCCCAGACACCAGCTCACCCCCAGACCCCAGCTCACCCCCAGACCCCAGCTCACCCCCAGACCCCAGCTCACCCCCAGACCCCAGCTCACCCCCAGACCTACATTCAGCCGCAGACCCACTTCGTCGACGTGCCAGGCGGCCAGCTCGCTTACGACGACACAGGCAGCACCGGACCCCTGATCGTCTGCACACCTGGCATCGGCGACCGGCGACAGCTTTTCCAGTACCTGCGCCCCGCGCTCACCGAGGCCGGTTACCGGGTGGCGGCGATGGACCTGCGCGGTCACGGCGAGTCGAGCACCGGCTGGCCGCTGTACTCGGCTGCGGCTCTCGGCTCCGACATCCTGGCGCTCATCCACCACCTGAACGCCACGCACCCCGATGCGACCCGCACGGACGCCGAGTCCGCCATCGTTATCGCCGAGTCGATCACCACTGCCTCGGCAGTGTGGGCCGCGGCCGAGGCGCCCGACCAGATCGCGGCCCTCGTGCTCTGCGGCCCGGGCCGACCGCCAGCAGGCAGGATCCAGCGCGTCGTCATGAACGTCGGCGGGGAGGTCGTCGGCCGGTTCCGCTGGGCCTGGATGGCCTACTGGGCGAGCCTCTTCAAGGCGCGCAAGCCTGACGACTACCGCGAATACAAGAAAGCCCTCGCAGCCATGCTCGCCGAGCCTGGGCGGATGGCGGCCCTGCACGGCATGCTGCGAGCGCTCGCGGCGGGCACCGCGGAGGAGTGCAACGCGAGGATGCCCGAGGTGCGCTGCCCGTCGCTCGTCGTGATGGGCACCAAGGACCCCGATTCGCGCGACCCAGTCGCCGACGCCAACGCGATAGCGAAGGAGCTGCACGGGCGCGCGGCAATGATCGAAGGCGCGGGGCACTACGCGATAGCCGAGTTTCCTGACCGCGTCGCCGCCGAGATCATTCAGTTTCTCAACCAGGCCGCTGGTGCCTAGAGCGGGTTTGTCCACGAGCTCGGTGGTGGATGCCGCTACCGCACTCGTCGACGAACGGGGGCCGGGCGCGCTCACCCTGGCGAACGTCGCGGCCCGGACGGGTGTCGCCGCCCCTTCCCTGTACAAGCACGTGGATAGCGTTGCCGCGCTGCGGAATCTGGTGAGCCTGCGGATCCTGGGCGAAGTCGCCGACGCGGTCGCCGCCGCGATCCTCGGCCGCAGCGGCGACGACGCGGTCGCGGCCCTAATGCTCGCCTACCAAACGTACGCCACACAGCACCCGAACCGTTACGCACTGTTCCCGCAGCAGCCAAACGATGACCCGCGTCTGGCCGCCTCCGGGCAGCAACTCGTTGACATCGTCCTCACCGTGCTTCGTGGCTACCGCATCGAGGGATCGGAGGCGATCCACGCCGCCCGCTGCATCCGGGCCACCATGCATGGATTCGCGGCGCTGCAGATCGCAGGCGGGCTCGGGCTTCCGCAGCAGACGGACGTCACGCACGAGCGTCTCGTCTGCATGGTCGTGGCAGGCCTGCGGACCTGCGCCAGCTGCGGATAAGGGAACTCAGCGCAGCCGTTCTGGAACTTGGAACGTTTCACACACCGCACGCCAAACCGTCTTCGCGTCTTCACCCTCCGCAAGCGCCTGCGTGATGGTGCGCCCGCCAAGATTCGAGAACACGTAGTCCTTGGCCACACTGTCCGCGTAGACCGCACCGAACTGCGTGTTCATCCGTTCCCAGAAAAGAGTGAGCCGCACGTCGGCCAGGTTACCGCCCCTCGGCCGAGGCACGCACCCGTGCCCTGCGTGGCAGCCAGGACGGCGGCGCCGCCGACGCCGAGGTGCTGCGCAACGCGCTTCGGGGCTACCGCGTCTTCATCAACCGCCTTTCTGGAATCTGACTGGGACCGGCTAGCGCTAGCACGGATTCTGCCCCAGGATGGCCCGTCGCGCGTCGTATATCTCCGCCCAACGGCCATTGATCATGGTTCAGCCCATGTGCGCTGGTTGGCACCGGGTGTGGAGATCCTCGTAACGGGTGCCAGCCGAGTAGCCGGCCGGGCGCCGACGCCAGAGGTGTCCGAGATTGTCAGTGGCACGAGGCAGGATGGGCACATGCCTGCCACAGCGACCACCGGCCGGTCAGGGAAGTCATCCCCGGGCCAGAGCGGTGACCAGACTGGTGACCCGCTGGACTACTTCTCGGAGGTCACCCGTGCCTGGTTTGCGGGCGCGTTCGCCGCGCCCACGCCCGCGCAAGTGCAGGCATGGGAATCGATCAGCAGCGGCAAGCACACCCTCGTCATCGCCCCGACGGGGTCGGGCAAGACCCTCGCGGCCTTCCTCTGGGCCCTGGACAGGCTCGCGGCGGCGCCGGTACCTGAGGATCAAGCGCGCCGCTGCCGTGTGCTGTATGTCTCGCCGCTCAAGGCACTCGCGGTGGACATCGAGCGCAACCTGCGAGCCCCGCTGGTCGGCCTGCGTCAGTCGGCTCACCGCCTCGGCGTGCCCGAGCCGAGTATCACGATGGCGGTGCGCTCAGGCGACACCGCGGCCGACGAAAGGCGGCGGCTCGCCGGAAGCCCGCCCGACATCTTGATCACGACGCCTGAGTCGCTGTTCCTGCTGCTTACCTCGCGCGCAAGGGAGACGCTGCGCAGCGTTCAGACCGTGATCGTGGACGAGGTGCATGCGCTCGCGGGGAACAAGCGCGGCGCGCACCTCGCGCTCTCACTCGAACGGCTGGACGCGCTCAGGATCCCTAACGGCTGCGCGGGCGACGGTACCGCGGACGTGCAGGCAACACTTCAGGACGGGCGGGCATCGGCTCAACCAGCACAGCGCATCGGATTGTCCGCGACGGTGCGCCCACCCGCAGCGGTCGCCGCGTTCCTTGCGAGCGATCGCCAGGTGGCGATCGCTGCCCCGCCGCACGAGAAACGGCTTGAGCTTGAGATCGTGGTGCCGGTCGAGGACATGACCGAGCTCGGCCCCGCGCGGCATACCGGGTTCCCGATTGGCGCCGCTGACCCGGACCTGGCCGCCAACGGAAAGGCTGGCACCGGGCTTGCTGACACCGGGCCTGCAGAGAATGGGTTTGCCGATCCGGTGCTTGGTGATCCGGGCCTTAATGACGCTGGGCGGCGTTCGATCTGGCCGCATATCGAAGAGCGGGTCCTCGACCTGATCGGGCGGCACCGCGCCACGATCGTGTTCGCGAACTCGCGCCGCCTGTCAGAACGGCTCTGCGCATCCCTCAACGAGCTCGCCTACGAGCGGGCAATGCTGGCTGCGCCAGCGGAGTCTGCTGCGGTGCCCACGGACCGGTCCGGCCCGCCTCCTGCTCAGGTGATGGCTCAGGCGGGCGCCGCGGGCTGCGCACCCGCCGAGGTAGTAAGGGCCCACCACGGCTCGGTCTCGAAGTCCGAGCGTGCCCAGATCGAGGAGGCGCTCAAGGCGGGGCGGCTGCCCGCCGTGGTCGCCACCTCCAGCCTCGAACTCGGCATCGACATGGGCGCGGTGGACCTGGTCGTTCAGGTGGAGTCGCCGCCCTCGGTCGCGAGCGGACTACAGCGGGTGGGCCGGGGCGGCCATCAGGTGGGAGAGGTCTCCCGTGGTGTGATCTTCCCCAAGTACCGCGGCGACCTGGTGCAAGCGGCCGTGACGGCCGAACGGATGCGGGCAGGCGAGATCGAGGAACTGCACTGCCCGCGCAACCCGCTCGACGTGCTCGCGCAGCAGATCGTCGCGATGGTCGCGATGGACGACTGGCAGGTTGACGCGCTCGAACGGGTGGTCCGCAGGGCGCAGCCGTTCGGGACTTTGTCGAGACAAGTGCTAGAAGCGGTGCTGGACATGCTCGCCGGGCGTTACCCGAGCGAGCAGTTCGCCGAGCTGCGGCCGCGGCTGGTGTGGGACAGGGTGACGGGCACGCTGCGGGGCAGGCCGGGGGCGCAACGGCTTGCCGTCACAAGTGGCGGCACGATCCCGGACCGGGGGCTGTTCGGGGTGTTCCTGGCCGGCCGCCAGTCGTCGCGCGTTGGCGAACTGGACGAGGAGATGGTGTACGAATCACGGGTCGGCGACGTGTTCGTGCTCGGCGCGAGCTCATGGCGGATCGAGGACATCACCGCCGACCGCGTTCTGGTCTCCCCCGCTCCCGGGCAGCCCGGCAAGCTTCCGTTCTGGCACGGCGACGCGCCAGGGCGGCCGGCCGAGCTTGGCCGCGCCATCGGCGGGTTCCGCCGCGAACTGGCGGCGCTGGAGCCCGCCGCCGCCACGGCGCGGGCGCGCGCCGCAGGGCTTGACGGGTACGCGGCGGGCAATCTCGTGAGCTACCTGGCGGAGCAGCGCCAAGCCACCGGCGCCGTGCCGGACGACCGCACGCTGGTCGTCGAGCGCTTCAGGGACGAACTTGGCGACTGGCGGATGGTCGTGCACACCCCCTACGGGGCCCGCGTACACGCCCCGTGGGCACTTGCCATCGCGAGCAGGCTGCGCGAGCGCTACGGCGACATGGATGTGCAGGCGCTGCACGCCGACGACGGGATCGTGCTGCGCATCCCGGACACCGACGAGCCGCCGCCGCCTGACACGCTGCTATTCGACCCGGACGAGATCGAGCAGTTGGTGACGGCGGAGCTCGCCGGGTCCGCGCTGCTCGCCTCGCGCTTCCGCGAATGTGCGGCCCGTGCGCTGCTGCTGCCACGGCGCCGTCCTGACCGGCGGACACCGCTCTGGCAACAGCGCCAGCGTTCCGCGCAACTGCTCGCCGTGGCCAGCCAGTACAGAAGCTTCCCCATCGTGCTTGAGACCGTCAGGGAGTGTTTGCAGGATGTCTTCGACATGCCTGCCCTGACTGGACTAATGCGTGACATCGCGGGCCGCAACGTCCGAATCACTGAGGCCGAGACCGCGATGGCGTCGCCGTTCGCACGCTCGTTGCTGCTGGCTTACGTGGGCGCGTTCATGTACGAGGGAGATTCGCCGCTCGCCGAGCGGCGTGCGCAGGCGCTCACGCTCGACTCCGTGCTGCTGGCGGAACTGCTCGGCCAGGCGGAACTGCGCGAACTGCTGGACCCCGAAGTGATCGAGGAAGCGGAACGGGACGCACAGCACCTGACTGAGGGGCGCCTGGCCCGCGGTCTGGAAGGCGTCGCCGACCTGCTGCGTGAGACCGGCCCGCTATCGGCGGATGAGGTTGCGGCGCGGTGCACCGATCCCGGTTCGGTGGCCCGGTGGCTCGCCGAACTAGCAGCCGCGCGGCGCGCCATTCAGGTGCGGATCGCCGGCACGAGCCGCTGGGCGGCCGCCGAGGACGCCGGCCGACTTCGTGATGCGCTCGGCGTACCGCTGCCGGTCGGCATACCGGAGGCTTTCACCGAGCCTGTCGCCGATCCGCTCGGCGATCTGGTCGCCAGGTACGCGCGGACGCACGGCCCCTTCAACGCGGCCGGCCCAGCAGCCAGGTACGGCCTCGGCGTCGCCGTCGTGACCGGCGCGCTGCAGCGGCTTGCCGCCGATGGCCGGGTGGCGGAGGGAGAGTTCAGGCCGGGCGGTCGCGGCACCGAGTGGTGCGACGCCGGCGTCCTGCGGTTGCTGCGCCGCCGCTCGCTCGCCAGGCTACGCGCGGAGGCCGAGCCGTCGTCGCCCGAGGCCCTGGCGCGGCTGCTTCCCGCCTGGCAGCAGGTCGCGCCGTCCTCCCGGCCGGAGCGGGCGCCGGCTGCGGCGCACGCCGGTCCGGAAGTGCGGCGACTCGACCAGGGCGTGCGGCGCGGCGGCCCGCACGCCCTGCTCGACACCGTCGAGCAATTGCAGGGTGCATTGCTGCCGGCGTCTGCACTGGAAACCCTGGTGCTGCCGTCCCGGGTCGCGGGCTACTCGCCGGCCATGCTTGACGAACTGACGGCCGCCGGTGAGATCATCTGGGCAGGCGCGGGCGCGGTGGGCGGCACGCGTGCCGGCGGCGATGGGTGGCTCACACTGACGCCTGCCGAGACGACGCCGCTGCTGCTGCCCGAGCCTGGGGAGATCACGATGACCCCGGTGCACGAGGCGGTGCTCGCGGCCCTCGACGGCGGCGGTGCGCTGTTCTTCAGGATGCTCGCGGACCGGGTGACCAGGGTCCTTGCCAGCGCAGCCGCGGCTCCAGCGAACGCCGACCGCGACCGCACGGCCCACGGCGTCGCCGACCTCGGAGGCGACGGAGCTACCGACCAAGCGATTGCTTCGGCGCTCTGGGACCTCGTGTGGGCGGGCCGGGTCAGCAACGACACTCTCGCGCCCCTGCGTACCCTCCTCGGCGCGGGCAGGTCGGCGCCTCGGCGGGGATCGTCAGCCTCGGGTACGCGCTTGGGCGACAGCTCCCGCTGGGCTAGCCCGGCGGCGGCACGGCCAGGCCGGATGTCAGGCAGGAGACGGGGTCCTGGCCGGCTCGCCATGCCCTCGCGCGCCGGGCCGCCGACGGTCAGCGGGCGCTGGTTCTTGCTACCCGAGCGTGACACCGATCCCACCCGGCGTGCGCACGCGCTGGCAGAAACCCTGCTGGACCGGTACGGGATACTGACCCGCGGCGCCGTCGCAGCAGAACGTGTGCCGGGCGGGTTCGCCGCCGTGTACCCGGTCCTGCGCGCGCTCGAGGAGACCGGCCGGTGTCGGCGAGGCTACTTCGTCGAAGGTCTCGGCGCGGCGCAATTCGCGCTGCCAGGCGCGGTCGACCGGATGCGGACGATGCGAGCGGCGGGTTCCGGGGGGTCGCCCCTCGGGCAGACACAGCCAGCCGCGGGTTCCGGGGGGTCGCCCCTCGGGCAGACACAGCCAGCCGCAGGTTCCGGAGGGTCGCCCCTCGGGCAGACACAGCCAGCCGCGGGTTCCGGGGGGTCGCCCCCCTGGCAGGCACCGTGGGCGGAACGGTCGCGATCGGCCGACAGCGCGAGTGACCTGTGCACGCTAGTGCTCGCCGCTGCCGACCCGGCGAATCCCTACGGAGCCGCACTGGCATGGCCGGCCAGGCCGGATGAGATGGCGGGTGCGCACAAACCGGGCAGAAAGGCCGGGGCACTTGTCGTGCTCGCCGACGGGAGGCTGGTGCTCTACGTGGAGCGTGGCGGCCGAACCCTGCTGTCGTGGACCGAGGATCCGGCAATGCTGGGCCCGGCCGCGTCGGCGCTGGCGCGCGCGGTCCGCGAGGGCGCGCTCGGGCGCCTCACCGTTGAGCGCGCCGATGGCGCGGGCGTCTACGAATCTGCGCTGGCACAGGCGCTGCGAGACGCGGGGTTCCATCCCACCCCCCGCGGCCTCCGCCTACGGAAGTAGCCGCCCCACACCCGGGTGGCGGCCGCCGGACGGGTGTCGCGGCCGCCGGACGGGTGTCGCGGCCGCCGGACGGGTGTGGCGGCCGCCGGACGCGACGGTGATCCGCGGCCGGGCGGGCGCGAATCGCGGACGCCGACCGCAGAGGTGATCCCCGCCGCAGATCCGGAACGGGTGCCGCGGGCGCCAGCCGCAGGCTCGATCCGGCCACCTATGGGCTGCTTAGGGCAGGTGCCGAGCAGCCGCCAAGATTTTGGGTCTCAACCATGACCTGGCGTTATCTGATGTGCGCGGGAGGTGACGGTCACCAGGTGCTGCCGCGACACTAGTGGCAGCCGCCACGCGGCGACCCGGCAGTTAAGGGAATAATGTGGTCATGCGGTTGTCTGCCAGGGCCGACTACGCACTACGCGCGGCCGCCGAGCTTGCCGTCGGTGACGGCACGCCGATTACGGCTGAGCACCTCGCGACTGCGCAGGGGATCCCGGTGAAATTCCTGGAAAACATCCTCACCCAGTTGCGCCGCGCCGGCCTCATCCGTAGCCAGCGCGGCGCATCAGGTGGGTTCTGGCTGGCGCACCCGCCGAGTGACATCGCACTCGCGGACATCATCCGCGCTGTGGACGGCCCTTTGGTCGGGGTGCGTGGGGCCAGGCCGGAGAATGTCGGCTACTCAGGCGCTGCCGCACCGCTGCAACGCGTGTGGATCGCGCTGCGTGCGAACGAGCGGGCCATCCTTGAGCAGGTCACGCTGGAGCACATCGCCACAGGAAAACTGCCGAACAGGGTGATCGAGCTGGCCGAAGACCCGCAGGCCTGGATCTGACGCAGTCGCCCGCGGCAAAACGCCACAATCCGCTGCCCGCCCCGATCGCCTCGTGCGCCAGGACGTACCAGAAAGGGCGCTCAGGTCAGACCGAAACCATATCCTTGATGCCGTCGATTCGGTTGGCGCCCTCGCCGAACGCCGGCTGGCCGTCGTGCCTGCCAATGATCTCGTGGCGCAGCGGCCTGCTGGCGAGAACCTCTCTGGCCGGCACCGGGCCTTCGAGCACGGCCTGCCGCGACCCCGAAAGTGCCGCAGAGCCAGGAACGAGCTCGCCGTCGCTGCACGCGGAGCGGCCGGCAAGCGCCGGCTCTTCCGGGCCGCCGAGAACGGGGGCATTCTGCAGTTCCGCCAGCGCGAAACCGTCTGACACTTCCCTGACCACGCGCGACAGCGGCACACCGAGCGCCGAGCAGATCGCTGCGAGCAGCTCAGACGAGGCCTCCTTCTGGCCTCGTTCCACCTCGGACAGGTAGCCGAGCGATACCCGCGCTGCGGCAGAAACCTCGCGAAGAGTGCGACCCTGCCGTAGGCGCAGCCGCCGTAGCACGTCACCGAGCAAATGACGAAGCAGTACCATCGTCGCACCCCTTCCCCTGACCCTGGCACTTCATCCTGGCGATACCTTCCACCGTACCTGGCGCCACCGACGAAGTGGCAGGCCCCGGGGGGTGGTCTCGTTAATTTAGGTAACGCTGTAATCAGGCCATCTCTTCCCTGAGGCGGCCGAGGAGCAATCCCAGCGACGCGGCGACCGTTCTGGCTCGTACGGCCGCCCGGTCCCCTGGCAGCGCCACTGTCCGAACCACCGAGTCGTCTTCGGCGGCCACGGCGATGTGGACGGTCCCGACGGGCTGACCATCCTGTGGATCTGGGCCCGCCACGCCGGTGGTCGCGACGGAGAACCGCGCGCCGAGACGCAGCCGCGCTCCTTCCGCCATCGCCGCGGCGACATCGGGATGCACCGCCCCGTACCTGTCGAGCAGACCGCGTGGAACGCCGAGCAGCGCCGCCTTCAGATCGGTCGCATAGGCGACGATGCCACCACGCACCACGGCCGATGCGCCGGGGATGTCGGTGAGCGCGGCGCAGACCAGCCCGCCGGTGAGTGATTCGGCGATCGCAAGGGTGTCGCCGCGCGTGCACAGCAGGTCCAGAACCTGCCCGGCAAGCTCCCTGATATCCGAATCATCGGTATCCGACTCGTTAGAATCCGGCTCAAGCGGCCCCTGCTGCGCCATGGGACTCGATTCAGCCATGCGTTTCCCTCCGTGGGGCGCGAGCGCCGACACTGCCATGGCGCAGCGCTACCGCCCGCATCACGTAGTCACCACCCGTTACCAGGGTCACCACCAGCGCCGCCGCCATCAAAGTCGCACGGATCACGCCGAGCGGCCCTGGCAGCAAATAGAAGCCGATCGCGACCACCTGGAGCAGGGTCTTCAGCTTGCCCCCCCGGCTTGCGGGAATGACCCTGTGCCGGATCACCCAGAACCGCAGCAGCGTGACCCCGATCTCGCGAAAGAGAATCACGCATGTGACCCACCATGGCAATTCTCCCAGAAACGACAGGCTGATCAGGGCCGAACCGGTGAGGGCCTTGTCCGCGATCGGGTCAGCGATCTTGCCGAAATCTGTGACGAGGCCGTGCTTGCGGGCGAGCCGGCCGTCGAGCAGGTCGGTTACCGACGCGAGCACGAACAGCAAGAACGCGATGATCCGGTTCAGCGTGCCGCCTTCGAGCAAAAAGATGACGAAGACGGGTACTAGCATCACCCGCAGCACAGTGAGCCCGTTGGGCACGTTGGCCAGGCGTGCGGTCGGCGGGACCTGAGCGGCCGGAGCGGCCGGAGCGGCCGGCGGGACCTGAGCAGCCGGCGGGACCTGAGCAGCCGACGGGACCTGAGCAGCCGGCGGGACCTGAGCAGCCGGCGGGACCTGAGCAGCCGGCGGGACCTGAGCAGCCGACGGGACCTGAGCAGCCTGCGGGACCTGAGCAGCCTGCGGGACCTGAGCACCCTGCGGGACCTGAGCGGCATGAGCAGCCGGCGGAACGGGCAGGACCGGCGGAACCTGAGCCGCCGGCGGAACGGGCGCAGCGCCGCTAGGGGCACGTACGGCGGGCA
>Ga0335077_10005413_pt1 | contig 15661 bp, 17 predicted proteins | sample Lox_Sample_31_FD_207151 | JGI IMG/M metagenome (GOLD analysis project Ga0335077, IMG submission 207151) | Soil microbial communities from Loxahatchee National Wildlife Refuge, Florida, United States - Lox_Sample_3.1 | ecosystem: Environmental > Terrestrial > Soil > Wetlands | place: USA... | reverse complement strand
TGGAAGGCAGGAAGGAGTGCACTTCCGAGATTTTCATGCACTGCACGGTCTACAACATGCGGCCCGACATCCACAGCGTGCTGCACGCGCATCCGCCGGTGGCCACGGGTTTCGCCACGGCCGGCCGGCCGCTCGATCAGGCGCTCCTGCCGGAAGTGATCATCGGTCTGGGCTGCGTGCCGCTGGCTGCATACGGGCTCCCCGGCACACCCGCGCTCACCGAACCGATGCTTCCGTATATTCCTAAGTACGATGCCATCATGATGGGCAATCACGGAGCGGTGTGTTACGGTGAGGACGTTTACAAGGCCTTCTACAAAATGGAAACGGTAGAACACTTCGCGCGGATCGCGCTGGTGGCGGAGTTGCTTGGCGGCGCGAATGTGTTGCCGAAGTCGGAAGTAAACAAGCTGCTGGATTCGCGCTCGCGCTACGGAATCAAGAGCCGCGCCGGAGCTGAAGTGGGCTGCCCGGTGGCGGCCGAGGATCTGGGCCAGAACGGTGAACGATTTTTCGTGACCCGCGATGAACTTGTGGCGCTAGTGGATGAAGCGCTGCGGGCGCGCGGCGTGCAATAGGATGAGAGGGGCGACGCTTGTCGCACGCGTCTATGGAGGTTCAATGGGTGAAGCGTTAGGAATGATTGAGACCCGGGGTCTGGTGGCCATGATTGAAGCCGCCGACGCCATGGTCAAGGCCGCCAAGGTAAACATAGTCGGCTGGGAGAAAATCGGCTCCGGCTACGTGACCGCCATGGTGCGCGGCGATGTCGCGGCGGTGCGCGCAGCCACGGATGCCGGCGCGGCAGCCGCCCGGCGCGTAGGCGAGTTGATCGCCGTGCACGTAATCCCGCGCCCGCACCCGAGCCTGGAAGACGTACTGCCGATCGGCAAAGCGCCGAACGCGGCCAGTGCCCGGTAGGGCGGCGCCCAACAGGTCCTCATGATACTGGCCCGCGTGGTCGGCACCGTGGTTGCCACACGGAAAGATCCCCGCCTGGAAGGCAAGACGCTCCTGATCCTCAAACCGGTCTCGCCGGAAGGAAATGACGAGGCCGGCTATGTCGTCGCTGTGGACACCGTCAGCGCCGGCTACAAAGAAAAGGTCATCGCCGTTTCGGGTAGCTCGGCGCGTATGGCTGAGGGGTGCAAAGATGTGCCCGTGGATACTGCCATCGTGGGCATTGTCGACGATGTGCGCCTGGATGAAAAGTAGATGCAGTTGGGCCGCGTGGTGGGTTGCGTCTGGACGACGGCGAAGGCGCAGGGTCTCGAGGGCCAGCGGTTGTTGGTCATACAGCCACTCACTCCCGAGCGGAAAAACACCGGCAAGCGTCTGATCTGCACGGATGCGACTGGAGCCGGTGCGGGCGAGCTGGTTTACTGGTGCCGGGGCCGCGAATCGAGTTTCCCGTTTCTGCCGAAGGAAGTTCCCACGGATGCGACGATCGTGGGTATCATCGATTCGCTGGACGTGAGCCGAGAGCAGCCATGCTGATTGCGCGCGTGATCGGTGAAGTGGTTTCCACCCAGAAACACGCCAGCCACAAAGGCCGCAAGGTGCTCTTGGTACAACCGCTGAATCTGGACGGGAGCAACCGGGGAGATGCGGTGATTGCGCTCGACGCAGTGGACGCGGGCACGGGTGACCGAGTGCTGCTGGCCACGGAAGGATTCAGCGCCATGACTAGCGTGGGCCGGCCGCAATCGCCGATTGACATGGCAGTGATTGGATTCGTGGACCACATCGACCTGAGCGGGCTCTAACCCCAGCTAAAGTTCATCCCGTTTCCCGCCGATAAGTCCATCGAGGAGCCATCCGTGGGACTTACGCCACTCACCTTTACCGGACTCAGCTCGTTCTCCAATGACTTTCAGACGATTCTGACTCGAGCCGTTTCGATTGCGCAGCTTCCCATCACGGCGCTGCAGAATCAACAGTCCAATATCCTGCAAGAAAAGCAGTTAACCACGGGCCTGGCGAGCGTAGTCGCAGATTTGGCGACGAGCGTGACCAATCTTGGCACCGTTGCGGCGAATGGAGGAATGACCGGTTCAAGTTCGGACTCGTCGACGGTCATCGTCAATAACACCAGCGCGACCACGCCGGCGAGTTACGCGATCACCAACATTACTTCCGTGGCGCAAGCCGCTTCGGAAACCAGCCAGAACGGGTATGCGGATTCGACCACTGCGCCCGTGGCGAGTTCCGGTTCCGTACAATTGATGATCGGCGGCAAGGCAGTTGGCAACGCGATCACCATGGACGCGGCGCACAATAATCTCACCGCTCTGCGCGACGCCATCAATGCGATTCCAAATTCCGGCGTGACGGCGTCGATCCTGACCATCGGAACGGGAGCGACTCCTAATTACCTTTCCATTTCAGCCACGTCGACGGGCCAAAACGCCATTCAGTTGATGGACGGAGCCACCAACCTGCTGACCAATAAAAACCCGGGCGCGAATGCGGATTTCTATGTCAATGGTGCGCATGTGGTCAGCCCCACCAATACGATTACAGGGGTAGTTCCGGGGATGACGTTTACCATCAAAGGCACGACCTCGGCCAACCAGACCGTAACGCTAACCGCGTCTACGCAGTCGAGCGCACTAGTCGCTGCCCTTCAGGACTTCGTGACCAAGTACAATGCGGTTACCGCGCAGCTGAAAGCGCAGATCGGCCCATCGGCGGGCCTGCTTTCCGGGAATTATCTGATCTACGGCATCCAGAGCGCGCTGCGTGGTCTGGTGAACTACAACGGCACTGGCGCGATTAAGAGCCTGTCGGACATTGGCATTGAGCTGGACGACAAAGGCAACATGACTTTCAATCAGAGCACCACCGGTTCCGACAAAATTCCCTTCGATTCGCTCTCGAGCTCGCAGATCGCGGCCGCATATTCGTTCCTGGGCTCGGCCACATCCGGCTTTGGCGCACTCTCCGCGCGCTTGACGCAATTCAGCGATCCCGTGACCGGGGTGATCAAGTCGCAGCAGGACCAGTATGACGCGACCGACACCGCGCTCACCAACCAGATCAATATCCTGACCGACCAGGCCAACCAGATGCAGACCACGCTCCAGGCCAAGCTCCAGGCGGCCGACGCCGAACTCGCTCAGATGCAATCGCAGCAGCAGTTGCTCACTTCGACCATACAGGGCTTGAACTTCGCTTCCTATGGATATCAAAACACCAACACTTCTACGTTTAGCCCCAGCTCCGGAGGCTAAAGAATCTTGAACCTGCCCCCTGAATGCTTGCAGCGGCTGGAGGACCTGGAACAGGCCACAGTGCGGCTGGCTGGCGTGAATCGAGTTCACAGAGAAGAATTCGGGCGCGCCCTCCAGGCACGCGCGCGTGCCGTCGAGGCCCTGGCTCTCTGGATTGCCGGCGAGCCGCGGGCCTCGCGGCCAATCAGTACTGAGCTGACAGTCCGGATGACGAAAGACCTCGAGCGCGGCGCGGACATCCTGGTCCGGTTGTCGCTCGATCGCGAGGCTGCCCGGCTCGGTCTTGCCGAGGTGGCGCGGGGCCTGCAAATGCTGCGCGGCCTTCAGCCCTGCGCCCCCGCAAAACCCAATATCATCGATTGCCAGGGATAATGCGGTGACGTGGGTTGCCAGCTCCAGGAGTTGGCTGTAAACAGAATCCTGAATTAAGACCGAAGCACCGCCCCTTTTGATCACGCTAGAGCGTAACCACCTTCCTGCGGCCATGTACCGAGCCGCTGCCACGGGGAGCGGCGCCGCACATTCTACTGTCTCCTGCGAAATCTGCTCCCCTGCGTTGTGGAGACCGGGACAGTCCTGCGGTGCGGCAACACACAAAAAAACCGCGGCGGCCGGCCAGTGGGACCGGCAACCGCGGTGTGAGCGATTGTTCTACTCAACTATCCAGGATTAACCCTTGAGCAGCGCGAGCACGGCTTGCGAGGACGTGTTGGCTTGCGCAACCGCTGCGGTACCGGCTTGCAGCAGGATCTGGGCTTTGGTCAGGTTAGCCGCTTCGGCAGCCAGGTCGGCGTCGCGAATGCGCGATTCGGCGGCCGCCAGGTTGGTGTTCTGCGACTGCGCCAGGTTGATGGCATAACCAAGCTGGTTTTCGGCTTTACCCACGTTGCCCTGAATCTGGCCGAGAGTCACGACGGCGCTGGCTAGCGCGGTTACGGCATTGGTGGCGTTTCCAGAGGTGCCGATGTCCACGGCATTCGAGCTGGCGAGACCGCCGTTGGCCACTGTGGCGTTCGTGCTGTTGTAGGTGCTGGTTCCACCCGTGCCGCCCGTCGCCAAAATGCCGTTCGCGCCGGCGGCGTTGTATTGCACACCCATCTGGAACGTGCCACCGTCGGCTTTCATGAAGTCGATGGAGGTGGCGCCCTTGAGGACGGCGAAGATGCCGGCGTTTTGCAGGACACTGTCGGCGTTGATGGTCGCTACGATTTTGGTCGGGGTGTTGTTGGCAGCCGTCGGGAGGGCAACCGCTTCGGAATGCGCCGCGCCGGCCGAGTCGGTCCATGAGAAAGTGGCCGTCTGGGTACCGGCCGTGACACCGCCGGCATTCACGGTAACGCCAGCAATCGACGAAGACGCAACATCGTGTACAGCGTTATCGCCGAGCAGGATGGAGCCGGCATCGCCAACCAATCCACCATGGTCCTGAACCGCGAAAGCACTGGCGGAAGTGAAGGTCAGGTTCCCGGTGCTGGCATCGATGCTGGCCCGGATGTTGGCAGCGGCAAAATTCGCGCTGGCGCTGCCCGCGGTGGCGATCGCCGAATTGATCGCATTCACCAGGGCGTTTTCATCGGTGATGTGAGTACTGTCGAAATTGGTGCTGAAATCAACGGTGACGGGACCGAAATTGGCGCCCGTGAAGTCCAGTTTTGCTGTACCCGCACCAGCGGCCAGCGCTGAGGCAAGATTGCCGGCCCCGGATCTCATGTCCACGCCTTGCACGCCATTCGCTGACAGGCCCAGGTGGGTGGTGTCGAGCAAGCTGCTGCTCAGATCGACGCTAACCGAACCGTTGGTGATTGCGGTGGTGCCGGAGGAGTCCGTTCTGCCTCCGCCGATGAACACCGACATGTTCTTGGCGAAGGAGCCGCCGGCCGTCATGCCGATCGACTCGGCCTGGCGGTTGATTTCCGAAAGCACGTTCTGGAACTCGCTGTTCAGCACGCTACGGTCGCCGGTGAAGGTATCCGACGCCGATTGCGTGGCCAGGGTGCGGGCGCGATCGAGCAACTGGGAGATGTTGTTCATACCGCCGTCGATGGTCTGCAATGTGGACAGACCGTCGTTGGCGTTGCGGATACCTTGGGTCAGCACAGCCTGGTCGGAACGGTAGCCATTGGCCACGGCCAAACCCGCGGCGTCGTCGCCGGAATTGATGATGCGCAGTCCGGAAGTGACCCGATTGATGGTCTTTGCCTGAAAGTCGCTGTCCATGCGCAAATAATTCTGCGCCTGCAACGACGAAATATTTGTATTGATATCGAAAGACATTGTGCTTCTCTCCTTGAAGCCGCTCTATACCCTGAATTCGTTTCCGGGCGGCGGGCTTTGCCCGCCTGGAGCTCGCTTACAAACCGCTTATCGGCGAGCGGTTGGGGGGCTTGAGTGGAATCGACGGGACTAAGGCTTCAAGCGGAGATGCGGTAAGAGTGGTGCCAGCAGGCTCAGGGGAATCTCCTGAGCTGCGGCGCGGTTGTGATCTTCAGTCAGCCGCACTTCCTTGCGCAAAACCAGCACTTGTTTCGGCGCCCGGATGCCCAGTTTTACGCGCGTGGGAGAGATGTCGAGGACTTCAATTTCGACGTCGTCGGCGATGAGAACCGACTCCCCGGCGCGCCTGCGGATTACGAGCATGGCGAGGCCTCCGGCGCGGGAGTTAGCGGATGGCCGGAGCTGTAAACCGAGTCATCCCGCACCGACTGCACGGCCCGACGGGTGACGGCATTCACGATGACCGGAGCCAGCAGGTTCGCCGAAGCGACTCCGCCCTGGCCGAACGAGACCACCGCCAGGCACTGCAGACCGGCTCCGGCCCCCGCCAGCCGTTCGAGGCCGATCGCCGCCGCGTCCTCGGCGCTCAACTTGAGCTGATAGGCGGGATCGAGAGCCGCGACGGGCAAAGTGAGGAAGCACAGGCGTGGATCCTCCAGGCTCTGCAGAAAAATGAATGGCTGCCGCGCCGGGTCTTCGATGGGCAAAAAACTACGATATTGCTCGAAGGCCGGCAGACCGGCGGGAAAAGTGATCACCGTCTGATCGTCGTAGGAGACAGTCCCGAAATATCTAGTTTCACATTGTGGCATGAGAATTTTGAGGGCGCAGACTGGAGGGCTGGGGCTTGGGCGGAGGCGTGGGATTGCCCGCCGCCGCGGCCGCCGGCGCTGGCTCGTTCACTAGCTGCTGCCGGTTCAGAATCACAATGTCGACTCGCCGGTTGCGCGCGCGGCCCTCGTCCGTGTCGTTGGCCGCAATCGGGATGGTCTCAGCGTACCCGGCGACGGCCAGCCGCTCGACCGGGACATTGAAACGGGTGGTCAGCAGGTCGAGCACCGCGATGGCCCGGGCCGCCGAAAGATCCCAGTTACTGCGAAAGCGCACGGTGTGAATGGGGATCGCATCGGTATGCCCCTCCAGGCGCACCGGATTAGGCAGCTGGCAGATGGCCGTGGCCACTTTTTGAAGGCTCGAGTACGTGGCCGGATCGATGGTGTCTTCGCCGGAGGGAAAAAAGGTCGCCTGCCGCAAGCTAACGACCAGGCCTCGGGCTTCCAGGCTGATGTGCATTTTCCCGCTCGAGATTTCATTCTTCAGTTGAGCGTTCAGATATTCCAGCGAGGGAAGCAGCTCCGCGGTTTGTGCCGAACCCGCTTGGTACAGAGAGGGCCCCTGGCCGATCGCCGGGCCCATCTTGATCTCAACAACAGTGACCTTTCGTTGGGCCCCAAGCCCGTGTTCCAGCGCCCGGGTCACCGATTCGGAAATTCTCTTCGCCTTTGACCGGTCAGCCTGGGAAGAGGCGAACATCACCACGAAGAAAGCAAACATGAGGGTGATGAAGTCGGCGTAGGAAACCAGCCATCGCTCGTGATTGTCATGCCCGGGTTGCACGCGGCGGCTCATGACTCTACCTCTCGTTGTCGCGGGCGCCCCGCACCGGCGGCGGTTGCTGGTCGGCCTCGCGCGCGTAAGCTTCCAGCTTGATACGGATCAACTTGGGATTCAGCCCCTCGACAATGGAGATGACGCCTTCCAGCATCAGCTCGCGGATCTGGGTGGCACGGTGCATGCGCGCCCGCAACTTGTTGGCGGCCGGCAGGAAAAAGACATTCGCCGATCCCACGCCGTAGACCGTAGCCACAAAAGCCACCGCGATACCCCGCCCCACTTCATCGATGTTTTCCAGATGTTTCATGACCTGGATCAGGCCGAGGACCGCCCCGATGATGCCGATGGTGGGAGCGTAGCCCCCCGCCGCCTCGAAGACCTTGGCTTCGGCCTCGGCGCGGTGTTCCTCGGCTGAGACTTCGAGCTCCATCATGCGGCGGATATCGTCCAGGTCGGTCCCGTCCACGGCCAGGTTTAGAGCCTTCCGCAGGAACGGGTCCGGAACGTTATCCGCGTCCTGTTCGAGCGATACAATGCCGTGCCGGCGCGCCTTCCCGGCAAAGCTGATGATTTCCTCAATGGCATCGGCGGGCTGTGGGGCGCGGTCGACGAACACCAGATTCAGTTTGCGCCACGCACGCGTCAACACGGGATATGGCGTAGTCACCATTACCGCCCCGAAGGTCCCCCCGAACACAATCACCGCGGCGGTGATTTGCGCGACATCCTTGATCCTGCCGCCTTCGAGCAACAGCCCTCCCACGATGCCTCCAAGCGCTAAGACGAGGCCGGCCATGGTGGCCAAATCCGGCCGGGAGACGATGGCCTTCAGCTTGACGGGTCTAACTTGGGGTGCCGGATCGGCCATGGCTCAGGCCAGCCCCGCAGCCCCGGGCATATCCTCCTCGCGCCGCCTTACCACTGGACAGTTCAATACACTCTGGAAAATCGCCCGTCGAAACGCCACCACGCGTTCCACCACTTCGCAAGCCGGCTCCAGGACGACGATCTTTTGCCCGGTGGTGAGAGTGATGACTGTATCTGGCGTGATTTCAATGTGCTCAATCAGGTCCGAGTTCAACACCATGGGAATGTGGTTGAGCCGCGTCAATTGAATCATGAACGGAGCCTTCAACAGGAATATCGGCGGTTCCTCAGCAGGGGTTTATGATGCGGCGCCTCCTCGGGATACGGTTCTCCCGGCCTGACGATACGGATCCGGTGATCGCTGAAGAGGTTGTGGGAGCCGGGAAGTTCGATCTTGGGCATGTGGCAGGTGACGCAACGGATGCGAGAATCCGCAGTGTCGTAGCACTTGCTGTTGGTGAGCCGGTAGGGCTGGAAACGGACGTTGTTGATGTTGTGCGGCCCCTCCACGGCAATCTGCGACCAAGTGCGGTGACACTGGCCACAGAAATCGGACATGTCCTCGGTGGAGAGCCGTCCCAAAGGCCGCATGGCCGCGCGCTGGACCTCGCCTCCGGTTCGGAAGACACTGAGATGAACGGCTGTATCTCTACACGAAGGTTCTCGGCGCTACCGCGAGACTCAGAATCAGGAGCGTCAGGCGACGAACCAACGGGTTCTCTTCCACTATAAACGGTCGTTGCGGATGTCCCCCTCGATCCTGTCGAGTGCGACAATATGGAAACGATGCGCTCGCTCGTTTCCCTGGCTGTGTGTCTGTGCGCGCTAAGCGCGCAGGAACCGTCGAAAACGCAGGGTGCTGCCGCGCCACAGACGGCGATCCGCGCACCAAACCAGGAAGTGCTTCTCGACGTCGTGGTACGCGACAAAAAAGGCAGGCCGTTGAACGATCTGACGGCCAACAATGTGCAGATTCTGGATGAAGGCACGCCAGGGAAAGTTTTGGGGCTTCGAATGGTGTCAGGTGCGGATGCCGCGGGCCTGGGGCCCCCGAACGCCAACGATCCGACGCGGCATGCCAGGCTGGTTAGCCTGGTTTTCGAAAAGCTTGATAGCGAGGAGCGCCGCTTCGCCCGCGAGGCTGCTCTCGACTTCCTCGGCGACGACTTGGGAGATAGCGTCTACCTCGCGGTGTTCGTGGCGGACCCGAGGCTGCGGGTGATCCAGCCTTTTAGCAACGATCACACCCTGGTGCACCAGGCCGTTGAGCAAGCCTCCACAGCCGACTATCCGCAGTTGGCCGCCCAATCCGAAGCCATCCGCAAGAAGCTCGAGAGCAGCGTGCAGCCAGCAGCGCCGGCCGCTCTGGCCCCGTTGTTGGCTCGAATGACTCTGCAGGCGCTGCAGTCGGAGGAGCAACTGGTGCGCACCAAACAGTGGCGCTCCTCCATTCTGGCGCTGCTGTCCCTGGTGGAGGAGCAGGCCCGGATGCCGGGCAGGAAGACCCTCATCTATTTCGCGGAGGATCTGCAAGTCCCCGACAGCATGACCGAGGTTTTCAGCAACATGATCGCAGCGGCCAACCATGCGAAGGTAAGCATTTATGGAGTAGACACGCGGGGATGGACTGCAGAGGAGCACAACAAGAAGGGGTTATTGAAACTTCATAAGGGCGCGCCGCCACCGCCTTCCACTCCGCCGCCGGCCGCGCTCGATCAACTCTCGTCCAACACCGGTGGATTTCTGATCGCGAAGAGCAAGGATTTCCGGGAGCCCTTTCGCAGAGCCAGCGAGGACATCCACGCCTACTATGAAATCGCCTACCTGCCGCCCAACGCCGCCTACAACGGCAAATTGCGGAAGGTCACGGTGCAGGTGGACGTTCCGGACGTAAAGGTCCAGGCGCGGAGCGGATATTTATCGCTGCCATCGAACGAGGGTTCGGCATTCGTTTACGAACTGCCGCTGCTGCGCGCCCTGAACGCGATGCCGCTGCCCACGGATTTTCCTTTTCAGGCAGGCGCCCTGCGCTTCCTTCCGGAAGGGGGCAAGCTGGAATACGGACTGGTGGTGGAAGCCCCGCTCAAAGAGATCACCTTCCTCGAGGACAAAGCGACTCACAGTTTTCGCGCGCAGGTGTCACTGCTCGCCCTGCTGAAGGACGAGCACGGCGAGATTTTGGAGCGCTTCAGTGGTGACCTTCCGGTAGAGGCAACGGCCGACAAAATCGAGGCGCTGCGGCGCGGCAGTTTTCTGCAGACCTATCACCTGGATCTGGCCCCCGGACAGTACACGCTCGACGCGGCGGTGATGGACCGGCAGAGCCAGAAGATCAGCGCGCGCCGGATCGCGGTTGCAGTAGCGCCGACGGGGCCTGGCGTGAACATCAGCAGCCTCGCTCTGGTCCGCAGAATCGAGGCGCAGTCTTCCGACGCGGACGCGCAGGATCCGTTCCGTTATCCGGGCGGAAGGGTGATTCCGACGCTCGACAACTCGATGCCGGCGGCGTCATCCGGCGATCTGTCGTATTACCTGGTCGTTTACCCGGCGGCTGCGGTTGCCGACCAGCCGCAACTGACCATGGAGTTCTTCAAGGACGGCGCATCCGTGGGCCAGGCCAGTCCGGAGTTGCCGGCTCCCGCCAAAGGCGGGCCGATCCCGTACGTGGCATCCGTACCGCTGGCCAACTTCGGGCCGGGAACTTACGAGCTCCGCGCGACGGTGAAGCAAGGCGCCTCGATGGCCGAAGAGAAGACTTCATTTTCGATCAACCCATAAACCGGGCCATGCAAAGTCGTTTTACACGAAGGAGAATTCTGGCTGGAGCGGCAGCGCTGGCGCTACCGGGCGCGCGGGGCCGTTTGCTTCGCGCCGCGCCCCGCGTGGAGGGCGCCATTTTTGAAGAGATTGCGCCCGCCGCCAGCGGCATTACCTGGGTTCACGACAATGCCATGTCCCCGGAGCGCTACCTGCCCGAAACGCTCGGGCCCGGCTGCGCGTTTTTCGATTTCGATAACGACGGCTGGATGGACCTGTATCTGGTGAACAGCGGGCCTTCCGAGTTTTTTAAACCTGAGAAGCCTCTGCGCAACGCGCTCTACAAAAACAATCGTGACGGATCGTTTACCGATGTCACGGAAACGGCCGGTGTGGCCGCGGGCACAACATTCGGCATGGGCGTGGCGGTGGGTGATTACGATAACGATGGATACGCCGACCTGTTTGTCACCGCTTACGGCCGCTGCATTCTGTATCACAACAACGGCAACGGAACGTTCACCGACGTGACCGACAAAGCCGGCCTGGCGCTTCCCGGCTGGACCACCAGCGCCGTCTGGTTCGATTATGACAACGATGGGCGCCTGGATCTTTTCGTTTGCAGCTTCGTGGACTACACCAGCAAGTTCTCCTGCGGGGACAACAAGCTCGGCCGGCACTACTACTGCATTCCGCGCGTCTTCAAACCGACGCACAGCTTCCTGTTTCACAACAACGGCGATGGAACGTTCACCGACGTCACGCGGGGCACCGATATCGAACGAGCCCTGGGCAAGGGCCTCGGAGTGGTAGCGACCGACATCAACAACGACGGCCTCATGGACCTGTTCGTTGCCAACGACACCGTGCAGAATTTCCTGTTTGTGAATCGTGGCAAGGGAAAGTGGGAGGAGATTGCGTTGGCCGCTGAGGTTGGTTTCAGCGAAAACGGCCAAGCGCGCTCAGGCATGGGGGTCGACGCCGCCGACATCAACGGCGACGGCTGGGAGGACCTGTTCGTCGCCAATGTCGATCAGGAAATGTTCTCGCTCTACACCAACAACAAGAACGAATCTTTTTCGGATGCCGCGCACAAGCACGGCGTGGCGCAGGCGACACGTTTGCTAAGCGGCTGGGGCCTGAAGTTTTTCGACTATGACAACGATGGCTTTGTCGACCTGATCCTCTCGAACGGCCACCCTGACGACATGATCGAACAGTACTCACAGCAGGTGAAGTACAAGGAGCCGCTCCTGCTGTTCCACCAGGACAAGGGTCTGTTGCATAACGTGAGCCCCGAGGCGGGGCCGGCGTTCGCGAAACCAGTCGCCGCGCGCGGGCTGACCGTCGGCGATTACGATAACGACGGTCTTCTCGATGTGCTGGTAGCTTCAAACGGCGGAGCGCCCATGCTGTTGAAAAATAAGTGCGGCTCGGGCAACCACTGGCTGGGTGTGAGGCTCGAAGGCGTCAACTGTAATCGCGACGCTATCGGCGCCCGCCTCACCTGGTCGGCCGGCGGTGTGAAAAGAACCCGGTTGAAAAACAACGGCGGCAGCTATCTGTCGTCGCACGATCCACGCGAAGTGCTGGGACTGGGCGCTGCCACGAAGATCGACTGGTTGGAAATCAAATGGCCGTTGCCCAGCGGCAAGGTGCAGCGGTTCACCGATGTGCCGGTGGATCGTTACGTGAAAATCGTTGAAGGGAAAGGCCTCGCTTGACGGCTGGACCGGAATATTGCGGATATTAGGAGTTATTTGGTTCAAATAGTTAAAAGGAGAATATGAAAATTAGATTGACAAATCTGAACCGCTACGTATAATCAAACAAACCGAGGTCGCAGTTACCCCTTCTCGAAAGAGGCCTCGGTTCCCGCGCCCGCGTCACTCCATAAAAGAACAAGAGCATGTGAGCAATTGAGCGTTTTGCGGTATTAGCTTAATGAGCTGCCGAAACTGCCGGGGTAGTGGTGTGTAAGCTCGGGCAGGCGCGCACAAAATAAAGTAAATCGGCTCCCGTTGTGGGCGAGAGCCGATTACTCGGAGACCGCTCTGAACGGATCCGAGCTGTGCTCTAGCACTCTCGCATCCTATCAGATCCGGCTCCGCGGTTGTACATTTGCCCCACGATACGTGTGTCCGTGGGCTTTGCGTGCCGTAAAGCAAAGTCCGAACTGCGTCTCGCCATTCGCGAGACGGAAAAGGAGTCATATGTTTCGGTTTTCAAAGGGTGCATTGTCAGAATCCGGTAGCCGGCGAATTCTGTTGCGAGGATTCGCTTATGCGTTATTGTCGCTGCCGGTAGCCGTTGCTTACGCGCAAGTAGATTCGGGAATTCGCAGTGGCAAGCCGGGAGCAGGCCAGCCTTTTGTCACAGGGCTAAGCGCGGGGGACGTGGCGTTTTTCAACAACTATGGCCTGCCTACCTTCTCGGAGGTTGAAGCGGTGGCAGACGGACTGGGACCGAGATTCAATCTGGATTCCTGCGCGGGCTGCCATGCGTTTCCTGCCATTGGAGGATCGAGTCCGCCGTCGAACAATCCTCAGGTTGCGCACGCCGCGAGCATGGCGCCGGGTAACACCGTGCCATCTTTTCTTAGTATTAACGGACCGATTCGAGAGGTGCGCTTCATCAAGAATCCGGATGGGACAGCCGACGGAGGCGTTCACGACATCTTTACGATCGCCGGGCGGCCGGACAATCCGCCGGGTTGCGCCATCAGCCAGCCCAACTTTTCCAACACAAACAACATGATCTTTCGCATACCGACGCCAACCTTCGGGGCCGGCTTGATTGAGAGCATCACCGACACCACCATCCGAAACAATCTTGCGGCCGATTCTGGGGGGTTGAAACGGCTCCTGGGCATATCGGGGCATGTGAACACGAGCGGAAACGACGGTTCTGTGACCCGGTTCGGCTGGAAAGCGCAGAATAAATCACTTCTGGTCTTCGCCGGCGAAGCATACAACGTCGAAATGGGGGTCACCAATGAGAACTTCCCCAACGAGAGAGAAGAGGATGCAAATTGCGCCACCAACAACCTGTCGGAGAGCGAGACCGGCTATGACGGCGGCAACACCCCTTCGGACATCGTTTCGTTCATGGGTTTCATGCGCTTCCTCGATCAGCCCACGCCCGCATGCGGCGCGTCCCCGCTGCCCGCCTGCTCAGCGTCCGTAAGCAATGGCAGAAGGCTGTTCACTCTGATTGGCTGCGCAGCCTGCCACACGCCGTCGCTGACAACCGGGCGATCGCCGGTCGCGGCGCTGAATCAGCAACATGCGAACCTTTTCTCTGACCTGGCCGTTCATCACATGGGAACGCAGTTGGCGGATAATGTCACGCAAGGCAGTGCCGGGCCGGATGAATTCCGGACGGCTCCATTGTGGGGCGTGGGTCAGCGCGCATTTTTTCTGCACGACGGCCGCACCAGCGATTTGCTGCAAGCCATTCTGGCGCACGATAGCAGCGGATCGGAGGCCAGCACGGTGACCAAGGCGTTTGAAAAGGTCCTCAACTCTTCCCAAAGGCAGGACATTCTGAACTTCCTGCGTTCGCTATAACCGGGCTGGGATGTGAGGGCGGCGTGTGCGTCGCCCTTACACCTTCCACTTGTAGAAATAAAACAGCAGCGGCTTAGCGCCCGTATTCACGATTCCGTGCGTTTTGCCGCCCGCGCAGTACATCATCGATCCGGACGCGACCTTGGTCGTCTTACCCTCCACCATAATCTCGCCCAAGCCTTCGGTGATGACCATGAATTCCTCTTCAGGATGCTGGTGAGGCGGATGCGGCGACATACCGGGCTTCAGTCGCAGGCTTCCCGCCGTCATCGACCCGACCTGCTCGGTCGAACCGTTGAAGTAGATGGCGAGATCGCCAAACGTCTCATGCGTGACCTTCGCCTGCGGCGCATCGAGCGTGCCATTGGGCAGCCTCGCTCCCTCCACCGCTTGAAGCCGCGCGGCCAGACCCAAAGCGGCGGCGCCGGCGATCATGAATAGTTCCCGTCGTGCTGGCATAAAAATACTGTAGCCTCCTTAGGTACAATCGTCCAACATGCTGGAGGGCGCGCGCCGCCGATGATCCGACTCTGGCTCTCGCGGAGCCAATCGATTCCGGTAAGGGAACAACTGGCTGCGCAGTTGCTATTCGGCATCCTGAGTCGCAGGATCGCGCCGGGCGAGAAGTTACCGAGCGTTCGCGAACTCGCGCGGCGACTAAAAGTCCACCCGAATACCGTGAGCGCCGCTTATCGTGATCTCGCCGCCCGCGGCTGGGTGAGCCGGCGCCGCGGCAGCGGAGTGTTTGTGCGCGATCTGAAAATGCCCGAGCCCGCCGGCGGCATTGAAGCGTTCGTCCGCGCGTGGATCGAAGAAGGACTGGCGCGCGGATTCGCCGTCGAAGCGCTCGAAGCAGCGGTGACAAAAGTAGGCAGTGAACTGCGAACGCAAAGGCCGCAAAGGCTGCTCGTCGTCCATCCCGACCGCGAGCTGGCGCAGATCCTGGCTACAGAAATTGAAGATGCGGTCGCGTGCCCCGTTTCCTCGGCCGGTCTTGACGAAGCACCGAAGGAATTGTCTGCCGACACCTGCGTGCTCGTGACTACGGCCTGTGAATCTCGCGCCGTCAACGAACTCCGCCCGGCGCGTTATCGCGTGATCCGGATGAAGTCAGTGGAAGACGAGATCGCCGAGCAGCAAGCGCCCCCATCGGGTCTGCTGATCGCCGTGGTTTCGCGCTCGCCGTCGATTCTCGAGTGGTCTTCGAAATTACTTGCGGCGCTGGGACTGCCTGGGATGGACATCCTGCAGCGGAACCCCAGTCAGCCGGATTGGCGCGAGGGCCTGGCAGCCTGCGACATCGTCGCTTCGGATGTTCGGACCGCCCTAGAGCTGCCCAAGAAGATC
>Ga0335077_10005412_pt1 | contig 15661 bp, 14 predicted proteins | sample Lox_Sample_31_FD_207151 | JGI IMG/M metagenome (GOLD analysis project Ga0335077, IMG submission 207151) | Soil microbial communities from Loxahatchee National Wildlife Refuge, Florida, United States - Lox_Sample_3.1 | ecosystem: Environmental > Terrestrial > Soil > Wetlands | place: USA... | reverse complement strand
CACGCCGGACAGATCACCGCCAGTTTCCTAGACGTGCTGGGCGTCCAGCCACGGTTGGGCCGTAACTTCCTGCCCGAGGAGGACCGCCCGGGGGGAAAGAAGGCCGTGCTTCTCAGCTATGCCATCTGGCGCGCCCAGTTCGCCGCGGACCCGCAGATCGCGGGAAAAACCATCGAGCTGGACGACACGCCCTACACCATCGTTGGCGTGCTTCCGCCCGGTTTCGAGTTTCTGGACAACGCCCCCGAGGACGTCCTCGTCCCCATGCAGCTCGGCGAGAGCAGCATCGGGATCCACAACGGCAACGTGATGTTCCGCATCCTCCCGTTGAGCGTGGTTGCACGGCTGCGTCCGGGGGTGCGGCTGGAAGGCGTGGCCGGCGAGCTCGACGCCATCAACCAGCGCGTCCTCAAAACTCTCCCCGCAATCGTGAAAGGACTCGGCGACGGGCAGGCCCAGGTTTTTTCCCTGCATGACCACGAAGTCGGCAACGTCCGCCCCGCGCTCCTCCTGCTGCTCGGCGCCGTGGGATTTGTCCTGCTCATCGCCTGCGCCAACGTGGCCAATCTGCAACTGGCCCGCGCCGCGGCGCGCGAAAAGGAGATGGCCATCCGCGGCGCACTGGGAGCCGGCCGCTTGCGGCTCGCTCGCCTCCTGCTCACCGAAAGTTCCCTCGTCTCGCTCGCGGGCGGCACCGCCGGACTGCTCCTCGCCGCCTGGGTCATCCGGCTCGTCCGTCAATACGCCCCGGAAAATACGCCGCATCTGGCCGATGCCCGCCTGAACCTCACCGTGCTGCTGCTCACCCTGGCCCTCTCGCTCCTCACCGGCCTGCTCTTCGGCCTCGCCCCCGTCTTCGCGGCCTTCCGCGTCCCCACCGAACACACGCTCAAGGAGACGGGCACGCGCGGCGGCCCGGGAACGGGCGCGCGGCGCGCACAGCGTGTGCTCATGGTCGCGGAAATCGCCCTTTCCATCGTTCTGTTTATCGGCGCTGGCCTCCTGGTGAAAAGTTTTCGCCGCCTCACCGCAGTGGATACCGGCTTCGATCCTCACGGTGTGCTCACCGCTCGCGTGGCCCTGCCTCTCGATCAATACATGTCCACCGACCGCCAGCGCAATTTCTTCCAGCAACTGGTGGAGCGCGTTCAGGCTCTCCCCGGAGTCGAGTCGGCAGCCGCCGTGGCCTCCCTCCCGCTGGGAGGCGGCACGATGATCTCCAGCGTGAGCGTGCAAGGACAGCCGCCCACCGAGCTGTCCATGAGCAACGCCCCCATTGCGCGCGTCAACTCCGTCACCCCCGGATTTTTCTCCGCGCTGCGCCTCCGCCTCCTCGACGGAAGGTTTCTCGACGCCCGCGATGGCGCCGATGCCCCCGGCTCCGTGGTCGTCAATCAGGCCTTCATCAGGCGCTTCCTCCCCGGCGAAAACCCCATCGGACAAAACATCATTGCCGGCGTGATCAGCGGAACGGGCCACCAGCAGCCCTGGACGATTGTTGGCGTCGTGGGCGACACCAAGCAGCGCGGCCTGGCCAGCGAGACCATGCCCGAAATCTTCGCATCCGCCTGGCAGGCGCCTCGCTTCCTCATGACTCTGGTGGTGCGCACCAATCTCGATCCCCTCAGCCTGGTCTCCGCCGTCCGCGCCCAGGTCACCGCCCTCGACAAGAACCTGCCCCTGTTCGGCGTCCGCACCATGGACGACGTGCTGGCCGCCCAGGTGGCTTCGCAGCGGTTCAACGCCGGCGCGCTGGCCGGCTTTGCCTCGCTGGCCCTGTTGTTGGCGGCGGTGGGCATCTACGGAGTCATGGCCTACTCCGTTGGCCAGCGCACGCGTGAAATCGGCGTGCGCATGGCTCTCGGCGCCGAGCCGCGCACTGTCCAGGGCATGGTGCTCCGTCAGGGCCTGTGGCTCGCGCTCGCAGGAGCGGCCATCGGATTAGCCGCCGCGCTCGGCCTCACGCGCCTGATCGCCAATCTGCTCTACGGTGTGAAGCCCGCCGATCCGGCCGTGTTTGCCGGCGTCACTGCGGTTTTGCTCTGTGTGGCCCTGGCTGCCTGCTGGATTCCGGCCTACCGCGCCACGCGCGTGAACCCGGTCGTGGCCCTCCGCCACGAATAGCATCGCGCCCGCCCGCGGTCATTTGAATATCACCGCAGACGCCGCGCGTACCTCCGGCTGCGGAAACCGGTGCGCCGTGTGCGCCGGCGTCGGGTGATTCACGCGCGAAGCACGTCCCTCGCGCTCCAGCCGCCGCCAGGCTTCCTCCCAGCTCGGCCACTCCTCGCTCTCCTGCGTCCAGTGCGCCAGCGCCGCCTCGTCGCACCAGTGCGGCAGTTTGCGCATCGCCTTGCGGTGCATCCCGGCCAGCATGAACTTCTTCATCGCCGCTTCACTGCTCCACCCCGTGATGGTCCAGAACGTATTTCGCCGGTCGCGCAGCAACCGCGTGCCCAGATTGCCCTCCGCTCCCGCCGCCTGCCGCGCCGACCGCAGCGCATACACAAAAAAGAACGGCAGGAACCGCCACGATCGCACCCGCAGCCGCGTGATGGACACGAAAGTCACCGCGCCTCCAGTCTGAAGGATCGGGAGCCTTCCTCGAAGGGAATTTCTCCCCGGACCGCTGGCAAGCTCTGCTGCGGGTTGTGATCGGGAGGGGCCCGCGCCGCTCTACACAGGCCTTGACAACCGCCCCGCTTTGATGTATTTAACCTGTAGGTTAAATACGATGAACCCGGCAGCTCTCAATGCCACCTTCGCCGCCCTGGCCGACCCCACCCGCCGCGCCATTCTCGCCCGTCTGGCCTCCGGCCAGCGTTCCGTGCTGGAGCTGGCCGAGCCCTTCGACATGAGCCTGCCCGCCATCTCCAAACACCTGAAGGTGCTCGAGCGCGCGGGACTGGTCTCGCGCGCCCGCGAGGCCCAATGGCGCCCCTGCCGCCTGCGCGCCCAGCCTCTTGCCGGCGTTGCGGAATGGGTGGAGCGCTATCGGGAATTCTGGACCGGGAGCTTCGGCCGTCTGAACCTGTATCTGCGCGAGCTTCAAGAAAAGGAGAAACGGAATGAGCGAATCAGGAAGCGGCGGCGGAGAGGCTAAAAAGCCGGAGCTGGTGATGACCCGCGTGTTCGACGCGCCTCGCGCGCTCGTCTGGAAGGTCTGGACCACGCCGGAACACCTCATGCGCTGGTTCGGACCAGACGGATTCACCGTGCCTTCGTGCCACATCGATCTCCGCCCGGGTGGCGCGTTCACATTCCTCTTCCGCGGCCCGGATGGCAATCAGTTTCCGAGCGATGGCGAATACCTGGACGTTGAGCCGCCCTCCCGGCTGGTGTGGAAAGCGGTGATCCACGGCGGCCTGGAAGTCTGGACGGAAGTGAAACTGGAAGAGGAGGGTGGAAAGACCAGGCTCACCGTGCACCAGAAGTTCTCCTTCGAATCGCCGGCCACGCGCGGCGCGCCCTTCGGCTGGGCGCAGACGCTCGACCATCTGCGCGACTTTCTGGCACAATTCTGAACTCCAATGGACACCCATTACCACAAGAGAAGGAGTGAACACCCATGACGGCAGCGGCGAGCGGCGCCGGAACATCGAAGGGAAGTCTGTGGACCGGGCGGGTGATCAGCGGCCTGGTCGTGCTCTTCCTCCTCTTCGACGGCGTCACCAAAGTCATCCGCGAACCCCACGTAATGGAGGCCAGCGCCAGGATTGGATTTTCGGGCCAGAGCGTCGTGGCCATCGGCGCCGTACTCCTGGTCTGCACTCTGCTCTACGTCATTCCCCGCTCCTCGATTTTCGGCGCGGTTCTTCTCACTGGCTATCTGGGCGGCGCGGTGGCCACCAATGTGCTCGCCAAAACTTCCGCCTTTAATGTCTCGTTTCCCGTCATTTTCGGAGTGCTCGTGTGGGGCGGAATTTTCCTGCGCGACCCGGAGCTTCGCGCGATCATTCCCCTGCGGCGTCCCGTCCGTTAGCTCGCCGGAGCGCCGCGCGCGCCATCGAATCTCAGAGTGTGCTCATCCCGCCGTCGATGATCAGCTCGCTCCCCACCGTGAATCCCGATTCGTCCGAGGCGAAGAAGACCACGGCGTCCGCCACCTCCGCGGGACTGCCCCGCCGTCCCGCCGGTATCTGCGTTACCAGCGACCGGATGGCGGCATCGTCCATCCCGATTTTTCCGTGCAGCGGAGTGGCGATCGGGCCCGGGCTCACCGCGTTCACGCGGATTCCCCGCCCCAGCAGTTCGCCCGATAGCGTGCGCGCCAGCGTAATCAGCGCCCCCTTCGTGGCCGCGTAAACGCTCGAAGCCGGCATCCCTATATGCGCGTTGATCGACGTCATCAGGATGATCGACGCCGGATTCGCGAACACGGGCAGCAGCGCCTGAATCAGGAAAAACGGCCCCCTGAAATTGATGTGGAACGAACGGTCGAACCCCGCCTCGTCCCACTCCCCCAGCGGCCGGAATTCTCCCACTCCCGCGTTGACGAACAGCACGTCGAGCCCCCCAAACGCCTGGCGGATCGTCTCCGCCACTTTTTTCTGTCCCGGCACATCCCCGGCGTCCGATGCGATCACCAGGGCGGTGCTGCCCAGCTCGTTCCGCGCGCCCTCGAGCGTCGCGGGATTCGTGCCGGTGATGGCCACGCGTGCGCCCTCCGCCAGGAACCGCCGCGCCGTCTCCAGCCCAATTCCCGTCGTCCCGCCCGTGATCAGCGCCCGCTTCCCCCTCAGCCTGTCCATCGATGGAGCCTCCTCGGCGCGCCTGCCGGGCGCGGCCTCTCGTTAGACTGCCCGCACAAAAAATGGATGCACCGGAATTTCCCGTCTCGGCCGGCCGCCGGAGCCGGCATCATTTGCAATCTTTTGCAGCCTACTGCATCTAATTCCCGGTTCCTCGGCCATGGCCGGCAATCCACCATCTTCCGGCAACGCTCCCGCCTCGCGGCGGCAGGCCTCCGATGTCGCTCCGCTCCCGCCCCACAATGCCTGGAAGCCGTCGTTCAATCCCTGGCTTATCGCCGTGGTCGTGGCCCTGGCTGCCTTCATGGAAGTTCTGGACACCAGCATCGCCAACGTCGCGCTCCCTTACATGGCCGGCAGTCTGGGCGCCAGCAACAACCAGAGCACCTGGATTCTGACCTCCTATCTGGTCTCCAACGCCATCGTCCTTCCCCTCAGCGGTTTCTTCGTCAACCTGCTCGGCCGCAAGCGCTATTTCCGCATTTGCATGGTGATTTTCACGGTCAGTTCGCTGATCTGCGGGCTGGCGCCCAGCCTGGGCGTGATTCTGCTGTTCCGGGTGATTCAGGGAGCGGGAGGCGGCGGCCTTCAGCCCGTGGCCCAGGCCATCCTCGCCGACGTCTTCCCGCCGGAAAAACGCGGGCTGGCCTTCGCCCTCTACGGCGTCACCGTCATCGTGGCCCCCACCATCGGGCCCACCCTCGGCGGATGGATTACAGACAACTACTCCTGGCGATGGATTTTCTTCATCAACGTGCCCGTCGGGATCCTCACCATTTTGCTCGTGCAGCGCCTGATTGAGGATCCGCCCTGGGCGTTCAAGAAGGCGGGCGCCACGGCCAATTTCGATTACGTGGGCGTGTCCCTGCTCGCCATCGGCGTCGGCGCACTCCAGATCATGCTGGACAAGGGCCAGGAGGACGACTGGTTCGGTTCGCGCTTCATCGTCACCCTCATGGTGCTGGCCTCCGTGGGCCTCGTCTCCCTGGTCCTCTGGGAGTGGTTTCAGAAAAAACCCATCATCGACGTCCATATGTTCCGTAACCTGAATTTCCTCGGCGCCAACGGAATGATGTTCATGCTCGGCGTCATGTTGTTCTCCAGCCTGGTGATGATGCCGCTCTACCTCCAGACTCTCATGGGATACACCGCGGAAAACGCGGGGCTGGTCCTCTCCGGCGGTGGAGTCTTGCTTCTGATACTCATGCCCGTGGTGGGTGTGCTTTCCACCAAGATCCAGTCGCGCTACCTGGTGGCCTTCGGATGGCTGGGCCTGTGCATCGGCATGCGCCTGTCCACCCGCCTGCTCGACCTGGACATAAGTTTCGCCAGCGCCAGCATCCTGCGCCTCGCCCAGGTTTTTGGCCTGGGGTTCCTGTTCGTCCCCATCAACCTGACCTCGTACATCGGCATGCCCACGGAAAAAAGCAACAGTGTGGCCGGCCTGGTCAACTTCATGCGCAACATTGGCAGCAGCGTGGGCACCTCTATGGTCACCACGCTCATCGCCCGGCGCTCCCAGGTGCATCAGGTCTTCCTCACGCAGCGCGCCTCTCCCGGTCACACCCAGTGGGTCCGGGGATTGGAAGGGCTGGCCTCCTATCTCCACGCCCTGGGTGCCAGCCAGGTGGACGCCGCCAGGCATGCTTACGGGCTCCTCTACGCCGGCATCATCCGCCAGGCCACTCTGCTGGCCTACATTGATACCTTCCAGGTGCTGGCTATATGTGCCGGGGTCATGTTCCTGGTATCGTTCGCCTTGCGGAAGAACGAACTGGGTGGCACCCGCGTGGTAATGGAGTAGGATAGAAGGCGGTTGGGAATTCAAGCCGGCAGGAACCGATGATCCGCGTGATCACCGTCGAGCGGGAATACGGAAGCGGCGGGGCGGCCATAGCCGCGGGACTGGCCAAACGCCTGGGCTGGAAACTCTGGGACCAGCTGCTCACCAATGAAATCGCCCGGGTCATGGAATGCGATTGCCGGGTGGTGGAAGAACATCAGGAAAAACGCGACCCCCTCTTCTACCGCCTCATGCGCGCCTTCATGCGCGGCAGCTATGAAGGCAGCTTGAACGAGCCCCGCATGAAAATCGCGGATACCGCCTGCATCCGCGAAGTGACCGAGAAGGTCGTCAAGGACGCCGCCGGCCGCGGCGAATGCGTCATCGTCGGTCGTGGCTCCGCCTACTACCTCCAGAACGATCCCGACGCCTTCCACGCCTTCGTCTACGCTCCCTTCTGGGAGAAGGTGCGCCGCCTCGAAGAAGACGGCCGGAGCGAGAGCGAGGCCGTCCAGCTCATCGAATCCGTCGACCGCGACCGCGCCGAATTCATCAAGGCCTATTTCAAGGTGGAGTGGCCCGAGCGGCAGAAATTCCATCTCATGGTCAACTCCACCATCGGTGAGGACGCCGCCGTGGACACTATCCTCCACGGCATCTCCCATTTCGAAAAGGCCCGCGGTCTCGCCGTTCCCGCCGCGCACTAAGTCCCGCCGCCATCCCGCCGCACCTCACGATTCTACACATACCTCTGTCCGGTGCTGCGCACGGCGCTGGCTGGGCGGCAAACGCAATGGCCGTACTCCCGTGTAAAGCGTAGCCCGGTTCCGCCGGCTGCCCGATGCCCAGCGGCATTCCTCGATGCCGCTCCCAGCCGCTAATTGTTCGGTTTCGCCGGGGTTTGAGCCGCAGCCGCGTCGCTTGGAGCCTCCTGCTTTTGCGTGGAAACCTTCTTGCTGATGGCGTTCTTGATTTCCAGCAAATCAAAACCGATCCCGATGCGGTACAGGTCATGATCGGGGAACCGGGAAACAGTTACGATGCCCACCAGTGGTGATCCCAGCGGCAGTGTGGAAGTGGCCGGTGGGATAAAGGGCAGGGTTGTGTGGTTCTTTAAGAAGGCCGAGTCCAGCGAAAGGAGCACGTGTGCGTAGGGGGCGAATGGAAGAGGATAATTTGCGTCGAGCCGGAATATCCAGCTGCTGAGATGTCCGGCGGTTACCTGCTCGTCTTTGCCCACCGTGAAATCAACCACACCGGGATAGGCATTTTGGACGCCCTCACACCTCGAGCCCTTGGGAGTGTACTTCGTCTCGCTGCTCGAATCGCAATTACCTCGTACCAAGTCACTGAAGTGGTAGGTTTTCAATCGCCAGCCGACGAAAAATTTCCTGTAGAACCGTGACCGGTCTTCCAGTATGAATGCGAACGCCTGTTTGCCGGCAAACTGAGCGGCATTGGAGAACAGTTTGCTCGGATTCGTTCCTTGGTCCACTGTCGGATCTTTGTTAAACGTATCGGGACGATTGGGATCGAAATTCGGATTCGGAAAGAAGAAGGGGACATAGGCTGCGTTGCTCGGGAAGTTTCCCGCACCGTCGGCGAGGCTGAACACGGTTGGATTGTTCACCTGACTCGCGAATGGTGTGGTGAATCCGCCGCCCGCTACCAGATACACGCCGATTCTCGCATGCATGTTCTTGTAAGAACTGAAAAAGGGGATGCCGTGCCGCGGACGAACGCAAAGCACATAATCGTAAGGGCAGAATTCGATGCCCGCCTGGACGTCCACTCCCTGCACAAAGTCTGTGGTGCTCGTGGAACTGTTCAGGATGTCCGAAAAGCCCTGCACTGTGAGGTTTGAGAGCGCCGTCGGGGGCCGCGGCAGGCTGGTGATCCGCGGATTGAAGAATACGAGCAGCCAGGCATTCAGTGGATCCCCGTGACCTGGGCCCACGCCGAGTGGTGCGTCGAAGATCGCATCCAGGTAATACTTTTGCTGCACCTGTGAGTGCGTGGAGCCCGTGGCGTCGATCCCGGCCGTGATCCGAAAATTCGGCGTATTGCTGCCCGTACCGTCCCCGTTGGGAGGTGCGATGTCCTTGACGAAGCCCTCTCCGGACAGCGCGACCTCCTTGGAAAATTCGACGGGAGGATCGGCTGACCCGACCGCGACCTTGAACTTCGCCGTTGCCGTTTTCTCCCCGGCTGACACCGGGGTAAAACCCACGTGGATCTGGCAGCTCTGCCCGCCGCTCATCGCCGAACTACATGTTCCCGTGGTCTGCGTAATCTTGAAATCCTTCGACGCCTTCTCGACCGTTTCGCACTTCGGCGGCAAAGACTTGTCGCATCGGCTTCTCCTCTCCACAATTTGAATCGGGCCGGAGAGGGAAATGGTCTGGGTATCCTTGCCCGCATTGCTCAGACTGAATTGCATGTCGCTGGCGGCGACATTGGCCTCTGTCAGCGGAAAGACAATCAGCTTCTGGTCAATCTGAATATCGGAACTGGGCGTTGGCTTCGCCCCGTCCGGGCTGGCCGGGGGCGCAAGCTTGTTCAGGTTGTCGGCGGCGGCACAGATGGTATCTTCCTTGCCGGTCGTGGAGTCGGCGTCCTTCAATGCCCCCAGCCAGGCTGTGATCTGTTTCAGCGCATCGGAATTCGCCCCTCCGGGAACGTCACTCAGCTCGCTGGCCAGCTCGTTCAATCGGTCTTTCAGCTCCATGGTCTTGGCGCTGAGTGCGGTGAATGCCGGATCACCCTTTTGCATCGGACAGGCAATCGCGGCGCTCGCTTTGATGTAGCCAATCAGTGCAGAGATCTTGGGAGGCGGAACACCGGCCGCCTCGGCGCCGGGCACCCCCAGGAGAAAAACAAGAATTGAAAATTCCAGAAAGGCCCATGAAGTCTTTCGCATCGGAATTCCTCTTGTTACTCTCGGTATACGTAATGGCGCAAAAGATGGCGGGCACTATACTTATGGCGAGTGAAGCTGTCAAGCGGTGGAAATGCTCGCTCTCCACACCACCTGTCACCTCGAGCCGTGAACCGTTGTCATCTCATCGGGCCTGGTAAGGGAGCAGGATCGCCGGCAGGCCCTCCCGTCACCCACACCCTGCTAACGCGCCGCGGCAATTCCCGGAATCGGCGGCGCGGCGCGGGGTGATGCGCTGCGGAAATCCTCGCCCACCAGCGCCGCAATCGTCGCGGCAATCTGCGACTGCGTAATCGCCGCCACCTGGCTCCGCTCCCCGAGCGCCGGCGTGTCCGGCCCTATCACCGCCAGCCAGATATTTTCCGAGCCTTTCTCGTCCGTCCCGTGTTCTTTCCACTCCACAGGGCCCGAGCCGCGGCCGTGGTCCGTGGTAATCACAAAAGTGGTCTGGCCCCGGTATTCAGGCATTTGCTGCATCGCATTCCACAGCTCTGCCACAAAATGATCGAACTGGTGCGCGCTTTCCAGCACCAGGTCGTACCGCCCCGAGTGCGCCCAGTTGTCCGTCTCCCCATAGCCCACAAACAGTGCGCGCGGCTTTTGCGATTTCACGTAGTCCAGCAGCGGCGCCTGGAGAAACGAATTGTACGTGTCGTCGTCTTCCAGCCGGGTGGAATGGAGATACAGATCGTCCAGCAGCTTCTCGCGCGGCGTCACATCCGCGCCAGGATACGGCGCGTCCCATCCCGCGTGAACGTCCAGATGGCTGCGCGGCACGTTGAAGATGTCGCGGAACGCGGCCCACGTGGCGAACACAGCCACGTGCCCGCGAAACTCCGGCAGCGTATTCAGCCATTCGAAGACGGAAATGTTCGGGTTCGGCCCGTATTCGTTCGAGTTGATCCGCGGGTCCGGCGCGCCGGTCAGCATTTCGTTGTACCCGGGATAGGAAAACGCGAGCCCGTTCGTCACCCGCGCGATGCTCCCCTTCGACTGATTTCCGTAGAGCTGGCCCTGCTTCGCCACCACCCCCCACAAAAACGGAAACAGCACCGCGCGCCTCTCCCCCACGTCGTCCCGCCAGTACGCGCGCTTCAAATCCCCGGCCTTCGCCCAGATGCCGCCGTTTTTGGAATTCATCAGCAGCGGGTCCGCGCCCCTAAAAACCTCCTGCCAGCGAAGCCCGTCGGAAACGATCAGCACCACTGTGCGCGTCTGCCGCCCCGCCGATGGCTGCTGCGCTGCCACCATCGCCGCAGCGGCCAGCACCATCGCCACGGCAAGTAAACCGGCTGGCACACTTCGAATCCGCTGCGTCATGGCACGCTCCTGCCCGCGTTCGGGAAGCTCCCCATTCTGCACCATCGCGCCCGAAATGCGCAGGCCACGCCCCTGCATCCCACGGAATCCAACTGGGCTAGAATACGGCGCGCAAGCGACAAGGAGAGAAGCAGAACATGACGCGCAGTTTGCAGGCACTGGCACTGGCCCTGGCCGCGACCGCGACCCTGGCTCTTCCGCCCGCGGCCGCAGCGCAGCACGGACACCATCACCACGAAGGCGCGGCGGCGCAGAAAGACGTGGTACTGACCGTCCACCAGGTGGCCGCCGACGCCATCGAAATCCGCCTGGGCCCCTTCGACCTTCCCGCCCACACTCCCCACGACGCCATGCCCCAGGCGCCCGATTTTTTCTGGGATGTTCCTTTCGACGGCTGGCTGGTCGCCTACGAGCCTAGCCTGCTCGACGCCGACGGCAACGACATTGAAGCCAGGCTGCTCCACCACGTGGCCTTCTGGAATACCGGCCGTCAGGATTTTCTGTGCCCCAATAAAGAGGAGCACATCTTCGGCGCCGGCTCGGAGCTCACCCGCTGGCCGCCTCTGCCCGGTTTCGGCTACGCCGTGCACCACGGAGACCGCATCCGCATCAGCACCATGTTCCACAACCCCACGGGCACTTCCTACCCGAAGGCGTATCTCGCCATCCAGGTGCATTACGTCAAGGTCGGTTCCGAGTCCGGCATTCCCCAGTTGCACAGCGTCTATCCCGCCTGGTTCGACGTCATGGAGTGCGGGGATTCCGCCTACGACCTGAAGCAAGGCGAGTCCGTGCAGAGCGGCGAGCTGCGCATACCCCAGCCCGGCCTGCTCCTCGGACTCGGTGGCCACCTCCACGATTACGGCCACGCCCTGGTCGTCACCGACGCGACGCGCAAGCTCCTCCTCGCCCGCCTCACTCCCCAACTCGACGAGAAAGGCATGCTCGCCTCCATGCCCGTGGTCACTTTTCTCTCCCGCGGTGGCATCCACCTGGCGGCCGGCGACCGTATCCACGTGGCCGCCGAGTATCTGAACACCTCCGGCCAGGCCCTGCCCGACGGCGCCATGGGCATCGCCGTCGGCTATTTCCTGCCGGACGACCAGGCGGCCATGGACGCCTTCCGCGGCGCGCCCAAAGAAAAAAAGGACAAGCGCAAGTGAGCCCCGGCCCGCGGCCGTTTTCCCATCCCCCCGATTTCTGCTACGATATTGCCTTCCCGTCAGCAACTAGGGATTAGGAGTCTCGAATGGCCCATCGGTGTGAAGTCTGCGGCAAGGGCCCCAGCTACGGTAACGTAGTCAGCCATGCCAACAACACTCGCCGGCGCCGCTGGAACGCGAATCTGCGCAGCGTTCGCGCCCTCGTGGGCGGCGTCCGACGCCGCGTCAAGGTATGCACCGCCTGCCTGCGATCCGGCCGCGTCCGTAAAGCCGCCTGAACCTTTGCCCGGAGATTCCGTGCCCCGTCGCCTGCTTGCGTGTCTGGCACTGGCGTTCTCCCTGGCCGCTCTGACCAGCTGCCACCGGGAAGCGACGCCCTCGGCGGACGTGTGGGCGCGCGTCAACGGCCACGAAATCCGCCGCGAAGAAGTCGAAAAGTATTTCCGCGGCCTGGTCATGCAGCGCGGCCAGCAGCCCTCCGCGGAGGAGGGCGCCCTCCTCAAGCTCGACATCATTGACGAGCTCATCAACAACGAAATTCTCCTGGAGCGCGCCCGCACTCTCGGTCTCGAAGCCAGCGACGGCGAAGTCGAGGACAAATTCACCGAGCTCAAGAGCCCCTACACCGAGGAGGAATTCCAGAAGCAGTTGCGCGATCGCGGCCTCACCGTCGACGAACAGCGCAAAGTCCTCCGCCAGCAGATTTCCATTCAGAAGCTCATCAACCGCGAAGTCATCAGCAAAATCACCATCACCGACCAGGACATCCAGGCCTATTACGACGCCAACAAGGCCCAGTTCAACGTCGCTGAGCCCGAGTACCACGTCGCCCAGATCCTCGTCACCCCGGAAAAAGACCGCCAGATCCGCAACCGCAAGAACGACGACGCCGTCAACGAAGCCCAGGCGCAGAAGAAGGCCGATGCCCTCATCAAGGCCCTCGACGCGGGCGCCGATTTCGCTCAGGTGGCCATGGATTACTCCGAAGATCCCGCCAACGCCCCCACCGGCGGCGACCTCGGATGGATGCCCGAGTCCTCCCTCCGCGACCCCAAAACGGAAACGCCCGAGCTCAGCCGCGCCGTACTGGCCCTTCATCCCGGTGGAATCAGCCGCGTGGTCAAAACGCGCGACGGCAGGTTTCACATCCTCAAGCTCATCGCCCGCGAGGGCGCCGGCCAGCGCTCGCTCACTGACCCCCAGGTTCAGGAAGCCATTCGCGGTAAGCTCCGCAACGGCCGCGAGCAACTCCTCCGCGCCGCCTATCTCCGCGTCGCGCGCGAGGAGGCCCGCGTTGAGAATTACTACGCCCGCGAGTTGCTGGAAGCCGCCGGACGAGTGCCCGAGGACCGGGTCACTCCCTCCCCGGCGAAACCCTGAGCCGGCCCTTCGCCGTCCGTTTCCGCCGGTTGTTCTCCTGCCGCTTCCTCCGCTTTCCCGCGCGGGGAAGACTCACATGCGTCCGGAGGGGCGCTGACCGCCCGGCGGCATCGCATCGGGCGGCGGCGTGAGCTTGGCCGTTTCCGTTCCCACCAGCACCGCGTTGCGGATCTGCGAGTACAGGTCGGCCAGCGCTCCCGGCGTATGCGGGATCAGAATCGTATTGGAATGCGCGTTGGCGCCCACTTCCTTCAGCGTATCCAGGTATTGCGTCATCACCACCAGCATCATCACGTCTTCCGGCCGCGATCCCGGCACGGCTTGTGTGAACGTCTCCACCGATTCCCGCAGCCCGTCGATGATCGCTTTCCGCTGGTTGGCGATCCCTTCGCCCTGCAGTTTTTTCGACTGCGCTTCCGCCTCCGCGTTCTTCACGGCCATGATGCGCGCCGCCTCCCCCTTGGCCAGCGCCGCTTCCTGCTCCCGCCGCGCCGCGTTGATGTCGTTCATCGCGTTTTTCACTTTGTCCGCCGGAATGATGTCCGTCACCAGCGCCTTCACGATCAGGTAGCCGAACGTCTCCATCGTCGAGTCCAGCTCCTTCTTCACCGCCAGCGCGATGTCCTGCTGGCTTTCGTACGCCGTGTCCAGGTCCATTTTCGGCACGTGCCCCAGAATCACGTTGTACACGTACGCCTCGATCTGCCGCTGCGGCGCCGCCAGCTTGTAATGCGCCTCGAACACTTTGTGCGGCAGCACCTGGTACTGCACGGCCACCGGAATCTTCACGAACACGTTGTCTTTCGTCTTCGTCTCGATCGGGATGGCCACCTGCTGCACCCGCATGTCCAGCTTCCGCACCGATTCGATGAACGGAAGTTTGACGGCCAGCCCCGGCTCCGCCACTCGGTCGAATTTGTTGAACCGTTCCACCACCCCGCGTTCCGCCGTGTTTACCGTGAAGAAGCTGCCTCCCAAAATCATCAGCACGAACAGCACGATAAACACGAGCACGATGACGGATATTCCTTCGAACATGGGACTCCCTCCACGAGAGTTTCCGGCTCTCCGGATACTGCGCCGTAGTAACGCCGGTCGACGGGCTGCAACTGGCGCGAAGTATAGTGCCTGCCTTTCGGATTGTGAAGGCAGGAAACCGCCTCAGGCCGACCTGACGAAGTCAGGCCACCACCGCCACCACTTCCCCCGCGTTCACCGCCTGGCCTTCCGTGACCAGGAGTTTTTCCACCGTGCCCGATTTCGGAGATCGGATTTCGTTCTGCATTTTCATCGCTTCCACCACCAGCAACCCGCGCCCGGCGTCCACCTGCTCTCCCTGCCCCACCAGCAGACGAACCACCTTTCCCGGCATCGGTGCAACAATCTGCTGGCGGCCTTCCGCCTCCATCGACCCGCCCCGCCGCCCCTGCCATTGCCGCGGATCCGCCACGCGCACGGGAATGCGCCGCGGCCCCATCGTGACCACCAATCCCGCGCCCGCGGATTCCACCTGGACCTCGAAGCTCGCGCCCTCCATCAGCAGGGAATAATTTCCCGGGCCCACCTCCACCGCGTCCGCTTCCACCGCGCGGCCATCCAGCGAGCCCCTCAGTTTTCGGCCCTCGCGCGTCAGCTCCAGGCTTCGCGTCTTCCCGCTGATTTCGATCTTCAGTTTCACGCCGGCGTTTACTCCCGCGGGTCGCGCGTCACCGCTGCGCGCCGCCCTTCGCGCTTCCACGCGGAGCCCTCCGCCGGCTGGCCAGCCGCGCCCGCTGCCCCGTTGGCGCCGTTCGCCGAGAGATGAAACAGCGCCGCCGCCAAAATCGCCGCCGTCTCTGCCGATTCCGGAACCGGCGCGGCAGACGCCGCTCCGGCCGCGGTGCGCGCCAGCCATTCGTCCAGCCACCGCGTATAAATCTCCCCGCGGGTGTACTCCGCGTCCGCCAGGATTCGCCGGAACAGGCCGATGTTCGTCTGGATGCCGCTGATGGAGTACTCCTCCAGCGCGCGCCGCAGCCGCGCGATGGCTTCCTGGCGGTCCGCCCCCCAGGCGATCAGTTTGCCCAGCAGCGGATCGTAATCCGTGGGAACCACCCAGCCCGGATACACCCCGTCATCCATACGGATTCCCGGGCCCGCCGGCACGCGCCGCGAAAGGATTTTGCCCGGCGACGGGAAGAAATTGTTGTCGGGATCCTCTGCGTAAATCCGGCATTCGATGGCGTGCCCGCGCAGCTCCACCTCCTCCTGCCTCAGCGCCAGCGGCTCCCCCGCCGCCACGCGCATCTGCAGTTTCACCAGGTCCAGCCCCGTCACCATCTCCGTC